>Ga0137415_10001034_pt1 | contig 27465 bp, 20 predicted proteins | sample CZODoug3_1_1_16f_FD_183082 | JGI IMG/M metagenome (GOLD analysis project Ga0137415, IMG submission 183082) | Vadose zone soil fungal communities from Angelo Coast Range Reserve, California, USA - CZODoug3_1_1_16fungal (Hybrid Assembly) | ecosystem: Environmental > Terrestrial > Soil > Vadose...
GATTTGGTGATGCCGCCTTCATAGTAGTTGGCGCGGGCAACGGGAACGGAAAGCCGCAGCACGACAGGATTCACCGAATCGAGCTGCGGGGAACTGGCAAGCAGGAGATTCTCCATCGCCGGCGTCTGGAAGACGCGGTCATAGGAAGTGTGCAGCAGCAGATTGAGCGAAGAAATGAAACGCGAGACGCCTAGCCGCGGGCTAACCGCTGAATCGTGCGCCACGAAGCCATAATGATCGAAACGCAGGCCCGCGCTGATGTTCCACCCGCCGTAGCGCATCTGGTCCTGCACGTAGAAAGACGGCTCGACGTCCCACTTGCTGCCCGCGAAATTCAGATTCACTTGCGTGCCGGGATCGAATTGCGAGGGGTCGGTGATGTGGTACTGCAGCGCTTCGTGAACCGGAGTGAAGAAAGAATCGGCGCCGGCTTTCCAGTCGTGATGGCCGCGGTGGCCTGCGATGTCGCCGCGAATGTAGCCTTCGCGATAGCCGCGATCCTGGTTGACGACGACCGGGGTGGAAAAAGGATTGGACTGGAGAGAGAAGCTGGAATCGCGCACGCCGCCGGAAAAACTAAGCATCAGGTTTGAGGATATTGTGTGCTGGAAATAGATTTGCCCGCTGGTTTCGGAGCTTGAAGCGTCTTGCCGCTGTAGCACGGCCTGTTGAGTGTAATCGTTGGGGATGATGTAGCGCAGGGAATTGTGCGCGACGGTGAGGCGCAGGCGATCGTTGTCGGAGAAGTCTCGTTCATATGCAGCGGAAAATCCGCCGGAGTTGCCGTCGTTGCCGAAATTGCTGGTCACGGGCGGGTCGAGATACCTGGCGGAATGCAAGCCGAACGCGCGCACGGAGTAGCGCTCTTTTTCGCGTGACAAGGAAATCGCAGCGGAGCCATCCAGTTGATCGAAGCTGCCGCCTGAAGCGACGAAATCTCCGTGCCAGCCGAGAAGGGAATTCTTGTCGGTGGTGAGTTCGACGATGCCGCCGAGCTTGCGTCCGTATTCGGCGGGATAACTGGCAGTTAACAAGCGCATGGATTCGACCGAATCAGAATCCATATCCGGGGCAAAAGCGGGAGAGCGATTCTGCACCAGCGGCTGGCCATCCACGACGAACTGCACATCGTATTCGGAGCCGCGAGGATGCAGCACGCCGTTGCCTTCGTAGAGCCAGCCGGGTTCCTGATTGACGAGATCGAAGAGGTCGCGGCCAGGCTGAAGGCTGAGCTGTTCGCGAATGGATTGCTTGCCGATGGAATAGAGCGTGCCGGTGCGTGTGGGATCAACGAGAGTAAGTTCGTCGGTGACCTGAACCTGGGTGGTGACTGGGGCGACGCCGAGGGTGATGCCGAGTTTTAGGGGAACTTCAGAGTGGACTTCGACGACGTCGCTCCAAGCGGCGAAACCTTCCGCGGTGAGGTTGAGGCGGTAGACGCCGAACGGCAGATCCTGAAGAACAAAGTGGCCGTCGGCTGGAATCTGGAAGCGGCGCTCGAAGCCGTTGCCTTCGCTGAGGAGTTCGCCGCGGGCGGCGAGAGTGGAGCCTTTTGGATCGTGCACTTCGAGATGAAGTTCGCCGCGGAGACGCTGGGCGCGCGCCGGGGTCCCCGCGGCGAGACAGAGGAGGCTAGCCAGCAGGTAGAGGCGAGAGATACGGATTGGGGCCCGTCTAGCGTTCATTGCAAAAATAATATGTGATACCTGGCGTTTCGATTGATCGTGCGAGAGCGCGGGTATTTCCAAGATAGCATGCACGGTAGCAGAGTTTGAACGACCGGCTGGGGCCGCTACTGTGAAGTAACTATTTTGTTTCGGGACTGGAAAAGAGACGCGCGGTGCCGGATGATGGAAGACAAACGTTGTCTCGTCCGGGATTGAGGCCGGGGGCGGATGAGAGAGAAGGCCATCGAACAAAGGGGCTCAAGTCTTGGACGCGAAGAATGTTTATCTGACCGGTGCCGCGAGCGAATTTGGTTCCCGCGTTATTCCTTCGGAAGAAGTAGATCAGGCATTTGGCATGCCCGCCGGAAAGCTGAGGAAACGTGCCGGAATTGTGTCCGTGGCGTATGCAGCCGAAGACGAAACGGAAGGCTCGCTTGCGGCCGGGGCTTGCCGGAAAGTTCTGGAGCAGTGCGGTGAAGATGCGCAGAACCTTGACGGCGTGATTGCGGCCAGCGAAACGGATCACGCTTATCCTTCGCTTTCGGCGCAGCTTCATGCGCGGTTGAAATTGCGCGAACGGTCTACGGCGCTGGATGTTGGCAGCGGCTGCCTGGCGCTGTTGCAGGTGCTGTGCGTGGCGCAAGCGATGCTGATGGCGGGCCAGGCGCAAAAGATTCTGGTGGCGACCGCCGATGTTCACAGCCGGACGCTGGGGCCAGGACGTACCGCGGGAGAATTCGGCGGACTGTTTGGAGATGGCGCGAGCGCGTTTCTTCTGTCGAACAAGCCGCCAGAAAAAGGGCGGTTTGCTTATCGCTTCGGCGAATTCTTTTTTGGATGCGCGGCGCAATACGCGGAGGCGATTGCGGTGAGCGATTCGGGCGGCGCGGGGCTGGAGATTCGATTTGACGGCGAGGCGCTTTCGCGCGCGGCCGTCTACCGCATGGAAGAGGTGCTGAGCGAAGTGGAAAAGCGCAGCGGAATTTCGCGGGATAAGGTGGGCGCGTTTGCCACGCACCAGCCGAATCCGCGGCTGGTGGCGCTGCTGGCCAAACAACTGGGAGTGGAGTGCAGCGCATTTCCGCCAATTGCGGTGACGAAGGGGAATTTGGGTTCTTCGATGTGCGGGGCGACGTTGCAATCGGCGTTTGAGAATGCGGCAGGGCAGGCGGCGAGCGAACGGACAGCGGTGTTTTTGGCTTCGCTGGCGCCGGGGTTGCTGTTTGGCGGCGGGTGGATGGTGCCGGCGGGTAGTTGAAATCCCAACGCGGTGACCTCGCTGCGAACTTCAGGGAATTAGCTCCCACAAGTGATCGAGATTGAATCGAAGTGTTGCCGCGGTCCCTCCGCTTCATGGCCGACGCGCCAAACTGCGGCACGGAAGAGAAGATCGGCCATTCCGGTCGAGATGACAAAGCAAGAAGAAGAGAAACTCAAGAGCACAGCCAGGAATGGCTGTGCCACATGCGACGCTGCTTAGGGGGAAGAGCGGGTGGCGGTGGTGAATTCAGTGTTAGGTTGGGGGACTACGCAAGATTGGAGCGGGGGCCAGCCGGGGTCGGTGGTGGAATTGCGGCAGAGACTGACGAGCGCATTGGAAACTTCGGAGGGGCCGACGGCGCCGTTGAGCGGCTCGGCATAGATTTTGTAAGTGCGATTCACGGCGAGAGCGCCGATCTGGTAAGTGCCATCGAATTGAACCGGGCCCGGGGCCTGACAACTCCATCCACCTAGAATTCCAGCAATGACGGAGCCGCTTGCGGCGTCCACGGCGACGACGTGTGCGCCGAAGACACCCGTGACGCCCTGCGGAGACGTGGGCAGCGAGAGCGGATTCGCGGGAAGGATGCGTCCCTGGATGGAGCCGACGAATTGGGCGTCGGCGGGATCGTGATAGAGGACGCGGAGGCCGGTGCGATCGTCATCGCTAAGGGGAGCGTCGGGTTGCTGCGCCGTGGGCCGCATTCCAGTGAAAGTGCCGGGCGACGGCGCGAAGGGAAACATCATTGCACTCCACACGGCAGAGTGGCTGAAACCGAGAGCGTGGCCGAGTTCGTGGGTGAGGATGGATTCGAGGTCGTAGGATTTCGGGTTGGCGCTTAGGGCGGCGGGAGTGGAAAAGGACACCAGCGAATCGCTGGGGTTGAAATAAATGTCGGCGTCGAGAATCTGGCCGACTTGCGTGGAGGGGGCGCCGCTGCCGAGCTGGATGCCGATCTGGTCGGCGGTGATGACGCGGGTGAAGGCTAGTACCCCGGGAGTGAAGGCCATGTCCGGCTGATCGAAGCAGATGGAATTGATACCGTCGGAGCCGCAGAGATTGTTGGCGGAGCCGCGGACGAGCGGGGCTATGGAGGACGCGGTGAGATCGGTGCCACTGACGCTGCTCCAGACGCCGAGGGATTGCTGAATGACCTGCTCGATTTCATTGAGGCTGCCGGTGACGGTTTGATTTTGGGTCTGGATGGTTTTGGGATTTGTGCCGAGCATGGTGCTCCAGCGGAAAGCGATGGCCGCGGGGCTGGTCAAATGGTGAGAGGGCACGGGGCAGGCCGAGCCGCCGGAAACGCTGCCGGGCTGGCGGACGTCGGGGACGATTTCGTTGAAGGCGTATCCCTGAGCCGTGAGGACGGACCAGAGGACGAGGAAGAGCGTCATGGCGATGGAGGCGAATTGGCGGAGCGAAGTTTGCATGGCCTTTTCCTTTGCGACGGAGTTCATTCTGTTTCGCGGAGCAGTTCACGGTGAACGCGCTGCTCGAAAATGTCGACGGGGAGATTCTTGACGCCGGTTTTTGTGAAGGATTCGGAGGCGGGATCGAAGACCGGCGTTTCGGCGGAATCCTGCGTGACGGTTTCGCGGCCGGAGCGGAGATCGCGATGAATTCGGAACGTGCCCTGGACCCAGCCGACGATTAAGAACTGGCCGCTGGGATGCGCACTGAGGAAAAGGTACGCCTCTTCGCCGGGACGGAATTCCGGCGCGCCTTCGACGCGAGACTGCAGGTGCTGGAATTTCCCACCGGGTTGACGCACGACGATTTCCTCGGGGAGATAGCCCTTGTTGTGAGCGAGGACGCGGAAACTGGTGTCAGTCCAGATTTCGCCGTTCTCCACTCGCGCGTCGGCATGCATGCAGCGCACACGGGCGATGGAATACGAATAGTGCACGAGGTCCTGGAAGCGGAGGCGCACCAGCGTGGTGGCTTGCGCGACGACGGCGATCAGGGCCAGGCCGATCAGGAAAAGTACCCAGAGAAATCGGCGACGATCTTTGTAGCTCATGGAAGTTCACTCCTGTTCATTGAATCTCCAGCACTCCGGAAGCAGCGGTTTTGTCGAGATTGGCGTTTTGCACGAAAAGAGTTCGCGCTCCAGGCAGCGCGGTGGATGGAATCTGGATGGTGAGGTGGATGATGCCGAGGCCGGCGGGCTGCTTGGAGATCACGGCGACGTCGCCGGGGCCGGAGATGGTGTAGGCCATGCTGGTGTCGAAGCCAGACTGCGAGAAGAGGCAAATGTCGGCGGCGCTGGTGCCGGAGGCGGGGCGCGTGAGAGCGACTGGATTTCCACCGAGATTGCAGCCGTTCGTAGAGGTGTTGAAAGCGCCAAGTGCGGCAACGTTGAGATCGAAAGAAGCGGAGGAATTATCGACGCCGGCGGTGGTGGGCTCGACGACGGCGATATTTTTGCCGGAGATTGAGGGAGACGAACTGGTGAGAGAGATGACGTCGTCAGTTGTGCCGGGAGCGACTACGACGAGAGAGACGATGTTGGAGAGAGTACCGGTGGGAGTTTGCATCTGAACGGAGACGTTGGCGGGTTGCACGACGTCGGTGCTGTTGACCGGGGCGGAGCAGGAGTTTGCGGAGGTGCAAGTGGTGACGCGCGCAGTGCCGGCGATCAAGAGAGTGGAGCCGGGACCCGGATTGGAGGGGACGAATCCGCTGCCGTCCACGGTTAGGGTGAAACCGTTTGCGCCGCCCGCGTACACGCTGGCGGGATGCAGCGAAAGAATGTTGGAGCCGGAAGAGATGGAGACGCTGGCAATGCCGGATTGCGTGGAATCGTCCTGACTGAGGGCGACGATCTGGATGGCGTTGGGAGTGGGCGCCGTGGCGGGTGCGGTGAATGTGCCGCCGGGAGTGATGGAGCCGCACGCTCCGCCGACGGCGCAGGCCGAGCCTTGCACTTGCCAGACGACGGCTTGATTGCTGGCACCGAGGACGGAGGCGGTGAAGCCCTGTACGCCAAGCGGCGGCAGCGTGATGGCATTGGGGAAAACACTGACGAGAATGTGATTGAGGACTGTGATTTGCGCGGAGGAAGAGATCGCGGGATTTCCTGCGATGGCTACCTGCACGGAGACAGGATTCGCGAAGGGAATAGCACCGGGGGCGACGTAATCAATTTGCGTGGCGGTGCTGGTGGTGATGCTTTGGCAGGGCGACGAATCGACGACGCAGAGTTGTCCGACGGTGGAATTGCCGCCGGAAATTCCGTTGACGCTCCAGATGATGGAGGATCCCGTGGTGCCGTTTTCGGTGACGGTGAGCGTGACGCGATGATTGGCGGCGAGCGTGGCCGTGGTGGGCAGCAGACTGAGACTCGGGCCAGTTTGAATGGCGATCGTGGCTTGCGTTTTTTTGGAAGGATCGGCTTGCGGCGTGACGGTGATGACGATGGTGTTGGGCTGCGGTGGAGTGGCGGGGGCGGTGTAATTGGCGCTGTCTGCGATGGCAGTTCCACCGGCGGATTGTGTGGTGATCACGGACAGAATGCCGCAGGCGCTGCCGCTGCAACCGCTGCCGGAAAGCGACCAGGAAAGAACGGCGCCGGGATTGGAACCGGGAACGGGTGTGAGAGTGGCGACGATGGCCGCGGTGACGCCGGGTTGGAGGCTGGAGGGCGCGGCAAGCTGCAGCGCGAAGTGGCTGGCGATGGCGACGGCGGTGAAGTTTTGTTTGGAGGGATCAGCGACGCTGGTGGCGGTCAGGGTGACGCTGGGAGCGGAGGGGAGAATGGCGGGCGCGGTGTAATTTCCGTTGGCGTCGATGGCGCCGCAGTTGTTTGGGCAGGCGGGGCCGGAGAGGCTCCAGCGGATGGCGGGATCGGGCTTGCCGCTGCTGGCAATGCTGGCGTGGAAGGATTGCAGCGCACCGAGTTCGACGGAAGAGGAAACGGGAGAAAGCGAGACGGCGATGTCGCTGGAGACGGTGACGCCGGCGATAGAGGACTTGGAGGAGTCGGCGTGACTGGTGGCGGTCACTTGTACTTTGCTGCCCGGGGGAAGGTCTGCGGGGGCCGTAAAGATTCCATCGGCGGAGATGGTGCCAACTTGAGGGGAGCCGCCGGAGATACCGTTGACGCTCCAGAAGACGGAAGTGTCGGAGGTGTTGGTGATGGTGGCGGAGAAAGTGAGCGTGTTGCCGAGCAAGACTGTGCCGGAATTGGGAGCGATCATGACGGTTATCTGCGGAGTTGGAGGAGTTGTGGAGCTGCCGCCAGGGCCGCTTGCGCAGGCGGTGAGGGAGAGAGCAAAGGCGAGGAGAAAAATTGTGGACGCCGGGCGGCGATGGATGAGAGGGCTCCGGGTGGAGGGGCCTTGCGTTGAGCGCGTTTGTGAGAGAGGGCGCATGGTATTTGCGATTGCAGACGAAGGGCCAGCGAAAGAATGGGTGCCACGGAAGCCGTGGCCGAGCGTCCGTGGAGAATTTATTTCCTTTAAAGTGCGTGGAACGAAGAGCTTGGAGCTTGTGAGCTGGGACGCGCGGTTGGAAAAAAGTGCGTGTGGTTGTGTGCCGAAAGATTGCGGAACGTTCCGAATTGAACGGGGTTGCCAGCGTGCGTTCCCAAACCGGGAATGGCGTCTTGGCTCGATTGACTTTCGCTGGGGCGGCTCGAATAATCGCGCCATGACTAAGCCCGAGGCGGTGCGACGGATCAAGAGTTATTCCGCGGCGAACGGGTATGTGTATCAGTATTACTTTTATGAATTGAACCGCGTTTCGGTGGAGGGCCGAGCGGCTGGCGAATTCGTTTATGCGATCTCCGCGGATCGCGGGATTAGTTTTGGGTTGCGGATTTTTGTGATGCAGGCGGCGCTGGAGGCTTGGGCGCGGGCGAACGGGCGCGCGCTGACGAGCAGCGAAGAGTATGCGGTGGCGAAGATGCGGTTGTTTCAGGCGTTTGATGAGGGCGTGGTACCGGTGACGGCGGAAGAGGCGCGCGAGGTGCGGTTGGTGGTGGATGAGTCCAACCTGGAAGAGTTGTTGAAGATGCTAAATATTTGACCCCATACCGCTTCGGCGTTGAACCGAAAGCCTGCCGGTAACGTCTAGTTTGGTGTAACGGAGATTGAGGATGCGGGAGCTGGTCCTGACCCAGCCGGGAAGAGTGCTCGTGGGGCCGTCGGAGCGGGAGAGCGAAAGCTGCCGCTCGCACGGCGAGTTTGAAGAGCGGCTGGCGGAGTGCGGTCCACTGGCGTTTCGCGTGGCGTATGGCGTTTTGCGGAATGCCGCCGACGCGGAGGATGTGGCGCAAGAGGCGCTGCTGAAGGCGTACCGGAATTTTGGCCGGCTGCGGGAGCCGGCGCGGTTTCGCGGGTGGCTGGTACGGATTGCGTTCCGGATGGCGCTGGATCGCTGGCGCTCGGCGAAGCGGCGGGAGAAGCGCGAGACGCAATGGGAGCCGACGAAACAAAGATCTTCGGAGCCAACGGTGGAAGAGTTGGCGGTGTCGAGCGAGTTCCAGGAGCGGTTGGAGCGGGCGATGGAGGAGTTGCCGGAGAAATTTCGATTGGTGCTGCTGCTGGCGGCGATTGAGGGATACACGCTGGAAGAGGTTTCGGGGATGCTGGGTATTCCGATGGGCACGGTGAAATCGAGACTGTTTTTTGCGAGGAAGCAGTTGGCGGAGAAGCTGCGATGAGTTGCGAAGGGTATCGGGACAAATTGGTTGATGCGCTGGCGAGCGGAGAGAGTTGGCTGGCCGCCGATGTCGCGATGCATCTTCGGGCGTGCGCAGAGTGCAAGAGATTTTATGAAGCACAGGTGCACCTCTTTGGGGCGATCGATTCGCGCGTCCGGGCCATGGTGAATGAAACGGTGCCGGCGTCGTTGTTGCCGCGCGTGCGTGCGAGGATAGAAGAGGTTCGCGCACCGCGTCTGGTTTGGAGACCTGCATGGGGTGTCGTAGCCATCGCCGCAATGATCCTGGTGGTAAGCCTTGGTTTCGTACGGCGGAGCGGATCTCTGCGGGATGCGGGTCTAACAAAGGCTCCAACGGCTGTGGCGATTCGGACGGAAACTGTTCCCTTCATGGCAATGCCAAGAAAAGCGGCTTCTGCGGCTGTAAATCCAAGGAGGCGGCCGGGGAATAAGACGGAAATGCGGATCGACCGGCCTAGGGAAGTCCCGGAGGTGATCGTGCTTGGCGAAGAGCGCGAAGCGTTCGTGCGGTTTGTGGCAAGGATTTCAGTGGACCCGCAGAGAGCTGTGGCACTCACGCGGCCCGCGCCGCCACAGCGAGATTTGCCGGTAGAGATTGCCCTTTTGCAGATTGAGAAGTTGAAAGTGAATCTACTCGAGCCAACGGCCGAGGAATAGTTTCGGCCAGGGTTTTTGCTGTTGTGGATGCAGCAAGCACAAGCCTACTAGGAGGAACGCGTGAAACGAGCACAATTCTTATTTGGGGTCCTCGGCATACTGGCGTTACTTACTCCGAAGCTCTCCGCCCAAGAAACGCCGAAGCCGGAGAACAAGGTTCCGGCGAGCACGCTCAAGGTTCAAGTGACCTTTACTGAAAGCCAGGGAGAAAAGAAGCTGGCGAATTTGCCGTACACATTCTACGTCCAGGCCGGAGATGGCGGGCCGCGTTCTCCATATACCAAGGTCCGTATGGGCAGCCGCATTCCCGTTTACGTCGGGAAAGACGCGGGAATGCAGTACATCGACATTGGCACCAACATTGACGCCAGAGGGTTCGCTATAGAAGGCGGGAAGTTCGACGTCATTCTCAGCCTCGAACGCGCGTGGGTTGAGGGTGACGTTGCGGTTCCCGCGGAAAAATCAGTTGGAAACCCCACCATTGGGGCCTCAGGGCAGTTTTACGAGCCGATAATTCGGCAATTCAAGACCGAACTCACTTTGGCGATGAAGGATGGACAGACCATCCAAACAACCCAAGCGGCCGATCCCCTGAGTGGAAGGATTTTGACCATCACTGTCGTCATGAACGTGGTGAAGTAGATTTCGGTATCACTTCAGGATGGCGGCGAGTGCAGTGGCGAGATCGGCGTGAAGGAATTGGTGATTTAGTTTTTGGAGTTGGGCGGGGAGGACGCGCTGGCTGGAGAGGAGCAGGGCGTCGGCCATTTCGCCGAGGAGCAGGCGGAGGGCGAAGGCGGGCGCGGGGAAGAGCGCGGGGCGATGGAGGGCGGCGGCGAGGATTTTGGTGAATTGTTCGTTGGTCACTGGTTGAGGAGAGACCACGTTTAATGCGCCGGTGATGTTGGCGTTTTCGAGCGCGAACCGGAGGATGACGATTGCGTCGTCGAGGGTGATCCAGCTCATCCATTGTTTGCCGGTGGCGATTTTTCCTCCTACGCCGAATTGAAATGGGCGGATCATTTGCGGCAGGGCGCCGCCGTTTTTTGAGAGGACTACGCCGAATCGGGCGCGGACTACGCGGATGCCGAGTGCTTCGGCTTTGATGGCTTCGGATTCCCATTCTTTTGCAATTTCACTTAGAAAATCGTTGCCGGGTTGGCTGGATTCGGTGAGCGTTTCGTCGCCGCGGTTGCCGTAGTAGCCGGTGGCGGAGGCAGAGACTAGGACGCGGGGACGGGCGGACATTTTGGCCAGGGCCTGGACCAGGGCGCGGGTGGTGTCCACGCGGCTGGAGCGGAGGAGTTGTTTGCGTTGCGGAGTCCAGCGGCCATCGGCGATGGAGGCACCGGCTAGGTTGATGACGGCGTCGGCGCCAACGGCGGCTCCGCCGAGTTCGCCGGTGGCGGGATTCCAGTTTACGTCGAAGCCGTGGGAGTTCCTGATTGTTTGCGTGGAGGTGTTGGGGCGGATTAGGCGGCAGACGGTGTGGCCGGCGCGTTGGAGATCTTGCGTTAGGGCGGTGCCGACGAGTCCTGTGGAGCCGGTGATTAGGATTTTCATGGAGTCCTTTTTGGTGGATTGATTATCGCGCAGAAATTGAGGGAACGTGGTGCGTGGTTCGGGTTCCGGGAAGAGAGGAGTTTCCGCGAGTCGCTCCAACAGAAGTTGAGAGTGGCATTCGAGGTTGAGGTTCTTCGGACATCCTCGTCGGATGTCCTCAGAATGACACGCTTCGTTTGAGTGATTGATAGTGAGATTTGGGTGGCAGGGCCGCATGCGCAAAAGCGGAAGTGAAGGTCGTGTGCCGGGAGGCGGGTTGGGCACGTTGGGTGGCGGGGCGGTGGGGGACAGGTTACAATTTTTGAATGGCAACCGTTGTGCCGAGTTTGCGGGTGAAGGTGTTGTTCTTTGGGCGGCTGCGGGAATTGACCGGGCTGGCTGAGGAAACTGGGGAGCTGCCGGAAGGAGCGACGCTGGCTCAGGTGTTTGAGCGTTATGCGGAGCGGTATCCGAAATTGGCGGGGTTTCGGAACTCGATGGTGGTTTCGCGGAACCAGGAGTTTGCGGCTTGGGATACGCGCGTTTCCGCGGGCGATGAGATTGCGTTTCTGCCTCCGGTGAGTGGAGGCTGAAGTTAGAAAATGGAAATTAGAAAATAGAAAATGGGGAATGCCTCTGGCCTTTGCGAAGGTTTGCGGCCCGGGGATGATGGGCTTTTCAGAATGAAAACGATGGAAGAGGATAAGTTTGAGCTGGTGCGCGCGGCGATTGACGCTGCGGCGCTGGTGCGGCACGTGCGCGCGGGGCAGGACGGGGCGATCGTTACGTTTGACGGATTTGTGCGCAACGAATCGCATGGACGCGAGACGAGCTACCTGGAGTACGAGGCGTACGAATCGATGGCGCTTGGGAAGATGAAGGAGATTGCGGCGCAGATTCATGAGAAGTTTGCGATTCATCGGGTGGTGATCGTGCACCGCCTGGGGCGGCTGGAAATCGGCGAGACGAGCGTCTTCATTGCCGTGAGCGCTCCACATCGAGGGGCCGCATTCGATGCCTGCCGCTTTGCGATTGATACGTTGAAACGCACGGTGCCCATCTGGAAGAAAGAGTATTTTGCGGATGGGGCGATTTGGGCGGATGGCGAACTGCCTCCGACACCCCCAAGTGCAAAAAGTGCATCCTAGCTATTTGATGATTCCCCAGGCCCCGCGAATTTACCTCTGGTGGTTTGCCGCATTGGCTCTTTTTGCCGGGGCGTTTCTTGCCGACGCGCAGGAAAAGCCGGACCGGCCACCGTGGGCCCAGCCTTCCCCCACGCAACCGCAGCCTCCTCCACCGAGCAGCCAGCCGCAGCCGTCGACAACTCCTGGGCCGATGGTCCTCGCTCCGGTACAGGCACCCGAGAAACAGAAAGAGCCGTCGACACCGAAGGGCACGATCAAGGTCAACGTGAACCTGGTGAACGTGCTGGTAAGCGTGCTCGATGAGAACAAACGTCCGGCGCCGAACCTGCCGCAGGAAGCGTTTCAGGTATCGGAAGAAGGCGTGCCGCAGAAGATTGAGTTTTTTGAGCCGGAGACCAAGTTGCCGCTGGATCTGGCGCTGATGATTGACGCGAGCATGAGCGCGCACATTGATTTTCAGTACGAGCGCGACGCGGCGACACGTTTTATCCGGCAAGTGCTGCGGCCGGACGATCGCATGGCTGTGTTCTCGTTTGACGAGACGGTGACGCAGCGGACTACTTTCACGGAGAGGGTGCAGACGCTGCAGGATGCGGTAGCGCGGATTCCCGATGGCGCGGGAACTTCGATTTACGATGCGGTGCTGTTGGGCTCGCAGACGCTGGAGAAGCGGGGCGGCGAGCGGCGGCGCGTGATCATCCTGGTGACGGACGGCGGAGAAACCACCAGCCATGCGGATTTTGAGACGGCACGGCGCGCGGCCCTGCGCGGCGAGGTGCTGCTGTACACAATTCTGGTCCGTGTGATGAAGAGTGAGAACGGGCGAAATACCGCGGGAGAACATGCACTGCAGACCATCACGGAGACGACCGGCGGCGCGATGTTTTTTCCGGATTCGCCGCAGGAGTTGCCGATTATTTTTGACCGCATTGAAGCCGAGTTGAGGACGCAATACCGGTTGGCGTATTACCCGAATCCGCGCGGGGCGGCGAATTCGTATCGTAAGATTGAGGTGAAGATGCTGCCGGGGTATGCGGCGCGGCATCGGACGGCGTATCTGGTGGGGGCGCAGTGAGGTTGTGAGTGTTTGGTGCGCGTTAGGCTGATGGATAACAGATAACAGCGATCAGATAGCAGGGTGCAGGACCCGGTACTCAGTAATCGGTAATCTGCCGGAGAAGATTCAGATTCCACATTGTGAGCAGCGATGGCGATTGATTATTTAGAGGCGGCGGTTGAGATTGCACGGGAGGCGGGGGCGGTGCTGCGGGAAGAGGCGCAGAAGACGCCGGATATTTCGTACAAGGGCGATTATGACCTGGTGACGCAGGCGGACAAGCGGTCGGAGGCGGTTATCGTGAGCCGGTTGCAGAAGTATTTTCCGGGGCATGCGGTGGCGGCGGAAGAGGGGACCGGGAAAGAGACCGGCTCCGAATACAAGTGGCACGTGGATCCGCTGGATGGGACGACGAATTTTGCGCATGGGTATCCGTGCTTTTGCGTTTCGATGGCACTGGCGAAGGGCGATGAATTGGTGCTGGGCGTGGTGTACAACCCGATTTTTGAAGAATTGTTTTCGGCGGCGCGGGGAGAAGGCGCATTTTTCAACGGGAAGAGAATGCAGTGCTCGAAGATTGCGGCGCTGCGGGGCAGTTTGTTGTGTACGGGATTTCCGAACCATAAGAGGCATGCTCATCCGAACATTCATTACTACTGGGATTTTACGTTGTGCTCGCACGGGGTGCGGCGCGACGGGTCGGCGGCTTTGGATCTGGCGTATGTGGCGGCCGGGCGGTTCGATGGATTCTGGGAGTTTGGGCTGAAGCCGTGGGATACGGCTGCCGGGGTGGTGATTGTGGAGGAGGCCGGAGGAAAGATTACCGACCTGGATGGGAAGCCGTATGTGCTGGGCGGCAAGACGATCTTGGCGACGAACGGATTGATCCATGCGGAGATGGAAAAGATGGCCGCGGAGATTGGGAAGAAAGAGAAGACGGGGGTTTAGTTGGAGCGTGGCCTGTGTTTCGTGACTTATAGCGCAATTGAGGCGCCCGAGGTGGAGTGCGCCGCGACTCCATCCCCATTTTTGAAATTCCAGATATAACAAGATAAGGCTTAAGTTCCACAGCAGCTACTATCACTCCATCTTCAGTAGACTGATAGGATCGCCACTCCGACCGCGGGGGCGGTCCGTCTTGGTTCTTATGAATGCACGGTGGGGCACGATTCATGACAACCGTTGTCGCATGGGAAAGTTTTCCGCTAGAGCTTGCGAAACAAGGCGGTGCCACAAATATCGGGAATCTCCACAATGGATTCTGGTTTTCCTCGAAGAAAATCCCGCGCGGCCTTGCTGACGCCCCAGTCGGATTCGTTGGAGTTGAAATCGTGAAGGAAAAAATAGCCGCCGCGCGACAAACGCGGATAGAAAAATGCGAAGCTCGCCATCGCCACGTCATATTTATCGGCATCAAACAGGACGAAACTGAAGGTTTCGTGCTCCAGACCCCTGGCTGTGTCGGGGAAAAGGCCTATGCGAAATTCGACATTATCCAGGTTTTTCAGGCGTTCCTTGACGATCTCCACGCTGGTATTGCGGAAGCGATTGTCTGCATGGTCACGGAATCCGTCGAATGTATCGAAAAGGTAGAGTTTTCGTTCCGGCATCTGTTCGTGCAAAAAGCGACTAACGTATCCTCGATAAACGCCTAATTCCGCGATGGATCCAGGTATCGATTCGCTGCGGATCCGTTCAAGAGCCAGCGCCATCGTCGCATGGCGGACACGGTCATTGCTCCAGCTGATCATTCGCCCTATTTTTTCGGAATAAGTCGGGAAAGTCATTCTGGCGCGGAAGATTCCCCGGTAGCGAAAATAGACGCGTCCGAGAAGGAAACGTATATTTAGCATAATTTTTTTCATACCGGAAAATTCTAGCACACGATGAGTGCCCATCTGAGGAAGACAGGTCCACAACTAACAGGGAAACCAAATGTGCTGTCTTCCTCGCCAATCTCCGACGACAGGCTGGAGTCCGTTCGACATTCTCGAATGGACGGTGCAATGAAACTGACACGGACGGTCAAAAGCTCCAAAGAATTCGGAGATCATTCGAGACTTGACCTCCGACTGGCGGCAGAGCAGTACGCCACGGTTCACATGTAGGTCAGGAATCCTCGCGGTCCGTTCTGTCAACCATCCGCCCGGTCCATACCCCAAATCAAGGCACCCCCTCCCCCCTGTTTTTTGTAAGTGCTGAAAAGAAAGGCGTTAGGAGAGTGGTGTTTGCAAGTGTTGAATCTGCGTGGGTTAAAGAATACTTGTTTTGATTGAGATTCAAACGAATGTTGTAAGTGTGAAATTTAAAGAAGTTATTGGGCCGTTTCCTGGAAGTGCGGAATCTAAGGCAGTTAGACCGGCAAGGAGCAGTGAAGGCTGCCGTGAACTTGGCTGAATGGGATTGGGCGCATCTTAACCCGTGTGTGATTGTATAGATTGGTAAAATATTGTCAAGAGAAAAATGAGTTTGCGGCCTTAGGAAAGGCTGACTCGGGCCTCACGGAATCCTTATGAGGTGGGCGCTATCGTTAAATGGCAACGACGGCGACATCATTTGACATTCAGCGGCGCTGGGTAGGTGCCGTTTCTGAAGCATATTCGTTGCCCAAAATCGGGTAGGAGAGAAGCTATGCGCAAGTGGGTGAGAAGTGGGTTGGCGTTTGGATTGAGCATGCTGGTGAGCTTGAGCGTTTGCGATGTGGGGCGCGCGGACGATACCAAGGCGGGAAATGATTCGAAACCTGCGGCGGCGAAAGCAGCGGCCGAGAACAAGCCGGAAACGGGGCTGACGGACCGGGAACGCTGGCTACTGGAGCGCGTGGAGCAGTTGGAGAAGCGTGTGGCGGATTTGGAGTCGAAAGATGGGAAACCGGCTGCGGAGTCCGCAGCGGTGCGCGAGGAGGGCGCGGAGCCGGGGACAAGTGGTTCCAGTGGAATGACGGCCACGGCGAAGCCATCGGCAAGCGCGCCATCGGCAACGCTCACGAGTGCGCCGGCGGGTGCGGTGCCGAAATCGATGGCGGCTAGCATTGCTGCGGCTATCGGGCCAAATAAAGAATCAAGCACGTCCGCGAGTCCGGCGGCGACCCAGGTTCCGGAGAAGAAAAAGATTGAGCCGTTTTCGGATGCGGACTGGACTTGGTTGAACGGAAATCCACGAACGAAAGAGATTTATTGGGATTCGAAATTCTTTACGCCGGAGATCCGGGCGGACATCAATTATGTGTCGGACTTCAACCATCCGACGGATCATTCGATCGGCGGATCGAGCGAACTGTTCCGGTCGTCGGAAGTGCAGTTGGAGCAGTTGGGCGTCGGCGGAGACTTTCACTACGACAACGTGCGGGCGCGGTTGATGACTCAGTTTGGGATGTATTCAGCGACGACACCGCGGAATGACCCGAGTCCGGGACACGGGCAATGGGATCTGGTGAGTGCATACCGGTATGTGTCGGAGGCGTATGGCGGGTACCACTTCAACGTGCTGCACGGGGTGAATGTGGATGCGGGAATCTTCCTGTCGTACATCGGATTGTTCAGTTTCTACAACTTCGACAACTGGGCGTATCAACCTTCGTATGTATCGTCGAATACGCCGTGGTTTTTTAATGGCGTCCGCGTGCAGATTTTCCCGACGGCGCATTTGAAGATTGAGCCGTGGTTCATCAATGGCTGGCAGGCATACGGCTCGGCGAATCATCGGCCGGGCCTCGGGGGACAAATCAAATGGACTCCCAAGCCATGGCTGAACATCATTTCGAACAATTACGGGCTGGGCGAGGACGACCTTTTCATCAAGGGCCGCTCACGCATCCACACGGACAACAGCGTCGAGGTGAAATACTACGACAAGCCGGAGAAGACGCTGGACAAGATGGCGTTTTCGGTTACGGGAGACCTGGGGTGTGAATACGGTTCGGGTGTGAGCTGCTATGGGAATCATAAGGGCGGGCCGAAGCAGAGCTTCATCGGATACATGGTTTACAACCGCTTCTGGTTCCACCGGGATTTGTTCGGGCTGACGTTGGGCGGCGGGCAGATCAACAATCCGGGGCGGTACCTTGTGTTGATTCCCCCAATCAATGGAGAGACGGCGATCACAGCGGCGACGAATTCGCCGTACTTCACGGGGAATCCGGGGGATCCGTTCAAAGCGTGGGACTCTTCGATTACATTCGACTACATGCCGAAGCAATACATTACGTTCCGGGCGGAGTATGACTACCGTCATGCGAGCGTGCCGTATTGGACGGGGCAAGGCGGGATCACGCCTCCAAGCGGGAATACCGGTTCGCCGCAATTTTTCGTTTGCAGCAACGGGTCGTCCTCGGGGGCGACGAGTTTGGGTGCGGCGGAGACGGCGTGCGGCGGGGGATTGAGCAGCGTGTGGTTTCCGGATTTGCGGAAGAATGAGTCGTTTATTGATTTATCGATTTTGGTGAAGTTTTAGAGAACAATTGCGCTCGTGTTGACGTTGAGGTCCTTCGCGCATCCTTGTCGGATGCGCTCAGGATGACAGCGCTGTGGGGTGAGATTGGTGCCGTCGGAAAGTTGGGCGACGGAATTTAGTGTGTGAAAGCGGTGGCAGAGCCACTGCACTCCAAGAAGAGGACCCCTCCGCCGTGGCGGACGGGCCCTGCATTGAGAGAAAGAGAAGGCGCCGCGAAGATTCGGGCGCCCTTTTTTTTTGGCGGAAGAGCTGAGTTAACTAGCGCCCATTTCGGCGTAGAGCTTGGAGATGGCGCCGGCGATGCAGAAGCCCCAGGCGAAGACGGCGTAGGTTTTGAATTTTTCGGGGATGACATACTGGTCGGTTGCGTCGGAGACGGGAACGCCGGCCTTGTGCATTTTCTCGGCTTGCATGGCGAGGTCGTCGAAGACATCGCGGAGATCCCGGACACCTTCCTGGCCGCAGACGGGGCCGTGGCCGGGGACGAAGAGAGTGTCTTTGTCCCAGGAGGCGAAGGTCTTGAGGGTGTTGCGCCAGCCGGACATGGTGCACTTCTCGTCGAAGCAGGCGGGATAAGCGTGGCTGAAAACGAGGTCGCCGGCGTAGACGACTTTTTGATCGGGGACGCGAACGATAAGGTCGGTGCCGGAATGGCCGGGATAGTGTTCGATGACGATGGGGAAGTGGCCGAGGTCGAGATTCATGGGAAGTTTCGCGGGATCGATAGGGCGATTGGGAAAGGCGATGGGAGTTTTGTTGGCCAAGTCGAAGACGTTGCTTATGGCGCCGAGATCGCCCTGGGCGTGCTGGCGGGCGACGTCGTTCTTGGCATCCTTGACGCGTTTTTCGGAGGGAGCGAGGAAGGCGGCGCGGTCGGCTCCCTGCATGGCGACGTAGGATTCCGTGATGCGTTTGGGAATAGCGGCGTGTCCCCAGAGTTGAATGCCGTTGGCGCCGTAGTAGGAGCTGCCCATGGAGTGATCGAAGTGATAGTGGGTGAGAAGCGCGTTGGGCGCAGGGACTTTGGTGACTTTGCGATAGGTTTCCATCTGGAAAGCGGCGCCGGGGGCGGAGCCATAGGCTTCGAGGAGGAAGCCAGCGTCTTTGCCGACGAGGAAGCCGCCGTTGCAGATAGTGACGAAGCCCTTGGAAGTGTCGGAGATGGTGGCGTAGAGGCCATCACCGATTTTGCGGACTGAGGCGAAGCCTGCATCAGCGATGGGAGTTTGGGATACGCGTGGGTCGTCAAGAAGAGAAGGGGCGATGGAAGAGGCGAGAGCGGGAAAAGGAATCGCTCCGGCCAAGGCGTAGAGCGCGCCGAATTGAGATGCGTTGGAGAGAAATTGCCTGCGGGTGAAGGGAGCGAACGAGGTCATAGGGAATCTCCAGGAGCAAAAGTTGAGCACGGAACGAGGATAAGTCTAGCAGAGGAGTGGCTGGGAGGAGAATCGAGGCGATGGGGAGAAGGTTGCTTGCGCGGCGAGTGGTGGCGTGAGAACATTTAAAACTGTGGCGAACGCAGCGAAAATGGCTGCGAACGGCATTGGCGATATCGTCTAGGGGTCCAGGACGCCGCCCTCTCACGGCGGAAACCCGGGTTCGAATCCCGGTATCGCTACCAAGAATGGTAATCAGATATCAGTAATCGGTAATCAGGAAGAGAAGAAAAATCGGATTTGAGGATGGGTTTGCAGCGAGGCGCCGAATCGGCGCCTTTTTTGTTTTTGGGACGGTTAGCTGACCAAACCGAGGGCTAGTTCGCTTGCTGGCGGACCGGTCACCTTTTGTGGCTTCGACCTAATCGTTCACGTCGGGTTCGATCGTATAACTCTTGGGGAGTTTGGAGTCGGAGACTTCGTAAGAATTGCCATGGAAAACCTCGTTTAATTCATACCTGATTACATCATACAAAACTTCATAACGGGATCCGCCGCTGCTAAAAACAGGAGAGGAGCTTTTGGATGGCTTCGCGGAATGTGGGTTGGGGTGTGATGAGGCTTAGGACCAGGTAGCCACTGGAGGGGAAGTCGTAGAAGTGGCCGGGGTGGAGGAGGACGTGGTGGTGACGGAGGAGGTGGATGGCGAGGTCTTCGTCGGAGTGGTGAGCGGAGGAGTTTGCGGCGTAGCGGAGGATGGCGTACCAGCCGGCTTGGGCGTGGAGGAGTTCGCAGACTGGACGCGTGCGGAGATGGGATTGAAGGTGAGCGAGATTTTCGCGGATGCGAGAGAGCAGTTGCGGGCGAAGGGAGTGCCGCTGGGCGAGTAGCGCGGGAAGAGCGGCTTGGGCTGGGGCGCTTAGAGAGAGATAGGTGTCGGCGATAATTTCGAGGCGGTCGAGGGCGGGGCGGACTTGGGAATCGGGACCGGTGACGGCTAGCCATGCAATTTTCATTTGCGGGAGCGCGGAAATTTTGGAGAGGCCGCTGAGGGTGAAGGTGAGGGCTTCGGAGTTGGCGGCGAAGGTTTTGCGGGGCGTGGAGCCGAATGGGAAATCGAGGAAGACTTCGTCGACAATGAGGGCGAGATGGTGTTTTTTGCAAAGAGCGTTCAGGCGGGCGAGCTCTTCGGGTTGGACGTAGGAGCCGGTGGGATTGTTGGGATGGACGAGGAGAATGGCGCGGGTGCGCGGGGTGATGGCGTTTTCGAGGGACTGGAAATCGATGAACCAGCCGTGAGCGTAGGCGAGTGAGTAGGGGATCAGGCGGACGTCCTGAAGGCCGGCTAGAAATTCGAAGAGGGGATAACTTGGTTTGGGAAGGAGGAGTTCGTCACCGGGATTGCAGAGGAGGCGGAAGGCGTAGGAGTAGGCTTCGCTGGTGCTGGTGGTGAGGAAGAGGGATTCGGGATCGACGGTGGTTTGGTGGTCGTCGAGATAATAGCGGGCGACTTCGCGGCGAGCGGGGAGAGTGCCTTTGGGTTGCGGGTCGTAGGTTAGCGCGGCGGGATTTTGAAAGGCGGAAAGGATGGCGGCGGAATCGTAATGGAAGCCGCATTGGGTGGGATTGGAGGCGGTGAGATCGAGGAGCGGAGTGCCGGTGGCGCGGAGTTCGTCGAGAGCGATGGTGAAGAGGTTGCGGGTGAGCGGCCAGTTGGTGCGGTCGGAGAACATGGGGGGAGGTAGTTTTTAGTTGTTAGTTTTCAGTTTTTAGTTTGAAGGCAACAGCCGACAGTTAACAGCTTACAGCCAAGAAGTCGGAAGTAAAAACTACAAACAAGAAAGAGCAGATTCATCGCGCAATGAGGGCGCGATGGCGAAGAGTTCCGAACTCCCGTTCGAAAAGAAAACGAGGTGATGAATGACAACTTTGGGGAATTTTCCGTAAACTGTAAGCTCAGACCATGACGGAAACTGTGCGCACACGTGTTGCTCGAAAGGTGATCGACGTTGCCGGGATTGTGCAGGGTGTGGGATTTCGTCCGTTTGTTTACCGGCTGGCGAATGAGTGCGGGTTGACCGGGTTGATTGCGAATACGCCGGCGGGCGTGAGCATTGAAGTGCAGGGCGAGGCGGAGGCGGTGGAGAGATTTCTGGAGCGGTTGCCGAAGGAGGTTCCGCCGCGGACGAAGATTACCGTTCTGGCGCCGCGGGAGGCGGAGTTGCAGCCGGAAACGGAATTTCGGATTGCGCCGAGCCGGATGGATGCCGCGGCGCGGGCTCTGATTTCGCCGGACGTGAGCGTTTGCGAGGATTGCTTGCGGGAGCTGATGAACCCGCGGGACCGGAGATTCCGGTATCCGTTTATTAACTGCACGAATTGCGGGCCGCGATTCACGATTACCCGCGACATTCCTTATGATCGGGCGCGTACTTCGATGGCGAAATTCAAGATGTGCGCGGCGTGCCAGGCGGAGTATGAAAATCCGGCGAGCCGGCGATTTCATGCGCAGCCGAATGCCTGCTGGGATTGCGGGCCACAGATGGGACTGCTGGCGGCGGATGGCGCGCTGATGGATGCGGCGGAGCCGATTCGCGAGGCGGCACGACTGTTGCAGCAGGGTTCGGTGGTGGCGGTCAAGGGGCTGGGCGGATTTCACCTGGCGTGCGACGCGCAGAATGAAAAGGCGGTTGGGAAATTGCGCGAGCGGAAGAAGCGGGTGGAGAAGCCGTTTGCGATCATGGTGCGGCGGGTGGAGGATGCAGCGCGGTTCTGCGTGATGGATGAGCTTTCGAAAAAGGTGATGAACTCGTTTGAGCGACCGATTGTTTTGTTGCCGCGCAGGCAGGAAGCACGGATTGCGGGAGGAGTGGCGCCGGGGAACCGGTATCTGGGAGTGTTTTTGCCGTACACGCCGCTGCATCATCTTTTATTTCAGAGCGGGAAATTTGAGGCGCTGGTGATGACCAGCGGAAACCTGAGCGAAGAGCCGATTGCAATTGATAACGAGGAGGCGGTTCGAAGATTGAATGGGATGGCGGATGCGTTTCTGGTGCACGACCGGGAGATTGTCCGCCGGTGCGACGATTCGGTGGCGCGCGTGGCGGCGGGGCAGCCGCAGAAGCTGCGGAGGTCGCGGGGATTTGTGCCGGTGCCGGTACAACTGGAGAAAGAGATTCTGCCGGTGCTGGCGGTGGGCGGGGAGCTGAAGAATACGGTTTGCGTAGTGCGGGGGAGCGAGGCGTTTTTGAGCCAGCACGTTGGGGATTTGGAGAATCTGGAGGGCTACCGTTTTTTTGAGGAAGCGGTACAGCACTTGCAGCGGATTCTGCAGACGGAGCCGAAGGTGATTGCGCACGATCTGCATCCGGATTATTTTTCGACGAAATGGGCGCAGGAGCGGACGGGCGTGGAGCTGGTGGGAGTGCAGCATCATCACGCGCACGTGGCGGCGTGCATGGCGGAAAATCACCTGGACGGAAAAGTGATCGGGATTGCGCTGGACGGAACGGGCTACGGCACGGACGGAGCGATTTGGGGCGGAGAAGTGCTGGTGGCGGATTATGTGGGTTTTGAGCGCGCGGGGCATTTCGAATATGTGCCGTTGCCGGGAGGGGCGGCGGCGATTCATGAGCCGTGGCGGATGGCAGTGAGTTACCTGGTGAAGCATTACGGGAAGAACGTGAAGAAACTGGGCTTGCCGTTTTTGGCGGAGATTGATTCGCGGAAGTTGAGCGTTGTTTTACAGATGATGGAGAGGGAGATCAATTCGCCGCGGACGTCGAGCTGCGGGCGATTGTTTGATGCGGTGGCGGCGCTGGTGGGATTGCGCGGGGTGGTGAATTTTGAGGCACAGGCGGCGATTGAGCTGGAAATGGCGGCGCGGGATTCGGAGAGCGAGGCGGCGTATCCGATGGATTTGAATTTGCACGGAGCGACGTGGCAGATCGGGACGAAACCTCTGTTCGACTGGCTGCTGAAGGACATTCGGCAGCAGACGAGCGTGGCGGAGATCAGCCGAAAGTTTCACAACGCGCTGGCGATAGTTCTGGTGGACACGGCGGAGAGGATTCGCGACCGGACGGGCCTGAACCGTGTTTGCTTAAGCGGGGGATGTTTTTTGAATACGTTGCTGTTGGAGACGACGATCGCGGAGATGAAGGAGCGGGTGTTTCAGGTGTATTTTCATACGGAAGTGCCGGCGGGGGACGGGGGGATCAGTTTGGGACAGGCGGTGATTGCGGGGAGTCGGGTGGGTGGTTGAGTTGTGGGAAGAGGAGGAAGGAAAAAACATAACGCAGAGTTCGCAGAGACGCAGAGGGCCCTGAGAAGAGGGGAGTTGCATGCGGTATGCGTTGGAGGGTGAGTTTAAGTTGAGGTTCTTCGCCTATCCTTATCGGATAGGCTCAGAATGACAAGGTGTTGAGTTTGTTTAGTGGGTGGAGAATTTGCGGGAGGCGGTTTGGCCCATTGATTCGGTGATGGTTATGGTTTGGTTGGCGGGGATGTTGGAGAGTTTGTCGAGTTGGCCGCTGGGCCAGTGGATTTCGAGGGAGTCGGCTTGGGAGTTTTGGGCGAGGCCGAAGGTCAGGATTAGTTCGCTCGCGGAGAGGTAGCTGGAGCCGCTGCGGAGCATTTGGGTTTGTGTTTCGCCGCCGGCGGAGATTTTTGCCACGGCGCCGATGCCGTCGCGATTGGATTTTGTGCCTACCAGTTTTATGCGCAGGCTTTTGTTGGAAGCTGCCGAGCCTGTGGCTTCGTTCAGGAAAAGATAAGCGGGGCCGCCGTTGGTGGAGAGAAGCAGGTCCGGGCGGCCGTCGTTGTTGATGTCGGCGTAGGCGGCGCCGCGGCCGACGCGCGGCGTGTTGAAGGAATGTCCTAGCGATTTGGCGACTTCCTGAAAATTTCCTTTGCCAGCATTGCGGAAGACGTGCGGCGGCATGGCGTATTTCACGTTGGGCTGGACGCGCTCGATGTCGCTGTCAATGTGTCCGTTGGCGATGAAGATGTCGGGCCACCCGTCGAGATCGTAGTCGAAGAAAAAGCAGCCGAAACCGAGGGTGAGCAGGGACGCGCGGCCGACGTCGGAACGCGGGGCTTCGTCGACGAAGAGGCCTTTGCCTTCGTTGTGGTAGAGCGAAACCATCTGATTGGAAAAATTGGTGATGAGGATGCTGGGTAAACCGGAGTGATCGTAATCGGCGGCGTCAACGCCCATGCCGGCGCGGGCTACGCCGTCTTCGCTGAAGGCGACTCCGGCGACGACGGCTTTTTCGGTGAAGGTGCCGTTGCCATTGTTGCGATAGAGCTTGTTGGGTTGGGTGTCGTTGGAGAGGAGAAGATCGGGCCAGCCGTCGTTGTCGTAATCAATGATGGCGATGCCGAGAGTTTTGGAGGTGGGATCCGCGAGACCGGCTTTTTTGGTGACGTCTTCGAAAGTGCCGTCGCCGCGATTGTGCCAGAGGCGGACGGATGTGCCTTTGTAGGATTCGGGAGTGCAGTAGGATTTGCTTTTGCCGTCGAGGGTGCAGTAGAGGTCGGTTTCGATGGACCATTGGACGTAATTGGCGACGACGAGATCGAGCTTGCCGTCTTTGTCGTAATCCACCCAGGCGGCGCTGGTGCTGAATTCCTTGGGGCCGAGGAGGCCGGATTTTTGCGTGACGTCGGTGAAGGTGCCGTTGCCATTGTTGTGGAAGAGACGGCTTTGGCCCAGAGCGGTGATGAAGAGATCATCGAAGCCGTCGTTATCGTAATCGCCGACGGCTACCCCCATGCCGAAAATCTCAATGTCGAGGCCGGCTTTGTGGGTGACGTCGGTGAAGGTGCCGTCGCGATTGTTGTGATAGAGCTTGGGGGTGGAGTGTTTGGAGGGCTGGCCGGGCCAGTTGGTGCCGTTGACGAGGAAGATGTCGGGCCAGCCGTCGTTGTCGTAATCGATGAAGGCGACGCCGGGGCCCATGGTTTCGGGGAGATATTTTTTGCCGAAGGCGGCGTTGTTGTGGACGAAGCGGATGCCGGACTGCGCGGTGATGTCGCGGAAGGTGACGGTGGGTTGGGATTTCGGGGCTTGGGAAGTCTGGGCGCTGGCGATGTGAATGAAAGATAAGAGCAGCAGCGCGGTGGCGAGTTTCTTCATCGAGTCTCCGTCGGGATGTCGCGGCCCACGCCGAGGGCGTCGGCGACGCGGTTGATGTAATTAAACCATGAGGCGATCAGGGTGATTTGCAGGATGCCACGGTCATCGAATCCGGCGGCGCGGAGATTGTCGTGGTCGGCGCGGCTGCATTGGGTGGCGTCGCGAGTGAGTTTGACTACGTATTCGAGCATGGCCTTGTCCTGAGCGCTGATCGGGGCACTGCGGAAGTCTTTTTGCAGGGCGGCGACCATTTCATTGTTGAGGCTCGTGCGACGCAGAAACTCTGCGTGGGATTCGATTCAATAGAAGCAGCGATTGGTGACGGAGACCATGGTAGCGATCATTTCGTGCTGATAGCGCTTGAGAGGGAGATCGGGAGACATCATGGCGCCGAAGGCGCTGAAGGAGTGAAAGAGGACGTCGGGGAAGAGGGTGTGGGAGCCGACGATGCTGTTTTCGAAGCCGCGATCGACGGAGGGTGCGGGTGTGGCGTATTCGATGGGATAGAGTTTGCGTTGCTTTAGGACCAACTCGCGGAGGCGGTCGTCGTCTTCGAGGCGGAGGGTTTTGATCCAGGTCATTTAGAAAGTCCTCGCTTTTTTCTTGAATGAGCATTACATCGAGCCCTTCTTATGAACACTGCGGAAAACGCGGAAAGAACTTTCTTCAGGGGCTAAAGCCCATTGGATTTATGCGCGTTACGCCGGGGCTTGAAGCCCCGGCCTCCTAAAGAGAAACATTTTAGCGGCCGGCTCCTGCGGCGGATTTTGGTGCGGGAACTTTTTTGGCCTGGAGGGGCACGGAAACGTGTTCGTGGATGGACTGGCGCTCGTTGTTGTCTTCGGGGTGGGATTGGCGATAGGCGCCGGTCAAGGCTTGGGAAGATTCGTCGGCTTTGAAGCGGAGATAGCGTTCCTTGTGTTCGTTGGCGCGGGATTCGTCGCCGAGGCCGGTGTAGCAGAGCATGAGGTTGTAATTGGCCTGGAGATCTTCGGGATCGATGGCGAGTGTTTGCTGGAATTCTTTGACGGCGTCGGCGTAGCGCTTTTGGAGGAAGAGGACGCGGCCGAGTTCGTTGTGGACGACGCGATCACGGGGGAATTGCGCGAGAACGGATTCGAGGGTGCGGGCGGCTTCGTCGTAGTGGCCTTCTTCTTTAAGAACGCGGGCGTAGAAGAAATTGGCGCGGGGGAGATTGGGTTTCAGGGAGAGGGCTTTGAGGAGAACGACCTTTGCGCCTTCGGTGTTGCCTTCCTGGACGCGAACGCGGCCGACGTTGGTCCAGCCGTCGAAATTGTCGGGCGCCATTTCGGTGATTTTGGTGAAGGCTTGTTCGGCGCCGCTGAGATCGCCTTGAAGGAAGAGGCCGATGCCGTAGTCGTTCCAGCGGGTCCAGTCGTCTTTGGCGAGACTTACCTGCGGCGTTGGCGCGGGCGCGGAGTGCGGGAGGACGCGGATGGTTTTGGTATCTTCGGCGACGGTGATGATGGGGAGATCGGGGATGGATTTGGATTTGGCGGAGATGTCGGAGAGGTCTCCGTTGAACTGCCACTGGCGGTCGTCGTGATCTTTGGTTACGCCGGCGGATTGATTTGGATCGGGAGTGCCGCCGAAGGAGAAATGGGTGTTCCACCACTGGAATTTGCGGTAGTTCAGTTTCGAGTGGAGGGTGATGTGTTCGCCGGCATTTTCGGGGATGTGCAGGCGGAAGTGGGCGGTGTCGGCGGCGCCGGGAGGAATGAGGTGGACGTAGACGACGGCGCGGGTGGCCCAGGCGTTGCGCTTGTTGATGGGATTGCCGTGGCCATCGATTTGGAGAGATTTGTAGAAGTGCGCGCCAGGCTCAACGGGGCCTTTGCCGTCGTCTTCGACTTTTCCGCTCCAGAAAATGGTCTGGCCCTTTTCGTCGGTAGCCTGAAGTTCGAGCCAGACGTCGAAGGCGTCCACGGTGCCTCCGGGGAAGAAGTGGCCGACTTTGCGAGTGCGGACTACGACATCAACGAGGACGTCGTCGCCGCGGCGGACGGCGGCGTACACGCGGCCGAGGGGGGCGGTGATGGGACGCGCTTCGCCAGCCGGGCCGCGCGGAGTAGAAATGTCGGATTCTTCGCCGACGGCGAAAGTAGTGGAGAGTTCCTGTTTTGGATAGTCGAAAACTGTTTTGGAGGGTTCGTTTTTCGAGATGGGAGAGATGGCGAAGATATCCACGCTGAGTTGCTTGTCTTGCAGAAAATTGCGGCTGGCTTCTAGTTGCGCGGAATCTTCGTTGGCGACGGGCACGGCGGTGTTGGCGCCGGGGAAGCGGTGAGAGTGGACGTAGCCGTCGAGGTTGCCTTCGTCTTTGGAGGGAACGAGCGGCATGTGGCAATCGGCGCACATCATGGAAGTGGCTGGGTAATAAAAAGCGCGGGCACCCTGGCCGGAAACGCCGCTGGCCTGCCAGTTGTCGTATTCGTTGAAGCCGCGCAGCCAGCGGTA
>Ga0137415_10001035_pt1 | contig 27448 bp, 26 predicted proteins | sample CZODoug3_1_1_16f_FD_183082 | JGI IMG/M metagenome (GOLD analysis project Ga0137415, IMG submission 183082) | Vadose zone soil fungal communities from Angelo Coast Range Reserve, California, USA - CZODoug3_1_1_16fungal (Hybrid Assembly) | ecosystem: Environmental > Terrestrial > Soil > Vadose...
GGCCTGGGATCGACACCTTGCCAACCGGACAAAGCGGTATATCTTTTCCCGTAGCTGCACTCGAAGATGCCGCGGGAGCGGCGCCCGAAACGGAGGCAACGTCGGTGTTGGGACGCTGGATGTCAGACCTAGAGGTGGGCGACAAGCTCGGTCCGGTCGATCACCGGATCACCCCGTTCCTGATCCGCGAGTACTCGCACGCGGTCGAGGACAACTCCCATCGCCACCACGGCGGAACCGGCGCGATTGCGCCCCCGACGATCCTGCACGCGGAGAAGAAGCGCCTGCTCGAGGCGGCCTGCCCCGACGGAATCGGCCCCACGGCGCGAATGCACCTGGTCTACGACGCCACCCACCACGCCGTAATACCCGCGGGCACCGAGCTGACGGCGCTGGGCGAGGTCACCGACCGCTTCGAGCGCAAAGGGCGGGAGCACGTCGTGGTCGCCATCGAGGTTCGAGACAAGGTGACCGGCCAGATCTACACCACGTACACCGACACCTCGATCCTCAGCTTCCGACAGGAGTCCTGACCATGGCCGACCTCTGGGTTCCCGGCGCGGAGTTGCCCTCGCGCACGCGGACGATGACGGCAGAGCGCATGCGGTGGTACGCCGATGCGCTGGAGACCTGCACGCACGACACCGACCGGCCGATCATCGCCCCGTTGAACATCCACACCGACGACGAGATCGCCCGGGCGAGCGGTCTTCCCGCGCGGGTGGCCGACGGCATGGTCTCCACAAACTGGATCTCGTCAATGCTCGCCGACACTTTTGGCGACGGCTACCTCGGCAAGGGCTCGTTGCGTACGCGCTACGTGAAGCCGATCTTCGAAGACGAGCGCATCGAGATCGTGATACGGGTCACCGACCGCGTACCCCAGGGCGACGGCCAGGACCGGATCCTTGCCGACGTCTCATGCGTCAAGGAGAACGGTCAGGTCGCGACCGGCGGTAGTGCGACGATCCTGGTCCCCTCCGAGCACCGGCCAGAGTGACGACGTCCCACAGACGGCCGCAACCGCACGGCGGTTGCCGGGGTTCCCGGCAACCGCCGTCGATCACCGGTGGAAGTTGAACAGCTCGCGCACGTTTAGTTCGACGATCTTGTGGACCTCGTCATCGGGCACGTCGGCGAACAGCTCGGCCGCCCGCTTGCGCGAGTTCGGCCAGTTGGAATCCGAGTGGGGATAATCGACCTCGAAGGTGATTCGATCGATACCGATCTCGTGGCGGTTCCGCATCCCGTGCTCGTCGTCAATGAAACAGCCGTAGAAATGTCTGCGGAAAAGGTCCGACGGGCGGGTTTCCCGGTCGATGTCCTGGTACCAGCGGTGCCGCTCCCACGAGTAGTCGCACCGCTCGAGGATGTAGGGGATCCAGCCGATCCCGCCCTCAGCGAGCACGATCTTCAGCTTCGGGTGCCGCTGCAGGACCCCGGAGAACAGCAGGTCCGACGTCGTCCACATCAGGTTTGTCGCGAAGAGCGAGATCGACACGACCCAGGGCGCATCCGGGGCGAACCCGGGTGTGCTCGACGACGAGCCGAAGTGCAGGCACATCGGCATGTCGGCTTCCTCGAGCGCCGAGAACACCTCCTCCCACTCCTTGGTGTGGAAGGACGGCAGGCCCAGCGGAGCCGGGTTCTCCGGGAAGGTAACCCCCCGTGCTCCTTTGGCCGCCACGCGCTGGATCTCGGCCACCGTCGCCTCCCGGTCCCACACCGGAAGCAGAGCCAGTGGGATGTATCGGTCCGGTGCGGACCCAGCCCATTCATCGGTGCTGAAGTCGTTCCAGGCCCGCACGCAGGCGTGAGCAAGCTCATGATCCTTGGACCGGGTGAAAACGCCGCCCGCGAACCCGGGGAACGACGGGTAGCACATGGCGGCCTGAACGCCGTCCAGATCCATGTCCTTGACCCGGGCCACGGGGTCGTAGCAGCCGGGGATCATGTCGTCATAGCGGACCGGTTCCATGCCGTAATCCTCGAAGGCCTTGCCCGCGACAGCGTTCAGCCCGATCTGTAAGTAGCGCTCGCCCGCGTACTGCCACACGTGGTGGCCCTTTTCGTCCTCGATGATCGTCGGTCCAGCCTCGACGAACTTGGCAGGCAGCCGGTCGCGCCAGACTCGTGGGTGCTCGATCAAGTGATCATCGACGGAGAGGATCTTGTGATGTTCCCGGAGTGGCATACAGACCCCTTTGTCGAAAATATGTGTATCGATTCTACTGCTTTGCGCGTGGGTCGCGCTAGTGATGCGAGGCCCGCTAGGCCTGCAAGAAGCCCGCGTCGACCGGCAGCGCGATGCCGGTGACGTACCGCGCCTCGTCGGAGGCCAGCCACACGATCGCATTCGAGATGTCGACGGCCTCGACCGTCTCGACCGGCATCAGGTTCTGCATATTGGCCGCTGTCGGAGGCCGATTCTCCCGGTAGGCCACCATCCAGTCGTTGACGATCATCGGGGTGTTGACCCCGGTAGGGTGCACGGTGTTAACCCTGATCGAGTACTGGGCCAGGTCGACGGCGAGGCTCCGCGCCAGGCCAACGATGCCGTGCTTCGAGGCGGAGTAGTGCGGGATGCCGGGGTAGCCCTTGCTGCCGGCGGTCGAGCTGGTCATGATGATCGACCCGCCGTTGCCCGCCTCGATCATCGCCGGGATGGCCGCCTTGGCGGTCTTCCACGTACCGGTGAGGTTGACGGCGAGGGTCTCCTCCCACTGGTCATCCTCCAATGCCCAGGCGGTCTCGGCGAACGAGACGACACCTGCGTTGCAGCTCACCACGTCCAGCCGGCCGAAATCGCGCACACCGTCCTCGACCAGCGCGCGCAGTGCCGCGGAGTCGCGCACGTCGACCTCCCGCGCGAGGATGCGCCTGTCGAGTTCCTCGACCCGCCGTACCGTCTCCGCAAGATCCTCGGATTCCGCTAGCGGATACGGGACCGTGGCGAGCTGGCAACAGGCGTCGAACGCGATGATGTCCGCACCCTCCTGGGCCAGCCGCAGCGCGTGCGAGCGACCCTGCCCCCGCGCCGCTCCGGATATCAGCGCAACCTTGCCCTCGAGTCGTCCAGGCATCTCCAGCACTCCCCACATGAATCCAGTCCACAGTCACGCGCACGCCGGGCGGAGATCGACATGGGTCCAACGCCGACCGGCTGTTCTTAACTCGGCGACCGAGGAAGCGCCGAACGTCGGGCGACGGGACAGCGACTTCAGCGCACGAGACCGGCGTGGTAGGCGGCACTCGCCGCTCGACCTCGGTGAGCATACCGCCTTGACGATTAATTCGCTCTATCTATAATCGATACACGACCGCACACGGCCAGCGACGGCCCGCACCGAAGCGGTGCGGCTGCGAGGAGACGGCTTCGATGACCAGTTGTCCGATGAAAGGTGTGCGCGTTCTCGAGGTCGCGCAGTTCACCTTCGTCCCCGCCGCGGGCGCCGTGATGGCGGACTGGGGCGCGGACGTGATCAAGGTTGAACACGCCGAGCGGGGCGACGCTCAGCGCGGGCTCATCCGCCTCCGCGGCCTCGACCTGGCCAACCCGGGATCGTCGTTCTTCCCCATCATGGAAGGACCGAACAGAGGCAAGCGCAGCATCGGACTGGCCCTGGAAATCCCGGGCGCACGCCGGGTGCTCGACGAGCTCATCCGAACCAGCGACGTGTTCCTCACCAACTTCCTGCCCGGCCCTCGCTCCCGTCTGAAGATCGATGTGGAAGACGTGCGAGCGGTCAACCCGAACATCATCTACGTCCGGGGCAGCGGGTTCGGCGCGCGCGGTGAGGAAGCGGAAAAGGGTGGCTACGACAGCACAGCGTTCTGGGCACGCGGCGGGAGCGCGGCGGGCGGGACCACGAGCGGTGCCGATCGGATGACCCGGATGCCCTCCGGCGCCTACGGCGACTCGCTGGGCGGGATGACCATCGCGGGCGGTATCGCGGCGGCCCTGTTCAGCCGCTCCATCACCGGCGAGCCGTCGGTGGTCGACGTGTCACTGCTGGGCGTCGGAGCCTGGGCGACCCAGATGCAGGTAAACCTCGCGCTGCTGAACGGCGGCGCGCTCGAGGACCCAGACCCGCCGAAGCACGGCTCCGTTGGCAACCCGCTCATCGGCGCATACCGAACCGCCGACGGGCGGTGGCTGGAGCTGACCATGCTGCAGCCGGGCCGATACTGGACCGAGTTCTGCGCGGTGATCGAGCGGAAGGATCTCGTCACAGATCCCCGGTTCGACACCGTCGAGAGGGTCATGGCGAACGCGCTCGAGGCCGCCGACATCATCGCCGAGGAACTCGGACGAAAACCTCTGGCGCACTGGATCCTCCGGTTCGAGGGCACGGAGGGCCAGTGGGCTGTCGTGCAGGACCCGTGGGACGTTGCCCAGGATGCCTCACTTCGTGCCAACGGCATGATCGCACCGGTCGTCGACGCCGAAGGTCGCCCGCGTGAGCTCGTGAGCAACCCGGTCCAGTTCGACGAGACACCGGCGGACCTGCGCAGAGCGCCACAGTTCGCCGAGCACACCGACGAGGTCCTCACGGAGCTTGGCGTGACTGAGGAAGAACTTGTCCAGCTCAAGATCGAAGGCGCGGCGACCTGATCACGCTCGACCTGCCCCGTCGCTGATCACGACACACGAATGAATCACCGAAGGAGACAACGCATGCGCGATGCAGTGATCGTCGAAGCGGTCCGGACACCGGTTGGAAAGCGCAACGGCGCACTGTCCGGAATCCACCCGGTCGACCTGTCCGCGCACGTGCTGGAGGCGCTCATACAACGCACCGGAATCGATCCCGCGCTGGTCGATGATGTCGTCTGGGGCTGCGTCGGACAGGTCGGCGAGCAGGCCTTCGACATCGCAAGGAACGCGGTACTCGCGGCGGGCTGGCCAGAAACAGTCCCCGGCGTCACGGTGGACCGGCAGTGCGGCTCGAGCCAGCAGTCCGTGCATTTCGCCGCGGCCGGCTTGATCGCCGGGCAGTACGACCTGGTGGTGGCCGGCGGCGTCGAGTCGATGTCGCGCGTACCGATGAGCAGTTCGGCCGCCGGCGGCGACCCGTTCGGGCCCCGCTATGCCGAGCGCTACCCGGTCCGCCCCAACCAGGGCCTGGGCGCCGAGACCATCGCGCGACGGTGGGGATTCTCCCGAACCCAGGTCGACGAGTTCTCGGTCGCCTCCCACGAGAAGGCCGCCACCGCGCAGGACGAGGGCCGTTTCGACGCACAGATCGTTTCCGTGGTCCTGGAGGATGGCACGGTCGTGAGCAAGGACGAGGGGATCCGCCGGAGCACGTCCGTCGAGGCGCTGGCCCAGCTCAGGACCGTGTTCAGACCTGAGGACGGGGTGATCACCGCCGGCAACGCCTCACAGATCTCCGACGGCTCCGCCGCTCTGCTGATGACGACGAGCGAGAAGACCGAGGAGTTCGGGCTGACCCCCATTGTCCGAGTGCACACCGCCGTCCTCGCCGCTGCCGATCCCGTGGTCATGCTGACCGCGCCGATCCCCGCCACCCAGCGGGCTCTGGCCAGGTCCGGCCTCACCATCGACCAGATCGGGGCGTTCGAGGTCAACGAGGCCTTTGCCCCGGTCCCGCTGGCCTGGCTCGCTGATCTCGGCGCCGATCCGAAGTCGCTCAACCCGAACGGCGGCGCGATCGCGCTGGGCCACCCACTCGGCGGTTCGGGTGCGCGGTTGATGACTACGCTGATACACCACATGCGCGACAACGGCATCCGCTACGGCCTGCAGACAATGTGTGAGGGCGGTGGCCAGGCTAACGCCACCATTCTCGAACTGCTCTGAGATCACCCTCGACGCGTGCGTTCATCTTCTCCCCTGGACTATCGCGGCCGGGGATATCTGTCGCCTCCGTCAGTCCGGTTGCCGTCAGCTGGGGGCGATCGCGTCCACGGGTTGCACCGCGGGCTGGGTGGGACGGCGCCAGAAGACGGCGAGCTGGGCTGCCCCCGCCGCAACGCCGACACCGAGTGCCAGGGCCGCGCGCTGTCTTCCGGTGAGGATCTCGTCGACTCCGAGTACGTGGTCGACGCTGAACCGTCCAGGACCGAGCGCGGCCAAGGCTACCGATGCGACGCCGAGATTGAGGACGAACTCGTATCCCTCGTTCACCACAAAGAACCCGTTCGACGCGTGCACGGAGCGCGCGGCGACGATCATCGTGCCCACCACGGCAGCGGCCGACATCGAAGTCGCGGCGCCCGCCAGGAGAGCCGCACCCGCGCCTACCTCGACCACCGAGCTCGCAGCCGCCTGCAGCCGCGCCCGCCGGAACCCGATCGAATCGAACCAGCCCGCGGTGCCGTCCAGCGTGCGACCGTGTCGGACGCCGTGCGCGATCATGGTCGTACCAATCGACGCGCGCAGAATCCCCCGCGCCACATCCTTACCGTCCACCCTCGTGGGTCCCTTCGTCGATCGCCGCGTCCAGAACGCGCAGAAGTCTGGGCCGCGGTGCGACCGGCTGACCCTCTACCGCCAGACTGGATTCGGATCCGCATCGTGGACGGCGTCGATTGCCTTCAGGATGTCTCGGTCCAGCACGACGTCCAGGCTTTTCAGGTTGCGACCGAGCTGCTCGGACCTGCTGGCGGCGACGAGTACCGAAGCCACGAAGGGGCGGTCCCGGACGAACGCGAGGGCCATGGCGGCCGGCTCCAGCCCGTGCGTCGTCGCGATGTCGACGTAGGACTGCGTCGCACTCTGGGCGCGGTCGCCCCCGTATCGCTGCTCCGAGTTCGGGAACTCGGCCATCCGAGTCCCCCGCCGGGCGAGCGCACCGTGCGAGTACTTGCCGGTCAGGAGCCCACCGGCCAACGGGGAGTAGCCGATCAATCCCACGTCCTCACGGCTCGCCACCTCCGCCAATGTAATCTCAAAGCCGCGGCTGAGCAGGCTGTAGCCGTTCTGGATCGACGCGATACGCGGCAGATGGTTCTGTTCGGCGACGCGCAGGTATTCCATGACTCCCCATGGCGATTCGTTCGCCACTCCAAGGTGCCGCACCTTGCCGGCGTCGACGAGCGAGCCAAGCGCCGCCAGGGTCTCCTCGATCGGGACCAGCTTGTCCGAGTCCGGGAAAAGCCGAAACCGCGGCCGCACGGTCGTCGAGATCGGACGTTCTGGCCAGTGCGTCTGATACAGGTCGATGTGGTCAGTACCGAGCCTCTTGAGGCTGCCTTCGACCGCTTCGACAATGTTGCGACGGTCGAGGTGTCGATCCTGTCCTCGGATGTACTCCAGGCCGTTCGGTCCAGTGACCTTCGTCGCGATCACGACCCGGTCGCGGACGCCGCGCGATGTAACCCACCGCCCGAGAATCTCCTCGGACCGGCCTTGCGTATCCGGACCGGTAGGTGCGGGGTAGTTCTCCGCGACATCGAACAGGTTGACGCCTGCCTCGATCGCCATGTCGAGCTGCGCGAAAGCATCGGTCTCGTCGGTCTGCGCCCCGAATGTCATCACTCCGAGCCCGACCGCACTGACTGTGCAACCCGTGCGGCCCAGTGGCCTCATCTCCATCGGGGCACCTCACCTTTCGATCCGCACAGCGATCACGAGCTGTCCCGGGTCCGGCACCCCCGCTCGGGCCGCGGACAACCGGCGACACCCACGGGTGGAGGGCTGGGGACCCCGCCGATTGCGCAGACGTTCAGGAACGGATGCGGAACATTCACCCCGGGATCTAATAGTAGACTCTTCCATCGATATCTACAAGACGATCGGCCGACAGTGGATCCAGCGATGAAGTCTCGCGCGCAGACCTCCATTTACCTGGGAAAACCACAAGGCCGTTCTCGTGTAACCATGCCTCTTGGGTGCGTAAATCGCCGACCGAGGGCTGCAGAAACCTTCGATACAGTGCTATCATCTCTGCGATGGCGAGGTCGCGACACTTTGCGACACAAGGTGCTCCGCTCGATCCGGCGACCTGACAGCGCTATCTGACCGCTCGATCGGAGGAGCCACAACGATGATCGACTACTCCGCCGTGGACGGGCTGGTCCCGGTCTGGAAGGACGGCGTGCTCTGGCTGACGCTGGACCGTCCGACCACCCGCAACGCAATGACCGTCGCGATGCGCCAGGGTCTGATCGCCGCGATGCGCGAGGCGGACAGCGACCCCGAGACTCGTCTCGTTGTGATCACGGGAACGGACCCGGCCTTTTCCTCCGGTGTCGACCTGAAGGAGTGGCTGGGGGTCGGCGGAGGGACGAAGGTCGACCCGGCCGCGATGATCCGCGCGGCCCGGACGCCCGTACTCGGCGTCATCAATGGGCTCTGCTACACCGGCGGCCTCGAGGTCGCGCTGAGTTGTTCGTTCCTGATCGCCTCCGACAGGGCCCGCTTCGCCGATACACACGCCAAGGTCGGGCTTCTGCCTGGATGGGGTATGACCGCACTCCTACCGCGAGCCGTCGGAGCCCGATTGGCCACCCAGATGATGGCCACTGGCGAGCCGATCGGCGCCGAGCAGGCGCTGAACACAGGTCTCGTCAACGAAGTGGTCCCTCACGATCAGCTGCTCGAGAGGGCGCGCGCCATCGCTGCCATGTTGTGCGCTGCCAACCCCCGCTCGATCGAGATCCAACTCGGCCTGATCGTCGACGGCGAAGGCACCTCACTCGCTCACGCACTCAGCGCGGCGGCTGATGCGAAGCTGCGTTGGCGCGACGACACGACCGATGTCGGGGCACGGTTCGCCCGGCGGCACGACTCCCCCTCCGCGACCTCGAACTGACTCGGATGTTCCCGGAGCACGGGCCGTCGGTGATCTGATCGGCGCAACGGAGGATTAGTGCATCTCAGCAGGATTGCGGAAAGGACTCCAAACAAGCCGGCAATCGTGATGACGGGCGACGGCCGACGCGTCACGTTCGCGGAGCTGGACCGGTGGAGCCGCGAGGTAGCCAACCTGATCCGTCAACAGGGCCTCAGGGCACAGGACCACGTCGCGCTTCTCATGGACAACAGCCCGGATTTCCTCGCGGTCGCTTGGGGCGCGCAACGCAGCGGCCTGTACTGGACACCCGTCAACTGGCACCTGACCGAAGCCGAGGCCGCCTACGTGGTCGACGACTGCGGGGCACGGATGCTGTTTGCCTCCGCTCACACGGCCGACCTGGCCGCACGCATCGCCGCACGATGTCCGAAGTTGTCGGCCGCCATCACGACAGGACCGCGTCGAAGCGGATTGTCGCCGCTCGGATTCGCCACGGTTGACCCGGAGCCTTCACCCACCCCGGCGCGGGAGACAGAGGGCGTCTACTTCCTCTACTCCTCGGGGACTACCGGCGCGCCGAAGGGAATCAAGCCCCAACACACGTTCCCGCCGTTCGGGACCGGGCTGGGCATCGACCACACGATGGCCTCGACCTTCGGGTTCAGCCAGGACTCGGTTTATCTCTGCCCAGCTCCGCTGTACCACGCGGCACCGATCGGTTGGTCGCTCGGCACCCAACGACACGGCGGCACGGTCGTGCTCATGGAGCGCTTCGATCCGCTGGAGTGTCTGCGTGCGATCGAGCGTGATCGCGTCACCCACGCGCAGTTCGTCCCCACGCACTTCGTCCGGATGCTCAAGCTCCCCGAGGATCAACGTACAGCGTTCGACCTCTCCAGCCTGGAGGTCGTCATACACGCAGCCGCCCCGTGTCCGATCGAGGTCAAGCAGGCGATGATCGACTGGCTCGGGCCAAAGGTGCAGGAGTTCTACGCTGGCAGCGAGGGGTCCGGCATGACCACGATCACCTCCTCGCAATGGCAGACGCATCGCGGGTCGGTCGGTCGCGCGGCCCAGGGGAGCATTCGCATCGTGGGCGAGGACGGCGATCCGCTTGCCGACGGCGAAGTGGGAACCGTCTACTTCGAAGGCGGGCGGGCTTTCGAGTACCACAATGATCCGGAGAAAACCGCCAGAGCGTTCAACGACAAAGGCTGGTCGACGCTCGGCGACCTGGGCCACCTCGACGACGAGGGGTATCTCTACCTCGCCGACCGGCGGGCCGACTTGATCATCTCCGGTGGGGTGAACATCTATCCCGCCGAGATCGAGGCCGTACTGATCATGCACCCCGCCGTCGCGGATGTCGGCGTCATCGGGGTCCCGGACGAGGATATGGGCCAGTCCGTCCGGGCCATCATCCAGCCTGCCCCCGGTCACGTACCGAGCGCTGAGCTGGAGCAGCGGCTGCTCGAACACTGCCGCTACAGCCTCGCCCGGTTCCGGCAGCCGCGGAGCATGATCTTCGTCGATGAGATGCCTCGGCTGCCCTCCGGAAAACTCCTGCGCCGCGAACTGCGCGAGCTACACGGCTGAGCATGCACAGGAGCGCACTACTGATCTTTGGAGGGCTTGATGCAGGTTGGCATGCAATGGTTGGGAGACGACGTCGCTCGCGAGGCCGAAGCGGCTGGGGTGACCGCGTTCGCCACCGGCGACTTCGTCGACCACGACGCGTACACCACGCTCGCGCGGATGGTCGCGGGCACCGAGAAAGCGCTGGTCGGGTCTGCCATCGCGTACGCGTTCGCTCGGTCTCCGTACGCCCACGCCGCCGCGATGCGCGATCTCGCCGCCCAGGCGCCCGGGCGGCTGTTTCTCGGGCTGGGGTCCGGTGCCTACCGCATCAACCGCGACTGGTTCGGCGTCGAGGCCGACCGGCCGGTGGCTCGCCTTGCCGAACTCGCGGGCGCGGTACGGGCCTGGCTGCATGCAGAGAACGGGGACAGGGTGACCTTCTCCGGCGAGTTCTATTGCATCGACGCCGACGTGCGGGCTCCGGTGCTCGGCCGCCTGGACATCCCCGTGCTGCTCGCGGCCTTCAACAAGCGGATGGCGGCCACGGCGGCACGGGTGGCCGACGGCGTGATCGGTCACGGCCTGTTCACGCGGACCTGGTGGGACGATGTGGTACGGCCCGCCACCGAGAAGGGGTTCGCCGAGCGGCAGACCCTGGGTGGACAGCAGGAGCGGCCGGTCGAGCACGGCTGGGTCATCACCGCTATCGACGACACCGCACCCGAACGCGCGATCGCGGACGCTCGCCGCATGATCGCCTTCTACCTGACCGTGAAAACCTACGACCCCTACGTTGCCCACCACGGCTGGGAAGGCTCGGTAGAACGGCTGCGCACCGCATTTCGGAGCGGTGATACTGACGGGATGGCCGACGCGGTCACCGACGAAATGCTCACCGCGATCGCGATCTGTGGCACCACCGTCGAGGCGACGGAGACCTTGCGCCGGCGTGCCGGTTCACTACCGCGCGACGTCGCCTACTTCACCCCGCCGTCATTCCTCGTCAGCCGCCGCCGGCGCGCTCAATACGGCCGGGCATTCCTCGATGTGGCGCAGAGCGTCCCGGTGACCGGATAGAGCTTGCATCGACGCACACCCGCGCACCCTTTGCGTACTACCGGCGCGGTTCGCGCGGCATACCGAGCCCGCGCTCGGCGATGAGGGTCCGCAGCACCTCGTTGGCGCCACCCGCGATCGTGTACGCACGGGCGTAGAGGAACGCGTCCTGCCACCATCCGGCAGCCTTCACGTCGGGATCCTCCTCGGTCAGAAGCCCATCGACGCCCTGCAGCGCCACGCCGAAGGCGGTCAGGTCGTGGTTGACCTCACTGAAGAAGATCTTTCCAATCGGCGCATCGCTGACCGATTCCGTCCCGTGCAGCACCCGCGACTTGGCGAGATTGACCATCGCCGCGTTGACATACACGCGGGTCGCCAGCTCCCCCACCTCCTGCCGCACGGCGCTGTCCTCGAGCGCGGGACGCCCGTTGCGGACCGTGCCGCCGGCGAGCTCCAGCAGGTCATCGAGCGCGGCGAACATGTCGATCCCGTAGACGGCCACGCCGGACCGCTCGTGCACGAGGCTGTGGGTTGCCACCCGCCAGCCGTCGTTGACCGCACCGATGACGTTCGTTGCGGGGATCCGGACCCCGTCGAGGAAAACCTCGTTGAAATCCGTGGTCCCGGTGATCTCCCGCAACGGCCGCACCTCCACCCCGGGAGTGCGCATGTCCAGTGCGAACGCCGTGATTCCCCGGTGCTTCGGGGCGTCCGGGTCGGTCCGGGCAAGCAGATAGCCCATGTCCGCATAGTGGCCGTTGGTGGTCCACACCTTCTGGCCGTCGACGACGAACTCGTCCCCTTCACGGCGGGCCCTGGTCTGCAGCGACGCCAGATCGCTTCCCGCACCAGGCTCGCTGAAGAGCTGACACCACACATCCGCACAGGTCCGGATGCGCGGGAGGAACCGCCGTCGCTGTTCGTCGGTGCCGAACTGGATAACCGCGGCCGAGGCGAGCGCAGCGGCCCCGATCGGTCGCCACGTCCTCGACCGCGTGATCTCCTCGACCACGATGAAAGCTTCCAGCGGATGGGCATCGGGGCGACCACCGAACTCCTCGGGCCAGTCGATGCCCAGGTAGCCCGCCTCGAACAGCGCCGCCGTCCACTTCCGGATCGCCGGCAGCATGTCCGGTTCGGGCGCTCTCGACCCCGCGTGCCGCTTAGTGCCCGGCGCATGGTCGGCGATGAAGGTGCGGACCTGCTTCCGGAACGCTTCGAGCTCCGGCATGACCTCCAGGCGCATCGCTACCCGCTCCAGTCTCCGACGGTCCAACTTTGCCGCTATGGGGACACTTTAGCCGCAAGTAAGCTCGATGGAAGACCCGTTGATCTGGCAAAATCAGGTGGAACCTCTCGACCTAAACCGATGGAAGAGGATACTTTCAGACCGACCGCTCTGATCCAGTGCCCGGTCTCCTTGAGGTGGCGGTGATGCGTAGTGAACTTCGAGCCGACCGATGAGCAGGCCATGCTGCGGGAGGCGTCGCGGAGCCTGCTCCGCGACCACGCGTCGATGCAGCAGGTCCGACAGCGGCTCGACGATGGCCCTGACGTACCCGCTGATGTCGACGCCACTCTGTGGCGCCTGGCCGCGGAGCTGGGTTGGGTCGGGATCGCGTTGCCCGAGGAGTACGGCGGGTCGGGGCAGGGCCTGGTCGAACTCTCGATCGTCGCCGAGGAGATCGGTCGTGCGCTCGCCCGAGGGGGGTTCCTGCCTTCCATGCTCGTCGGGAATGCGGTCACCCGGTCCACCTCGCCTGAGCTCCGCGCCGAGGTCCTCCCCGCACTGGCAGATGGTTCGGCGGGCGCGAGTTGGGCCTTCGCCGAGTCGGGTGCGCCCTGGACCCTCGGAGGTATTCAGACGACCGCCACGACCAGCGGTGACACCGTCATCCTCGACGGGATCAAGACGGCTGTACAAGACGCCGACAGCAGCCGCTGGCTAGTGGTAACCGCCCTGCACGAGGGCGAGCCGACATCCTTTCTCGTCGATCGGGACACACCCGGGCTGAGCGTTCGGCGGCAGCACGTGCTCGACCTGACGCGGTCGTTCTACAAGGTCCGGCTCGAGGGCGTACGCGTTCCCGTCACCAGGAGGCTCGACGGCGGCCCAGCCGCGATCCAACAGCTTCTGGACGACGCGTGCGTCCTGTACGGGGCGGAAGCGGTCGGCGTGATGGACACGATGTTGCAGCTCACGCTCGACTACCTGAAGGTCCGTGTGCAGTTCGGCACCACGATCGGCACCTTTCAGGCGGTCAAGCACAAGTGCGCGACCATGGCAATGCTCGTCCACGGCTCGCGCGCCGCGCTCGACTACTCCGCGATGGCCGCCGACGCCGCGACCCCCGACGCCTCCCAGGCGTGCTGCGTCGCCGCCTCCTTCATCTCCTCCAGCGTGGGCGATGTCGCGGGCGAGGCGCTGCAGCTGCACGGCGGCATCGGCTTCACTTGGGAGCACGACCTGCACCTCTTCCTGCGCCGGGCGAAGGTGGACGGGGTGTTGTACGGCGACGCCAGCGTTCACCGTGAGCGGCTCTGCGGCCTGCTCCAGCAAACCCACGTACCTGTCTGAACGACGAACGAAGAGGACAACAGATGGAGATCAAGGGCAAGAAGGCGGCGGTCTTCGGCGGCGCGTCCGGGATGGGCCGCGCTACCGCGCAGCTGCTGGCCTCTCGCGGCGCCGACGTCGTCGTGCTCGATCGGCCCGGGTCGGGCGGCGATGAGGTCGCCGCTGCCTTCGGCGGCACGTTCCACGCTGTGGATGTCACTGACTTCGTGGGCGTCGAGCAGGTCCTCGCCGGAGCGGTCGAGGGACTCGGTGGGCTAGACATCAGCGTCACCACCGCCGGTGGAGGCACCGTCGCGCGGACAATGACCAAGGACGGTCCGCACGACCTCGACGCGTTTCGCGCGGTTCTCGAGCTCAACGCGGTCGCCACGTTCAACATCAGTCGGCTGGCGGCCGCCCACATGAGCCTTAACGAGGCCGAGGACGGCGAGCGCGGAGTCATCATCAACACGTCCTCGATCGCCGCCTTCGAGGGCCAGATTGGCCAGGTCGCCTACGCCGCGGCCAAAGCAGCCATCGCCGGCATGTGCCTGACCATGGCTCGCGATCTCGGCACGCTCGGGATCCGGGTCCTGGCCATCGCGCCCAGCCTCTTCGAGACGGGCGCCACCGCGCGCCTGACCGACGAGGTCCGGGCGGCGCTGGTCAAGGATGCAGCCTTCCCTAAACGGATGGGCCGGCCTACCGAGTACGCCAAGCTTGCTCTGGCCATCATCGACAATCCCATGCTGAACGGCCAATGCCTACGGCTCGACGCGGGCCAGCGCTTCGCCCCCAGATAGAGCCCCCGGGTTTGCCGGCGGCGTACGTCGGAGTGCCCCTAATTCCTATCCTTCCATGAGCCCGAACAGGCATGACGCACCGTCGAGCAGCCGATCACCTAGACTCAGGATTTGGTTATGGTCCCCAAGGAGTCACGCGTGGCGGCAACGGATATCGCTCTCCCGCCGACCAACGGACACCGCGACGACATCCCGATGGGCAAGCTGGCAGCCCAGGTGGCACGCCGAATCGAGGCGGAGATCATCCGCCGCCGGTGGCCGGTCGGTGAGTCGCTCGGCTCAGAGGTGGACCTGCGCGAACGTCACCAGGTGAGCCGATCGGTGTTCCGCGAGGCGGTTCGGCTGGTCGAGCATCACCAGGTCGCCTGGATGCGCCGCGGCCCGAACGGTGGCCTGTTCGTGTGCGCGCCGGATGCCGGCCCCGCGACCAGGGCGATAGTGATCTACCTCGAGTATCTCGGAACGAGCGTCACGGACCTGTTGCACGCCCGGGTGCTGCTCGAACCGATCGCGGCGGCGCTCGCGGCCGAGCGAATGACCGAGGAGGGCATTGCCGCGCTCAGGGAGTCGCTGCATGCCGAACGGCGGCTGCCGCCCGGTGTCCGCTCCAACAACCGGATACACGTCATGCTCGGCGAGCTCTCCGGGAATCCGGTACTGATGTTGTTCATCGACGTGCTCGCGCGCCTGACCACCCGCTACGCGATGACGGTGAACCGATCGTCCGAGGCGTTAGCCGCGCGGGCCCGGATCGACCCTGAGCAGGTCCACGGCTCGATCGTCAATTCAGTGATCGCGGGCGACGGCGCACGGGCACAGATCCAGCTGATCGACCATCTCACCGAGATCTCCCAGTGGATGGACGAGCACCGCGACCCCCGGCGCTCCGCCAGCGGCAACAGCACGGATCCCCAGCTATCCGACTCACCACGCACCAAGCTCGCCGAGGTCCTGGCTGCTCGTATCCACGAGGAGATCGCCGACGACGGGTGGCAGATCGGTACGGTGTTGGGGTCCGAAGCGGATCTCCTGGCGCGCTATGGTGTCAGCCGCGCCGTGGTGCGCGAAGCCGTCCGGCTCCTGGAGTACCACGCCGTGGCCCGCATGCGCCGAGGCCAAGGAGGCGGCCTGGTCGTCTCGGCACCCGATCCGCAGGCAAGCATCGACACAATCGCCCTCTACCTGGATTACGAGCGAGTCACCGCGCAAGATCTCCTGGTGGTGCGCGACGCGATCGAGGCCGGCACCGTGGCGCGCGTGATGCGGCGACACCAAGATCCTGACGTCGTCGAGCGCCTCGGCGCTGCCGCGCGGCTGGCCACGACAGGTCCATCCGGGCTGACCTCGAAGAACGACGTGTTCCACACAGAACTCGCTGCGCTGGCGGGCAATCCGGTACTCACTCTGTTCCTCCGCATCATCACCGACGTCTTCCGCCGGCACGTCACTCCCCCACAGTCCCCCGCGACCAGGCATGAGACTGACGAGGAGGTTCAGCGGGTTCACGAGCGCATCCTCGCCGCGATCGTGAACGGCGACGAGAGCGTCGCGAAACACCGGATGCGGCGGCACCTCGCCGCGCTCTCCCCGTTCTGGCACTGAGCCTCGCTAATCGGCGGCCAGGCCAGCCACGACCTCGCGCCGCACAACCTTGCCAGTGGCGGTTCGCGGTAGCTCAGGCCAGCACACGATGCGGTCCGGGGTCTTCGAGCCGCGCAGCGCGCCTCGTACGTGCTCACGCAGCTCCACGACATCAAGCTCGGCGCCCGTCCGGGCCACCACTACAGCCTCGATGCGCTGGCCCCACTCTTCGTCCGGCACGCCGACGACCACGGTGTCGATGACATCAGGATGGCGAAGCAGGACGTCCTCGATCTCCGCCGGGGCGATGTTCTCCGCACCCCTGATGATCGTGTCGTCGACGCGGCCCTCGATGAACAGATAGCCCTCGGAGTCCAGATGCCCCAGGTCCCGCGTGTCAAAGAAGCCCCGGCTGTCAACCATGGCCTTGCCATCGAGGTACTCGCCGGACACCTGCTCCCCGCTCACCCAGATCTGACCGGAGTCACCCGTCCCCACGAGCGCTTCGTCGTCACGGATCTCGATGTCGACCCCGGGAATCGGCCGCCCTACCGATCCGAGCCTGGCCCGTACCGCCGGAACCTCGCTCGCAATGGCCTCCCGGTGTTCCTTCGGGCCGAGCACGGCGATCGTCGAGCTGGTCTCGGTCAGCCCGTAGGCGTTCACGAATTCGACGTGTGGCCACTCACGTAACGCGGCCTCGATCACCCGCGGTGGCATCTTCGACCCACCGTAGGCCAGGGATCGCAGCGACGGGACGGACCGGTTGAGACCTGTGCCATGCATGATCCGGGCCAGCATCGTCGGCACAACCATCGCGTTGGAGACTCGTTCCTCCCGAACCAGCTCGAGCCAGCCCTCAGGGGTGAAGGACTCCAGCGAAATCACCCGACGTCCGGCGAACAGATTCGTCAGTACGTTCGACACTGCGGCGATGTGGTAGGGAGGCACGCTCATCAGGGCGGCCTGCTCGGCATCGGCGCCCGCGAACTCGACCGTGGCCAAGACGTAGGACACGAGGTTCTCGTGTCGGAGTACCGCACCCTTCGGAGCCGAGGTCGTACCGCTCGTGTAGATGATCACAGCGGGCGACTCGAATTCGGCCGGTTCCGGCTCGTCAACCTGTTCATCACCAGCGAGCGCAAGCCACTCACTGGGCGTCCGAGCGGGTGGACCGCCCTTTTGGAGAACTTCTTTGTACTCGGGCTCGGCTATCGCTAAGGCATGTGGGTGGCGGCCGAGCAACTGGGCGAGCTGCTCTTTCCCGAGCCGGTAGTTGACCGGCACCAGCGGCACATCCGCGCGAGCGGCAGCGAACAGAGCCGCCGAGAAGGCGGGACCGTTCACCGCCAGGTACACCACCGCGTCGGCTCCGGCCTGCTTAATCAGCCGAGCGCCGCCGATCGATAGCTCCCACAACCGGGAGGCAGTCACGCCGTCCCTCCGGCCCCCCGTCACAACGCGGTCGCCGAATCCGTCCGCGGCCATGTCCAGCAACATCGTCACGTTCATAGCACCTCGTTTCGCCGCGCCACCGCCTGGACGAGACGTCAGTCCGATGCCGGTAAGGGCTTCGCGTTCTTGATCTCTATCGGCACGCCGTTCGCCGTGAGGGTGCCCTTGCCGCCTTTTGCGCAGAGCAGCTCCAGCCCCAGTTCCTCGGACGCGTATCGCTTCCCGAGCAGGCTCCCGCCCATGAGGTCCGGGTCCAGAGAACCGGCCGATGTGACGGGCTCATCCTTCGGCACCATCGGCACGCCGCCGCAGGTGATCTCGACATCGAGATCCGGCGAGCGGATGACCACGACGGTCGTCGTATCGACAGGGCTGGTGAGCATCTGTCCTATCCGCAGCTTCATCGCAGCGCCCTCCCGTAGCGGTGGCGACAAGGAGCGTGAGCACCCTCGGCAACAAGAAAAGAGTACACGACTAAATAACGGGAGCGGAAGTTCCCGAGGCGGCGTCCGACCATATTCGCAGGCTGAGCTACTTGGAGTGCGAGATCTCCCCGAACCAGCTGTGCGGCTCGCCGCTCAATCTCGCCCCTCTACAGTATGCTCAATGAAGCATTGAACCAGGGACAACGGCGCCGCCTGATGGCACTCCACCGCGAGGAGTCTCCTCATGTCACTCGATCCCGGCATCCGGGCACGTCTGCGTCTGCCAGCGGTCTGCGCCCCCATGTTCCTGGTGACCGGACCCGACCTCGTCCGAGAGGCCTGCAAGGCAGGGCTGATCGCCGGGCTTCCGCGAAAGAACGTCCGGTCACTATCGGAGTACGACAGCTGGCTCCACGCAATTCGTCGGGATCTGGACGCGTACCTCACCGATCACCCGGAGGCCCGGGTCGGACCGATCGCGGCGAACCTGACCACCCGGATGGAGTCCGATGAGCTCCGCGCCCATCTCGACGTCTGCGAACGCCACAACGTCGAGATCATCATCACCGCGAACGGCAACCCCACCGAGATCGTCAAGCAGGTACACGACCGCGGCGGCCTGGTGTTCCACGACGTCACGACACTGCGGTTCGCGGACAAGGCCATCGCCGCCGGTGCGGATGGCCTGACGTGCATCGGCGCCGGTGGCGGCGGCCACTCCGGCCAGATCAGCCACCTTGCCCTAATTCCCAAGATCCGGTCAATGTACGACGGGACGATCATCATGGCCGGCGCGGTCACAACCGGCGCGGCGATCCGGGCCGCGGAGCTCCTGGGGGCCGACCTCGCATATCTCGGCACGAGGTTCATCGCGACCCAGGAATCGATCGCCGCCGCCGCCCACAAGGAGCTGGTCCTGAGCCAGACCTCTGCCGATCTGATCTACACCGACAAGATCGCCGGCGTAGCGGCGAACTGGCTCACCGAATCGATCCGCCGGGCTGGGATGGAGCCCGATGCACTCCCCGACCCCCGAGGCACATTCCGGTACGACCATCTACCGGAGGGCGTCACCCCGTGGCGGAACCTGTGGAGCGCCGGTCAGGGAATCGATCTGATCAGCGACCTCCCCACCGTGGGCGAGCTCGTGCGGCGCCTGCGGGCCGAGTACGTCGCGGCCTGCGCGGTGCCAGACATGGTTGATGCCGCACGTTTGGCGGACGAGGCACTCGATGCCACACAGTGAGTATGACGCCGACCGGGTGCTGGTTCAGATCGCAGACGTGGTCGGCGATCACGTCACTGTGCTCCCCGGCCGGCACTCGGTATGTGGCAACTCGGTCGAGGTCGAGGGTGCTACTCTCACAGGTAAGTAACTAACTACGTACTTACCGAGGTGTGCTGATGTCACAGGTTTGGATGGTCACCGGCAGCTCGCGGGGCCTCGGTCGCCAGATCGCAACGGCTGCCGCGGCCGCGGGCCACAGTGTCGTGGTGACGGCGCGCAACCCTGACCGGGTAGCCGACCTCGTCGAAGCCCACGGCGATCGGGTCTTGCCTGTGCAGCTCGACGTGACCGATCCGGCGGCCACCCAGCGGGCTGTCGAGCGCGCGGTCGAACACTTCGGGGCTCTCGACGTGGTGGTCAACAATGCTGGCCAGGCAGACTTCGGTGCCGTCGAGGACACGCCTGTCGAGTCGTTCATCTCCCAAGTCGCCATCAACTTCTGGGGCGTCGTCCATGTGACGCGCGCGGCACTGCCTGTCATGCGTAAGCAGGGCAGCGGCCACATCATCCAGATCTCGTCACTCGGCGCGCGGATGGGGACACCGGGGCTGGCTGCGTATCAGGGCGCGAAGGCGGCCGTGAACACGTTCTCCCTGTCCCTGGCCAAAGAGGTCGGTCCGTTGGGGATCAAGGTCACGGTTGTCGAACCCGGCAACCTGCGGACGGACATCCTCAGCTCGAGCTCCATGAAAATGTTGCCGATTAGCGCCCCGTACCAGCAAGTGGTCGGCGCCTACGCCGACGGACTGCAGAGTGTGAACGGAAGCCAGTCAGGCGACCCCGAGCGTGCCGCCGCGGCGATCGTCCGCGTGGCGCAGATGCCCGAGCCGCCCGAACGGCTGGTCCTCGGCAGCGACGCGCTGGCCTACGCGGGCAACGTGGCACGAGAGCTGGCCGAATCCGATGCCAGATGGCATGAGATCAGCACGTCGATCGACTTCCCGGTCGGTAACCCCGCTCGATGAACTCTCGACCACGCCCGCGCGATGCCGCCGACACACGACGTCGCATCCTCGACGCCGCCACCGAGGAGTTCTCGGCCCGCGGTCTCGCAGGGGCCCGAGTCATGGCCATCGCCGAGCGCGCCCTCGCCAACCAACGCATGATCTACGCATACTTCGAGAGCAAGGAGGGCCTGTTCAAGGCCGTGATCGAACGCGCGGTGCTCATCATGCAGGACACCGTTGCGCTCGACCCGGGCGATCTCGTCGAGTACGCCCAGGCCGTCTTCGACGCCTACAAGGCTCATCCCTACCTCGTGCGGCTCGCTCTCTGGCAGGGACTCGAACTGCCCGAGCTGAGTGCAACGATCACGCCGATCACGGAAGCGACCAGCAGGAAAGTAGCGGCAATCCGCCGTGCGCAAGATGAAGGCATCCTCAGCAGTGCCCTGGACGCGAAGGACTTGCTCGACGCGATCCTGACGCTCGTCTACGGCAACCTTGTACTCGCCGGTGGTATCAACTCCTACACCCCCGAGCGCCGGGCAACACTCAGTACCGCCGTGGCGTTGCTCGCACGACCGCGATAAGACTTCCACCGGACATCGGAGCGCGCTGGCCGCCTACCGCGCAGCGATCCGGCGATTGACGGCAATCAGGGTGTCGCGTCGATGAGTCCCCAGTCGAGGGCGGTGCGGGTGTCGATGGTTTCGCCGGTGAGGGCCATGTGCAGTGTGCGCCAGCGGCCGATGCGGCGGGGAATGCTGACGGTGCCTCCCGCGCCGGGGATGAGGCCCATACCGACCTCCGGGAGCCGGAACGTCGTGTCCGGGTGAGCGACGATGTGGCCGGCGAACGCGGGTAGCTCGATCCCGGCGCCGACGCAGGAGCCGTGTACACGAACCTCCAGCCGCTGTGCGAGGTGATGTATCGGCAGCCCTGCTCCGGCGCGGGTGCGGACCAGGTGCGCGGTGACCGCGTCAGGGGCGGTACCGAACTCGTCGAGGTCACCACCGGAGCAGAACGACGGCCCCGCCCCGGCGAGCACCACGGTGACGTCACGGTCGGCCAGCGCGATCCGCAGTGCTTCGACGAGCGCGTCGCGTACGTCTCGCCCGTAGGCATTGCGCCGCTCCGGCCGGTTCAACGTGATCCGCAACTCGTCGTCGACGCGCTCGAGGAGTACCGGTGTACCTGGGGCAGGCAGCGGGAGTGGCCTGGGTCCCCGGTGTGCCAACCAGGTACCGAACTCCGGGCCGCCCAGCAGCGTGGAGTAGGCGAAGGACTCCGCGTCGAGGGCGTTGGGGACCGGCAGGGATCCGCTCCAGTGCAGCAGCCCGGCGAGGACCGTCGACGCGGTCGGGTTCGCGGCCGCGCCACGGTGCAGCGTCTGAGCCGTCGCCTCGGCATCCGCGCAGCCGACAAGCTGCCGATCAGCGGGGCTGTCCGTCGCGGGGACAAGAGTGAGGTCGAGTGCCGCCAGCAGCGGGCCGAACCCCGGATCGGGGGCGCTTCGGGGGCTGAGTCCGACCAGTATCCGATCCACCCGCGCCGCGGCGAGCGCCGCCCGCGCCACGACCTGCCGAGTGGGCACGCCGTCGAGGTCAACCACGAGCAGCGGCTCGAGGATCCGCCCGTGCCCGTCCAACAGCGGGGCGGCAGCGCCGTCGTCGGCGAGATCGGCCGGGCCGATGTGGCGCGGCTCGGCTGGCTCCTGGCCCGTGGTTGTCATCGCAGGTCAGCGTATCGTTGCCGCCGTGGCGAGCCGACCAGCGTCGATCACCGCTTCCGCGGCGAACCCGGGCCACGACACGGTTGCCGACTGGGCGGACAGCGGCCTGATAACCCTGACCGGGCATGCGGACGGGCCACCCCTCGTCCCGCCGGGACGGGCGGCAACCCGGGCCCGCGAGCTCTCCGGAGCCATCGCGGCAGCGACCGGTGGGAAGGTCCAGCTCGATGGCGCACAAATTCTCGCCGAGCGCGCCGCGTTCACCGGCCACACCAGACGCGGCCGGATCTCGGTGGGCGGCAGCTGCCGGTTGCTGCCCACCTCGGACGGGTGGGCCGCCGTCTCCTGCGCCCGGCCCGACGACCCGCTGCTGATCGGTGCGCTCATCGGCGCGGAGCTGCCGGCCGATCCATGGCCTGCCGTCGCCGCGTGGCTGCGCGAGCAGTCCGGTGACGCTCTCGCTGACCGCGCAACGCTGCTCGGCATCGCCGCCGCACCCATCCGGCCCCGCACCTCTGCCAGCATGCCGGCCGAGCTGCCGGCGGGCCGGTCGGTGGACGGGGCGTTGGTGGTCGACTTCAGCGCGCTGTGGGCCGGGCCGCTGTGCGCACACCTACTCGGGGTCGCCGGCGCCCGAGTGATCAAAGTCGAGACCCCGCACCGGCCCGACGGAGCCCGCGCCGGCAACCCTGCCTTCTACCGGCTCCTGCACGCCGGACACCGTTCGGTCGTGCTGGATCCCAGCCAACCGGCCGGCCGCCGCGCGTTCGAGGCCCTTGTCGATGCCGCGGACATTGTCATCGAGGCCTCCCGGCCACGCGCACTGGCCGGTTTCGGGCTCGACGCCCACGCCTGTGTCGCCGAGGGCACCACCTGGGTCTCGATCACCGCCGCCGGGCGCGCGTCCGACAGGGTGGGCTTCGGCGACGACATCGCCGCGGCAGCCGGGCTCGTCGCCCAGGACGCCACGGGTGCACCGGTGTTCTGCGGGGACGCCATCGCCGACCCGCTCACCGGGTTGACCGCGGCGGCGCTGACCCTCACCACCCCGGCCGGGGCGCTGCTCGACATCTCGATGACCGACGTCGTCGCGGCCACCCTGGCCCCGCCAGTCGCCGGCCCGGCGCCCGCCGCACGCCAGCACGACGGGCGCTGGGTGCTGGACCTCGGCACCGGGCCGGTGGACATCACCGCGCCGCGGCGGCGAACACCTACGGGTGCGACACCCCGACCGGGGGCCGACACTGCGGCTGTGTTGCGCGAGCTCGGCATCAGCGCCCCATGACCCTGTTGCGCGAGGCCGAGGTCGAAGGCCGCCGAGTCGACGTACGGATCACCGCCGGGCAGGTGGCCGAGATCGGCGTCGGGCTGCCCCTCCGCCCCGGCGAGGACGTGATCGACGCCGACGGCGGTGCGCTGATCCCCGGCCTGACCGACCACCACCTGCACCTCAACGCCCTGGCCGCACGCCAACGGTCGGTCGGGTGCGGACCGCGCGCCGCCCCGAACCCTGGCGCGCTCGCCGAGGTGCTGGCCGGAGCCCCGGCGGATGAGCATGGCTGGGTGCGCGGCGTCGGCTACCACACCTCGACCGCCGGCGACCTCGACGCCAAGACCCTCACCACGCTGCACGCCGCCCGCCCCACCCGGATCCAGCACCGCAGCGGCGCCCTCTGGATCGTCAACGACAACGCGGCCAAACGGTTGGGGCTCGCCACCGCCGACCACCCCGGCATCGAACGCGACACCGACGGCCACCCCACCGGACGGCTCTGGCGGGTTGATGACTGGCTGCGCACCCGCCTGCCCCGCTCCGGACCGCCCGACCTCACCTCCATCGGCGCCCGACTGGCCCGACTGGGCATCACCGCCGTCACCGACGCCACACCCGACCTCGACAGCGCCGCGCTCGACGCCATCGCGGCGGCCGTCGCCACCGGCGCACTCCCCCAACGCGTCCACCTACTCGGCGTCCCGCTGCACCAGCCCGCACCGCAAGGAACGACCACAGGCCCCTACAAGATCGTGCTCGCCGACTCCGCCCTGCCCGACCTCGACACCCTCACCGACACCATCCACACCGCCCACACAGCCGGCCGCGCGGTCGCCGTGCACTGCGTCACCCGCGAAGCCCTGGTCCTGCTACTCGCCGCGCTCGACGATGCCGGCTCGCTACCCGGCGACCGCATCGAACACGCCGCACTCCTGCCCACCGAACTCCTCCCCACCCTCGCCCACAAAGGACTCCGCATCGTCACCCAGCCCGGATTCCTCGCCGACCGAGGCGACGACTACCTCCACGACGTGCCCACCACCGACCACCCCGACCTCTACCGCTGCCGATCACTGATCAGCGCCGGAATACCGCTCGCACTCTCGAGCGACGCTCCCTACGGACCCCTCGATCCGTGGCAGGTCATCCACGCCGCCACCCATCGACGCACCCCGGCCGGCAGCATCGTGCAGCCCTCCGAGCGGCTGGACCCAGCCACCGCGCTCGACGCCTACCTGACCACACCGGACGACCCCGGCGGCGCCCCACGACGCATCCACCCCGGCACGCCCGCCGACCTCGTACTACTCGACCGCCCACTCACCACCGTCCTGCACGAACCCACCGCCGACCGCGTCCGGGCCACCTTCACCAGCTCCGACCAACCGCTCCACACCACGGGGCGCCAGCCAGCTTGACCGTTCAGGGCGAACCGTACGGCGGCCGCGCTCAGTCGCTTAACCCAGTGACGTCGACGACGGGGTGATGGGTCCCGACCCAACACGTACCGACCTCCGCCCAAGGCATCGGCGGTGTCCTGTCGCAGTAAAAGTTGACCTTCGCACCGTGTTCGGTCCACCCGTTCTTCACGCGTTCGGCACGTCGGAGCTCCGGCGCCTCGCCGTAGCGGACAACCACCCTTGCCCAGCTCGGAGGGGCCTCGCGCGTCGGGTGCCAGTGCTTCACATCCGCGGGCGGTTCTAGAGAAAGTCCGCATCGACACTCGCTCACCGGACGACCGTGGTCCCCGGCGACCTATGACCCGTGATCAGACTGCGAAGTCCGACGCACCATCGGGCCCGTCGGCTCCCCGTGACGATGGGTGCGCGAGGGCCCAGGTCGGCCAGACAGGCTGGGCAGCGGGCTCCGCATGGAGAGGCGAGGGCACGGGGCATCACGAGATGGCCGCACACGGCTCTGTAGAACCCAGCGGATGTTCCAACGGCGACGTCGGGCTCGAGCACGGCGTGCTCACGCCCGTCGCCCACGCACGTCATCCACACCGACGCCGTCTCGGTCTGAGTGGTGACGTCGTCCACGACTGCCACGGTGAACCTCCTGCTGCTCGGACGCGGCGAGATCCACCTCGCCCCCATGCTCAAAGTATGCATATTGACTCTGCATAATTCAAGACGAGATTGACTCGTTCGTCTTCGGGGTGGAGACTGCTGGAGCCACAACGGCGGGCCGGGAGGGGACTCATGAAGGTCGTTAGGACGATCGTGGATGATCCGTGCGGTGCTGGGCCGGACTGTCCTGAGTTTCTGGAGACCGACGACGGGGGCGGTATCGCCCGGGGCTACAAGATCCCGGACGAGGTTCGGGCCTACCTGTCGATGCCGGGGAACGAAGATGCGGTGTACTGGCCGCCGACGATGATGAACGCGCTACGCAGCGCACTCGGAGGGGCGTGAGGCGACAGTGGATCTGACCGAGCTGGGCGCCTGGCTGGTCCAGCCCGGCATCGTCGACACCCTGCGCATCGAAACCCTCGACCGCTACGTCTCCGCCGGGGACGAACCCCACTACTCCCGCTGGAGGGCCGGCCTCCCGGTCGCCCCGGATGAGAAGTGGAAATCCTGGCTCAACCGCATCCGCGACGACACCGCCGCGGGCATCATCCGCCGCCGGGTCCATGTGGTGAGCGAGCCACTCACCGAGCACAACCTGTTCGAGCTCGGCCAGCAATACACCCACAACGCCGCCGCCGGGGAGCAGATCCGGGTCCTCACCGCGCCCGCCGAGGCACGGGCCCGGATGGCGGACTTCTACGTGTTGGACATGCACCGGGTCGCGGTCATGGACTACGACCACACCGGGAAGTTCACCTCAGCTTGCCGGCCCGACGATCCCGCGCCGTGGATCAACCTGGCGTGGGCACTGTGGGAGGCCGCGGAAACGTTCGAGCACTGGTGGGCTGATCGCCCGCACTATCACGATCAGCGCCAGGCGGTCTGACCTGAATCGAATGGCACCCACGGAACCCGGCGGCCTTGACGAGCTCTCGCGCACCCTGCGAGATCTCCGGAAGACCGCTGGGCTCAGCGGCGCGCAAGCGGCCGAACGGGCCGGCGACGGTTTCTCCCAAGCCAAGATCAGCCGCATCGAGAAAGGCAACACCGTCCCCGTACCCGGGGACGTCGCGACGCTCGCCGAGATCTACCACGCCCCGCCGGAAATCCGCCGACGACTAGACACGCTCGCCGCCGACGTCAAAGCCGCGAACCGGCGAGTGGTGCTGCCCCGACGCGCCAATAGGGCAGAGTTCCAAGCGCGCATCGGCCGCATCGAAGCGTCATCCGAACAGATCCGCGAGTTCTCCCCCATCATCATCCCCGGCCTCCTGCAGACAGCCGAATACATGCGGGCGATCTTCACCAGCAGCGACACCACCCCCGCCGACACCGCAGGCGCGGTCGCCGCCCGACTCGAACGCCAGAGCGTCCTGAACGAGCCCGGACGGCGAATCACGATCCTCACCACAGAAGGCGCGCTCGGCTGGGCCGCCGGCCCGCCCGATCTGATGATCCGCCAGCTCGAACACATCGAGGTCGTGACCAGGAAACCCGCCGCCCGCGTCGGGATCATCCCGTTCGGTGCGCCACGGGCAGTGTTCCCCGTGTCGAGCTGGACGCTCTACGACGAACGCGCCGTCATACCCGGCATCCTGCGAACACAAGTCATCCTGCACGATCCCGACGTCAGCCCCTACGTAGAGCAGTTCGCGACACTCGAACCGCTCGCGGTATACGACGACGAGGCCCGCGCCCTCCTCCGAACAGTGACTGACCGCTACCACAACCTCAGATAGCTGACACCAGCACTAGAGGACCATAGTCGGACTGTGGGTGAGCGCCCGGCCGTCAGTTCTCCTGGTGGTAGGCGTCGGTGATCTCGCTGGGGATGCGGCCACGGTCGTTGACCTTCATCCCCTTGCGCCGTGCCCACTCACGGATCGCCTGGTTCTGTTCCCGATCCACAGCCGGCCGCTGCG
>Ga0137415_10001036_pt1 | contig 27443 bp, 50 predicted proteins | sample CZODoug3_1_1_16f_FD_183082 | JGI IMG/M metagenome (GOLD analysis project Ga0137415, IMG submission 183082) | Vadose zone soil fungal communities from Angelo Coast Range Reserve, California, USA - CZODoug3_1_1_16fungal (Hybrid Assembly) | ecosystem: Environmental > Terrestrial > Soil > Vadose...
GCTATCGCAACCCAACTCCGTCCTTGTGGCTCCTGACGCAGAACACCAACGACGCCATTTTCGAACCGTGGGCGAAGCACCTCGAGGCGCGTGCAAAGGAGCTTGGCCGTCGCTTCGAAATTCATCGGCGGACGCGGGTCGAACAGCTTCATCTGAGCGATGGCAAGGTGCGGAAATTCACCGTGCCGCGCAGTCAGCTTGAGCAGGCGATTAAAGAGGGCTATGCCGAGGTCAAGTAATGCCGCTCGATCTACAGGCCGTTGACGAGGAAGAATCGGCGCTTGATTTGCAGCCGGTCGATGAGGCTGCGCCGGTTCCCGACATCCCGCGCATGGTCGGTATTCGAGTTCCGACACCGGGACCGTTCGGGCAATCGTTGGAACAGCCCGGAGAACCCGCCCCAGTTTTTGAACCAGTGCAAGCAGCGCCGGACTTGGCACGTTACCCAGCCCCGCCAATGCGTCCTAGCGAACCGCTCATCAATTTCACAGCGGAGAACTTCCCGCTCCCATCGACATTCATGGGCCATCCGTTGCCGGCGTCGGTGCGCGAGTTTGAAGGCGGCGTTTCCGAATCCTTGGCCAAGACTTCAACCGGACTTACCACACCGGAAAACCTCGCCACGTTGCCAGCGTACGCGCTGCCGGTTGTCGGTCCCGCATTGATGCTCGCGCAGGGTGCCAAAGCTCTCGGTGCCGGCGCGGGCACCATGATCGAAGCGATCCGGCAACGCGACCCGCGACTGGCCGGAGAAGCGACTGTCGATATTGGCGGCGGCGCAGCGATGATGCTTCCCGGAGCCGTTGGAGCAGCCAGAGCCATACGTCCATCACGCATCGGTCAACCAGCATCCATACCAGAAAGTGAGGTTCCAAGTGCCAGCAAAATCCGAGAAGCAAAGGCGCTTTATGGCGCTGTGCGCCCACCACCCGTCGAAGGCGCTGGGAAAGTGCCCGCCGAAGAAGGTGGCGCGGGAGTTCAGCCACAAGCCAAAGAAGGGCAAGTACCGCCCAGTGGGGAGCTATTGACCGAACACGAACTACGCGGGGAAATCGTAAAAGACGCGCTGAACGATTTGCCAACTGAAGATCGTGCTTTAGCCAATTCGGCTTTAGAAAAATTGCGATCTGGCCAAGACCGGACTCCGCAAGAACAGCAATTGCTTGAACGCCTTCGGGATTACGTAAACAAGGAAGTCGAACGCAGTCAATCGGAAGCCGAAAAGGAGGTGACGTCAAGTGCGAAAGAAACGGAAGAAAAAGGGCCGGAAGTATTAGCTGACCAAACGGCGGCAGGTGAACGAGCCGCGCCGCCGTTGTCACAACAATTTGCGGGAATGTCGGTCGCTGAGATTGCGCCGGCTTTGGGTGAAATGCCAAAAGCCGAGTTCGACAAACTGCTCGCCGGTTACAAAGGAAACCTGAGCGAAGGGTTGACGGGCGTGGGCTATGATCTGGGATCAGAAGCCAGGACCGCTGCCGACGTTGCGGCGCTGAAAAAGATCCATGACGGTTACAAAGCGCAATTTGATGCCGCCAGAGCCGCTGGCGATGGAAATAAGGCCCGCCACTTCCAACGCTTGCGGCAAGTGCTCAAGGAAGCGTACGGAGCCGCTACAGGTGTGGATTTCGCTGGCGATCCTTATCTTGGCAATTTGCGGCGGAAGGCCCCTGATTATGAACCGCCGGTTCCAGCGCCGGGTTATGTGTCGCCAAAAGCCGCCACCGGCAAGTCCCACGAGCAGATCGCGCAAGAGCTTGGGTTGCTTTACAAGCATTCGGAACTGCCCGGCATTGAGCCGAAATCGACGTTTACTGATCCGAATGAAGGCCCGAATTACGGCATCACTTTTGAGATGCCCAAGGATGCGACCGCCGAACAGATCAAGGCGCGATTCGCCGAGAAGAAGGCCGAATCGGAGGCCAAAGCTCCGCGCGTTGCCGCGCCCGCCGAAGCGCCGACCGTCACCGACGAATGGCCGAGCGGCATCCACGAGGATGCTCCGGAGACGCCCAGCGGCCTGCCCGCCGGCGTGCCGGATCGCGGCCCAAACTTTGCCGCCGAACTGATGGAAGCGAGCCGGCGGCTGGGCGCGCTGGTCCGCTCCAAGCTGACCCTGCGGCCAAACGTGCTGGGGATGTTTCAACGGACGGTGGAAGGGGACAAGATTTTCACGCGGGACATTCGGAATCAGCGGACCGTGGCGCACGAGATCGGACATGCGCTCGATGCCGTCGTGTTCGCCGATTCGGGCGCATTGGCGCATTCGCAGGAAAGCCTCGTGCAGCGGATTGGTACGGGCACCAAGAAACAGCTTTACGAGGAGCTTCGCGCGGTCAGCGAATTGATGCGCGGGCCGGTGCGCGGCGCGTACCGGAAGCGGGCCTCCGAACTCATCGCCGATTGGTTCGCCCTTTACGTCCATGACCCGGAGCGGGCGCGGGCGATGGCCCCGAACTGGACCGGGGGATTCGAGGACAAGCTGCTCGGTAACCGCGAGGCGCGAGAAGTGGTGGATCAACTCATCCACGGGAACGTCGAGCCGGTCGCGCCCGTGGCGAAGGCCGGGAGCCAGATACCGACGCCCGAAGAACTGGCGGGCAAGGTTCCGGCGAGGCCGGCGGCCCCGGCTGCGCCGCGCGAAGCAGAGACGGCAGTAGCCGCACAAGGTTTAGTCAAGGATGCCGTCCGCACGGTGGAAGCGGAGAATCAATCGGCGCGCGTGCTAACCGACAAATGGTCGCGCGACGTGCCCGATCCGGCGCAGCAAAACGACGTGGGCGGCTTCATCGAAGGGGTTGGCAACCTGGAAAAAGCGGGGGACACCATCGAGGCTCTGACGAAGCGGATGACCGGGCCGATGAAGCGGCTGGCCAAGGAATACCGTTACCGCACCGAATTGCTGCGGCAACGGATCAATGAGTACCTGAAAGGCACAGAAGATGGCGAATACCTGGCCTTCCTCGAAGATTACTTGGGCCACTTTTACGCCAATGGGCGGACGGCGATCCGCAGCGCGTTGGGCCGCTTCATCAAGGAATCGCCCCACGCAAAACAGCGGGTGATACCGACGCTCAAGGAAGCGGTCGATATGGGTCTGACGCCGCTCACGCAAAACCCGCTGCGGACCTACGAACTGACGGCCCGCATCAACTGGCGCGTGGCGACCAACCGCAAGTTCGTGGCGAAGATGAAGGATTTGAAGGGCAAGGACGGTTCGCCGATGGTGGTTCCGGCCAAGGACGCCCCGCCCGGCTGGCCGATCTCGAACAATCCGCTCATCCAGCGCGTGTACGCCCGGCAGACACCAGGCGGGGTACTGCTGTGGCGCGGGGGCGCAGCGATCCATCCCGACGTGTGGCGCGCGGCCCGGCAAATCCTCGAAACTCCCACGTCTAGCGACCTGGGCCGCCTGTACGACGCGGTGAACAGTGTCAGCCGGTCCGTCGTGCTATTTATGACCGGCTTCCATGACCTGACACTGCGGAGCGCCGCCCTAGGCAAAGGGTTTTTTGAAGGGTTGCAAGTCGGCAACCCGTTGCGCGGCCTGGTCCGGTTCATGGAGCGCAACCCGTTGACAGGCGAACGGGAGTGGGTTCGCTCCACGCGGACGCTGGGCAAGCAGATGATGCAGAACGAACAGATTGTGACCGACCTGGCGCAAGACGGGCTGAAGATGGCTTGGACCGATTCGGAGGCGTACCAGAAGAACGCGCGCGATTTGCTGGAACGGACGGCGGCGCGGACGCGCGATATTCCGTACGTGGGCAAGAGCGTCCGTTTCCTGCGCGACTTGCAGGAAATGCGGGCGAAAGGGTTGTGGAAGAACACGCATGACGCGTACAAGACCGTGGCGGCTTACGACGCGATGGCCAAGGCGTTGCAGGTCGCGCCGGAAGGCACTGATCCCAAGCTCGTGCGCGAGCGGGTCGCTTCGCTGCTCAACGACGCCTACGGCGGGCAGGAATGGCAGACGCATTTCTGGATGTCGCCGGTGTTCCGCAAATGGTACGCCCGCGCCATGATGTTCCCGGATTGGACGCTCTCGACGATCCGCAGCGTGCCGGGCGCATCGGACGTGGCGGCGCTGGCCCGCGAACAAGCGCCGCGCCTGGCGGGCCGCGAACCATTGCCGACGCCGAAGGAAGGGGCTTTTGGCAACGTGGAGCGGGCGAAGTTTTGGGGCGGTGAATTGGCCGGCTTGGCGATTGCGACGCTGGCCGCGCAGTATGCCATTTACACCGCCTTTGGCCGCAAGGAACAAGGGGACCAGGCTTGGGTGTGGGACAATGAGTATAAGAACCGCACGCGGGTCGATGTGACGCCGATCATGCGCCAGATGCCGTGGGCCGATCCCAAGGACAAGACCCGGCACTATGTCAACCTGGGCAAGCGCCCGGAAGAAATCTTGCGCTGGTTCACGACGCCCGACCAACAGATCGAATCCAAGGCGGGACGGCTGGTGGCGAACCTATTGGCGCAACTGACCGGGACCGAAGGCGATTTCAAGGCTGAGTGGAAGCGGGATCACGAAGCGTTCCTGGAAAGCGTCCCCGCGCGGCTGAAAAGCGTGGCGAAGCAATTCATTCCGTTTTCATTGAGTGGCAACCAGTTCGTGCTGTCGCTCCCGATGCGTAAAGGGATGACCAAGTACAAGGCGCAGCAGGCGTACGAGAGCATGTACGAGGTCGCCGCCAATCCTTCCAGCATCCGCGCAATGCTGCGCGGGCAGCCGGCGAGCGAAGGGACGCTCAAGTCGATGGTGGCGCAAATCACGGATGCCGCGAAGGCCAACGGGGTTGAAGCGGAGAAAGTGCGGGTGCGGGCGCTATCGGTGGTGAAGGGGCACCATTACGACTTGTTCCTCAAGGCGGCGCAGAAGGACGATTTCAAGGCGATGGAGAATGAAGCGGCGGCGCTGGCTCGTTTGCAGGTGCCGAACATCGGCGAGTCGATGAGCCGCTCGGTCCAGCAAAAGGGAGTTAAGCTGACCCCGGAGCAGTGGGGCCAAATGGGCAAGGCGATTACGAGCGGTCGGGCGAAGGCTCATCCGGCTACGAACGCGCCGCTGGATTTGCAACCCGCGCCGTAAGTCAATACTGGTCCAGCCACAGCCACGCTTCGGGCCAGAGCAGTTTCAAAAGGGCGCTCACCAGCCAGCCGCCGAGGCTCAGGACGCCGAAGAAGAAGGCCAGTTCAATCGCGGCCAGCCATTGGTCGCGCCGTTTTTGCGCGGCGCAGCGGTGGGCTAGTTGCCAATCTTCCAAGGCGCGGGCGGATTTCAATTCGTCGAGGGATTTCATAGGTTTGGTTTAGTCTCGCTTTGTTCGGCTTCCGCATCCATCGTCGCGCAAAGCGCATTGTAAGCGTCGAATTCAGTTTGCCCTCTCTCACCCGTCCGAGCAGCGGGACTTGAACAGCGAGGATTAGTGCAAAGCACTACCGTCTCCCACGCGCCATGCCTGCCCATGACGCTGTCAATCGCCACTCTCAACGGCGAATCACAGGCCGGGCATTTGTAGAAGGATTTCATTCGGCGACAACGGTTTGCTGCGGATAGAGTCGATTCAGCCTGGACAACAGAATATCGACAGATTCCGCTTCGACGTTCTTTTCACCGAGCACCCATCGCAAACCGAATAGACACGCTTGAACATGTCCGTTGCCGTCCGATAGTGAGCGCAATGCCAACTCTAGCAACTCAATCGCCCGTTTGATCTCCGCTTCGCTTCTCATTTCCCCGTCCTCAAAAAGTAGCGGACCCTGGCCCCGACCGCAGCGGCGATAATGGATAGTCTTTCTTCGTCCTTACCGCGTTGATACATTCGAGTGTATTTGTCCGGCCAATTGGCCACGAAGAAAAGTGAGTTGGCCTGTCCCATAGTAAGTCCCGCTAGTCTTCGGCCTCTGTTCTCCGTGTCAAGCTTGCCATCATCCTGCTGCTTGCTCAAAACTGACGGTTTATTCGCTAATGCCACGCAGCAGATTGCCCCCGCCAAACAGGCTGCGGTGCCGCAGCCGCCAGGCAATTCATCGAGAGCGTTGCGACTGGAAAACCAGTTGCCCATGTTGCACTGCGTTGGATGCTCCTTCAGCCACGCGACGGCTTTGAGCAGCAACGGTTTATTGAGTTTGAGGTTTTTTGGCATGATGGGCTTTCTTTCGTTTGGGTTTGGTCTGCCAGCGGGGCGATTTGCAGTTTGGGCAGTATTTTGGGTCGTGCGTGGCGGGTCGGCTCCACCATTGATACCAGCACCTTAGACACTCGCGCCACTGCGGAAACGGTGCAGTGTTCTTGAGCACTCGCCTTACGGTTGTGTTCACGCCGCGCAATTTACTCGGAACTGGCGATTACTGTCAAGCGAAATAATTATTAAGATAATCATTGACAGGTTTTGGCACTTGTGGCAAAGTCCCGCCCGTGAATGCGAGAAAACCTTTGATTTCCGCTCGGTCCAGTGGCTCCGTGCGTAGAATCGGCACATCCTTTGTGTCTGTGTCGCGCATTCACGCGCTGGGCCGGGCGGTTTGAAAGGAACCATGACAAGTGAAGAAATAAACCTCGAACTCGAAACGCTGGCGGCGAAAGAGAAAGAATTGTGGCGGGTGCTGCAAGAAGAAGAAGCGAAGCTCAAGCCGCACAACGATGCGTGGCTGAAATGCCACAGACGGATGGATTACCTCCGCACTCGCCTTGAGGTCGTCAAGGAAGTCGAGGCCGATATGAAGGCCGCTGACAAACTTATACCGCTGCCATGACCTTCGAGACCAAACGCGCAAAGGAATTATGACCTTTACCACCGGCGAAATCATCAGTGCTGGCACCGGACGATTGTGTTGTCCCATCGAGCGAATGTACGTCATCTACGACTTCCTTACAGGCGACAAGTTATTCACCCACCAATTGCCGCGAGCTTTTCGGGCTTGCGAAGAATGGGTCAAACAGCAGTGTCCTTGGGTCCGTGAACTCAATGAAAAGGATTGCACCACCGATAACTGGCGCGAATGGCTGGCTGCCGCCGAATCGAAGTACGGCCCGACACATGAGCTTTTACCATTGCCTACGGGTCAATGGAAAGCTTGCGATCCAGTCGCGGAAGCCATCGAATTGATGGAGGACAAAAACAAGGTGATTGCCATACAATTATGACCCAACCCACCGCCGCCAGACCGATAGCAGCAGAATCGACGCATTTTTACCTGCGAAGCGCCGAGCCTCTGTACGAAGTGCCCTACGCCAACGGCAAAGGAATGCGTGCCGCGACGCTCGCCGACGCGCGCAAGCTCGCCGCGATCCCCAGCGTCACGACGTACTTGCAAGTCCTCGACAAACCGGCGCTGAACACCTGGAAAGTCGAGCAGGGCGTCAACGCCGTGATGACCTCGCCGCGCGCGGAAGGTGAAGAACTCGACGCCTTCATTCACCGGGTCATCGAGATCGAGCGCGTCCACGAGCAGGAATCCAAAATCGCCCGAGATAAAGGCACGGCGATTCATGCGGCGATGGAAGCTCTCTTGATGGGCCAACCTACTGAGTGGCAAGAATGGATTCGACCGGCTTACGAGCACATGTGGAACGTGGTCGGTTTTACCCGGGAACTGCACTTGGAAAGAATCCTCGTGTCCGAACGGCACGCGGGCAAGGTCGATTTCATCGCCGAGACGCCGGAATGCGACTGGGTTATCGACTGGAAATCCGCTGGCAAACTGCCCAAAGATGGTTCGTACAGCGAGCATCGCCTACAGCTTGCCGCCTACGCGAAATCGTGGTCTGAGCTTGGCCACGGAGTCATTCGGACGGCGAACTGCTACATTTCGACGAAGGAAGAAGGCAAGTTCGCCTTCTTTGAAAACCCGCCGTGGCAAGAGGACTGGCCAGCCTTTGAAGCAGTGATGAAGATTTGGAGTTGGATGCACAAAGGCTACGATCCGGTGGAAGCAGCGAAGAAATTGAAGGAAGTAAATGAGTGAACCAAGCAAAAAGAGCGAAGAAATGGAACAAGAGATCACGCGCATCTTTGGCCATGACCGGCGGGCTGAAATTCAAGCTAATCGTTGCGTGCCCGCCCCGGTGGGCTGCGGCGGTCCCGCAACTGAGTTCCGGGATGCGTTGTCTGCAAAGGAATACACCATCTCTGGCCTGTGCCAAAAATGCCAGGATTCGGTGTTTGGAGCAGACGAGGAATGAGACAATGACTGACGCAAAACCAATCGACGTTGAAGTGGAGTCCAAGGCGCTGACACCGCGCCAGCCCATGCCTGTAGGTCAAGCCCTCGGCGTGAGCGAAATCCTCGCCCAAGTGCGCTTGATTCAGGAAGTGATGTCGAAAGTGATGGTCGAAAACGAGCATTTCGGTGTAATTCCCGGTTGCGGCACCAAAAAGACTCTCCTGCAACCCGGAGCGCAGAAGCTCACGATGACCTTCCGCCTTGCGCCCAAGTACGAGATTCAGGAAACCGACATTGCCAACGGCCACAAGGGCTATCGCGTAGTCTGTACGCTCAAGAGCATCACCAGCGGCACGTTCGTTGGCCAAGGCGTCGGCTGTTGCTCCACGATGGAGAGCAAATATCGCTGGCGTCAAGGCGCTCGGAAGTGTCCGAAGTGCGGCAAGGAAAGCATCATCAAAGGCAAAGCGGAGTTTGGCGGTGGCTGGCTGTGTTGGGCAAAAAAGGATGGCTGCGGCGCGAAGTGGGGAGATGGCGCAGCCGAGATCGAGAGCCAATCAGTTGAGAAAGTTGAGAATCCCGATCCTGCCGATTGCTACAATACCGTTCTCAAGATTGCTAAAAAGAGGGCCTTTGTGGATGCCACGATTACGGCCACGGCGGCGAGCGACATTTTTACCCAAGACATCGGGGATGCCGAAACCGACGAGAATCCGCCAACACCTGCAAAAGCGTCCCCTAAGCCGCCACCGAACGCACAGAAACCACCCGCCAAGGTGTCGCAACCGAGTGCGGGCGGTCCTGACACGCCCGGATTCGCCGAACGCTGCAAAGCCAAATTCCTTGAGCGAATCGGCAAAGCGATGATGGAGCCGTACGCCTGGCTTTGGGGCGTCGAAGCCGGCTTAATCATGGATAACGAAGTGCTGGCAGACGCTCAGGCTGATAAGTTCCCGACCACCACGGCGGAATTTGAGGCCGCGACCTTACAAATGGAAGCGATCCGCAAACGATGGAGCGATGAGCAAAAGGATGCTTACGAGAAGGTTGTGTTGAATCACGAGCGATTCTTGGCGGAACAGGCCGAGAAGGCGAAGAAAGCGACCAAGACGGAGACGGGGTTTGTGATTAAACCCAAGCCAGAGCAAGAGCCGTGGCGTAATTTTCCTGTGCCTTTCGGCGGAAGTGCCGGGGTACTGCTTGGCAACTTGGACAAGAAAAAGCTTTGGGGCTGGTGGGCGAACTTCAAAGTCGAAACCGAGTATAACGGCAAACCGAAGGCTCCCGGCACGATTGCACGAGATCAGCAGTTCCGGGCGATGCTCGACGCTGCCGGGGCGCATTACGAGTTTGAGCCGCCGGAGGATGCGACAGACAAATCGAACCGCGAGGCCGACAAATTCGGCGCTGATTCTGACGGCGAAAGTATGCCGTTCTAATTTCGCTCTATGAATCCAATACTACTTAGCTTCCTTTGTGGCGCGGCCTTCATCGGCGGCGCGGCAGCAACGACCGTGATGGTTGTCCTCGTGGTGCAGATGCGCGACAAAAGGGGCCGACATGAAATCGTGGAATACTGGCATAAATCCATCGCGCAGCATGAGACTCAACTGAAACTACTTGAGCGGCTTGTCACCACCATTGAGAAGCGATGAAGGCGCTCGAAACGGCTTGGGAAGATGAGGGGGATTAGCGTGGCGCGATGATCGAGAAGATAGAATTGGCGAGTTTCGATGTGACCGAAGCGTCTGGTGCGCCATCAATGTGACCTTCGATTTCTTCACTCACGCGGAGTAATTGCGAACGGAGCACTGCGATTTCCTGTACCATGCTTGACGCCGTTGCCGGACAGATCGCCGCCGTGTTCGCGCACGTTTCGCAACCGCACTCGAACTCTTTCGAGATCGCCGTTAAGATTGCTTCCTCGCTACTCACTGCGCCGTCACCCGGTAAAAGTTCTGCCGGTCTTGAGTAGTCACCGAGCGCACCATGAACACATCGTTGTCCGTTGGCGGTTTCGCGTCTCGGCTGGAACCCGTCCTGATTCAAAGCACTTTCGCAATCCCTCCATTGAAGCAGGCCATGTGTCTCGTTGCTCCGACCGAAACGTGTGGCCGTAAAGCATTTCAATGGCCTCACCTTCCATCCAGCGGTCGAGATGATCCCGCCACAGTTCGTACCATTCGATGAGCCGCTGAAAGAAGCACCAGTCGCAGTCAGTTCGCTTCGGCACAACAACGCCACGCTCTTTGAGGTACGACAAGACCTTGTTGAGTCCCCAGCCCCATCGCACCAACGGGAAGTCTTGTTTCACGCCGTCAATGCCGGACCAATCCGTTCCCTCTCTTGGCGCATCTCCAACCACTTCATCTGCACGGATTCCGATGCAAGTAACGGCAGGCGTTTTCGACGCGACGTATTGCATAAACGGCTCGATTTTTACCAGCCGAGTACACCAGCGCATTCGCCAGTTGGGCAACGCTTGAAATTTTCCGATTAGCTCAATGAGAGTCGGTGCAGGCACCCGCACCAGAGGCTTACAAAGCAACCGTTCAAGGTGCGCCCAGTGCGCGTCCATTTCAGGCAGTTCCCGCTTTGTGGGCGTGATACAGAATTCGTAATCTTCGCCCGGCTCGACCTCTTGAAGCCGTAGAGCCATTGCGGACGAATCTTTGCCGCCTGAGAGTCCAACAAATTTCTTCATGCCGCCACAATTATTCCGCGCTCACCCTGTAGAAACTTTGCCTCTCGCTCGAAACATCCGTCACCACGAGCGGCGTCTGTGCCGAAACGAACGTCTGCAAGATCGGCTGCCACGAGATCAAATCGCTGGACCGCTCGACGAGAACCGAATACAGCGGCCCGCCAAGATCGACGGTGACGTTCCCGGCGAAGTCAAACGAGATGGGCGATTGCGAGGCATCGCACGGTTGGCCGTTGATACTATAGCTCGAAGCGCCGACGTGGTACGGGGATAGCGTCAACCCCCAACCCGCGAGGTCCGCTGTGAACGCGGCCCAATCTTCCTGCTGCGTGTCAGGCTCAACCAAGCTCGCCGTCATCACGACAATAGGAGCGCCGCTCGAATCATCGACGAAAGCCGTCAATTGAAAGGGCGTCTCGCTCGCGGCCCGACCCGCATCTTGAGCGAGCGCCCCAAAGCTTACCGGGCAGGACGGACACGTTGACGGCGTATTGGCCCCGCCGTACGACGGTTGCGGGCCGTCCAGAGCGAACACGAGATTCGCAGGCGGATCGTTCGTGCTAGGCGGATCGGGCGGCTTGGAAAACTTGCGCTGGCAGAACTTGGCCAGTTTGTAAACGATAATGCCGCCCACCACGATCACCACAACGCCGCAGACCGCCCCGACAATCGGTTGCGGTTGCGGAGGGTTGTCGGCTCGCGTCCGTTCGTTCGGTAATAGGAACAGAGCGGCGAGAAGCAGGCCGATGGGTTTCACGGCGTTTTGTCCTTTGCCGCGCACTTTTTCAAATCAGCCAAAGCCACTTCATCGCTCGCGTAAAAGTCTGGCACTCGGCCAGTGCTTGCGTGATAAATTAGCGAAGCGGCAACCGCGGTTCCGTTCGCAATTTCTAGCTCCTTTCCAGGCGCGCCAGCGAGCAGCACCGCCCAGCCGCCCCGGCAATGCGTCATTTCGCAGGTGTGCCAATTGTCCATTCGTAGGTGTTCTCCGTCCATCACGCGCGCATAAATCTCGCGGTCGAGGTGTTGGACAATCGGTGCTTTCGGCAGGTTCGCGCCGCTCAGGTTGCTGTCGCTCAGGTCGCTGCCGCGCAGGTCGCTGCCGCTCAGGTTGCTGCCGCTCAGGTTGCTGCCGCGCAGGTCGCTGCCGCTCAGGTTGCTGCCGCGCAGGTCGCTGTCGCTCAGGTCGCTGCCGCGCAGGTTGCTGCCGCTCAGGTTGCTGCCGCGCAGGTTGCTGCCGCTCAGGTCGCTGCCGCGCAGGTCGCTGCCGCTCAGGTCGCTGTCGCTCAGGTCGCTGCCGCGCAGGTTGCTGTCGCTCAGGTCGCTGCCGCGCAGGTCGCTGCCGCGCAGGTTGCTGCCGCGCAGGTCGCTGCCGCGCAGGTTGCTGCCGCGCAGGTTGCTGCCGCGCAGGTTGCTGCCGCGCAGGTCGCTGCCGCGCAGGTCGCTGTCGCTCAGGTCGCTGTCGCTCAGGTCGCTGCCGCGCAGGTTCGCGCGTTCGCCGTCATTGGGATTTTTTAGCCAAGCTAAATGCTTGGCCAATACCGCTTTTATTTGAACTTTTGTCATAGAGTTTTCCGCTGATCCCGCCACACCACGAATAACCAAAACACAATCGGCACGCCATAGACCGCCGCGAACACCGGCCAGCTTGCGTCCGCTGCGCCCAGCGCCGAAGCGAGGAAGGTGAATACGACGGTGAAGCCGGTGGCCTGAAATGGATGGCGGCGGACCCACTGCAAAGTATTCATACTTTGTCGTAGTTCCCGACCTTAATCTGCGGTTTTGAATCCACGGCTGCGATCAGCTTCAACGCGCGAAGAATTGCTTGGTTCTGACTGTCCAGCCTAGCATTGCTCGCGGAGATTTGCTCGTTGAGGGCGTCGAGGATGTCCGCACACTCAGGACTAGTCGTTTGAAAGTTTTTACGCGTAATGGCCAAGTGGTGAATCATGTCGTGAATTTCCGAAGTCGATTTCATTATGCCGCCTTTGTGTTCTCGAAAACATGACAGACAAAACCCCCCCTCGGCAACTTGGACCGTACCAATATATTGGTGTGTGGCTTCGTCTGGCGCAACGTGCCCGGTGCCCGCAATCACAAAACGACGGTCACTCAACGGCGCATCGGGATTCACGGTCGCCCACAAGCAGACCATCTCACGCTGAGTTTGAGCGCACAGGATTTTCGCTCCCAGCGGCATTTTGATGGTTTGCTGGGATCGCAGTTCAAGGGTGAATTTCCAAATAGTGTTTGTCGTGGTCATGCGGCTTTCTTTTGCGCCCGGTACCGTCCCCACCGCGCGAATGCAGAAGCGCGTTTTTTTTGCCGGTCGCCCTTCCGTCCACCGACGGCGCCCCAGCGTCGGAAATCGGCAATTGTGACGGGCTTAATTTGTTTCACGCGACGAATATAGGCCGTTTTAGTCCAACTTGTCAAGAGCGCAATCGACGGCGAAAATAAACGCTTGACATAATAGGGGCTTTAATGTAATCTTCCCCCGCGACAGTGAAACCGGCCTGTGTTTGCGGGCCATAACGAAAGGTTAAGATTATGGGCGACCGTGGAAATATCAAAGTAATGAGCAGAGGCGGCGAAGTGTGGTTTTACACGCACTGGCGCGGCTCGGAAATGTGGGGCGTCGTCGCAACTGCCCTGGAACGCGGGCGCGACCGATGGAACGACGGGCCGCACTTGGCGCGGATCATCTTCGACGATTTGACCGATGGCGACCGCGACACAACCGGCTTCGGTATCAGCAGCGGACCGGGCGACAACGAACACCCGTACGTCGTCGTGGACGTGGACAAGCAAACGGTTTACGAGGAAAACGAAGATGCGGCGAACAAGCGCGGCTGCAAAAAGCCGGTGCCGTTCGCCACACTCGCGCAGAAGCACCCCGCCGCCAGCGAGGCGCCATGAGCAACAAATCAGCAGTCCCGGTGCCGTGGACAGTTCAGGATTACGCAGACGGCACGGTTTACATATACGACGCCAAAAATTCCGCTGTGGCGCGAATTCAAGGCGATGACAAGAACCAAAAAGCTGCCCAAATCGTCACCGCGGTAAATTCGGTCGGGCCGATGAGGAGTTGCTTGAGGAAATTAGTCAAGTGTTTGTGAACAGTTGGCCGCCACAAATCAGTGGAGACCTTGCGGCTAGAGTTCATGGCAGCCTCGCCCTAGCCGCGCCCGCGAAGGAGGGGAAATGAAAGCTAAGTGCGGCTGCGTAGTCTTTTCGTCGATGAAACCGGAGGGAATTGAAATTCACTTCTGCCAGCTCCACGCAGCGGCACCGGCGATGCGAGATGCTTTGCAAAAGCTGGTGGATCGCTACCCTGGACTCGAACCGTGGACGCCGTTAGACGTGAAAGCCTACGATCAAGCCCGCGCCGCCCTCGCCTTGGCGCAGAAGGAGGGGAAGGGATGAAGCTTAAGCCATGTCCGTTCTGCGGCAGAATGCCCGCCGTGACTGAATGCGGCGAGAGAAATCGCGGCGAGATCGTCGAGTGTCTGACGATTGAGTGCGTTGGTCCATCTGTGCATTATTACGGGAAGAATGTTGCTCGGAAAAAATGGAATAAACGCGCTCAACTCCCCCGGCCCGGTGCCGATGAAAAGGCATGAGACGAAATCGCCCCGAACGCAAGCCGCGCTTCTGTCAATGGATGGAAGGGCCGTCAAGCACGCGCAACAGCTATGCGAAGATGCTTTGCCGGGAGAAACCGACGCATAAAGTTTATGCCGACGGCGAGTACGTCGGAATGGTTTGCGACCAACACGCCGCGACGGCGCATGAACACGGCTGGCTCGTTGAAGGCATCCCCAGCAACCGCCCGCAAGGGCAGAAAGGTGAGAGATGAGAAATGTTTTGTGCATCGGTTGCCAAGACGCAACGGGGCGTGTCGTCGTCACTGACGTGCTATGCTTCAACCTGCCAGAGATGACGCCCGACGAGCTTGCTGCGCTCTCCTTTAAGCTGGACACGTTCTTTGCGTACTCGCAGCTTAAGGCCAGCGGCAACGCTCAGGCCGAGTCACCGGGCCAGACTACTAAACCAGCGCCCAGCCAAGCCGGAGTGGCCGAGTCACCGGCGAACCCCAACGCGGGCGTGAAGCAGGTTTACGAGAAGGGAAGATGGTAAAGACGCATAAATGCGGATTCAGCCATTGCGCCAATCCCAGCAGCCGATGGGCGAAAAAGCCGGGCTGTCAGCGAATGCCTGTTTGCCTCGCTCACACTTGGCTCGCTCGGTTCTTGGGGTATGCGGTCGCCCGCCAAAAGAAAAATGCAAAAAGTTATTGACTCTAACAACCGCTTGCCTTAATCTTCGCGTGTGAAAGTAGAAAGTCACAACACAACTAACTCAGTTTCGCCGTTGCCCGCTTGGCCCGGATGCGCTTCCTGCGCGCCGCTTTCTACCCGGCGGGTGACGGCGTTTTAAGGTTCAAATGGACCGCGAAGAAATGACAACTGACCGACGGGTCGCTAACCGGCTCCTGGCCAAAACTCTAGCCTATCACGAATGCGGTAAACCCGGCTTGGCCGGTATTCACGCCGCTGGCCTGATTCACTTCCTCAAGCAAATTGGGATTGATCCGGTTCAGGCTCCGTCAGCTACGGAAGCCTGCGTGGAAATCACCGAAAGGAGCTTGCGCCCATGACCCACCAACATTCCCCGACGCCGTTAGCGGACCTGCTGCCATTAAAGGCCGTGCGCCGCCCGGACAATGACATTGAGTTGCGAACAGCCTCCAAAGACTGGCCCATATTGGCTTTGGTCCTCGACGACTCACAGCATGACCCGACAGCAGGTGTGGCCGAAGCAGCCGACGCCCTAGTAACGGCCGTCAACTCGCACGCCGCCCTCGTCGCAGCGTGTGAATCCATGCTCGCGGCCCTCAACGAAGGCTGTGCGGCGCGCGGGTTCACCGCGAACCACGAAGCCAAAGCCGCCCTCGCGGGTACTGGCGCCTTGGCCCTAGCGAAAGGGGCGCAGTGAAAACCCCCCGCAACGACATGGAGCGAGAATGTATCGCGCTGGCGCTTGAGGAAGCCCGACTTGGCAAGGTGTCCGTCTGGTCATCCGCGAACGATTCCAAGACCGCTACGGTGTCGACGACACCGAGGTTTACAACGCCATCCCCGAATAACCCCGCCTCTCCCATCACGCCGCGCCCCTCAGCGCGGCTTTTTGCTGCCCGCGTTGCCCCACAACGCATCGCAACCCGCCACCCCTGCCAAGATGGTGGTTGACAACGCCGACGCCGTACACGAGCGTCCCAAGCCGTGCAAAGCGCAGTCGTGCAATCTGCAATGCCAAGTCAGTTCATCGGTCGCGCAGTCCCTATCCACAAGCAGGTCAAACGGAAGCCGAAACGAGTGCAAGTGCTTGAAATGCAAGATATTCTGAAGGCTGGCCTCACGAATGATGATGAACCTCTCGCGGCGAAAGCTCAAGCGGCTCGTGCATGGGATGTGCTTGAGGATCGTCTGCGCGAGTTACAAGGCAAGCCCAAGCTCGCCCCCATCAAAGCTGAGCCAAAGGCCCGCAAACAAAGGCCAACCGCGCCATTGAGCGAAGGGCCGGCAGTCCCACAGCAGTAAGTGTCAGCCTTAGTCCCACAGTGACAAGGAATCTCTTTTTCGTCTGGCCCGTCCCCACGGTGTGCGCCCGGCAGGGGGAGAATGAGCGGTGGTGGATTGATGACACCCCTCTGTTCAGCGAGAGGTTAATTTCATGGAAAAAGCTCAGGGATGGAGGAATACAACTCAGACCCTATCGGCACGGAGACGATGAAGGGATAACAATGGGTGGAGAAGGGAAAGACGAAAGACGAAAGATGAAAGATGAAAGATGAAAGATGTCCCCTGGGGTAGGTTTCAGGAGACAGATCATTCGCAGGAATGAGAATGGGCGTCAGCCACGGCCTCAAGAGTTCCACTCCCGGCCTGCCCTGCTGTCGTGGGGCGCTGACGGTCTTGCCGCTCTACGCGGCGGAATTGAGCAGCGGAGGGGTAATGTCTCGTCGCTGCGCTTGACCTTCCCCGGCAGGAGGGCGTTCAAGCCATCTTGGGTTTCCTGGCGGGTACACGTTCCGGCGTATCAGCGACGGAGACTGGCCCGTTATCGCCAGGGCGAGGCGTGGCCTATAGCCGGTAAATCATCCCGACTTGCACCCTTTGAAGGCGCGGTACGCCCGACTGTACGGCTTCTGACGATGTGCTGAAAGCATCTCGAACTCTGCCGCCGTCTCAAAAGCCGCGTTGTAAAACTCGGACATCCATTTTCGCTCGTTCTCCGGCAGCCCATGAATGATTCGCATGAACGTGCGGCCCGTGACGCACAAATCGCACTCACACTTGCCGGGACTCGCCACGGTGACTTTATTCTTCGTTTTCATCGAAAATCAAAGGCCCCCCGTTGTCGCTTCGGACAACTTCACGCATACTGTTTCTTTTTTACTTTCGGGATAAGTACGTGTCCATCCCATTTTTTGAGGCCGGGGTAAAAACCATGTTTTCCGTAGAATCTGGCGATTTTAATGCAATCGTCCCGTCTTTTGAAAAGCGTCCTCGTGTACGGATTAAGAATGTTGATGCCCTCCAGAACAGCCATCCACCCACCAATGGGATTCCAATGCACGGAAAATGGCCTTGGCGTATCAAAATCCTGAATTGGCGGGCCAAAATCCACCTCACCAATCGGCCTTGCGAACGGTACTGAGATTATGTTTTTCTTACCCGTTCCCCGTCGGCCCTTCTTGGCCATGTCGTACATATTTTCGTGATGACTGCCCGCAAAAAGATGATCTGGATTTACGCATGGAGGGCAATCGCATTTGTGACACGCGAAGAATCCTTCCGGTATCTTCGATTTGAACAGAATGTAGGAAGCGCGATGCGCCCGCACTTGCTTGCCATTCAAGAGCACGCTGCCATACCCTTTCCCGTTTCTCGCGAAGGGCCACAATTTACAACCTCTTGAATTTTCCTCAAGGGACTCCACGAGGGATTTAAATTCGCCTGTCGTCACAAAAGGCCGCGCCCCCGGTGTTGTGAGAAACCAAGAGGATTTCCCGGAGACGCGATCAAAATATTGGTTTTCACAACGCGCCCACTCAACCACACTCCTGGAACCGTGTCAACAAGAAAATTTCGTGGGTGGTAAGTACCGCTCAGGGACAGATCGACCGCCCCCGACGACGAGCTAAGGCTCAGAAGCTCGTCGGGGGCTAGTTTTAACGACGATAGAGGCATTCGGGTTGTTCTCCGAAGCCGAAATCTATTTGCCCACCATACAAGCCGCCTGAGTGGGCAGGCTTTTCTCGGAGAAAAGAACTGTCCACGGAAGGCGGAACGCCGGTACTCGAGGAACCGAGGATCGGGAGACGACGCGAGGCGACGCGTACAATATCTGTATCTGTATGCGTCAACAAAAAGTCCTTGGCTGTCAACGTTTGTCAATATTCGTGTCAACAAACGGTGAAAGTAAATGTTGACAGGTGTTGACAAATCGGCTTGGATTTGGGGAATGAAAACCATCGTTATTTATCACAAGGCGGACTATGACGGAATCTTCTGCCGCGAGATCGCCCGCAAGTTCCTGCCGGACGCGAAACTCATCGGCTGGGATTACGGAGATCAGGTTCCGGCGATTGAAACCGGGACACAGCTTTACATGCTGGACATCAGCGTGGAAGGCCTCATGGGGATTGCCGGCCTCATCTGGATTGACCACCACAAGAGCGCCATCGAAAAGTATCCGAGCACCATTGCTGGATACCGGATCGACGGTGTCGCTGCCTGCCGATTGGCGTGGCAATGGTTCACTGATAAAGACGCTGAGCAATATCGTGGACGTTCTTGGAGTGGAGGATGCCTGTCCGCATTTGTGGATCGCACAGTCAAAGAGCCTCTGGCCGTCCGCCTTGCCGGGGAATATGACGTTTGGGACAAGCGAGACCCGGACGCGGATACGTTTCAGTACGGGCTTCGGACAATGGATGAGCCGGACTGGAATTTACTTTTAAGCAATGATGTAATGACCCAAAACCTCATACACCTTGGCCACATAGCGCAACAGTACGGCCGCTACTGCGATAAAATCTCTATCCTCTCTCGCGGCTTCGACCTCGACTGGGAGGGTCTGCATTTCCTTGCCTGCAACGCCGCCCGCTATAACTCGCAGCTTTTTGAGGCTGGCATCAAGCCGGAACATGATGCGCTGCTTGGTTTTGGCTGGAACGGAAAACTCTGGACCGTGTCTCTGTACCACGCCCCCGGTAAAGAGCATCACGACCTCTCGCTGATTGCCGTAAAATATGGCGGCGGTGGACATCGTGGCGCTTGCGGATTCAGAGCCGATAAATTGCCCTGGATTCCATGAACACCTGGACTCCCCTGTGGAGCAAGGTGGTCGATTCATCCCTCTGGTCCGAGCCAGACCTCGTGGTCAAGGTGTTCCTGACGATGCTGGCCAAGAAAGACGCCGACCATATCGTCCGGGCTAACGCCTATCAAATCGCCAGATGGGCCAATAAAACTGAGGATGAAGCCCTTGAGGCGCTTCAAATCCTCAGTTCGCCGGACACCCGGCGCAAAGAGCCTCAGCCGTTCGATGGTCGCCGGATCGAGAAAGTGGCCGATGGGTGGGCGATACTCAACGGGAAATACTACCGCGACATGATCCAGACCATCCGACGACGCGAATACCAACGCGACTGGCAGGCACACAAACGATGGGTGGAGAAGGCCCGCCTTGCCGGGAAATCGGACACGAAATTCAAGAAGGATTACGGGGATGGGAAGGATGTTCCTGTGTATCCGGCAGGCGGTGGTTCAGCTTCCGGCCATCCTCCATGAGGCGGCTTTAATGGGCCAGTCGTCGGAGGCGTATAGTCCATCGGTAGGTTTAACTCAATCGGCTGCGGTGCAAATTCTTCTGGATCAATGGCGTCAGGCAATTCCAACTGGAAATCGCCAACGTCTTCCATCAATGAATAGCCGCTGCCGGGGCATTTCCAGCCTTGCTTTGTGAGTATGAATTTAATCGCATCTCGAAACCTTCGAGGACTTACGGTGATGTTTAGTGTTTGCATAAATAAATGGCAGTGCTGGTAGCGTTACCTACGCGATTATCTTCAGCCCGCAAACGGGTCGCGCACCCGCACGTTCGTACGGTCAACGGTTCCGAAGCTTCACCCGGCCTGCGCCGACTGCCAAATCAACTTCGTTCAGGTGATTCCTGCGCGTGTCTCATGGCGCACCCCACCACGACACCGCACGATTGTCAAGCCCAAATCGCAAAAACTACATAGCACCGCTTGTCAGCAGAACGGGTTACACGAAAGGGATTGACACAAATCCGCTTTAATGGTGTAATGGGGATCAATGAAAGCAAATTCAACGAACATTACCATCGTCCTGGACAAATCCGGTTCGATGGAGCCAATCCGCCAAGATACCATTGGCGGCTTCAATCGGTTCCTTGAGGAACAACAGAAAGTTCCTGGGGAAGCAACCTTGACGACCGTGTTCTTCGATCACGAATACCGGCCAAAATCATCCACCCCAATCAAATCCTTCCGCACCCTGACAGCGGAGGACTATGCACCACAGGGCAACACCTGCCTGTACGGGGCGGTTGGGTGCGCCATGCGCGAGACAGGCGAGCGGCTGAAAGCCTTGGGCGAGGAACAGCGGCCAGAGAAGGTCATCTTCGTCATCATCACTGATGGCGAGGAAAACTCGTCGCACAAGCACGAATGGAGTCGGAGCCATAATGCCGACACGGTCAAGGCGGACATCGAGCGGCAGCAGAACACTTACAAATGGCAGTTCGTGTTCATCGGAGCCAACCAGGATGCGATTCTCAACGCTTCCCGCATGGGAATCCATACCGCCAACGCCATGAACTACACGGACAACGCCGAGGGAACGCACAAGCTGTACGCCTCAATGTCGGCCAACGTGCGAAGTTTCCGCACCGGAACGGCGCGCAACATGTCCTGGTCCGCCAGCCAGCGGAAGGAACAGGAAAGGGCGAAGCACAAAGTCCATTGAAGGCAATCCCGTGAAATGTCAATTCTGCAACGGGACCGGCGAGGAAATAGACCATAAGCAGCTTGGATCGAGGCTGCGGGCGGAGCGTGAACGGCAGGGAATGTCCCAGGGCGTGATGGCGGGGAAGCTGGGCATGACCCAGGGATTCCTGTCGGATTTGGAGCGGGGCCGGCGGAATTGGCTGGGCCGCCATATCAAGGCGTATCAGATGGCGCTGGCTCCGGGGGCGCCTGCCGCCTCCCACGACGCCGGGCACACGAACTTCGAGCGGCAGGAACCGCAATGACCGCCCTGGTCTAGACGCTGCTGGTGTTCTTCGGCCTAAGGTTTTTCGGCGCGCCCAACCCGAACTGGACGGAATGAACTACAACTTCTTCGTCATCGAAAAGGGAATTCCGGCCCGCTCGTGCCGCCGACAACTTAATATGAAGTGCGACTTCTGCCTCAAGGAAAAGCCGGTGATCCATGTTGGTTACGGAGAGTGCGCCTGCACGGACTGTCGCAAGAAGTATTTGGTAAAGGTGGTTGGCGGCTGGGCATTTAATGATGAGGCCGAACCTTATGAGCAATTCCAGAAAGCTATCAGCCGACTACGCCTTCAAGATCGGCTCGGTAAAGGGTTCTGTTAATATGACCGCCGACTCCTGGAAATCATTCGCCGCTGACGGCCCGCCGCAGGTTGGGCAGGATGTGTTAGTCCTTCACAATGATGGCTGGTCGCAAAGGCTCTCAAAATGGGATGCAACATGCTTAGTGCCTAGCTTGACCCACTGGACCCCATTCACCCCGCCAGAGAAGGAGGATGGGTTTGAGAAGTGGAAAGTAGGTTACATAAAAGCACTTCCGAGATTCTATTGGGAAGGCATGAATCAAATACAATTCTATGCCTTTGTAACTGGAATGAAAGACGCCTGGACTGAAGCCAAGCGACAAGCGTTAGAGCAACCATGTCCCCATTGCAAAGGAAAGAGAACAAGTGCTGATTAACAAGCGAATAACAGGAAACTATGATTTGTATTGAATGTAATAAGGACTTGGAGGAATGTGAATGCCCAGACCTGAAAGACCGCTTTCAGAAGATATTGAACTCAGGTTTTATCTACGTTGGCGGCGAATACCAGCTTCGCATTCAAGAGAACATTCGCAGACAAGAGCAGAGGCGACAAGCGGAGTGCAAGAAGTGAACAACACAGCCACCAAACGTCCAGCCTGCCGATGCTGCGGCATTCCGTTCAGCGATTGGTTCGTGTGGAGCAATGGGCTTAGGCACTGCTTTCCCTGTTGGTGGCGAAGCGGCTTCACATCCACGGTGCTTGAGAACGGCGAAAGGATATTGTGTGGCTAAACCACATTGGACTAAAACACCCCCGCGCAAGGAGGGATGGTATTGGCACAAGGGACGAGGCCAAGGGCGGCAAATTGTATGGGTGATAAAATGGCCGGAAACCTGGGGATTTTACGAGGTTCAGAATTTGGGTAAAAACGAGTTTGATCCCAACGATAAATGGTCCGGCCCACTCGTGCCGCCGAAAAACTAACCGAATGAACATTCCGTTGAGGCATGGAGGATTCGCAATTGTGGACAGAGCCGATTTTAAGCGCGTATCTCACCATAAGTGGTACTGCTTAAAACATGGCAATAGATGTTATGCGGCTAGATCGGTAAACCGAAACGGGAGAAGCACAATAATTTATATGCACAGAGAATTACTTGGTTTCCCATCTTCATCGACAGATCACAGCAATCGCAACGGTCTTGATAATCGGCGCTCCAATTTAAGGCTGGCTACTCCATCTCAAAACAATTGCAATCGACCAAAAACTCCAGGAGGAAGCTCTCATTACAAAGGTGTTCAAGTAATTCCAAGGCCGCGTCCATTCAGGGCGCGTATAAAATTACAGCGCGTTGAAGTGCATTTAGGAACATTTGAAAATGAAGTGGAAGCAGCCCTTTGCTACGATGCCGCAGCCAGGAACGCGATCAGGCGGCACGACCACGGCGCTCCGTTCTCAAGCCGATGTTGCGCGGATTCTAGGCATGTCGAAGCAGAGAGTCCATCAATTAGAACGCAGCGCGATTCTCAAACTGCGTGTTGCCTTGCAGCCATTGATCGACGAACGACGGGGGCGAAATGGAAAATGAAGCGAAAGTGCTTGAAGGCATCGCGCTGGAACTTCGCTATCTCAGCGAATCGTGGCGGAACAAGGCGACGGGTTTGGAAATGCGGCATGGCAAAACCCACCCGAACGCGACGAAGAATATGGGCGCAGTCTATGAGAATTGCGCCGATGAGATTGATGCCGTGGTTGCGGCTATTCAGACCAAGATCGCACGATTGAAAGAGAAGCCATGACCTCCAACTTCCAAATGATCGTCCGCATGGTCGAGGAGAAGCCCGTTGGCTCCACCCACGTCAGCCGCCAGCTTGAGATGATTCCGATTTGCGGGTTCCCGCACGGCGCGAAATGGCCCGGCATCTGGCAGGTCGATTTCGTCGGCCCGGTGACGTGCGTGAATTGCCTGTCGATTGCGGGACTGAGGCCGGGAGACACGACAACGCTTCCGGGATTGGCAATACACGATTCTAGTGATGTTGGTGAGGCTGAATGATCGAAAGGCGGTGATGCGAAATGGGACCCGATGATAGGGTGCTAACATGGGCAGGGATGCGGCTGCCCGGAACAACGCATATAAGCGGCGCGCGGAAGAAGGCCCCGAAAGGCAAGCACGAGCCTATCCGCGTAAGGCGATTACCAGAGGTTCGGTGGGACATCGCCACCGCCTTGCGTCGCTTCGCCGTTGAAATGGCGGTGCAGAGGAAGAACGCGAAACGCAAATGCCTTCGTCGAGTTCTGCGCTTTCGTATTAGCGCAGGCCCCTGCTACCGCCAAATTGTTCAAGCCGCTGGCGTCGGTGCGGGAGGCACTGCGGCCACGGCAGCGTCCAGCCTTTTTGCCTGTGCGACGGTGTTGCTCGTGTTCGCCGCGAGTGCCTGTGTCAGCGCCGCGAGTTGCATATCGGTAGCGCCCGGATTGCCGATGTGCGAAACTGCCGCGTCAACCGAAGCGGTGAGTTGCACGAGAGCGGAAGTGTTGTCTGTGACGCCTTGCGTTATTGCTTCCAGAGCGGTCATAAGTTTTTGGTTCTGCGATTCGATGTGTTTCAGCATCGTCAAAATCGTGTGCGCGTCCCGCGAGTCAACTTCGACCACTTCTTCGAGCAACACGATCTGCAACGCCATTCGTTTTGCAGATTGACTTTGTTTCGCCGTAGAGTCAATCTCTTTCCATGAACATGCGCGCAAAAATGCAAATTCAATCCGTGACACCCCAAGGCGACGCCGAAAAGCTCACCTTCATCTGCGTCAGCGGCAACAAACCCTACGGTCCACAAGGCGAGATCGACGACAACACCTTCGCCCGGTACACGCCGTCAGGGACCCTCGAAATGACCATCAACAATCCAGTCTTGGTTGGGAAATTCAAGTCCGGCCAGAAATTCTACTTGGATTTCAGCGAAGCGCCGGAATGATGATCTCCGAACTGGAGTATCAGCGTATGCAGGCGCGGTTGTCAGTGGCGCGCACACCGAATAATCCTGACGGTGTTCCGTCCGCGCCAGCCTGCGAATCAGAACGGCAACTGCACGAGGACATTCTCGCCGAGTGCCGCCGTCGCGGGTGGATCGCAATTCACTCGCGCCTCGATCGGCCGTCCACCACTGTCATCGGCTCCCCTGATTTCGTGGTCTGCGCGGATCGAGGCCGCGTCTATTTCATCGAGGCCAAAACTGCTAGGGGGAAGCTTTCAAAGCAGCAGATGGCATTGCGCTGCTGGGCTTCCAAGTTGGGCCACACCATCCATATCATCCGCAGTTTCGAGCAATTCCTGACGCTCATCTCGGCTGAACCAACCGCTACTTCGACATCACCTTGACGCGATAAAAAGCCGTTACGCTCGTCGAGACCGTAGGGAAATCCAGCATCGCCACGTCGCGCCAAGAGTCTGCGACATTCGGGGAAGTCTGCAATAGCGCACTCAGTTTCAGAGTGACGTTGGTCGGGCTGTTCGGAATGAATGGGCTGCTGGCCGGGCTGCTCCGCAGGCTTTCGATGCCGGTGCTGTTCGTGGCTGTCACGGAATACGTGTGGACGCCACCGCCCACGTTCGTCACGACTGCGTTCGTTGTGGCCACGCTGGCCACTTTCGCCCAATTCGTGCCTGCTTGTTCGTACACGATCCAGCCGGTTGCCGCGTCAGAGGGTGGGTCCCAAGACACTGTGACGGTCGCCGCCAACGCGCTCACGCAGCAAAAGACAAGGGCCGTGAGGGCCTTGAGCGCGTTCATCGAGGTGAGGCGGGGGCCGGAACCGCCGCTAGGGTGTTCGTTCCGGGATTGCTCCGGTGGAAGTCGGTGGTGCCCGTCCACGGGTTGACGTTGTGGAAGTCAATCGTCGCGTTGTCATGCGACAACGCCGTGACGGTTGATGCAAGACCCATACAACCGCTAATCAGCGAGGCTGCTAGAATGACTGTCAGCGCAAGGAATAACTTTTTCATGCCTCAACGCTCGCTGCATCGGTAATGTTTGTCAAGGCTTCCGTCAACATGAATCCGTTTCATGGTTTTTTTATCCGTTCTTCGAGCAGGACCGTCACCCGCTCCATTGACCGGGCCAGCGCCGCTTGCGCTTCCGCCAAGGCTTTGGTTGCCGCTGCGTTGTCAACGAGGCCATGTTCCAAGTACGGCATTTTGGTTTCGATCACCACCATTCGATTGTTGAAATAGATCAGGCACGCAACCACACTTCCGACGACCGATATGGCCGAGATGATGTTGCCCATCGTCATCGTGTTTTGAAACTGGAATTGATCTTTCATATCAACTGAATTGAAGCTGGTTGAACGGGACGCCAGCGCCGAGATTGAAAAGCCGAACCACTTCGGCGGCTGATAACGGACGATTCCACAGGCCGGTTTCATCAATCAAACCATCGAAGAATCCGTTCGCCGCCAAGTTCGTTCCAAGGTCCATACGATGCGCTTCGGACAATGCAGGAAAAAGCAGTGGAGCGGAAATATCCAGAACTCCATTCAAATATAACTTGACGCTATTCGATCCAATGACTGTTAGCGTAACCATTGTGAACGACTTTGAGAGGACACTATTTATAGTGGCAGTGACAACAGAGCCTCCAATGCTGTCAGAAACACTAACTGTAACTTTCCCGGCAGCGTTGACTGCTATATTGAATTGGAAATTTCCGCTGACTCCCTTGGTAAAAATACGATTCACTGGTCCAATATTATTGGGATTGATCCAGGAATTTAATGTGTAACCGCTGGAAGGAAGGGCGGGAGGGGATACATTCCGTAGAAATGGGCTATTCGCCGATACCAACTGAACGCAATTGCCGATGATACCAACAGCGTTTCCTGGTAGCGGTGCTCCACTGGGAGCCAGATCAAAGCCATTCACTGAATCCACTCGCAATCCAGACGCTTCCTCCAATTGCCAATAAGCTACCAACCCATTGCTCAACGGCACGCCAAAGAACTTCTTGGCTATCTCGCACAACAACGCCAGTTCGATCAATTGCAACTGTCCGGCTGGCAGACACGAGAAGCAGCCGACCGTGCTCAACAGCGTGGCGCAGTTGATCGCGTACTCGTACGCGCCGGCGCTTCGCCGGTTATCATACACCGTACCGCTGAAATCGGCCATGACTCCAAGATTCACTCCGGGGATGTTGACCAGCGGTGTGCCGGCCGTTCATTGGCATCGAGCAGCGGGTTGACCTCAAGCGACGAGCCATCAAAGCCGAGCAACTGCCATTGTCCGAACGTCCGATCCGATCCGTTGTAATTGAGCGCAACCAAATCCGCCGATCCTAGCAGATAGATGTTGTTGTTAAACAGCAGCGTGTCGGACGGAAGGAAACCACTGTGCAACGCCGTATCAGTGCCCGGTTTGCTGACGAAGATGGAGTTCTGAAATGTCCAAACGCTGGCCGCAAACCGGGTGAAATTGGCGTTCTTTCCGGTCGTCAATGAGTTCCGCATGTCGATGGTGCAATTCTTCATCGTCATGGTGCCCTGCACTCGCAGAGTGGAACTGGTTGGATTGACGGTTGGGACGAAAATGCAGTTGGTCAGAATCATCGTGCCGCCAGCATTAGGCACCGCTCCGATGTAATCGAAATAACAACGTGAAAGAGTCGCAAAATCGAAATTGCACGCGCCTAGTCGTGTGTTGGTGATGGTGATGCCATTCACCACCGGGTTGTTCAAGTTGGCCATGACGTTGCGCGGCCAATTGCAACCATCGACGAAGATGTCCAGCCATTGCTGGCCGGTGCCTCCGCTATGATTGTACCACACTGGATCGGGAAAATCTATCGTGCCGCTGACCGCTCCAATGATCCCCTCGTTTTGATTGCTGACACAGTTTTTGAAGTAGGCCGTCATTCCGCCCAGCGCCGGGTCCACGGCGACCGTGGCCGATTTCCT
>Ga0137415_10001038_pt1 | contig 27407 bp, 22 predicted proteins | sample CZODoug3_1_1_16f_FD_183082 | JGI IMG/M metagenome (GOLD analysis project Ga0137415, IMG submission 183082) | Vadose zone soil fungal communities from Angelo Coast Range Reserve, California, USA - CZODoug3_1_1_16fungal (Hybrid Assembly) | ecosystem: Environmental > Terrestrial > Soil > Vadose...
GCAGGTCAGAACCATCGCAGAAAAGAGCTTTGGAGCTTGCTGGGGGACCTTCCCTGGCAGCATCGTTCTGGTCCAGCCAAGCTTGTTAAGACCGAAGAGCATGATGGGTACAAACTGGAGCACCTGGTTCTCGATCTCAACGGCCAGGAACCCGTTCCCGCCTTGCTGCTGATCCCGGACAAGCGACAAACGCCGGCCCCGGGGCTACTCTACATTCATTGGCACGCCGGAATGTATGAGCTCGGCAAAGAGCAATTGCTCAAGGGAGTTGCGGTGCAGCCCGCCTACGCCCCAGTGTGTGCCGAGAAAGGCCTGGTGACGCTGGCAATCGATAGCTGGTGCTTCGGCGAGCGCCAGCACAACGCCGACGGTCACACGGGCGAAGAGGATGCCTTCAAGCTCATGCTCTGGCAAGGCCAAGTGCTATTCGGCATGATGATGTTCGATGAGTTCCGCGCGTTCGATTACCTGGCAAGCCGTCCCGAGGTCGACCCAGAACGGCTGGGCGTCTTCGGCATGTCAATGGGCTCGACCAAGGCGTGGTGGCTGGCGGCGTTGGAACCTCGTGTCAAGGTTTGCATGGATGTGTGTTGCCTCACTGATTTCGACGAGCTGATCAAAACCCACGGCCTCAAAGGACATGGCATCTTCTACTACGTGCCGTCGCTGCTCAAACACTTCCAGACGGCGCAGATAAATGAGCTGATTGTCCCCCGGCCTCACCTGAGCCTGAACGGGCGCCAAGATCCCTTGACCCCGCCCCTAGGTGTGCAGAAGATTCGTGATTACCTGCAGCCGCTATACCGCCAGCACGGCAATGAGCGAGATTGCCAAATAGAGTTGTACGACTGTGCACATGTGGAGTTACCAGAGATGCGCAAAACGATTCTGAAATGGATGGATCGGTACCTGGTGGAGAGGAGCCTGGGAGTGAAGCCTTGAGACCAGCTTGCCCCGCCGTGCCACACTTTCGTTGTCGGCTCGCACGCCATCCTCAAATCTCCTTTGGCGCGGGAGACCGCCGAACGTGGTTTACCGCGCGGGAACCCATTGCCGCCGCAATTTCCGAAAGGCGGAAGCGCCACACCTTTTGTTGTCCATCGCCCAGCGGGTGAGCAGGAATGGCTCCCTGCCGCGCCAATTCCAACACTCTCGGGGAGGGTGCCGAGTTCAAATAGGGCGAAGTGAAGATTAACCGGCCGCTCAATGTAGACCCGGGGCGAGTTTTCTCGACTGACCAATTCCGGTATGACAAGGTATTTCCACCCAAGCCTCGGAAGTGCTGTTGAAAAAGTGCTGAAGTTCCGGCAGCGCAAAACGCAAGATCCTCGAACGGCTCATGCCACGTTCGTTTGCTTTGGCAATGCGCAGGCTGCGAGGATTGCCAGAAACGCCAAAGCGTCTAGCGCAAGAAATCCAGCAAAGTTTGGTGCCGTAGGCATCGCGCATGTGGCCCATCACCCAGGGCGAAACCGATTCGGCCACACCTTGCGCGGTCAGGATCACGCCCAATAGTCGTCCCAACATTTCCATGCTGAAGATTTCTGCAGTCACCAGGGAGATGATCATGTAATCTCCTCCCAGGCCAATTCCAAAAACAGCCGAGAAGACGTACAGGGACGAGCGCGACTGACTCAATATCACGATGGGAATCGCGATTCCGACAAGCGAATAGATCAAAACCATCACGTACTTGGGGTGGAAGCGGTCGGCGAGCCATCCCATGGTCAAGCGACCGACGATGCTGAAGGTCAAAACGAGCGACAAGAACCGCGCTGCAAGGCTCTGGGCATATTGATGGTCCAGAACCAGAAACAATTTTAAGTTCTGTTGCACACCGCTGATGGCTGCAACTGAGCACATACTTCCGATTACCAACAGATAGAAGGGGAGAGTCGTAAAGGCCTTTAATATCGAAAACTGGCGGACGAGTCGACTGCGAACGTGGGAGTTCCGAGATCCGTGAAGCCGGGGGCTCTTTCACAAAATAGGCAGCAGGGAAAGCAAGCGCGAGGATGAGCAAGCCTCCGCTACGCAGAGCGGCCTGCCATCCGAGATGCTGCACCAAGAAATTCGAAATCCATGGCACCATTGCCCCGCCGATGCCGATCCTCAAGTATGCAAAGCCCATAGCTTTTCCGCGGGACTTCTCGAAACACTCCGAGAGCAAAACCTGGTTGGGTAACGGGCCGCCGCAGACAAACCCCAGAGCGTTCAGGATGTAGAAGAAGTAAAACATTCTTAAACTCGAAACTGTGCCGAGCCCGACTAGTGCTATGGACGCCATTAGAATCCCAGCCATCATGACGCGGCGCGGACCGAACCGATCGATCATCCAGCCCCGCCAGAAAGCCGAATGCCGGACCGATTAAGAGTTTGCTGATGGCGTTTCCGGAGGTGACCTGCGAGCGCGTCCATCCGAATTGCCGCACCATGAAGTCGTAGTAATAAGGAAGGCCCCAGAGGGCTAGACCGACCGTGCAAAACATTACAATAAAAGCGGTTGTCACGACTTGGATTTCTCGGGCGCTAACGCGTTGGGCGCTCTCAGTCGGGGAAATCAACCGCTCTGTGGAAGCAGTAAACAAAGAATGAGTCCCTTTCGCGGAGCGGTCAGTTGACCAGAACCGTCATTCTGCAGCCGCACTGGCAGCCGGCGCACGCACGGTGAACAATAGACGCTCCATAGACGAAGTGACCTGGTCAGGCTCGGAATTTCCTTGCGTGATGCGCTCGATCTGATTCAGCTCTTCAGCAGCTTTATCACTCTCGCCCAAGTTGCGGTAGGCGGTGCGCAAGAGATAATGCGCGCGAACTAGCGTCGGCTGAAGCTGCACGGCAGTGAGGAGTTGTTCAACGGCCGCCTTGTAATCTCCCTGGTCCAGAAGGACCTTTCCCGCGAGTACTCTGATAGCGGCATCTTCAGGGTTCAGCGACAATGCCTGAGAGATGGCCTTGTGCGCCTCCTCCAAGCTGTTCGGCGTCATTTCCGTGATTGCTAGAGCTTCATAGTAATAAGCATCGGCTTCCCGAGTTCCGAGGGCAATCGCCAAATCGAGCATTTGTTTCGCTTCCGCCGGTTTCAACTCGTTCTGCAAAATAATGCCGTTCACCAGGTAAGGGAGATCCCACTCCGGCCAGTGGGACTGAATTTGTGCCAGCACCTTCAGGGCTTCATCGCTCCGCTTCAGCAACTCAAGCACGATAGCACGCGCCATCCACAAATCCGCTGCATCCGGTATCAGGCGTGTTGCATCGTCCAGCAATCGTGAAGCTTGCTGGCGTTCGTGATGCTTGATCAGAAATTCGGCGGCCTGGAAATACATATCGGCACGCCTGGGGGACTCGCGAATACCTCGATTCAGCGAGTCCGCAGCCTCTGCGGTCTTGCCGATGGAGTCCAAGATTTCGGCGCGAAGAAGAAAGTAGTCGCCAGTGCGTTGGTCGATGGGTACGTCATTGAGTTTGGCTAATCCAGCTTCTGCACTGATGGAATGAAACACTGCAATTGCCAGTTCGAGCCCCGGATTTGGTAGTTTCTGAAGAAATTCCGCAGCCAAACCATACTCCGCACGCTGCAGTAGTGCTCTTCCGCAATCGGCCAGGATGGCTGCGTCAGCTCCTGCCACCAGCACTTGCTGAAATGCCGCCTCAGCACGCTGTGTTTCTCCATGGTCCAGTAGCGTTTCAGCAAGACGAGCTTTGAGAGCAACATCGTTGGGGTTCGCATCGACCGCTGATTGCAGTGATTGGAGATACCTCGCGTCCTGCTGCGCCGGGAAGAGATCGAGAAAATCAAACAGACCCTTGCGTGCGTGGCGCTGGCCGTCCTCGGCAGCGGCCTTCTTGAATTCCGCAAGCACTGCACTGAGCTCAGCTGTACGACCCAGTTTTCGCAACGCCTTGCTGTAATGAATCAAAATTGCCGGATCCTGCGGAGCTAACTCGACCGCCTGCTGTAACAGCGTCGCTGCTTCTTGCGCTTGATCGTGCCTTAAATAGATCTGGGCCTGCCAATCCATAAGCCGGGGACTGTTAGGGTCGATTTTCCGAACCGCCAGGAAGTCATTGAGTGACTGATCAAGCCTGTCTTCCTGGTAATTGAGTACCGCACGGGCGTAGCGAGCCTGTGACATTGTCGGATCGAGCTTTAGCGCTTCATCCAAATGTGCCAGAGCCTTCACCGGGCTATCCGATATTTCCCCTATGGCGAGCTCATACAGGCCTCTCACGTCCTTGGGGTGGCTACGCACAAATTGCTGAACTTCGGGAATACCATCCCTGAACCGGCCTGCTCGAATCAACGAAAAGCCACGCTCACGTCGCGCAATCTCGTCACCGGGTCGCAATTTCAGGTATTTTTCATACGTGCTCGCGGTCTCCTCGTAGTACCTGAGTTCCTCAGTGGCGTGAGCCAAGAGTAACAGCACATCGGCGCGAGCCGGCGCCAAGCGCGCTGCTCGGTATAGGACAACAGTCGCCGCCAAAAAATCCTTGGTTGCAAGTAACAGATCACCATCGGCATAAAGAATGTCTGTATCTTCCGGCTTTGACCGCAGAGCGACCTCGAACACTTCTTGTGCTCGCTCTAGATGCCCAGCACGGCGCGCAGCGAGCCCGAGGTTGTAGAGAACGTCGAAGTTCGTGGGGTCGGCTCTCAGGGCCTCGCTGAAGGATTTCTCCGCTCGATCGTAAAATTGGCATTTGGCATAGCCAAGGCCGACAGAAAAACTAAACTGTGAGCCTTTCTCCGTTTTCTCCTCGAGCGCGCTAAGCACATGGATAGCGGGTTTGCAGCTGCCCATGAGGATGAGGGCTTGGGCCTTCAGCATTTGCGCAACGGGTTCGCTTTGATCGGTCGTTGGCAGATGGTTCAGGTATGCCAGGGCTCCAGCACCGTCTTTCCGTTGCACACTCATATCGGCGAGTTGCAGGTTCGCGTTCACATGATGCGGGTCAATGGTCACCACGCGCCAAAAACTTTCCTTTGCTTTCTTGAGATTGTCGGTGGCAAGGTAGTGGTTCCCGAGATTGTTCAATATAGCGGAAGACCTCGGTGCGATCTGTAGAGCACTGCGGTAGAACTCTTCGGCTTCGGAATAATTGCGCTCGGAGTCGAGGATAACAGCCATTAGACTCAGCGCCGAAAGGTCACGAGGATGACCGCGCAACACCGATTTCAGCGCGCTCTCGGCATCAGCAACTCGGCCTTCTTGAAAATCCTTCGCTGCCTTCTGATAGACGGAATTCGGTTCCTGGCCAGCAGCAACAAGCGCGGCGGCAACAAATATGAGGACGGCCCAGAACGCCGTCGTCCAGCGAACTTGCCGTCTCCTTACGCGAGAGCGAATCACAGCATGCAATATTGACAAACGTTATGCCCGCGTGCAATGGGCGAGAGCGCTAAAAGTACAACTTCAGCGCCATCTGCACCTCGCGCGGCGAGTTGGCCTGGCAAGTCGTTGTTCCAAAGCTGCCGACCGGCGATCCATTCGCTGGGTTGTAGCTGACTGTGGTGTTGGGCGGACAGAACTGTGGGTGATTGAAGGCATTGAACGATTCAAAACGGTATTCGAGGCGCATCCTTTCGCGAATGGGGAACTCTTTGAATACGGAGAGGCTCGTATTCGCCGTTCCGGGTGCACGCAAAGACAGTGTTCGACCCGTGTTACCCAGCGTATACGGCGCGGGAACCGAGAACACGGTCGGGTCGGCAAAGTACTGGGTGAGAACAGAAGCAGTCGATCCGTGATTCCGTCGCGGCACGCCAGTCAGATCCGGTCTTTGACCGAAGCCACCGGGTAGAGGCAGACCTCCTGCGAGCCCCAGTGCGAGCGGCTGCCCATTATCAAAACGCAAGATGCCATTGGTCTGCCAGCCTCCGATGATAGCGTTGAGAACGGGGTTCATCCCTCCTCCGAAGGCCTTGCCGCGACCGATCGGCAACTGGTACACATAACTGAACTGCCATGTTTGCGGTATATCAAATGCGGAGAGCCCCCGCTGCAGCCTGAGGTTGTTGGGATCGAGAATCCCGCTGCTGCTTCCGCCCAGGAAACTACCGCCATTGTTCGGGGTGGAGGCGTCGTCGATTGATTTCGAGTTCACATACGTGAACAGAAACTGAAGCCCATTGGAAAAGTTCTTCTGTACTCGCAATTGAAAAGCGTGATAGATCGAATTGGCCCAGGGCGGAGAACTAACGAAAAGGTTTGTGAACTGAGGATAGGGGTATTGAAGCTGGATTTCCTGTACCGTGGGCCCCCCAATCGAGCTGCCAGGAGGGATGATCCCAAAGAAAGGATTGGGTACGAACGTATTCAGCGCCGTGATCTGGGCTGTGGAATAATGCAGCGCTTGCTCTCCCAGATGGTTGAGAAAAGCGGTCCCGCCAAAGTACAGGTGGGTTCCCTTGCTGCCGATGTAGTTCGCCTCAATCACAACATTCCAGGGTATGGATCGCTGGAGGCCAAAGCTCCAGGACTGCACGTAAGGCGTGGAATTCAGAAATCGATCTAGTCCCGCCGGCTGGGCCCCAAGATTGGTCAACAGCCCCAAGGATCTCCCTGGTGGAAGCTGCACACCGTTTGGAAAAGGGTTGCTGAGCCGGCCAAAAGGCGTAGCAAGGTCGCCCTGGAATGTAGTCAGCCATGGAGTTGTCTGGTCAAAGCCCTGAGAGTCAGGACTTATCGCATCTGCATTCGCGGCCGCCCGCGAGGGATCGAAATAGATTCCGTAGCCGGCGCGCACTACCGTCTTGTCATTCGGGCTGTAAGCGAGTCCGAAGCGTGGCTGAAAGTCCTTGTAGTCGGGTTCAGTGTTGTTCCGATCGCTGGAGTTGGCGAACATGTCCCCGCCTTTTAACGGCGGAAGCCCAGGAACCTGGATAGGAAAAGGGGCATTGGGGTCAATCCAGTTCAATCGGTTGTGTCTCTCGGTGGCCGGCATGGTCAAGTCGTAGCGCAGCCCGACGTTGACGGTCAACTTCTTGCTCGCGTGAAAGTTGTCCTGCACATAACCGCCCCAATCGTAGTTCTGTGTGGCGAGAAATACCGGAACCTCGTACTGGCCCCAACTTCCTCCGACTGACGTTCCAGTCAGAAAGCTCGCCATCGCGTCGCCACCGCCGCCACCCCAGCCTTTTTGCGAGGTGCCGATGAGGTCGTAAGTGAAGAGCCCAGCCGGGACTCCGGGTTGCCCGTTATTGAACTGATGCACACGGAACTCGGCGCCGACCTTAATCTCGTGGCGGCCCTTCAGACGGCTGAGCGCAGCCAAAAGATCATGCGTATCCTGCCCATCCTTCAGATAGGACCAGGGCTGGGTCCCGATGCTCACCGATCCCGGGACGGCCGCAGCATATGCACCGTCGTTACCACTGACCAAGGCTGCCGGAAGTTGCGGAATACCCGAGGTCTCGATGTAGGAAGGCATCCCCAGCGTCTTTACCGGATCGAGACCTTGGACCGTCTGAGGAGTACGCGCCGTGCGAGTCAGCCCGTAAGTCAAGCTCAAGACCGTGCTGCCGCTGAAGATATGGTTAAAATTCAAGCTGAACAGATGGGCGCTGGAATTGTCGGGACCCTGCGAGCAGGGATCGGCTATATTGGGGAAGCACTTCGCGCTGTCTCGAAACGTTGCCCTATGAGCATATTTGGCGTTGAGCACATTGCGGTCATTGAAGTGATGATCAATCTTCAGGTCCCATTGATCATTATTGAGGACGTTGATGCCCGTCCCGATCCAGTTATTGAAGCGGTTATAAGCAGGGGTTCCGACTCCTCTATTGGGGAGAGGGTAGTACTGCATCAGCTTAAGCGCCACTGGGTCAATAAGGTTTCCCGGCCCGGATGGCAGGGCGTTCGCGCCAGTGAGCTTTGGATTGCCGGGACTGGTGTACGTGATCATATTGTTGAATGGAATAAAGTTCGAGCGCACAGGGCCTCCGTTACTTGGATCGAAAGTGCCAGTGTACGGGTCCCAGATCTGGCCGTTTGGATTGGAGCACACACCAGTATTGTCGAATGCGCCGCCCTGCAAAGTGCAAAGCTCCCCGAAATCTCCCGTCCTCTCCAGCGCGCTCGGCACACCCAAAATCGGGCTGCTGGCTAGGGAGTGTGAGCGCGTGCCTTCGTAGTCGAAAAAGAAGAAAGTTCGATTCTTGACTATCGGCCCGCCGAAGGTCACGCCAAAAAGGTTATATCGCAATGGCGGCAGCGGCACTTTGCTCTGGTCGTTGAAGTAGGAGTTGGCGTCCAGCTTGTCGTTGCGCAGGAATTCGTATGCGCTTCCGTGAAAGGCGTTGGCGCCGGAACGCGTGATCACGTTGGTTACGCTTGAGCCGGTGAATCCGTATTCGGCGCTGAAGTTCGTCTGCTGCACCTTGAACTCTTGCACCGCGTCAACCGACGGAGTGTAGCTGGCGAAATTAGAGAGACCTCCCGAGATCGTTTCACTCGTCGTGATACCGTCAATCTGGATGTCGGAAGTGGCGTTGCGACCGCCGTTAGAAACAAAGTTGTTGCCGGTAAGATATGGAACATTGGTCGCGGTCTGGCCATAGACAAAGCCGGGAGGCTGGTTGACACCTGGAGCCAGAAACGCCAAGTCCAGCGCCGAGCGGCCAATAAGCGGCAAATCATTAATGAAAGTCCGGTTGATGGTCTGGCCGGTCACCGCATCCGCCGTATCGATCAATTGCTGTTCACCCGAGACTGTGATGCTCTCGTTGACGGCGCCAACTTTCAAATCGACATTAATCTGTGTGCGCTCAGTCACGTTCACGATTATTCCCGTTCTCGTCTGCGACTGGAATCCGGGGGCGCTGACGGCGAGATCGTAAACAGCCGCTTGGACGTGCGGGAAAGAGTAGAGGCCCTTGTCGTTTGCCTGAGTTGTAAGGGTTACGCCTGTCGCCTCGCTGGTTAGTTTCACAGACGCGCGCTGTATGGCTGCGCCGCTCGTGTCCCGCACCGCGCCGCCGACGTCGGCATCTTGGGCGTAGGCAGGCACGGACAATAGAGCAAAGAAAACGCAAAGAGAGCCGACGGCACTCAAAGCGGTTCTAAGTTTTTCGTGGCAGAAAAGGCGGGAGTTCTTGCGATCTCGGCGTGAGTTCATCTCACCCCCCTAGAATCGCGCATGCTGCGCGAGATGATTTTTTATCCGATGCCCCCAGATGGTTCTAGTAGATTTCCATTATTGTTTGTTGGAAGGTCGTACATCCGCAGCGTTGCATTACCTGGCAAGCGCGCACCAGCGGTGACGCGCACAATGCCCTCAGCTTCTGAGTTTGCAACGTTTTCGGCTGCGAAATGCGCCGCGAACGGCAGCGCATGCGATGCAGAACCCAAAGCAAGACGAGCGCTGGAGGCTGGTCTCTCCGTTGATGGCCGACGCAAACCTAGTGAATTCAATGCGGGCACAGCACGAGTTTGGTTGCTCTGCTGTTCTTCAAATATTTGCTGCCTGTGGTAACGGCGACGGTAAGCCGCAGGAGTAATGCCTGCAAGCCTGCGGAACACAGCACCGAAATAGCTTTGGTCGCAAAAACCTGTATCCAAACTGATGTCGGCGATCGACCGATCCGTCTTTGCAAGTAGCGCTTGGGCTCGCTGAATGCGGTGCTGGTTGAGATACTTCATGAATGACAATCCTGTAACCTGCTTGAAAGAGCTCATGAAATGCGACTCGCTCATGCCGCACATTCTTGCTGCGTCGCCTACTCGAATCGCACCGCCGCAGTTTGTCCACAAGCACTGCAATACTGGGCGAACCCGCTCGACAACTCGTTGCTGCTGATGGAGAATCTCCGCAGTCTTCACATAAGCTGAATATTGATTCACTAGCAGCATGAGTAGCATTTTCAAGTAGGTTCGCACTGCCAGACACGCCCTGGGTGTACAAGGGGGTAACTCCGACCGGATGCGAAGCATGAGATCCAAAACCTGATTGGGGACGCCGGTTTTCGCACACACAACGTGGGGAAATTCAGAGTCCTGCAGAAGAAAAGGAGCCAAATATTCGGCGCCTTCGTTGCCGCCATCACAGCGGATCAGACCCGGATCAAAGAACAGACCAACGAGCCTGCAGGGTTTCGACCTTCTGCATTCGATACCGTGGTGTGGCGCGGTTCCAATGACTGCCAGATCTCCTTTTTCAAGCGAAAAACTCCTGTCACGCACGTGAAAGACCGCTGAGCCAGAGCAGAGATACAGAACCTCGAAGTACTCATGGCGATGCAGTCTCACGTTGCGCCGCCCATCTTCTGCCAGAAAAAGAACATCGATCGGACAAGATGCACTAAAGGGCCAAACGTGTACTCTCTCGGGGCTAGTATGAGGTTCAAAAAGTGTAAAGAGGTTCTTGTACGACTTTGTTGGTACGTTATAGCGGCCGCTCATGTTGCCCGAGGTGAACAGCGGTTCATAAGCACCACTCATTGATTCCGGACGGCCACTGTTGGGTTCGGAATACCTCACCTGCTGCGTCAATTGTCACCTCCCTGGCCCACGCATCCAACTGTTTCTTAAAGATGCGACTTACAGGGCGTATCAAAGCCATTTGCGGAAATCCAAGCCTGCGCTCCCGATTCTAGGCACTTGACCGAAGGAGCACCCATTTTGTCAAAACGAGATAACCAACTGGCAACCCATGACGCGCTTTCGTGTTATGCCGCACTCTTAAGAACTCGGCGCCTTTAATATTGACTTCTTGTTGCGGACCGAATGTACGATTGAGCTGTAGCGATCACCACGGTAGATCGAACGCGTCAGTTCAAAAGGGCGCCCGTCATCCAAGTATGTCTTTCGATTGACGACAAGAACGGCCGTGCGTGTCGGTAAGCTCAGGAGTTTTCGCTGTTCTGAACTCGGAATCTGCGCCGAGATTTCTTCAGTACAAGTTTCCGGCCTAAGTCCGTACGATTGCTCCAGAATCTGGTACAGCGAATTTCTTGCCAAGTCGAATCGTTCCAGTCCAGGACACAACCTTTCAGGAATGCGAGCGAGTTCCAACGCCAACGGCTCACCATCGTTCAAGCGCACACGCTGAATTTCATATACGTTTTGGCGCTCACGGAGTTCAAAGAAGTCTCGTGCGGATGGCGTCGGAATCGCCTGCTGTAGCGAGATCAAACGTGATTCCGGGCGTCCGCCCCGCTCTCGAATTTCTTCGCTGAAACTCCGGAAGTCCTGATGTTGCTTCCGCAGCCGGCTGTGCTTGACCACGGTTCCCATGCCCCGGCGCGAATTGATTAGACCTTCGCGATCAAGCAAGCTCATCGCTTGACGCAACGTCATGCGGCTTATTCCAAAGTGCTCGCACAGCACGCGCTCCGGCGGCAGAACGTAGCCGGGAGGCAAAACTCCGCTAGCAAGCAAGGAACTGATAGCCTCTGCGATCTGCAGATAAATGGGCGTGGGCCCATCTTTGTCAATTCGAATGGAGGAGAATGGTGTGATGGTTTGAGTCGCCATAGCCACCAGTGTATCCCCCTGTCCCAACCGTTCTTCCCAGTTGTATAGACATTTAAGGTAGACATATTGCAAATTTGGGCGCTACTTTGTCAAGCAGTTTTTTCCCTGGAAACCAGGATGTTGACAACGGGTATCGCGCTAGCCGTACTGTCAGGCCTCTTCAATGGCTTGTTCACTACGCCGGTAGAGCTTGAGCCGCGATGGAAGTGGGAGAATATTTGGCTCGTGGAGATGGTTGTCTCTTGCCTCGTGATGCCGACCGCCATGGTCTCTTCAGCTCATCAGGGTAGTGGAGAACTCTGGGTCAGGCTCCCCGATTTGCTGTCGTGAGCGCTCTTCTGTCTGCATTGCCTGGGGGTTTGGCGCGATCTGTTTTGGCAAAGAGTGTCCATAGCATAAGGATCTCGATGGCAAACACACAGGTCATCGGCCTAAGTTTCGCCTTTGGATCTTTGGATCATTGGTTCCGCTGTTGATGAAGAGCGAAATTCATGTTGGGACGAAGGAGATTACCCCGTTTGCGGGTGTCACCGCCCTCCTTGCCGGTGTGGCGGTCTGCGGGAAGGCGAGACGGATGCGCGATGGCCAGCAGCAAGTGTCTGGAGTCTCTTCCGTGACGGGCTATTTCTTTGCTGATGCCGCAGGAGTTGAGCTCTTAGAATCGTTCGTTTAGCTACCGTCGGTTCTTGAGCCATTCCATATATTTCGAATACAGCCTTGTGGATTCCGAGCGTCCGCAAAACGCACGGGAGTCAGGTTTGTTCATCATGCCCTGATATTGGTAGACGAGGATCTTATCCACCCAGGGCGAGACTGATGCCATTTGGCGGAGAATGCGCTCGAAGGGCGCAGGAAGGAGAGCGCTTTTGTAAACATCACGCTCGAACTCAAAAATTTCGACATCTGCCCAGATTGCCACCCGCCGCGCGCGGTCGTGAGCTCTTCTCAAACCCTCGTAGAAAACAGATGTTTCTTCCACCCTTGACTTCCGCACGCCCACCTCGTCCTGATATGCAATGACGTCCACGTCTAAGGACTCGAGTTGGTGGACATATTTGTCGTCCGGCACCGCCACACGTGTGCCGTACGGCGCGACCATAATCTGAGCACGCGGGGTGAGCTGGCGCGCGAGCCGAGAGCATGTATTGACATAATTGATGTACTCGTCCGAGAAGTATCGATCAATAAAAGCCTCATTCGGCCAATACCATCCGTAGAAGCTCTTGTGGTGACTGTAGAGTCGAGTGATCTCATGAATTGCCTGCAGCCGCTTACTCATGGCGGCGGGGTCCGCGAGGATACCCGGACTATCCACGTCCCCGTAGAAGCCCCCGCTGATAAAGAACTTGATGCCGTACTTGTCCGCCGCGGAGAGGACGGCTTCCAGCGGATCGTCACAGGCCAATTTCCACGAAGGAAAAATATGTGCGGAAAACGAACGATAATGTAGAGCAGTCGACATCAACACGAGGTATTCCATTCCTGTTTCGGCGATTTCCTTGATCTTAAGCTGCCACTGATCGCAGGTGAAGTTGACCAGCGCAGGATTCCAATCCACTCCCTCGATAGTGGGATGATGCTGAAACTCGAACCAACTACCTGAGATTGGCGTGATCTTTGACGGCGCGGGCAGTGCATTCTCGATTCCCAGCAGAGTTCCCGTCACAGTACTTGCCGCCCCCAATGCGTACAGGAAATCTCGTCGATTCAAGGTAGTCACGTTCCCTCGCCACCGTTTAGATGTCAGAGTGGCAAAAGCGCCAAGCTTCTAGGCCGTTGCCGCGCGCGGACAGGTCAGCGCCGCATCTTGTAAACTTCGCTTGCCGCTAGCAAGAAGGTTCCAGATACGAATTCATGTGTGCTCTCACGCAAAGCAGGATTCGGCCGCACGTCCACTGGTTGCCCCCATTGCACTTTCCCTTCGGAGCTAACCGACTGCAGAAGGCCAGTGAACGCTTTCACGACTGGTGCTTCGTATTCTTTTGGGTCGAGAATCCCGTTGTTTATGCCCCACGCCAGTCCAAAGCAAAAGAACGCCGTGCCGCTCGTCTCAGGATTGGGCACTTCCTGGGGGTCGTCTAGGTTGGCCCGCCACAGCCCGTCGTTCTGCTGGCGCTTGATCAACTCTGGCGCCGTGCGGCGGAAAATTCCCACATAGCGAGCGCGGCGGGGGTGGTCCGCTGGCAAGTAGTCGAGGATTCGCGGAATGCCAGCGAATACCCAACCGTTGCCGCGCGACCAGAAGATCTTCTTGCCATTTGCGGTGAACTGCTCCTTGAATCGGTCGTCTCGGTAGTAGAGGCCGAGCTGCTCATCCCAGAGCTGAGCTGTCACATCGTCGAAAAACGCCTGCATGATCTCGAGATACTTGGAGTTGCCGGTGGCTCGCGTCAGCATCGCCAGCGCCGGAGCGCCATAAAGCGAGTCCGCGTACATGCGGTGGTCTTCTAGATACCAGCGCCCTCCACCCCCGGGTGAATTCGGTGCGGACGTATCGAGCCATCGAATGGTGGGCTCAACCATCGCGAGATCTTTCTTGTGCCGAAGATACAACTCCAGCCAGGTCTGGACGCAAAACAGCCGATTGGCGCCGTCCGGCTCAGTGCCTACTTGCCAATCATGCTGCTTTCCCCAAGCCCACGCCTGTTTGAGGAAACTCTCGTCTCCTGTCGCCTTCCATGCGGCGACAACTCCGGTGTACCAGGTTGCGCGGTGCCAGTTGCGGTCCTCCGGCTTCATCACTGGGTGTGCCAACTGCCAGCTATTGACCCGGCGCATGATGGCATGGATCTCACGACGGGGAGGAAGATTGTCGGGCCGCCCCCCAATGGCGCTGCCGGTTAATTTCACAGGCGAACCCAGTATCGCCGCACCAACCGTGCCACGTACCACGCCAGAGATACTGTTGATGTTCTGAGGGTGCACAGGGAGAGAGAGCAGAGTGCAGAAAGCGCAGAGAGCGCCAGGGGCACGCAAAATTGTTCTTAGTCCGTTGCGGTAGAAAAGGCAGGAATTTTCGCGATCCCAACGTGGATTCACTTCAAGCCCCAGATTCAAGTATATTGCACGAACGTCTTTACCCTATGTGTCCGGATCGTTATAGTGGGTTTTCATTGTCGTTTGTTGGAAAACTCTACCGCAAGTGCGCACCAGCGGTGATGCGCGTAACACGTTTCGCTTCTGAGGGTGGAACAATTCGCTCGTTTTCGATTGCAGTGCGGTACCTACCACGGCTCAATCCATAAAGGACCGGAAGAAAGACGCGTTAGCGCCATTCTATCGGTGGTCGCCGACACAAGCTCAGTAGAAAGCTAGACAACGAACGCATACCTCCGAAAAGCAGCAGAGGATTTCCTTTGGGTGCGAGAACATGTGTGCTACGTTGTCAAGAAGTTTCTTAGGAGCGCCTGACGCCCTTTCCGCGTCCCTGGAAAATGTATGACTCGAATCGGAGCCGCGTTTGCTGTCGTCCTCACACTGGCTGCGATCGCCAGCGCACAAGCGTCCCAGAGAGCCAGATCCCTCCCTGTTCCCCTCCAGCCCCTAGCCCAAGAGGTGCATCAGATCGAGAACGCTCTTGCTTACCTCGTGCAACCGCATAACCATAAACCTCGGTGAGGATATCGGCAAAAATATAGACAAGAGGAAAGTAGTAGATGGAAATGGACAAAGGTACGCCAGCAACGTCAACCAGCTTGCCGGCGGTGGGAATACAAACGATGGCGAAGAAGACGTTGCAAAGAACAATGTAGTTCAGGAACTTGTAATTTTTCATTTGCTGACTCGATAAATCGCGCATCTCCGCGCCACTATACTCAGTCTGCTTTCCTAACTATTCGGGAGGAAAATTCCAGACTACCTGAGCAAACCGTGATTAGGGGTTTTCCGTTCCTCGATTCTTCAGGCGCAATCGAATCTCGACACGGTTTAGAGATTCTTTTCCCACTCAGGCAAATTGTCCCAATTATGAAAATATGATTCCCGGCTTTGCCGTCTAGTGCCGGTTTAGGCATTCGCCTATTCTTTGTAGAATGTAGGCAGGAAAATAGAGGCCCAAGAAAGGTGGAAACATGAAAGCAATTGTTGTTCGCGAATACGGCGGCCCAGAAGTATTGAAGTACGAAGAATATTCAGATCCCGTTGCAGGCGCCGGTGAAATCGTGGTCCGGGTCGCAGCAACCAGTGTGAACCCCGCCGACTATAAGCAGCGGGCCGGGCTGATGAAAGATGGCTTCCCGATCGACTTTCCTGGCGTCATTGGCTTCGACGTCTCTGGAACCATTGTGTCCATCGGGCGCGAAGTTCACGGATTTGCCGTCGGCGACCCAGTGTTTGGAATGGCAAACCATACCTATGCGCAACTCTGCGTCGTCAAAGCTACGAGCTTGGCGCACATTCCGGAAGGACTCGATATCGTTGAGGCGGCTGCTTTGCCCACAGTCACGACAACTGGCAACCAATTGATCTCGTTGGGAACGGGCGTCACGACTGGCCAGACCGTGCTGGTATCAGGTGCGGTTGGCAACGTTGGTCGCTCAGCCGTCTTTACTGCCAAGCTTCGCGGCGCGGTGGTGCTCGCCGGGGTTCGAAAGAAACAGCTCCAGGAAGCGGCCAGCTTAGGTGCGGATCAAGTGATCGCAACCGACGACCCCGAAGCGATTGACGGACTGGTACAACTTGATGCAGTGGCCGATACCGTGGGCGGCAAGACGGCCGAAAAGCTGATCACCAAAGTGAAGAAGGGTGGCGTCTTCGCATCTGTTCTGGGAGCTCCTCAGAACGCCAAGGACTATCCGACAGTCAGGGTGGTGCCGGTTTACGTGCGACCCGATGCAAAGATTCTCCAGTTGATGGCGGTGGCTGTGAAGGATGGCAAGCTGGTGATTCCCATCGGTCCCAAAATGGCGCTGAAGGATGCTGCCAAGGCTCAAGCAGCTGCGGAAAAAGGCGGCATTGGTAAGGTGCTTCTGGTTGCGTAAAAAACCATTCACGCAGGCGCCGAATGAGCCGCCGGCGTCTGCGTGATCGCCCACGTGGGGGTCGATCTTGCAATCACTTGGATCTGGTGGCATACTCCGGCTCGCGGGACGCCGGGATCACGAAAACGGTGACAATCCATATGAGCTGTTTCAAGTGTTGCGTGAACCCGATCAATGCAGACGGGACTCCCAGTCCGCTGGAACCCTTCCCGCAGGGCCAGGGACCGGTTGAGTTTCCGGGTGCGAGTGAGGCGGAGGTAATTCCGCACCCTTAATCATTCGCTGCTTCTCGTAATCAAGAAACCAATCTTCACCGGGTTCAAAGCTGGCAACCACAGGATGTCCTGCAGTCGCTGAATGGCGAGATGCATGCTGGCTCGGAGAACTGTCACAGCATCCGATATGCCCGCATTCAGCGCAACGGCGGAGATGAAGCCACCACCCTTTAGACGCTAAACACTCGACGCATCCGTCGCCCGTTGGCTTTGAAGCGGGGTTGATGCCTCGCTGATTATTCTTCATTTTTCCATTCCTGTCTGGCAGTATCGGCTAGTTCAGTGGATGAATCCGGAGGTGCTGGTCCCAGTATGAAAACGAGTCCGGCACCAAGCCGCAAGAGAGCTATGGCCATCGTCCAGATCCCTCATTCCTTGTCGTCCCAACGAACGTAGATCAATGCGGTACGTACGTGGCTGGGCAACCAAACATCTACACCCGCCAAACGATTGATCCATCGCGGTTCGATTTCCTTTACAGAATCGTTGGCTACCCGATCCAAAACTTGCTTGAACAACAAAAACTCATTGTCAGGTCCCACCGTCTTCGCAGCTTGAGCGACGACGGCCCCTTGGTCGAGCCCGTTATGAATACGTTTGACCGTATTGTAGACGTCGTTGGTGTACTCCTTGGTGATCTCGACATCCTCCTTCGTCCCGATATCCGTAAGATGTCCGCCCACAAATGTGTCGAACTTATACGCGAGGATCTCATCAAACATTTTGAGGTACTCGTGAAAGTCTGTCGTCAGATCGAACCCCTGGAAAGGTGCATATCCGGAAGTGACCGAATCGACCGCCATTAGAAATTTTGCTTCCGGAATGTAGATGAAGAGGTCACCTTCAGGCGAGTGATACATCCGGCGCGTGAGTTCGACAGTTTTTCCACCGAGCTTAATCGTCTTCGCCGATTTGAAGGTTACGTTCGGCACTAAGCGATCGGGATCGTTCATTTCCTTAAGGAAGTCGCTGACCGAGTCAAGCGCCACGATCTGAATTCCCTTGATGTCCTTGAACGCGATCGATCCGCCGATATGATCCTTGTGCACATGGGAGTAGACAAGCATTTTTATCGGCTTGTCCGTGACTTTGGCGATTGCTGAAGGAATGCCGTTGCCGAAGCTTGCTGGCGCGTCGAATACGATGACTCCTTCATCGGTTACGAGAAATGCAGACTGCCATCCATTGTCGGAAATCACGTATACGCCTCCGCCAACGTTCTTCACTGCGTAACCGAGATTGGGATCAATCTTCCAGAACTTCGCCTTCACGGAAGGCAAAACGGGAACATAACTCTGCAGGTCCTCCTGTGAACTCTGGATCGGGTGCGAGTCTTGTTGCGAGGACTGAGCCGAGACGATGCCGTTCAGCACGGCAGCAAACATCAACATACATATCAACTGTTTCATTTTTACATCTCCTCTTGACTGAACATCATTCCGAAGGACTGATCAGTTCGCCGAGCAACATTAGCCTTGTGATTCGTTTGACTGCGATCGCAGAATTCAATATAGGGTCGGCCTGTTGGGACGACTAGCCGGTGAAACCGGAAATGTATTTTCCATCTCTGGGATAATCTGCCTGCGCGATGTGGCACCGCCGCACACTCGCGCAGAGTTCGACGCTGGCTCGATGCCAGGTTCTGGTAGCAGAGGAACCGGTAGTCAACGTCTCCAGTGTGTGACGAAACCTGCGAATCGAAATCCACAAGTGGTTCAGTCGCCTCGTCTAAAGTTTTGAGGTTAGGATCCGCTCGAATAAGAAAAGAAGCAGCGCTGGTTGTCTTTAGGCGGTTCGGGATGCACCGGCATGCGGAATCGTCCCCGAGTTGAAGGCGACGTGTTTGTATTCCAAAAACTCGTCGATAGCAGTCAGACCGTTGAGTCTCCCATTACCACTCCGCTTGAAGCCGCCCTCTTCGAACTCGTCCCAAACAACAGCCCAATCATTGATCCAGATGGTTCCGGCATCTAGCTCTCTGGCGACGCGTAACGGACGATCGACGTCCCTGGTCCAAATGCTTGCAGCCAAACCATATTCGCTGGCATTTGCGAGTGCCACGGCTTCTGCCTCGGTATCGAAAATCTGCATCGTAAGAACCGGGCCAAAAATCTCCTCCTGCACAATCGTCATTTTCGGATCAGTCACTTCAAGCAGTGTCGGTCTATAGAACGCACCGGGCGCCAACGGTCCCTCGTTGATGGGTCCCCCGCGAACTAGTACTTTCGCTCCCGCAGCAATTGCCACCTCCACCATTTTGTCGACGCGAGAAACATTCGCTTTGTCAATGAGGGGTCCCATATCGCTGGAGGGATCGGACGCAGGGCCTGTTTTGACATCCTGCAGCCGTTTTGTCATGAGCTCGCGGAACTGATCGGCAACAGCGCGCTGCACCAACAGGCGCGAACCGGTCATGCAGAACTGACCTGCGAATGTGGTGAGTGCCTTTTCAACCTTTGGGGCAGCCGCAGTGAGATCGGCGTCTTCGAATATGATCATTGGGGTCTTCCCGCCCAGTTCGGTCTGAAACTGCTTCAGTGTCGGTGCACCCGCTGCGGAAATGGTCTTCCCAGTTTTCGTGCTTCCGGTAAAGCTGACCACGCGGATATCCTTGGACTCGATCAGGAACTCTGATCCACCGCCGCCGCTTCCGCTGAGGACATTAATGACTCCCTTCGGAAGGTCAGCGGCTTCTGCGAGGACCTTGCTGAACAGGAAGTTGGTCTGAGCTGTATTGCCTGGCAGCTTGATCACGGTAGTAACGCCTGCAGCAAGGGCTGGCGCTAGTGAACGAACGGTAAGCACAAGGGGTGAATTAAACGGGGCGATGATTCCCGCGACTCCTATCGCAGATCTCGTCACCACCGAAAGGTGCCCGGGCACTACTTCCATAGCCCGGCCATAGTCGGTTAAAACAACAGAAGCCCAATAGCGAAATTTGCTGGGGATCATATCGACTTCAAAAGCAGCTTCGCTTCGGACTTTTCCGTTTTCGAGCGAGAGAATCGCGATCAGATCCTCTCGCCGTGCCTCGAAGCGGTCCGCAAGCTGGTTTAGAACCTTCGCGCGCAGTCTGCGATTGTCCTTCCAATCGGTGGATTTGAACGCCCGTACCGCTGCTTGAACAGCGACCTCAGCGTCTGCCCGAACAGCGTGTGCGTAGGTGCCGATTCGTTCACCTGTTGCGGGATCGTAGCTGTCGGAACGCTTCGCAGTATCAACCCACGCACCGTTGACCCAGTTCATCGCCATCCGCGAACCGGCCTGCTCGACTTGTGTTCCTTTTATACTTACGGTGTCCGACACTTATGGCCTCCGAAACGTTAGTAGCGAAATACTGCTTATCAACTGCTCTGCCCATCCGCCCGATTCCTGAAGTGTGGAAACGTCGGTTGTGTAACGAAAGTCTGTTGACTAGGCGAAATCAAAATCCTGCGCACGACCTGATTCGGGCCCAGTTTCCCCTTGCGGTGGTGACTGATTGCAATGCATCAGATAAGCTCGAAGTGGCCACTGGTCGCCTCTTCCGGCTATCAATCGCGCTGACTGGAACAGTACGAGATTTGTGCTCCCAGGACTAGGCGGTAAAGTCGGAATTTAGAATTTCAAATTTGGAACAATCATGACGGACCTGAACTCGCTGGTAATTTTCGCCCAGGTTGTGGAGGCGAATAGCTTCTCAGAGGCCGCGCGCCGCCTGAAGATGCCCACCTCGACGGTGAGTCGACGTGTCGCAGAACTCGAAGACCAACTCGGCGTCCGGCTCCTTGAACGCTCGACGCGCAGCCTGCGGCTGACCGACGTCGGAACTGAAGTGCTGGAGCATGCCCAGCGAGGCGCCGAGGTCAGCGAGGCGGTCAGTAATATCGCTTCGAATCATCTGTCGAAGGTCTCAGGCACGTTGCGGATCGCCGCGCCGCCCAGCATCTCCGACTCTTTGCTTGCGCCCCTAGTCGGCGCATTTCAGGCGTCTTACCCTGACGTCCGGGCGCAGATATTCATCACCGAACGGATAGTTGATCAAATCGCCGAGGGTGTCGACGTGGCTTTCCGGGTGGGAGAGCTCGAGGACTCTTCGTTGATTGTGCGCAGGCTTCTGACTTACCGGCATCAGCTTGTGGCTAGCCCTGCCCATCTCAAGAAGATCGAGCCGCCTAAGACACCGAAAGATCTGTTGGGCCACCGGCTACTTGCGTTCTCGTTTTGGAGACCTGAGAGCAGTTGGAACTTTACTAACATAAACGGGAATGACAAGGAAACACTGACATTCCAACCCTACCTCTCGATCAACGAGTATTCTGGCCTTGCGACCGCTCTGCTTGCAGGCACCGGCATCGGCGAACTTCCCCCAATTGTGCAGCCCGAACTCTTACGCGCCGGACGCCTTGTCGAAGTCATGTCTCAATGGCACCTTCCAATATTCAATCTCTCACTGTGCCATCTCGGGAATCGGTACGTCCCTCGCCCGGTGCGAGTGTTTAAGGAATTCGCGGTGCAAATGACTTCATCAATGTTTCCGATCCTTCCAACCTGATCGTATCGGAGAGGTTGGCCGTCCCGTCTGGCAGCCGGACTTCATGCACAAATGGGTCTGTTTCTTGTTCCCGATTTAGCTCTTCCGCGAATCGTGTCACCCTGGTTCTAGCTCTCCGTTTGACGGCCAGCCCTCTGATAACTGGTGCGTCCAAATTCAGGCGGGCCGTGAGTCTAGTGGCGATGCCCTATCGATGTCTCCGCAGGGGAACTCCCGAACGGATTTGCCCAGCGCATTATTCCAAAGTTGGGAAATACATTTGCACTTTAACCGGCTATTCGCACAGGCCGGTTGGGCCTATAGTCACTCTTAGACGCAACTCCAGAGGGACGAAAACATGACAGCAAACGAAAGAGCAGTCGCCGCAGTCCTGCAGAAATATCAAGACGCTCTAAATGCTTCGGACACTGAGGCAGTGATGACGCTCTATACGGACGACGGCGTATTTATGCCTCCCTATAGGCAATCCGCGATCGGCGTGGTCGATGTACGCAAGGCCTATGACGCGGTCTTCAAAGCCATCACGCTGAGTGTCAAGTTCGACGTAGCTGAGACTGTCGAAATGTCCCCAGACTGGGTTTTCGCGCGTACGAATTCTGCAGGATCTACAACGGATCACGCCACGGGTTCGAAAAACGCTGAAGCAAATCAGGAACTCTTCATTTTCAAGAGAACCTCGAACGGCGCATGGAGAATCGCACGTTATAGCTTCTCCTCCACCAACCCTGTGGCAAGGTAAAGCTGTGAGCCTTCAACGGCGAAGGATTGTAACCACGAACTTGAGTGAACCAGCTAAAGGATGCGAATGACGGCTACGATGAAGGCCGCAGTGATCTACAAAGCGGGCGGACCGGAGGTACTCGAAATCGAGAGCCGCCCGATCCCGAGCCCGAACAATGGCGAAGTCTTGATCCGGATCAAAGCGTTCGGACTGAACCGCTCTGAACTGTTCACCCGCCAGGGTCATTCACCCAACGTCAAGTTCCCTCGTATTCTCGGCATCGAAGCCGTTGGATTGATAGAACAAGCGCCTGGAAACGAATTCCGCAGAGGCGAAATCGTCGCGACCGCAATGGGCGGCATGGGTCGGGCATTCGACGGCAGCTACGCCGAATATACCTGCGTGCCGGCGATGCAGGTTCAAGGTGTCGCGACGGAACTTGCATGGGAGACGCTCGGTGCACTCCCGGAGATGTTGCAGACGGCGTGGGGCTCTCTGTTCAAGTCGCTGCGCCTTGAAAAGGGCGAGCGGTTGCTCATTCGCGGTGGCACGACGTCCGTCGGCTTGGCAGCTGCAGCGATTGCCAAAAGCCACGGCGCTATCGTCGCTTCGACGACTCGCAACTCTAGCCGTGAAAAGCTGCTGCGGGAAAGCGGTGTCGACCAGGTATTCATCGACACAGGGTCGATCGCCGAGCAGGTCAAGGAAGTCTGTGCGGGAGGGGTCGACAAGCTACTCGAACTGGTGGGCACGACCACGCTCAAAGACTCCCTGCTCTGCACGAAGAAGGGCGGGATCGTTTGCATGACGGGGATCGTCGGCAATAAATGGTCGTTCGACACGTTCGCCCCAATGGAGGCGATTCCTACGGCGGTCTGTTTGACGACCTATGCAGGTGAATCCGACGACTTCATGCGCACACCCCTCGATGAATTGATAGAACAGATCACCGCGGGCACATTGAAGGTTCAGGTCGGCAAGATCTTCCACCTTGACGAGATTGTTGAGGCGCATCGGTGTATGGAGGAGAACAAAGCGGGCGGCAAGATCGTTGTGTTGACCTGAATTTGATCTGAAAGCTGGAATTGGATTTCCGCGCGTCGAAAGAGAGGCAGACTCGACATTGCGAGAGATGGCGGTAGACGCACCTCGTTGAAAGACTTTGCCGCTGGCAGTGACTTTCTGCCCGGCATAGTTTTATTGGTTTGAATGTTCTCCTTGATATAAGGGGCGTGCGGTCGGCATGACCGCACCGCGGCGTTTGAAGACGGCAATTTATGTTTCGGAACTTATTATCGCTTACAAGGGTGATATTTGGGAAGGAAGAAGGGGACGGACACGGAAGCGCCGGCGGCCAGCGCGGCACTACCGACGAGAAAATTCCGGCGACTAAGGATCATAGGTTCACCCCAAGAGCAGCCAAGGCGCGGCAGTGATCAGCAGCAAGACACACAAGCGCCAGAGTGCAGGTGTCGTCATTGCCTGACAGATCAGGAAGAGCGAAAAGCGAACTGATCAACGACTCTACCGCTCGGCCATGAGCGGCAAGCGCGAGAATTGCCCAGGCCAAACTCCACGGAGCAGTTAGCGCTGCAGCGGTGTGTTCCAACCACTCCACGCTGGCTTGTACAACCGGATGTTGCGTTCGATTGCTCAATGCCAGAAGCGCGACGGCCGTGTCGTCGGGGTGAGGAGCGAGTGCAGATCCGTAGACGACGCCGTTGCCGGCATTCCATCCTCCACCTGGACAGGCACGATCTATCAGCATCTCGATGCCGTGATCAACGCGAATCGGGATGTCTTCCAGGCAGCCGCAGGAGCAAGGAAGTTGGCTCAAGGCAAGAATCGCAAATGCGGTGGGCACGACCCAGCTAACCGTCTCCGGAATCCATGGCCAGCCAAACTTGTCCGGGTCAAAACGGACGCGGCGATCCACCGTTCGAAACTTCCATTTCCACAACCAATTGGATTCTCTGCCCACACATTCCAGCAACCAACCAACGCCACGCAACCTCGCCGGTATGGCGCTTACAACATCGCGAAGGGCGATCATAGCTAGTGACGTCACCCAAACACCATCCTGGTCGTCCCCAAAAAAAGCAGGCCAGCTTCCATTCGGATTCTGCACACGATGAAGGAAATCTTGAGCGCGTCGCTCCGCGTCGGAATCTTCTGATCCCATCGCGAGCGTTGCCAGGCACGTAGGTTCAAGAGACGTCTGAGCAGACGAGCGCAGGGCTGCCCACCCACCGGACGGGAGCTGTCTTCGGCTCAACTCGGCCAATACGTTGCTCAAAACGACATGATGGTCCTTCACCGCAGCACTTTTATTGTGAAATCCTTCCCTTGTCAAAAAGCGATATTGATGGGAGGCCGATGTGAGTCGAAAGGCAAGTAATCGCACTGCCACACTATGAAGAAACCTGTAAATCAGTCAAAGTGCGATTAGTAAAGTATTGCCGGCCGATTCGGCATAGAAAACGGCACGCGATTTTCGGGGCACCGGCTTAGTCGCCGCAAAACTTTCCGCGCCAGTCACGATTCGATTGGTGAAAGAAAAATGGTCACGATAACGCAAGGAGTCCTGCCCTTGTAGGACGCAAAGGCTCCCGATGACGCAGGCGCGGTCGAGCGCTCCAAAGTACGCCGACAGTCAGCGAAGCTGTGATCGGTAGGAAGAAAGTGTTGTCTTCAGCACGGACAGCGAGAATGAAATTGGTGAAAAACGATACGGGGACACGCGCGAATGGTGTGCGGATTCTGAACCACTCTAGCCAGGAATGGAATCGAGCTCTTCTTGCCCAGCGCTCTACGGTCTTTTCATCATTGCGGCGTGAGTCTTCGCTTCGCCCCAAACATACTGCGGCCTCGCAGCGTCGCATCAAAGGTCACGAATGCGAACAAATCAGTTCCAGTGTAGTGTTCACGCCAAGAGGACTCCGACATGTTCTCGTCCCCAACTGAACTCGCGACCAAGCTGCGCGCCGCACGATACATCATCGACCCCGTAACGCTTTCGGTGGTTTATCTCGCCGTCCGTATGCAGAAGCCACTCCTGATTGAGGGCCCGCCAGGGTGCGGCAAAACCGAGCTCGCGTATGCCGTGGCGGTCGCTGCAAATGTAAATGTGGAGCGGCTTCAGTGCTATGTCGGAATTAGCGAAGACAAGGCGATTGGGAAATTCGACGAGGCGCTGCAGAAGCTGTTCCTTGAGACGCAGAGTGAACATCTTGAACAAGACTGGGTCGAGGTCCGACGGCGACTACATACTCTCGATTTCTTTGCGGAAGGGCCGCTGCTTCGTGCCCTGCGCTACCAAGATCGCCCTTGCGTGCTTCTCATCGATGAACTCGACAAAGTGGACCAGGAGTTCGAGGCTTTACTCCTCGAAATCCTTAGCGCCTGGCAGGTCACAGTACCGAAACTCGGGACGATAGCTGCAACGACCGTACCGTTCGTTGTGCTTAGCTCTAACGAAGAACGACGCCTTGGCGATCCTCTGCGACGCCGATGCTTCTACTTACGGTTCGAATACCCCACGGTCGAGCGTGAAACCGAGATCCTGAGTGTCCGCAGTGGAAGCGACAGTCCGCGACTGCGGGGTCAACTCGCCGGGTTGGCACACGCGCTGCGCGGCTGGAACATGGAAAAGCCTCCGTCGATCGCGGAAATGCTGGACTTGGCGCGAGCTCTCGAAATCCTGGGAACGGAAGAGATCTCCCACGAGCAGCGGGACTTGCTGCTGCCGCTGTTGGCAAAGACGGAGGCGGATCGCAAACGGTTGCTGTTGCGTTCTGGCTTTGAGGGACTGGTCGCTGACTCGAAGCGATATCGAGATGAGTTAATGCCACGGGTTGAGACAGTGGGGCTGGGCAGAGTATCGGTTCCTGGTGCGGAGGCGGTAGCTTGAGACACGCGCGACTGAGTTGCCTTCTCCTGGCTCTGTTGAAGGTGGTAGTCGCACAGACGGCGACTGGGACCTGCAACGTGCGCGGCCTTTCTACACGCTGGACTGAATATTACGCAAGGGTATATCGAGTTCCCGTGGATCTCGTGGATGCGATTATCGACGAAGAGTCAGGCTGGAATCCGTATGCGGTCTCCAAGAAGGGCGCCGTGGGACTGATGCAGCTTATGCCACAGACAGCCGCGCGTTTTGGCGTTCGAAATCGTTTTCGGATGGATGAAAACATCCGTGGCGGCGTGGCTTACCTGGCTTGGCTGAACCATGAATTCCAGGGGGACCTCAGATTGGTTACAGCCGCATACTACGTTGGCGAAAATCCAATCCTTCTGAGAAGGCTGGAATATTCTTCGGCCGATGTGCAGGGGTATGTCAACCGAGTGGCGAGGAGGTTCCGGGCCCGGCGAAGACGGAAGGCAAAGTTCGAGTTGATGGAGCGAAGTGTCCAAGAGGTGGAAGATGAGCATCCCTAAAACGGCATTGATGTTTTGCTGGTTGTTGTCCGCGATGGAAGTTCCTAAAGCGCAGATGCCAAACGTGAGCCCGCAGGTGCGCACAAGGGCCACAGCGGACGGGAAGGTCACGGTCGTAGAAATAGCGGCGCATTTTGTAACGGCGATCCGACTTCCGGAAGCGGTGAATGCGGTCGCTGTCGGCGATCCAGCGCTGTTTCAAGTCGAGCATTCAGAGCGCGAACCGGAACTGGTGCTGGTGAAAGCTGTTACCGAACGAATCGCCGAAACCAACTTGCTTATCTCAGGTGTCCACGGTCGCCAATTCAGTTTGCTTCTGGTCAGCCGGGGGATTGGGACGGCTCCCGCCAAAGTGGATTTCCTTGTGGAGTACAAACCAGCCGGCAGTTTTCTCGTTCAGCCAGCAGTCGTTCCCTTCCCATTGGTTGGGCAGAACGCTCCCCTCGTGAAAGCGCAGCCTATAGCGAGTGGCGCCGCGGCGAACAGCGTGGACGGACAGCCGTCATTCATCCCGGCTACGTTCGCGATGAGCCCCTCGAATGGAGCGACCTCAAAGTCAGAACCCGTGACGAGCCAATCGGGGCCAAAATCGCTGGATAGCCTGCTATGGCGGCAACAACAGGCCCCTCTCCCTGCCCTGTATGGAGAACGAATGGAAGGAGAGAACGTCAAAGGGGATCGCCTGCGAGCAGGTATCAGCGAAGTGATCGACGGCGGCCAGGAGGTGATTGTGCTGTTCTCTGTTGTAAACACTAGCAGGCACGCGATATTACTCATGCCGCCACAGGTTCAGTTAGGCGGCAAGATCAAGACGGGAAAGATTGTTAAGCATGATCGCTGGTCCGCGGCAGAACAGTTAGCTGTTGCCGACTTCCGGCTGAGCCGTCGGCGCGTGGGAAGCGGAGAGCGGGCGGACGGAGTAGTGGTGTTCGAACGTCCGCCATACAAACAGTCGAACGAGACACTGTTCCTGCAGATGGCCGA
>Ga0137415_10001040_pt1 | contig 27379 bp, 22 predicted proteins | sample CZODoug3_1_1_16f_FD_183082 | JGI IMG/M metagenome (GOLD analysis project Ga0137415, IMG submission 183082) | Vadose zone soil fungal communities from Angelo Coast Range Reserve, California, USA - CZODoug3_1_1_16fungal (Hybrid Assembly) | ecosystem: Environmental > Terrestrial > Soil > Vadose...
CCCTCACACCGTAGCCCGAGGTCGGATGCAACTGCTGGAGGGGGATATCGAGCTTGAGCGGGTGCGTAAATCCGGTGACATCGCGACCTGGAGTCGCGCCCGCGCGGCGGACAACAATCGTTGACTTGCGTCCGGTACCCGGCCATCTCCTCGAATACCGACAGGCCGCAGGAGCTGCCTCGCCGACAGATCGTTGGAGCAGCCAACCGAACTCGACAGTTTGATTGGCTGCTTCGATCTACCTTGCTTGCGTCAAAATCATGGCTTGTGGACGATATCGATCGCGAAGAAGGTCACGGCCGCATCAGTCGGAGCCTGACCATAGTCTCCCGCCTTGAAGTATCCGCCAACGCCCAGGATAGGGGTAGTCAGTATCTTGGGCGGGCCGCCGTTGATGCTAACGCTCAGCTGGACCGCTCCGTTGACAGTGCCGTACGAAATCACATAGCTGAACTTTCCGACGAGGTCGGGCCCGAGGTCGAAGGGTTTTATACAGCCGCCCCCCAAGCACTGCTCCACGCCTGCCACGAGATGGCCGTTTTGGTTGTAGAAAAGCTCTACCAGAGGACGAACCGATACCGCCGGGTCATCGTGTATCTGGCCGATCACCGGTTTACCGGCGGCATTAGTGACCTCGACCGTCGCGCTCAAGGTGTTGGTCCCTGTCGGCTGCCAGACCGCAATTTCTCGCAGCTCTGAGCGGCAGTGGGTGGAGTTGGCGGTTGTGACGCAGTTCACCCCGGGATCGTCAAACTTGATCGAACCATCCGGTTGTGGCGCGAAGAACTGATCCGAGAAGGTCAGAAGCCGCGGGGGGCAAATCTCCGTGGGATGCCCAGGTGAGCCGATCGGCAGCTGTTCGCACCATGGCGTCAGATCGATGTGGGTAGTTTGCTTCGGATTGATCATCAACGACGCCTCAGCGATGTGCGTGAGCGTGCCATCGGACCCGGTGAGGGTGATGGTTGCCGGCACCGTCGTCGGGTTGGTGCTGCTGTTTGTGGTAATCGTCAACATCGAGGTACCCGAGCCCCCCCCGATCGATGTCGAACTGAAACTGGCTGTGGCTCCGGAGGGCACCCCGCCGACACTCAGGTTAACTGTCCTCTTATAGCTGTTGGCCGGCGCGACGGTCACCGTGTAGATGGCCGAATTGCCGGCCGTTACCGTCTGCGAAGCTGGCGTGGCCGCGAGCGTGAAGTCCGGAGACGGAGTTACCGTCAACGTGCCGCTCACATACGCAACGACAAAGCCAGTGGGCGCCACCGCTCCCGAGCACGTGATCGGGAACTGGCCAATCGCAGTGCCGGTTGCCGTCGTCGAGCAGGTAGCATTGGTGACCAACGCCGGCGTCGCCGGGTTGGCGGTAAATGTGAAGGCTGGCAAGGCTGTGTTAACCACCATTGTCTGATTGTTTGCCGTCACGGTGATTGTTTGCGCTTGCTGCGGATTCACGGTCAACGTGCCGTTCACATACGCAACGACAAAGCCGGCGGGCGCCACCGCTCCCGAGCAGCTGATCGGGTACACGCCTGGAGGACTGCTGCTGTTTGCCGTGGTGGTGCAGACGGGATTGGTGAGCAACGCGGGTATCGTGGGGCTGGCCGTAAAAGTCAGCGGTGGCACAGGAGCGCCCTGCACGATCGACGCATCGTTTGCGATGACAGTGATGGTCTGCGGACCGCCGCCAAGGCAGAGCAGATCGGAACCTGTCGCCGCAAAGGCCGCCAGGTTGTTCAAGGTGGTGGCACTAGCACGGAACTTGAGGTTTTGCCCCACCGAAGTTTTTGTGCCGCCGGGCGGAGTTACCCAAACCGAATAGGTCTGGGCGCTTACGTTCACGTCGAGCTCGAACAGATAGGCAGTACCGCCACTGTACGGAATGGTCGAGGCGACATAGCCACCACTGGAGCCGTCATACGCGTCGATGAACCCGGAAGGATTGAAACGCACAATCGCCGCCAGCTGGGAGTAGGAGCTCTGGGCGCCATCGCTCAGGCCGAACACCGTATTGATGTTGTTAGCCGACGGAGTAGCGGTGAGTGTCGTCATGAAGGTACCCGTCTGACTCGGGAGCGGGATGTTTTGCCACGAGTTAGTCACGTGGTTGCATGCCTGCCCGCTGCCACCGCTGACTACCAAGTTGCAGATCGCATCGCTACCGACTGCTGCGTAGGCCGAAAGAGCGCTCAAGGAAGTTGCAGGCGCACGGAACTGCAGGGCCTGACCCACCAGGGTCCTGGTGCCGCCGGGCGGAGTTACAAAGACCGTGTAGGTGTGAGCGCCCACGTCCACGTCGAATTCGAACAGATAGGCGGTACCGCCACTGTACGGAATGGTCGAGGCGACATAGCCAGCACTGGAGCCGTCATACGCGTCGACGAAGCCGGATGGATTGAAGCGCGCAATCGCCGACAGCTGGGCGTAGGCGCTCTGCGGTCCATTGCTCAATCCAATCACCGTATTGACGTTGTTCGCCGACGGAGTCGCCGTGACGGTAGCGGTGAAGGTACCCGTCTGCGCTGCAGGGAACGGCAGAGATGACCAGGAACTTGTCGCCGTCAAACAGGATTGCGCGGTCGCAGTTCCACAATTCAGGAGGACGCCCGCTGCTATCAGGAATGTAAAAAACCGAAATGCAAGGAGCCACGAGTTGAATTTCCACGTATTCATACACTTACCCCTGGAAAATTACGAAAACTTGCCATCAAGAATTACTGATAAAATCAACCGAGCTTCTTCGATCTGATAAACCTCAACAGGTCCGCGTTGCCCTGTAGTAAAACGCCGTCGCGGAGTGCACCACCGCAGGCGTATCGCCGTGGCTCCCGCTCGAGTCGGAGCCGAACGCCACCATGGCCCGGCCCATGGCATCGTCGATTGCAGCCTGACTGAAGGCGGGCGCGGCCTGCGCCCTCACGGACATGCCGAAGAACAGCAGCAGACCAAACATGACAGCCGCGAGAAAATCCAGCGCGGCAGCCCTGCTCACAGTGTTGTTTCGGGGAGAGATCTAGGCCGATCGGGTACGCCCCACTGTCCATATCGGCTTCCTCCGTTTTTGTTAAGACGCCCTCACGTCCGGCTTGCGTACCATATTGCGGTATGTAGAGCCATATTGTGATGCAAATATTAACCACGACATGGTGCGGGTTTTCAATTGGAAAACGATTCCGCCTGCACCTTTTCCGTTCCTGAAGAGCGGCGCATTTCACAACATGAGACGCGCGGGGACGTACGTATCACATCGCGGTACGCGACGCGGCCAGGTCGCTCGTGGCGTTCAGTGCCTGCTCGATCGCGGTGTTGAATTCAGGACTGAATTCCTTGTCCGAGCTGCTGAACGGGTGGCCGACCCAGGCCAACTTGCCGGCGCGATCGACAATGAACGTTGTCGGGATGCCATAAGAGCCCGCAGCCGTCATCCATTCGCCAAACACTCCTCCGTCGAGGAATCGCAGCAGATCCTGGACCGCTTCATCGCCGCCGGCGGCAACTTCATCGACACGGCAAACTTCTACACGAAGGGCCACTCCGAGAAGATCATCGGAGACCACATCGGTCGTGACCCGGCGAAGCGCGACCGCTTGGTGATCGCGACTAAATTCAGTGGCAATCTCTATCCGGGCGATCCGAACGGGGGCGGCTCCGGCCGTAAGTCGGTGATCAAGGCGTGCGAGCACTCGCTGCGCCGCCTGCAGACCGACTACATCGACCTGTACTGGCTGCACAACTGGGATGTCAACACGCCGATCGACGAAACGATGGCGGCGTTGGAGGACCTCGTGCGTTCGGGGAAAGTCCGCCATGTCGGCGTCTCGGACACGCCGGCGTGGAAGGTCGCGCAGGCGAACGTGATGGCGCAATTCCGCGGCTGGTCGCCGTTCATCGGTCTCCAGATCGAGTATTCGTTACTCGAGCGCTCGGTTGAGCAGGAACTCGTGCCGATGGCGCAGGAGCTGGGACTCGGCATCACACCGTGGTCGCCGCTCAAGAGCGGCGTGCTGTCAGGCAAGTACACGCGCTCGTCGGCGACCCGGGTCAAGGCCGATCGTTCGGCGTTCATGGGGACCTTTCTCAACGAGACGACATACACGCTCGTCGACGAGCTCGAGATCATCGCGAAGGCGCACGACAGCACGGTCGCGCGGGTCGCGCTGGCCTGGGTGCGGATGCGACCGGGCGTAAGCTCGACCATCATCGGCGCCCGCCGGCTCAGCCAGCTAGAGGACAACCTGAAGTCACTTGACCTGCTGTTGACAGCGGCCGAACTCTCACACCTCGACTCGCTGACAAAACCTACGTTCGGGTTCCCACAAAACATGCAGCCGCTTTTCCCCGCGATCCACAATGGCGGAACGATGGTGAACGGTGTCCACGCGCTGCCGTCGGCGTTCGTCCTCGAGAAGACTGACAGACCGTACTAATCATGCAGTGTTCGTCGTGGCCGACGAAGTGATGAAAATGGCTGCCGCTGAGTGCAGGCCCACCAGCACCCACAAGGCACCACGCTCCAACCTCGTGGGCGACCAAGCGCACACGGCGACGCGAGAGCAATCAGCGCAGAGAGGTTGCTGGGTGCTACGCTGGTGACAGCGACGCACCGTCAGAGCGAGCGCGGGTCCAGTGAGCGACGATGTAAGGTCACCGCGCTCATCGTTGCTAGGGAGTTGAATGTTCGAGTCTGAATCCCAGTTCCGCGGAAAGCCCGTTGGCCGCTGAGGTGACCAGACGCGAAATGCGCTTGATTTTCTCCCGCGTAAGACGGAACGCCGGAGCGGAGACACTGATCGCGGCAACCGCCGCGCCGGAAAAGTCGCGCACCACGCAGCCGACGCATCGCACCCCTTCTTCAATCTCCTCGTTGTCGATGGCATAGCCGCGCTCGCGGATTGCAACCAGTTCGCGCCTGAGCTCGACGAAACTCGTGATCGTGTTGGGGGTCATGGCATTCAGCCCGCGCGCGCGCACGATCGCCTCCCATTCCGCCTCCGGCAGATACGCCAGAAAGGCCTTCCCCACGGCAGTACAATAGGCCGGATTGCGCCGACCCACACTCGTGGCCATCCGAATGGATCGCACCGGCTCGACCTTGTCGAGATAAACCATCTCGGCTTCGTCGAGGACGCACAGATGGACGGTCTCGCTGGTTTCCAACACCAGCCGTTCCAGAACCGGACGCGCCCGCTCGCGCAGATCGAGTTTCGAGACCGCTTTCGTTCCCAATTCGAACAGTTTCAGTCCGAGGCGATAACGGCCATTGACCGAATTTCGTTCGATCAACCGGTGGCGCTCCAGCACCCTGATCAGGCGATGCACCGTGCTTTTGTGAAGTGCCAGTTTATCGGCAATTCCGGCCAGTGACAGGTCCGGACCGGCGGCTGAGAGTATCTGCAGAACGGCCAACGCCCGGTCCAGCACCTGGACTTGGTAAGGAGACCTGGCGGCCTTTTTTGCCTCGGATGGTGGCACGACGTGTGATCATATGACGATCGGGTGCATTGTCAACGAGGAACTCGCGAGTTCCGGATTGCAAAGGCGGCGCGACCGCCGCGCCGCCTTGCACTCATGTCTGCCGGCGTTACTGCACGGTGAAACTGCATTCCGTATCGGCCCCCACCTCGGCGAACACACCGACCCAGTCGAGGCTCGTGACCGCGCTCTGCTCGGTGCGGAAGGCGAAGTTGCTGCCCACGGTCAACTCCGTCCCGCCGGGAGGAGTTACGAACACTGAGTAGCTGTGCGTCGTCACACTGACCGTCACGCGGAAGTGATAGGTCATGCCGGCCGGCCAGGTACGGAATGCTCGTCGCGGCCGCATACGCCGCGCCGTTGCGGGCGTCGATATCACCCGAAGGGTTGAAACGCACGAGTGCGGCAAACCCGGTGTATGCGGTCTGGGCACCGTTGGAGAGACCTATCACGCTGTTGATACCGCTCGCAGACGGTGTGGCGTCAAACTGCACCGTGAAATTTCCGCTCTGGGAGGCGAACGAGGTGTTTTGCCATGGCCCCCCCTGGGTGACCGTAACACAGCCTCCTCCGCCGGCGTTTACCGTCAGGGCCATATGAGCAGAGTGGCTGATGGCACCGCTGCTGCCGGTGAGTGAGATCGTGGCTTATGGCACGGCCGTCGTGCTCGAGCCTGTGAGCTGATCGTGCTGCGCCGGGCGGTACTGATATTCGGCTGCCTGTTGCTGGTACTGGGCGCCTACCTGTGCACCAAGGGAGTTTTCTCCGGCGGGATCCAGACGGTGGTCGCCGGGTTACTGTTTATCCTGGGCACTGTGTTTGAGCGCTGGCGCTACAACAACAAAAACGCGTCATCTGACGGTGATTGGCAGGCCACCGGCGAGCGGTTCGTAGACCCCGAGACGGGCAAACACATGGAGGTGTGGTATGACCCGCACAGCGGTGAACGGCAGTATCGCGAGATCCGCGACTAGCTAGCTGACGATGCTGCGTTGGCGGATGCACCGGCGAGCGCGTTGGCTGCGCGGACACCGGCGTGGCTGCGGCAGCGGATGCACCGCGCCCCGGCGTATCGCGACGGCCATGCGCCTCGCGTGCGGCTAGCTTCGTGACCAACCTGGCGACTAACTCGGCGGGGGCGGCCCCGTCAGGAGTGCGAGCACTTCTGCGCGTGCGGCCGCCGAGTGCACGAGCAGCGCGAGCACATCACCGGGGCGAGCCCACTCCAGCGCGCAACGGGCCGCTTCAACCTCGGTCATACGAAGCGGCACTGCCGATTCGGGCAGGCCCGCGCGCAACAACGCCGCGCGGATGATTCGCGGCACTTCGCCTGGCTCCCGGCCGCGAAGCTGGGCCTCGTTTTCCTTCACAACAACCAGGTCCGGGTTGAATTCCACTGCAATGCGCGCCAACTCTTCGATGTCGACGTTCTGCCGGTTGCCGGCGTGGCCCAGGAGCAGTCCTAGCCTGCCAGTGCCTTCACGTAGGTGCTCCGCGACGCGCAGAACGCCACGCAAACCATCGGCGTTGTGAGCGTAATCCAACACAACGCGAACGCCACCAACGTCGAAGCGCATCATGCGACCGAGGTTGTCTTCGGGGCGGGCGCCGAAGGTGGCGAAGACCGAGGCGATCACGGTGGGTGGGATTCCCAACGCCAGGGCGGCTAACGCTGCGCCAGCCAGATTGGCGATGTTATATGTGGCGCTGCCATCTACAGTTAGTGGCATTGCGGCGATCGAGCCGAGGTCGTGCTCATTGCCGCCCCAAAACGCGATCAGGCGGCCGGCGCGCGCGCCGCACGTTGGGCCGCCGCCGGCGGGGCCAAAGCCGGCACCACGACCGCCGCCACCGGCGGTGCCAACATCACCGGCAGCGCCAGCGTCTGCGCCCGCGCGATGGTTCCGCAAATGCGGTGAATCGGCATCGAGCGCAAACCATCCCAGCGAGGGGCAGCGCCCATATCGGCCGGCTAAGGCGCCAACTTTGGCGCTCAGCAATGAATCATCGGCATTCAACACCAGCAGGCCGTCGGGGGCTACGACGGCGGCGACTGACAGTTTGACGTCGGCCAGGGCGTCGAGGTCGAATATGCCATATTCACCGAAGTGATCCGAGCTGACATTTGTTACCAACGCAACCTGCGTTCGTGAAACAGCAATTCCCCGCCGCAAAATCCCGCCGCGGGCTGTCTCGAGAATAGCTGCTTGCGCGCGGCGGTCGCGTACCGCCATGCGGCCGCCTGCGGGGCCGGAATAGTCTCCCGCGGAGACCACTTCTCCGTCGAAAAAGACTCCATCAGTGGAACTGTAGGCAACATGCCAACCGTGAGCGCGCGCGCAGGCGGCAAGCAGCCGTACGGTTGTCGTCTTTCCGTTAGAGCCGGTCACGAGGGCAGTAGGGATACCGTGCACCTGGCCCCAAGGTACCTCGGCTACTGTTGGTAACGTATCCAGCGAGAAATCAACTCCGCCTGTGCCTGCGCCCAAAGTTAGAAAGTCGTCATCGAGGACGTGCTGCAGGCCTCGGCCTGTGGCAGCCTGGATCAGGGGAGGCAGCGCGGGCCGCCTCTCTGCGGCGGCCAATCGCTCGAGGCGCGCGAACGCGGCGGACTCTTCCAACACGGGCGGTACGACAGAATGGCGGTCGTCGGCGTCTTCCAACGCCGTCTGAACCAGCAGTTGCTCCAAGCCGCGCCAACGCACGGGATCTCGCTCCAGCAAGGCTGAGCAAAGCGCCCACTCGTTGACCTCGGTGGCTACAAACAGTTGGTCACAAGGCGCGGAGATGGCCAAAGACGCGCCCGGCCAGCGTGGCACGGGCGGCGACATTTGTGGCACTTGCGGCGACCCTTGGGCCTCAGGCGGCGATATTTGTGGCGCAGGCGGCGAGACTTTCGCCATAACCTCTGCGACAGCTTGGTGCAGGCGCACTACGGCTTCTGTGTGGCGCCAGCCGAGACGCTCGCGGGCGCGGGCGACACGTTTGCGCCATTCATCGAGCAGCACATCGTCGGCCACGTTGGCTGCTAACTCGAGGACGGCGCCGGTGGAGGCGAAGAACAGGTTGGCGCCCGTGAGACGCCTGGAGTCCTCGAATGGCAACGTATTCATGACGCCGGGGCCCCGGGGAATCTTGCGTCCTTGTCGGCGGCGAGCGTGTCCGGTTGTGTGATGCGAGATGTCACGGGGTGGTCTGTTAGTCCTCTGCGTCGGGGGCTAGACGCACGCCGCGCTCGTCACGAATTAACCCCTCGAGGCTGAAAACCATGGGCTCACTGTCACTCGTCAACGGAACACGCTCGGCTAGCTTCGCTGCGGGAGCGGCGGGAGGGGGTGGAGCAGCACCCGCGGGCTTGAATTTGGTGATCTGCTTCCACGAACGGGCCAACGCGTCGGCGAAGACGAGCAGCAGATCGCCGGGTTGGCCCATGTTCAGTGCGGCAGTGATGGCTTGCTGCTCATCCGGGATGACGGATATCGCCCGCTCACTGATTCCCGCCGTACGCAGCGCCTCGGCCTGGATTCGCGGCACCTCGTCCGTAGCACGATTGCGTAGATTGTCATCACGACGACAGATGTAGTGATCGAATCGACCCGCAACCGCGTTGGCAATCGCAACCAGATCCTCATCGCGCCGGTCGCCAGGGCCGGCAAGTACGACGATACGCCGGCCTGTCACGTCGAGACGCTGTGCAAGATCAGCCATGACGGCAACTGCGTGAGCATTGTGTCCATAGTCGAACAACACCTTGAACGGATGTTCGTTGAACACGTTGAGTCGGCCGGGAGCCTGGAAAAACGTCGAGTCAAATGTTCGCAGTCCCTGTCGGATGGCATCCAGCTTGATGTTTAGGGAGAAGGCCATGGCGGCGGCAAACATTGCGTTTTGGACGTTGTGTGTGGCGCGACCTTCGAGGGTTGCTGGAATCAGGTGGGTCCACAGCAGTGGAATATGGCCGCCTCGGTCGTAGAGCGTCATCATTTGACCATTGACGCCTGCCTCTAGTGCGCAAGCACGGCCTCCTGCGCGTATGTGCTCACGCACCAGGGTGTGTTGAGGATTCATGGTGACGTAACAGATGTTCTTTGCTTCTGTGTGTCCCGACATCTTCAACACGAGAGGATCATCTGCATTCAACACTGCACAGTCGGTTGCGACCTCGACGACGATGCGTTTGACATCGGCGAGCTGGTCCAGCGTGTCGATGCCTTTGAGGCCGAGATGATCCGCCTGAACATTCAGGACGGCTCCCACGTTGACTTCCCTGACCCCCATCCCCGCACGCAGCAGGCCGCCGCGAGCGGTTTCCAACACCGCGATGTCTATCTGCGGATCAGCGAGCACCATTCGCGCCGACACCGGTCCGGTCATATCGCCCTGGACCGTGCGCTGCCCGTCAATGTAGACGCCATCCGTGGTTGTCAGACCTGGCGTGAAGCCACCCATCTTGGTGATGTGCGACAGCATGCGCGCCGTTGTGGTTTTGCCGTTCGTGCCCGTGATCGCGGCGATCGGCACGCGAGAGGGGGCTCCCTGCGGAAACAACATGTCGATGACCGGGGCGGCTACATCGCGGGGGGTGCCTTCGCTGGGTGCCACATGCATGCGAAAACCGGGAGCGGCGTTGACTTCGCAGATGCCGCCGCCGATTGTCCGGTAGCTTTCGGTTATATCCTTCGACAGAAAATCCACACCGCCCACATCCAAACCGATGGCGCGGACCGCTCTTTCTGCCATTTCCCGGTTGTCAGGATGAATCACATCAGTGACATCCGTCGCTGTACCGCCGGTAGACAGATTGGCCGTCGACCGCAGATAGACGACATGGCCCGATTCCGGTATCGAGTCTGCCTGCAGACTGAGTTTTTCCAACATTTTTTGAGCTTGGGCATCGAGCTCGAGGCGTGTCAGGACTTTCTCGTGACCGACACCGCGACGGGGGTCCTGGTTCACGATGTCGATGAGCTGCGCGATCGTGTGCTCGCCATCGCCTACAACGTGGCCCGGGGTCCGGCGTGTGGCCGCCACCAACTCGCCGTGCACGACGAGCAGCCGATGATCGTCACCTTCGAGAAAGGTTTCCACGATCACGGAGCGTGAATGCTCGCGTGCAACGTTGAAGCCGTGTATGACTTCTTCGTCAGTCATCAGTCTGATGGAGATGCCGCGGCCATGGTTGCCGTTGTAGGGTTTGGTCACGACCGGAAAGCCAATGCGATTCGCGGCGCGTACGGCCTGCCCTTCCGACTGCACCAACTCCTGGGTGGGCACGGGAAGCCCGAGCGTGGCCAGGATTTTGTTGGTTTCTTCCTTGTCGCTGGCCAGCTCCACGGAGATGTGTGGCGTACGGCCCGTCACGGTGGCCTGGATACGCTGTTGGTATTTTCCGTGCCCGAGTTGCACCAACGACTGATCATTGAGGCGCAGCCACGGAATCCCGCGGTTCTCGGCTGCCTTCACCAGCGACGCCGTGGAGGGACCCAACGCACGGCGCTGCGCGAAGCGAATGAACTCATCGCGGGCTTCCGGCCAGTTCCAACCCTCCGGCACGGAGTCGGCGGGGCGAATCTCTTCCGGAAGCAGTGAGGACAACAGGCGCAAACCCAGCTCGCCGGCAGCGATTCCTTCGTCCCGCTGCTCGTACTCGTAAACCACGGTGTAGACCCCGGGTCGACCCGCGCTGCGAGTTTTGCCAAACGTGACTTCCTCACCGGCAATGTTCTGCAACTCGATGGCCACATGCTCGAGTACGTGGCCCAGCCACGTACCTTCGTCCTCCCGCATGCGCCGAAAGAAGCCACCCGGTACGCCGTAGGAACAGCCGTGCTCGGCCAAACCGGGAAGGGCCAGGGTGAGTGCGTCTACAAAGCCGCTTCCGAGGCGGCCGGTGGGCCATTGTTCGAGCTCGCCGAGGTCCAGTTCCAGCCGAATGACCGGAAAGCGCGCGTGCAGTGACGGGCCAACGTAGACCGAACGATCCAGGATGCGCATCGGTTCTCCTCAAGGCTGCTGGCGAGGAGGTCACCGAAGGCCCATGCCTGACGAGCTGGCCCCTATTCCTTCGGTCGAATCAGCGCACCTGCCGCAGCGGTTCTTGTGTGCAAATTGAACGTAGCGCCTGCGACGAGGAAGTGCAACCGCAACCCGAGCATACAAACCGGTTGCCCGTCGGACACGGTGTCGATGGAGGAGTAGCTGACATCGGCGCCGTCAACGATTGTGATCCCACCGCTGCCCTCAACTTCCAGGGTGTCGTCTGGCCCAATAAACGCCGCGGTATCCTCGTCCAGCCCGATGCCCACGGCAAAGGGGTTGAAGGCCAAAGCCGTGCACAGGCGCCCCAGGCGGTCGCGCTGGGTGAAATGCTGATCAATGATGAACCGGTTGGTTAGACCGAGCCCGGGGGCGAGCCTGACGCTTCCAGCGATTGCCGACGAGCCCTCGTCACCCGCGGCAATCATGTGCTCGCTGAGAATGCTGGCGCCGGCGCTCGTGCCGCCGACTGTGACGCCCTGCGCGTTGCGATTGCGGATGAGCTTGGCAACAGGCGTGCCGCCCAGGAGGGTGGTAACACGAAGCTGGTTCCCGCCGGTGAAGAAGATACCGGTTGCTTCCTCCAGGCGTTGCAGGCGGCCCTGTTCCTGGCAGTCACGCCGCGTGTCGAAATCCATCACCGTGACGCGTGCCACGCCGATCTCGGAAAAGATCTTCTCGTAGCGCGGTCCGGTCTCGTGCATACGGCTGGCCGTGGGGATCACCACGATGTCAGCGGCCTCGCCGCCCGAAACACGCACGAAGCGCTCCAGGATCCGGCGATCATTTTCCTTATTCTCGGCGCCGCCGATGGGAATGATCCAACCGCGCGAGTGGCCTTCGGGAACTTTACTGGGCATACACCTTTCCGCCTTTCATCACAAACTGAACGGCGCGCACTGCATGAATATCACGAGTCGGATCGCCCTCCACGGCAATAACGTCCGCCAGCAGGCCGGGCTCGAGCGCCCCTAACTGGTCGCCCATGTGAAACGCCCTGGCGTTACCGGAAGTGGCTGCCACCAGCACCTGGGCCGCCGACATACCGCCTGCCACCATCAATTCTATCTCACGGGCGTTCTGGCCGTGAGCAAACACTCCAACGTCGCCACCTACGCACATATTGACTCCTGCGGCACGGGCGAGGCCAAAAGCCTTACGCGCCTGGGCCACCATGGGTGGGGCCGGGTCAGCGCCGTTCCAGCCGCGATACCGGGCCACGGCATCCGAGGCCGCGAGAGTTGGGCAGTAGGCAACGTTGTGTTCCCGCATCAACTTGAATACTTCGGGGGTGCCTTCGCCACCGTGCTCGATGCTATCGACACCTGCCAGAATGGCCCGGCGCATACCCTCGGCGGTGTTTGCGTGCGCGGCTACGATGCGGCCGGCACTGTGAGCGGCTTCCACGGCCGCCTGCATTTCTGCTTGGGTGAACGTGGGGCGACTGGGCTCACCGGGGCGCCAATGGTAGTCGGCATACAATTTCACGACGTCGGCGCCGGCCCCGATCTGGTGTCGGACAGCGCTGACGAGGTTGGCGCCGTCGGCTTCTTCGGCACCTTGCGGGATCACCACGTTGGCTTCGAACCCTTTGGGGCCGTAGGCGCCCGTGGCAACCAGTGCACGGGTGGCGACTAACATCCGCGGTCCGGGGATGATGCCCTGCTCTATCGCTTGTTTGAGGCCTACGTCGGCGTAGCCGGCGCCTTCGGTGCCCAGATCGCGGACTGTGGTGAAGCCGGCTAACAGGGTTGCTTTGGCGGCGACGGTGGCTCTTGCGGTCCTCAGAGCCAACGGCTCGTGGAGGACCTGGTCATCCCAGGATGTTTCGTTGTAGGGGTGGAGGAACAGGTGTGAGTGGCCTTCGATCAGGCCGGGGAGCAGGGTTTTGCCTGTCAGGTCCACCACGGTGGCATCGGGTGGAGTTGGGACGGTTGGGCCGACTGCTTCGATTTTGTCGCTGCGGATTAGGACGGACCAGCCTTCGTGGGGTTTGGGGTCGACGCCGTCGAAGACTCGCGTGGGCTTCAGGAGATAGGCTGCACTAGTGGCGGCTGGGGCCGCCGGCGCGGCGGTGGCGGTCGTGTTGGCGTTGGCGGCGGGATTTATGGCTGTGGCGCCGGTCGCGGCGGCGGCAATGGTCACGATGGCGGGGGCGGAAGTCGCGCCGGGGGTGGTGGCGTTGGTCGCGCCTGCGGTAGTGGCGTTGGTGACTGTGGTTGCGGCGGTCGCGCACAGCACCAGCGAGAGGACGGCGGTCGCGCCAGTGGTGGCTGTGGCGCGCCGCGCGAGGCCGAGGATGGCAGACAATCGGATCATCATGGGGTTCCTGGTTGGTAGCGTCTCTCGATGTGGCCCTGGAGATCCGCGGGATAGAAATAGACTTTGCGGAAATTGCCGTCTGCGTAACGTTGGGCCTGGTCGAGGAAGTGGCGCGAGTGGGAGTCGCCGCTCTCGCCGCCGGCGCTGATGGCCCAGGCCTCGACCTTGGGACCAAACTCAACGGCAGCGATAAAACTATTGCCCACGGTGCCGTAATAACTCCTGGTGCCGGGGTAGCGCTTGGCGCCGAATGCCGCCAGCGAACCCCATTGGGAAGAAGTGAAGCCGATGGGGATGCTGGCTTTCGTGTCGCTGAAGGACTGGACTACGGCGCCGTCGTTTCGTTGGAAACGGTTGATTTCGCCCCAGGGGACCGACCAGCTGCCAAAATCTTTCACGAGCCGATCTGATGCTTCGACGAGGGCTGCGAGCCGCTGCGCGTCGGTCGTGCGCTCTGCAGCGTAATCCCACACTGTCATGTCGGCGTCTTTCGCAGCCTGCGCTGCTACCGGCCACAGCGTCTCCCCATAAAATACTGCCAGCGAGGTGGGTTTCGATGTCAGTCCCCAACGGAAGTCCCAGCCTCGCAGCAGATCGATGGGGCCTTGCAGACGCGCCTTTCGCGGGTCACTGTCGGGCAGGCGGTCATAGGATGCCAGCAGTGTTGGCACGAGACGCGCAAATGCCGGCAGATAGGGGTCGAAGGCCGCAGCTATGAGTGTTTGGGGTGTGAAGTCAGATCGGGCCGACAGCACGCGTATGGCATGCGCGCCGCGGGGGTTTTCTCCGACCTGGTCCATATAGCGTGGGAAGTTGGCTCTCTTCGGGCTGTCGTCCCCGGCAGAAGTCCAGGGCCAGTTGTTGGAGTTGAAGGTCCAGCCATTCGCTGGCGACACAACGTGTGGCAGGCTCTCCAGGGTGTGCAGGCCTTGCCAGTCGGTTGCGGGATCACTGCCGTCGACGGGCTTGCGGTAGTCGAACCGGTCGGCTCGAATGGGCACGTATTGCGGATGCAGGTACGCGATCTCGCCTTTCGAGTCCGCAAACAGGGTGTTGTTGGAGGAGTTGGCCTGCAGCCGGGCCACTTTGAGAAAGCTGGCATAGTCCGTGGCCTTGGTGCGCAGAAAGGATTGCTGCAGGGCAGCCACTGGACGGTTCATCAGGGCGAAGGCAATCCACTTGCCGCCTTCCTCGCGGACGATGGGGCCGTGGTGGGTTGCGTATGTTGTGAAGTCACGGGTCGAGAGTTTTCCATCGACGGTCCGGTAGGACAGCGTCACGATTTGCGAAGTGACGGGCCGCGACTCGTTCCCATAGCGGTAGGTCAGTTTGCCATTGGTGTCGGTGACAATGCTTTCAGCGAATTCATCCACGTTGTCGACGCCACTCGACGTGTGCATCCAACCGGCCTTGGCGTTGAATCCCTGGTAGATGAAAAACTGTCCCCAGGTCACCGCCCCATAGGCATTCAGCCCTTCGTCGCTGGTCATCTGCAACTCGGAACGGAAAAAGAAGCTGGTGTGCGGATTGATGAGCAGCAGGGCGTGACCGTTTTGGGTGTGCGACGGCGCGATGGCGAAGCCGTTTGAGCCCTGGGGTTCGCGGTAAGCCACACCCCGCTCAACCTGTGTCATAGCCACCGGCTTCTTGTCGTAGAAAGCCTGTAGTTGTGTCAATGGCACGCGCTCGATGTCACCTCCAATGCTGCCCTCGGTGAAACTCAAGGCCATCCACGGCTCGAATTTTGTGAGGACGAGCGGATGAACGCCGGGATGCGTCTGCAGGTAGAAGTTCAGGCCATCGGCCCAGGCCTGCATCAACTTTTTCAGCCACGGCGGGCTGGCGGTGTACTGCTCCTGCAGTTGCACGGGGTCAACGAACAGGCGCTGCCGAAGATCTTTCCACAGGGCGCTTTCGCCTTGCGCCTCGGCCAGTCGGCCGAGGTTGGTGAGGTAGTTGGTCTCCACGCGATTGAAGTCGTCTTCTGCCTGAGCGTAGATCATGCCGAAGACCGCATCGGCGTCGGTCGTGCCTTTTACATGGGCAATGCCCCAGTCATCACGGGTGATCGTTACGTGCGCCGCTTCGCTGACACTTGCAGCCCCGAGCAGGAGGGAGACGGCGAGAACAGCTCGTATCGACATGAGCAACCTATCAATGGCCATCCTCGCAGCGTAGACTTTTTTTGAGCCGGCCGAAATCACCGGCGGGGAAGGTTCAATGAGAAATCAGTTCGCGGTGCTGGCCATTGTATTCTGCTGCGTCGTTCGCACGGCCACGGCGGCGCAGGCCTTCGACGTACTCATCCGGAACGGCCATGTCATGGACGGTACCGGGTCTCCCTGGTACTCGGCCGATGTCGGCATCCGCGGTGGCAAGATCGCCGCGATCGGTCGGCTGCCCGGGGCGACGGCCAAAACGGTTATTGATGCCAGGGGGATGGTCGTGACACCGGGCTTCATTGACATGCTGGGCCAGTCCGAAATGACCATCCTGGTTGAGCCCCACCTGCCCTCGAAGATTTTCCAGGGCATCACCACCGAGATCACCGGCGAAGGAAACTCTGCCGGACCCCTCAACGAGCGGATGATCGAGTCCGATCGCGTAGGCTTTGAGCACCTGAAAATGACCCCCGACTGGCACACCCTGGCGCAATACTTCGCCCGCCTGGAGCGCCAGGGAATCGGTATCAATCTCGCCACCTACGTGGGCGCAACGTCTGTCAGGCGAGTGGTGATTGGCGACGACAATCGTCCGCCCACCGCTGCCGAGTTGGAGAAGATGAAGCAACTGGTTGCCGAGTCGATGCGCGAGGGTGCGTTTGGCTTGTCGACTTCGCTGCAATACGCACCCGCGCCGTACGCCAGTACGGAAGAGTTGATTGCACTCGCCGCGGAAGCCGGCCGGTTCGGCGGTATCTATTCGACGCACATGCGGTCCGAGCAGACGGGCATCATGCAGGCGCTCGATGAAACCATCCGCATCGGGCGCGAAGCTCATGTCCCTGTTGAGATCTGGCATCTGAAGACGGCCGGCAAGCCCATGTGGGGCAGGATGAAGGATGTGATCGCGAAGATTGAGGCCGCCCGGGCAAGCGGCGTGGACGTGACAGCAGATACTTATGCCTACACCGCGTGGTTCAACAGCTTCTCTGCATTTGTGCCGCCCTGGGCGCACGACGGCGGCGATGCGAAACTCATTGAGCGCATGAAGGATCCCGTGACGCGCGCGCGCATTCGTAAGGATATGACTACGCCGACGACGGAGTGGGACAACGAGTGGCTGGCGATTCCGGGACCCGAGTCGATTCTGCTGTGCGTCGTGCAGAACCCGGCCTTGCGGCCATTGCAGGGCAAGACACTCGCGCAGGCCGCCGCCGCGCGCCATCAGGATCCGATCGATGCTCTATTGGATATTCTGATCGAAGACCAGGCCTACACCTCGGTTGCGGTATTCGGGATGGATGAGCCCGATGTCACGTTGGCACTCCAACAACCCTGGGTGTCCATTGACAACGATTCGCAAGGAACCGCGCCCACCGGCCTGCTGGGCCAGGAGCATCCGCATCCGCGCGCCTATGCGACTTTTCCCAGAATCCTGCGAAAATACGTCCGCGAGGAGCACCGCCTGACGCTGCAGGACGCCATCCGCAAGTTCACCTCACTACCGGCTCAACGGCTGGGGCTGACGGATCGCGGTGTTCTCAAGCAGGGGTTGTGGGCTGACATCGCCGTCTTCGATCCCGAGCAGATTCACGACGTGGCGACTTTCGAAAATCCAAATCAGCTGTCGGTGGGCATGCAATATCTGCTCGTCAACGGTGTGCCGGTGATTGCCGGTGGGAAGGCAACCAACTCGTTGCCAGGTAAGGTTTTGCGTGGACCGGGGTACCAACCATGAAGAAAGCTTCGCTGACGACGCTCGCTGAGCAGTCGAATTTCCGACAAACCGGCCGCATCGACGAAGTTGAGCGGCTGAGTCACGAACTGGCGCAGACGTGGCCGGATGCTGTCGGGTCGTTTGAATACGGCCGTTCGGCGGAAGGCAGGCCCATGCGTGCACTGCTCGTCTCGCGGACGGGAGCACTCACGTCTCAGCAGATTCGGGCTCGCCGGATTCCGGTGCTCATGCTTCAAGGCGGCATTCATCCGGGCGAGAGCGATGGCAAGGACGCCGGATTCATCGCGGTTCGCGAGCTGTTGGAAGGCACCGTCGCCGCAGGTGTGCTCGAGAAGATTGCCATCCTGTTTGTGCCCGCCTTCAACACTGACGGCCATGAGCGAACGGGCCGTTGGAACCGCCCGAACCAGGTGGGACCCGAGGAAACCGGTTGGCGTACCACTGCGCAGAACCTGAATCTCAATCGCGACTACACCAAGGCAGACGCGCCCGAGATGCGGGCCATGCTGCGATTGATCGACAGTTGGGATCCGCTGGTGTGTGCAGATCTGCATGTCACGGACGGTGCGGACTTCGAGCCGGACATCTCCATCCAGGTTGAGCCCATCAACCAGGGAGACCCCAACCTGCGCGCCAGCGCCGTGAGCTTGCGAGACCAGTTGATTGCGCGACTGGCTGAGTTGGGCTCCAAACCGCTGGACTTCTATCCTGATCTGGCGAAAACCGATGACCCGTCTTCCGGTTTTGCACTGACGGTGTACTCGCCGCGCTTTTCGACAGGATATTTTCCACAACGCAACCGGTATACGGTTCTCGTAGAGACTCACTCCTGGAAGGAATATGCACATCGCGTGAAGATCACGATCAACACGATCGTCACGCTCGCCGAGTTGGTTGCTGCCCAAGGCGTGGAGTGGTTGAAGCTGTGTCATGAGGCTGACGCGACGGCCAGAAGCCTCGCCGGAACTGAGTTGACGCTCGACTATGTCACTCGCTGGCGCGAGCCCTCGCGGGCCGGATCCGCAACAAATCAACGCGATGACGCGGACGCGCGCACCATCGACTTCCGGGGATACGCCTACACACGAACTGAATCTGCGATATCAGGAGGGCTCGTTACTGTTTACGATCCAAAGACTCCGCAGATCTGGCGGGTGCCGATGCGCGACACGGTCAAACCGCTGCTGAATGTCAGGGCGCCCGGGGCGGGTTACGTCGTGCCGGTGTCCTTTGTTGCGGAGATTGAGCCCCGATTGGTGGCGCACGGGATTGCGAAAGTAGAAGTGAACGGGCGGCGGACTGGAGTGCGGGGCACTGTATTTCGCGCCCGCGAAGTTCAGTTTTCTGCGGCTCCGTTTGAAGGGCGGATGCGGGCGCACCTGGACGGCGCCTGGAGTGAGGAGCTGGTCGACATCGAGTCCGGCGCCCTGTTTGTGCCCATTACTCAATCGCTCGCGCGACTGGTGGCCGCTTTGTTTGAGCCGCGAGCGCCCGACTCCTTCGCCGCCTGGGGTTTTTTCAACGCCTGCTTCGAGCAGAAGGAACAGATGGAGCCGTATGTGGCAGAGCAGGTCGCGGCTCAACTGTTGGCGGCGGATCCGGCGCTGCGGGAGGAATTTACCGCAAAGCTGAAGGCTGACCCCTACTTCGCTGCAAGCGCCAGCGACCGGTTGGAATTCTTTCTGCGGCGGCACGTTTCCTGGGACCAACGCTACAATCTCTATCCTGTGATGCGCGTTGATACCCCTTTGTAGCCGCCGCCTGACATGACATGACTCTGCTTGCCAACCTCGTTGCGACCTCGCAGCGCGTGGGCGCCACGTCCGGTCGCCTCGCGAAGATACGGGAGCTCGCTGCATTCTTGCGGGCCCTGGCACCCGAGGAGATTGAGACCGGCGCTCACTACTTGTCTGGAGAGATCCCACAAGGGCGCATTGGCATCGGCTACGCAACGCTGCGCACGGCTGCGGGAAATGCTCCCGCTTCTGAAGCCGGGATTTCGCTGGCGGAGGCGAATTCGGCGCTCACTGAGCTGGCCGCGATTCGCGGGGCCGGTTCCACGGCGGCGCGCGCGGCTGCGTTGGCGCGGTTGTTTGCACGCGCTACCCGCGACGAGCAGCAATTTTTGCTGCGGCTTCTGACGGGGGAGCTGCGGCAAGGCGCACTTGCCGGTGTCATGGTGGATGCTATAGCGGCGGCGGCGGAGATTCCCGTAAGTGTTGTGCGCCGGGCTGCCATGTATTCGCAGAGCCTCGGCGCGGTCGCGCGGGTTGCGCTGTTGCAGGGCGCAGAAGGTCTGGCTGGATTTCACCTGCAGCTGTTTTCGCCGGTCTCCCCCATGCTTGCCCAAACTGCCGCCGATGTTGAGGAGGCGTTGCAGGTGTTGCCGGGTGAGGTTGCTTTCGAGTGGAAGATGGACGGCGCACGGATCCAAGTGCACAAAGTTGACTCGGAAGTGCGCATCTATACCCGGAATCTGAACGAGGTGACGGACGCCATTCCTGAAATCGTCGAGCGGGTGCGTGCTTTGCCTGTTCGGACGGTGGTGCTCGATGGCGAGGCTATTGCGTTTGATGCGGCAGGAAGGCCTCATCCCTTTCAGGTGACGATGCGACGGTTCGGCCGGAAGCTGAATGTTGAAGAGTCACGCGCCAGACTACCCATCCGGGCGTTCTACTTCGACTGTCTGCATTTTGAAGATCGAAGTATCGAGGACCAGCCTACGAGTGTGCGTGTCGATGCACTGCTGAAAGCCGTGCCGGCGGAAGGATTGGTGCCGCGGCTCATCACTGACTCCGCGGCTGCCGCGCGCGAGTTCTATGACGCCGCACTCGCCGCGGGCCACGAAGGCCTGATGGCGAAATCGTTGGACACCGCGTACGAGGCCGGCAACCGCGGCGCCGGGTGGTTGAAGATCAAACGCGTCCACACTCTGGACCTGGTGGTGTTGGCCGCCGAGTGGGGTCATGGGCGCCGCACCGGCAAACTCTCCAACTTGCACCTGGGCGCACTCGACCCGGCGACGGGGGAGTACGTCATGTTAGGAAAGACATTCAAGGGCCTAACCGACGTGATGCTCGACTGGCAGACACGGGAGTTTCTGGCTCGCGAGACCCATCGCGATCAGTGGACTGTGTACGTTCGACCCGAGCTCGTCGTGGAAATTGCTTTCAGCGACCTCCAGGAGAGCAAGCGTTATCCCGGTGGGCTCGCACTGCGTCTTGCACGAGTGAAGCGTTATCGTGAAGATAAGCGCGCTTCGGACGCAGACAACATGGAATCGGTGCGACGCATATATGCAGCGCAGAGCGGTGTCGCCTGACACCGGCAGGCGTAGGCACGCGGTTTGCTGTTTTCGAAAGGGTTGTGTGTGGCCTTTTGCGGTAGACGCCGATGTCAAAACTCAAGCGCCCTCTGCGGCTTTTCATCAAAGCCGCCTTCAGCGCCGTCGCGATCGGCGGTTTGATTGCCGGCATCAACTGGAGCGAACTGCCTGGTTTGATTGTCGGCTACCGCTGGGAATTCGCCCTCGTGGCGTTCGTGGGACTGGCCATTCAATTCCCCATCAGCGGCCTGAAATGGCACGCTGCACTCAGAGTGTGCAACGTTGACCTGTCATTCAGCAGGCTGACCCGCTTTTACTGCATCTCACATTTCGTTGGGCAATTTCTACCGACCTCGATCGGCGGTGATGCCTATCGAGCCTACCGCGTGTTGCCTCTCGTGGAGCCGCATTCACGAGCAGTGACGTCGATTGTCATCGACCGAATCGTGGGCTTGGCCGCGTTGTTGTTCCTTGGCGCTGTGAGCGCAGTGTTTCTGATGGATCATTTTCGACTGCCGCAAGGCTATTTGTCGGCGCTGGGCTTTGGCTCAATCGCGGCTGTGGTGGGCGGCGCGGCTTTGTACCTGGGCTGGTTCGGCGTGCTGCGCCGCAAACTTCAACACTTGAAGATGGTGGCCGCCATTCAGGGAGACCTGCTGCAGTTGGTGCGCGCGGGCTGGAGATGGCTGCCATTACTTCTGATGGCATTTGTTTTTCAGCTGACCGCTGTCGGTATCGTGTACATGTTGTTTCTCGGTGCCGGATCGGACATTGGATTTGCAGAAGTGGCGCTGATTGCGGCCATTACCGGCGTTGCTGGAATTCTGCCGCTGGCCATCAATGGCATAGGGGTCACCGAGGGGACGATCACGCTGGCGGGTGTGGCGCTCGGTGCGGACTACGAGGATGCGGCGGTCGCGGCGATCTTGTTGCGGGTTGCTGTGCTACCGCTCAGTTGCGCGTGTGGGGTGCTTTACTGGCGCGAGTCGCATGGCAAAGCGGGGCCGGCGCTCATTCCGGCTTGAAGTCGAGCAGCTTCACGATTTCTTCGGCCGCATAGGGGCTGCCAAACACGGTGTCGTATTTTCTCGGAACCGTGCGCGACGGTCGAGTGAAAAAGAGGCCGCCGGCTTCTTCCACGATGACTTCGGTGGCCGCGATGTCCCAGCGGTTCAACGAGAACTCTATAACTGCGTCCACGGCGCCCCGCGCTGCCATCGCGTGCATCCAACAATCACCATTGCCGCGGAAGTAGCGCACGACGCCACCGAGTCGCTCGTAGCCTTCCTCCAGACCTGCCACGCGGAATTTTTGGATTTCGGGGGCTGACACCATGCAGTCGGCCAGATCGCGGCGGGGTGCCACGCTGATTGGGGATCCGTTGCAGTGGGCGCCTGTGCCGCGGGCTGCGGTGTAGAGCTCGGCGAAGGCGGGGAGTTGAATTGCGCCGGTCAGCGCGCGGTTGGTAGTTGGGCGGTTGTTATCGCTGGCGGTGGTGGGATTTCGGCGGCCGTCGTCGCTGGCGCGGTTGGCATTCAGGTGGGCGGTATCGCCGGCGGGGTTGGCCGCGGTGTGAGTGACGGCTGACGGGCTGGGGGCGGTTTCTTCGAAGGCGACCAGCGTGCCGAAGTAGGGCAGGCCGCGCGAAAACGGCATCGTTCCGTCAATCGGATCAACTACCCACCGGTACTGCGAGCCGGTGGTGTCGCCGCCGAACTCTTCACCCAACACGGGCCAGATGTGATCCGGGTCGCTTTTCAGGATTTCGCGGATCTGTTGCTCCGCCTCGCGATCCAACGCCGTGACGGGGGATCCGTCGGATTTCCATTCCACCGCCAGGGCGGGATTGCGGAAGCCGGCCAGTATTTTGGACGATGGACCCAGGGCGGCGCGCCGGGTGAGCTCGAGAATGCGGTCCAGTCGAAGGGCGGGGGTTGATTCGCGGTTCATACTTCAAAGTATGCCAGCGATCGACACTCGTTCAGCACTTTTGGTGGGCCTGGTCGTGTTCGCGCTGTGGAACGGCTGGGGCCAGTGGAAACACCGGGCTGTGCACCCGCCCGATGGGCAGATTGCAGAGCAGGAGCCTCTGCAGTCTGACGTCTTGCCCGTTCCCACAGTCACGCACGGCCGGTGGACGTTGACGCCGCGCGCCCACTACGACATTACGGCCCGGGTTTTGGGAAACGAAAGCTATCGATTCGATGCGCTTGCTGCCTTGGTGCCCGAGGATCTCGCGCTGGGATGGGGGCCGATGTCGGACACCCGGGTCATCAATACGCTGGATATGTCGCAGAGCGCGCGATTCTATTCGTGGCGGCCGCATGCCGACACGCCTGTCACCATTGAGACGATCATCACGCACAGTGCTAACACTCATGTTATTCCTCTTGATGAGCGGGTTGCGAGGCAACTGGCCGATGTACGAGTTGGAGAAGTTGTTCGACTTACGGGGACGTTGGTTGATGCGAATCGCGATGACGGGGCGTGGGTGCGGACTTCGCTGACTCGCAATGACACTGGTGCTGGGGCGTGCGAGGTGTTGCTTGTTGATGGTGTTGAGAGGAAGTGGCCTTGAGGTTGATGGGGCGCTGCCGACTGGGGTCGTTGAGGTGGCCGCGCTGGGTTAGCGGGCCACGAACAGAGGCAGTTTGACCGTGAGGCGCGCGCCTCCGCGGGCAGAATCTGCGGTTGAGCCGGGAGCGTCTGTGATTGCGATCGTACCGTTGTGTGCCTCGACGAGGCTGCGCGCCACTGCGAGGCCGAGGCCGGCACCGCCGGTGCGACGGTTGCGGGAGTCTTCGAGGCGCACGAAGGGCTCCAGGATGGCTTCGCGCTGGTCCGGGGGGATGCCGGGGCCTTCGTCATCCACGTTCAGCGTGACGAACTCGCTGTCGGCGTCAATGGAGAGGTGGGCGGCCTTGCCATAGACCAGCGCGTTGTCGACTAGGTTGGCGATCACGCGACGGAGGGCCAGGCGGTCGCCCAATACTGTTGTGGTGCCGTTCGCTGCGGCACCTGCGACCTGTAGGTCCGCCGGCTTGCCGGCCGAGCGGCGATCGTCTACCTCTGCACGCACAACCTGCGCGAAGTCGACCAACTCCTCGGCCAACTCGCCCGCTCCTGCTCTGCTGGCAAGCAGCGCGTCGTCGAGCAGGCGAAGCATGTCCGCGATATCGGCAATCGCGCGCTCCCGCTCTTCCTCGTCGGGAATCCGGTCCACGCGTAATCTCAGCCGGGTCAGGAAAGTCCGCACGTCGTGTGAGATACCGCCCAGCATCGCGATCCGTCCGCGAACCAGGTGTGACAAACGAACCTGCAGTTTGTTGAACGCCACCTCGCGCCGCAGGGCCAGCAACGCAATCAGCCCGAGCACGGCGCCCGTCAAACCCGCCACGAATCCCACCGGCACGCCCAGAATGTTGGCGACCGGATAGCTCAGCGCATCGACCACCAGGGTGTCGCCGGTCGCGAGCCCCACTCGCAACTCGAGATCAACAGGGGTAACGAACGTAAACCCGAGCCCACCCTTGCCGCCGTGCTCGCGTGAGATCGTCACACTGTTTGGCCGACCTCCTGCAGCAGCGAGGTATTGGTCGACCGCTCGTGCCGTCAATCTCGGGACGCGCTGCAGTTTCGGCGTCACCCCCAGGTGAATTCCAGTCTCCAGCCGGGCGGTCAGAGCTTGGGAGGTAACGGCGTGGAGTATGAGTTGTTGCTCCGCCGGCGACGCTCGTTCTAACAGAGTCACGAGCGCGGCGACCTGCCCCGGCAGTGGCCGCGTATTGCGACTGCTGCCGGATGCGGACAAATAGAAGAGTGCTACGGTACCGATCCAGGCAATCGTCACGCTCAACAGAATGACGAGAGCGATTCGAACTGCAGACGAGAGGTGCATCAGGGAGCCGGCGTAACGTGGACTGTCAACAGGTAGCCGCCGTTCCTCACGGTTGTAATGAGATTGGCACCGGGACTCGCCCGATCGAGCTTACGGCGCAACCGTGACACGATCATATCAATGGAGCGATCCAGGGGATCGGGCATCCTGCCACGCGTCCATTTGCAGATTTGATCGCGCGTCAACACGCGGCGCGGCCTTTGAATGAAGCACGCAAACAGATCGAATTCAGCCGAGGTCAGCGCGATAGCTGTATTGTGGTCATCAATAATCTGCCGCGCATCGAGGTCGACTACCAGGTGGCCCACGGTGAATCGCCTGATAACGGGCGTCTGAGTGCGGGGGCCGCGCCGAAGCATTGCGCGCACGCGCGCGATGAGCTCGCGGGGTCCAAATGGCTTGACGAGATAGTCGTCCGCGCCTGTCTCGAGACCCACGACGCGATCGATCTCGTCGGCCTTTGCACTCAGCATGAGGATGGGAAATCGCTCGTGCGCATACAGCCTTCGGCAGATAGACAACCCATCCTCACCAGGCAACATCACGTCCAGTATCACCAGATCCGGCTGTATTCGGGCGAGGATGGCATCCATGCTGGCGGCATTTTCCGCGGCTTCGACAGCAAAGCCCTCATTCCGAAGGACTTCGCCCACCAACCGCCGGATAACTGGATCGTCCTCGACGATCAGGATGGTTGCACCGGTTTCCGCCATGGAGCCGTTGTAGCCGTATCCGGCGCGATACTCAACCCGCAGATGGGCGCTGTTACACACTGTTACGTGCGGGTGACCAAATGCCGCACATCCGCTGTCACCCGAAATTCCCTCGCCCCGTTGCTGCTGCTACGAGGTCAAGGAGTTTCACACAATGAAGATGGGTATTTTTTCCCGGCTGGCGATCTCGTCAGCCCTGTTGTCACTGGCAGCCTGCAACGGCGGCGGCGATGGAGACGGTGACGGATCCGGTACTGACAATCCATTTGACCCAGTGGATTCAGCCGCGCGTGCGGCCTTCCAGTCCGAGGGCATCCCCGGAATGGGCCTCGCCGTCTACAACCGCAACGGGGTCAAAGTTTTCGAGCAGATGTACGGCACCTTTTCATCCGACGCACGTGTGCCCATCGCCTCAGCATCCAAATTGGTTTCGGGCGTCACGCTCTTCAAACTCATGGATGCCGGGTACCTGACACTCGACTCGACCACCGGGCAGGTGCTCGGCTGGACGGGCGATCAGGCGTCGATCACTCTGCGGCAGTTGCTGTCCTTCACGTCGGGCCTCGCGCCTGAGAATCACTGCACCTACGACTCGACACTCACCCTCGACGAGTGCGTGGCGACAATCTCTCAGACCGGGTTGATCGCCACTCCCGGCACTGAATTCGACTATGGCAGTGTGCACCTCGATGTGGCGGGCCGCATGGCCGAAGTCGTCACCGGCACCCCCTGGAACCAGTTGTTTGCGCAGCAGCTTCGCGATCCATTGGGACTGCCTTCGGACATCGTCTACTACGCAAATCCGTTGAAGGTCACCGGGACAGACAATCCACTCCTCGCGGGCGGGTTGATCATGTCGATGAACGAATACGAGCACGTTCTGCACTTCGTGTTTGACGAGGGAGTGTGGCAAGGAACGCCGCTGCTGGCGCCCCAGATATTCACTACCCAGACTATCGAGCCCTATCCCGACGCGGTAATAGGCAAGAGTCCGGGACCCAATCTCCGGTACGGACTGACAGCGTGGCTCAACTGCAGCACACCACAGACCGGCTGCCATCAGATCTCGTCCCCCGGCGCTTTTGGGTTCACGCCCTGGATTGACCGGGACGCCGGCTACTACGCGATTCTCGGCATGTTGGATATGAACAACTACAAGACCCACTTCGGCGGCCATCTCGAGCAGCAGCTGGCGCCACTCATTGTCCAGGCCCTCCAACAGTCGGGCAACTAACTGACAGGAAACCGAAATGAAGCCATTCAATCTGCGCAACTTTGCAATCCTTACCGCCTGCATCACGCTCAATACGGGCTGCATGATGGCAGCCCGCGCCGTGGTGGGCCAACGACAGCCGGACCCGAGCAGGATTTTTGACTCGGCGGATACCAACGGTGATGGCGTGATCACTCGCGAGGAATTCCATGCAGCGCGGGAGCGCGCCTTTAGCAAACTCGATCGCAACGGCGACGGATACATAGACAAGGACGATCTCTCAGGCCGCCTGGCTGGGCGCCAGAAGGCTCAGGAGCGGCTGGCCCAGCTGGTCACGCAACTCGACAAGGATGGCGATGGTCGTGTCAGCAAAGCCGAATTCGTCGATGGGCCCACGCCGTTGTTCGATCGCGCTGATACGGACCACAATGGCGAGCTCAGTCGCGATGAGGTTGCGGCTATGAAGAAGAAGCTGGCTGAGCTCAAGGGGTCGTAGCCGG
>Ga0137415_10001041_pt1 | contig 27366 bp, 23 predicted proteins | sample CZODoug3_1_1_16f_FD_183082 | JGI IMG/M metagenome (GOLD analysis project Ga0137415, IMG submission 183082) | Vadose zone soil fungal communities from Angelo Coast Range Reserve, California, USA - CZODoug3_1_1_16fungal (Hybrid Assembly) | ecosystem: Environmental > Terrestrial > Soil > Vadose...
ATTGATGTTGCCCATGGCGTGCGGACCATCGAAGTCATACGGCGTGTGGCGCCTCATATCCATGCGGAAACCGAAGTGCTAAGGCTCGAGCAGCGAGAGGCAGAGGACCACGATGGGGTTTTTGTGATGCCAGGCGCGGTTGAGTTGGTACGTTCGATCCCCGAAGGACAATGGGGCGTGGTTACATCGGGAACCCGCTTGCTGGCGAGCGCTCGATTGCAGTGGGCGGGGCTGCCGCGGCCGCGTGTTTTGGTGACGGCTGAAGATGTGACGCATGGAAAGCCGGACGCAGAGCCGTATTTAAGGGGAGCACAACTACTGGGAGCGAAGCCTGAGGATTGTTTGGTGATTGAAGACGCCCCGGCGGGAATTCAGTCGGCGCAGGCCGGCGGCATGAAAGTTGTGGGACTTACAAGCACGTATGGAGCGCCCCAACTGCAAGCAGCCGATGCTGTGGTCCAGAAACTGGCTCAGGTGCAAGTTAGAAAGGATGGTCCGGGAAGGTTGGCCGTGAGCCTTCAGGGTCATGAATAGCAGGCAGAACTCACCGCAACCAATCTTCCAGTTCGATTCCGCGGTCGGTTTTCTCGTCACGATATTTCACGATGACTGGAGTGTAGAGCGAGAGACCCCATTCGTCCGCTGCGCCCTTTTTCACTGTGCGCTGTCCTGCTGCGCGCGAGCTTAGGGTGCTAGAGCTTACTTCGCGAGACCCAGGCACCACTACGGCATTTTCGGGAACTTCGAGTGGAGTGTCGAGAGTTGCACGGTAGATTTCGCTGCGCACAAGGTCGTAAAGCGGCGTGGACCGAGTCAAGATCGTCCCCGCACCGAGGACGGCGCGGGCGCGCACCAGCGTGCCTTCGTAGACTCCGCAATTGCCGCCCACCAGCACGTCATCCTCGATAATCACAGGCGCGGCGTTCACCGGTTCAAGCACGCCACCGATTTGTGCAGCTGCGCTAAGATGCACGCGCTTGCCGATTTGCGCGCACGAACCTACCAGCGCGTGCGAATCGACCAGAGTTCCTTCGTCCACATAGGCGCCCACATTGATGAACATGGGCGGCATGCAAATGACTGAAGGCGCAACGTAAGCTCCCTCGCGCACCGAGGAACCACCCGGGACGACACGGACTTGATCGGCAACGGTGAACTGACGGGCGGGGAAGGTATCTTTGTCTACAAATGAAAGGCAGGCACCACTTCCCATTTCGGCGAGTTGTCCGAGACGGAATCCCAGCAGAATGCCTTGCTTCACCCAGGCGTTGACGGTCCAGCGGCCGTTAATCTTCTCGGCCGCACGGATTTTTCCTTGGGTGAGTGCGTCGCGAAATTTGAGGAAAGTCTGGCGCGCTGACGGGTCATGCTCGACTTCTCCGACGGCAGCGAGGCGCTCGATGGAGGATTTCAAGGATTGCATGAAGGGGAAGTATAAAGGAATGCTGGAACGAGGAGGATGAGTACCAAAATAATCGGGTTCGTTTCAATGAGGTGGTCTTTGGCGGGTCGCGGGATCACTGTCGTTCGCAGAAATCCAGCGGCCAGCAGTTCGTTGGCCTTGAGCACGAAACGATCGCGAAAGCGGGTCTCTGTAAAACGCAGAGTCAAAAAGCCTCTGGAATCCTGCCACGATGAGAAGGTGGTACCAGGTCAACCGATCTGCGGCTTGGAATGCTCTCGGACCCCACGGGCACAGTCCTTGAAGGCAGTGCAAATACGGGGTCATCGTCAGTCTTACGAGTTATGCTAAATCGGAAACGGCCGCAATCATCGACCTTAATCCCTCACACGCATTTGCACTCGCTGCGGATCAACACGCCGGTCATGCCGTGCGCGGCCTCGCGCGCGGCGGCCACGGTCGGGTAGGGTCCGTGCCAGCGGGCGTGATTAACGTCGTGGCCGGCAGGACGTCCCTTGCCGTGGCTGCATTGACCGCAGGATGCGCGATGCAGGACGATTTTGTGCGGACCTGCTGCCCAGTTCTCGTAAATATAGAACTCCGGGACCTGCGCCGCGGCCGCGGCAGGCTTGGCGATCAATCCAGCTTCGGCGGCTACCTTCTGAAGGCGGCTGCGAGTGTCGCGGCGCATGGGCACCAGAGGCAGCCGATAGACTTCTTCGATGCGTCCCATCATGGCGAGCACGGCTTTCACCGGCATCGGGCTAGACTCGGTGAAGTTGGCCTGCATTAGCGGCAGATACTTGCGATGAAGACTGCGGGCGGTGGTCCAATCGTTGTTGAGCGCAGCTCGTGTCATGGCTGACATTTCGTGTGGGATTTCATTCGATGCGACGGAAATAATTCCCACGCCGCCGAGGGAGATTACTGGAAGAGTGACAGCATCGTCGCCTGAGAACACCAAAAATCTTTCGGGCACAACGTTGATGACCTCGGCGATCTGCGTCATGTTGCCGCTGGCTTCCTTTACCCCGACGACGTTGGGGATCTCCGCGAGGCGTGCCAGCGTGCCCGGCTCGATATTTGCGCCCGTGCGCCCTGGTACGTTGTAAAGGATGATGGGCTTGTCTCCTACGGCTTCGGCGATGGCTTTGAAGTGCCGATATTGGCCTTCCTGCGTGGGCTTGTTGTAGTACGGGGAAGCGGTGAGGATCGCATTCACTCCGGGCCGCGCCGCAATCTCTTTCGCCTTCTCGACTGCATCGTGAGTTGAATTTGAGGTGGCGCCCGCGACCACAGGCACTCGTCCTGCCGCAATCTCTATTGTGGTGTCAATTACGTAGAGCCATTCATCGTGCGTGAGAGTAGGCGTCTCGCCGGTCGTGCCGCAGGGAACTAGAAAATCAATGCCTGATTCCACTTGCCATGCGACCAGGTTGCGCAGGGCAGTATCGTCGATGGAGCCGTCCTGCCGAAAAGGGGTTACGAGCGCCGTACCACAGCCACGGAGTTGCATACGAATAAGATAGCGCGAATAGGGATAGAGGGAAACTCAGCCGAAGGCAAGCGCAGACTTGATTTCGAAGGCGTATCTACAACTCCCGCCACACGTCTTTGAAATCGTAGAAGCCCTTTTTGCCCGCGAGCCATTCCGCCGCGCGCACGGCACCTTCCGCGAAGCCGCGGCGGGAGGTGGCGTCGTGGCAGAGATAGACATTGTCGTTGGCGGACTCGAGGACTACCTCGTGCATGCCTATGACTTCTCCCTCGCGGAATGAAATGATTTCGATTTCTTCGTCCTTGCCGCTGGCCTCGCGGATCACGCGCTGGATGGCTATTGCCGTGCCGGAGGGGGCATCCTTCTTGTGGGCATGATGACGCTCGAAGATTTGACCTGTGTATTCGTGCTGCAGCGCTGCGGCCGCGGTGCGGGCGATGTCAAAGAACAGATTTACTCCTATGGAGAAATTTGCTGCGTAAACGAATCCCGTGTTGTGAAGCTTAACTAGTTCGCGAATTCGGTCCAGTTCCTGGTACCAACCGGTGGTACCGACGACCATGTTCTTGCCGGGCTTAACGGCGGCTTCAATGTCAGCGACGACGCTGTCGGGGGTGGTGAAATCGATGACCACATCTACGTCGCGAAGTTTCTCGGGAGTTAGGGCGGCACAGGCGTCGTTTTCTTTTGCTCCGGCGATCTGGATGTGATGTTTGCGTTCCCGCGCTAACTCGGCGACCAGCGTGCCCGTTTTTCCACGTCCTAAGATAAGCAGGTTCATGACTTCGAGAAAATCGAACGCAAACAGCTTACCTCAGGAGTCTGTAGTCATGCCGGAGTAGGTTTGGTGTAATGCCTTCTGATGGCGTCAACAGTGTCGACGTAGACAACTTGCGCGCCACACAATTGCAAAAAATCCTTTTCGACTACATCCCTGCTGGCACTGGCATCCCATAGCAACACATTGTTGAACCGGAGGGTGCGTGGATCAGACTCAACTCCTGGTGGTAATTGTCGTCATCGCATCGACGTGGCTGGAATCCTGTTTTTCGCAATGCGCAAGCCCGCAGCCAAAAATTGCGGGAGCGCTTTGGGCCCGAATACGATCGGGTTGTAAAGCAGGAAGGAGATCCTCGCAAGGCAGAAGGGGTACTGGAATTTCTCGAGAAACGCAGAGCGAAGTTCAAAATCCGCCCACTGTCGGCCGCCGACCGATCCGGTTTTGCGGTTCGTTGGAACGAGGTCCAAAGCCGGGTTGTAGACGATCCCCGAGCAGCGGTGACTGTTGCCGAGAGTCTGGTCAGCGAGGTAATGCAGGCCCGCGGATATCCAATCGGCGAATTTGAGCAACGCGCCGCCGATATTTCGGTGGATTATCCAGTGGTTGTGGAAAATTATCGTGCCGCACATGCGATCGCGCTGCGCCACAGTGCTGGCCAGGCCAGCACGGAGGACCTGCGGCAGGCGATGGTGCATGACCGCAAGTTATTTCAAGAACTGCTCGATGAGCGTGCCGCGCAAAGAATAGGGAGCATAACCATGGCCACACCGTTGAGAAAAGACGAGCCCCAACAAATCGACAACCAGAAACTCACAACTGCTGATCTCGCCAAACGACAGCGTGCCGCTACAGAACCGAAGGGTCCCAGACCTGTTCTGGGTGAAGGGATGCCGGCTGAGCAAAATCTTGAGCAGGCTGGCAGAGAGCCAAAGCAGAGTGCAAGCGGAGATGCCGCAGCCACTGTTCCCAAACAATGAGTTGGAAGCTTTTGCGCAGTCGCTGGAAAGAAGTTCAAACTGCATTCGTGGACGAGCCACGCAAGGCGGTCGAAGAAGCCGATGGCTTGTGGCTTCTGCGATGAAGCGGCTAGCTGAAGTATTCGCGGAGGAACGCTCGAAACTTGAGCAGCAATGGGATCGCGGAGACAGTGTCTCGACTGAGGATTTGCGCATCGCATTGCAGCGATACCGCACGTTCTTTCAGCGGTTGTTATCGGTTTAAAGAAGACCAAGAGAAAGGCCGGCGGACTCGCGGATTTACGCGGGTCCCGGCCATGCGGCTACGCGAATACTTCCGGATCCAGCTCCGCAAAAAATGTTTTGTGCAGACGCTGAATGACATCGGGTACTTCGTCTTCTTCGATTACGAAGGTCAGGTTGATCTCAGAAGCTCCCTGCGAAATCATGCGAATCTTCTTGTCTGCGAGTTCGCGAAATACCAGCGCGGCGATGCCCGGCTTTTCCCGCAGATTCTCGCCCACCAGGCAGACGATTGCCTTGCGTCCTTCATATTTAACGTCAGCCAACTTGGACAGGTCGGCCGCGAGGGCGGGTATGGAGTGATTCGAGTCCACGGTGAGTGAGACGCTGACTTCAGAAGTTGAAACCACATCGACCGCAACCTTGTGCCGATCAAAGGCTTCAAAGATCGCGCGCAGAAAACCGTGGGCCAGCAGCATGCGGGGCGCAGCGACCTGGATGATCGTGATATGTTTCTTGGCCGCGATGGCTTTGAAGATGTTTTGTCCCTGGGGAGCGTGCGTGGTGATACGCGTTCCTTCGCAGGACGGATTTAAAGAATTCAGCACGTATACCGGGATATTTTTCTGGATTGCCGGCAGGACCGTTGCCGGGTGCAGTACTTTCGCGCCGAAATAAGCCAGTTCGGCAGCTTCGTCGAAGCCGATGACTTTGATGCGGCGTGCGTCGGGGCAGATTCTGGGGTCGGTGGTGAGGATGCCGTCAACGTCAGTCCAAATTTCGATACGCTCCGCGCCAAGGCCGGCGCCCACGATGGCGGCAGAAAAATCTGAACCGCCTCGGCCGATGGTCGTGGTAATGCCCGCGCGACTCGCGCCAATAAATCCTCCCATGACCGGTATTTGGCTTTCATCGAGGAGTGGTTGCACCTTCGTCTTCAAGCGTTCATTGGTTTCATCATATTGCGGAACTGCCTGCATGTAGTTGCTGTCAGTGACCAGGATGTCGCGGGAGTCCACGTGGCTGCCGTTTAAGCCGCGTGCTGAGAAAGCCGCCGCCACGATTTTGCTGGAGAGCACTTCACCGAAGGCGGCCACGTGGTCGGTGGTACGCGGCGTCAATTCACCGACAGCTGAGATGCCGCGCAGCAATTCGTCGAGCGCCTCGAAGTCGGCTCCAAGTTCCGCATGGAATTGAGTGAAGAGCGCAGTTCCCAGCAATTCGCTGGCAGTGTTGTAGTGGCGTTCTTGAAGCGAGCGGCAGAGCTTGAGCGCGGCCTTGCGCTCTCCGGCTCCGGCGGCGCGTGCCATGGTGAGCAGTGTGTCGGTCACCTTGGACATGGCGCTGACCACGACCACGGGCCGTTGCGTCAGACGCCCTTGCACGAGGGAAGAAACGCGGTCGATGGCCTTCGCGTCTCCGACCGAAGTGCCGCCGAACTTCATCACGATCATCGGCGTGACTTCCTTATGCCCTGGGGGAGCGCGTCTGGGTGTGGATTCATCCCAGATATCCCTTAGCTTTTAGCAGCTCGGCGTTCAGCACTGCCGCACCGGCTGCTCCGCGGATCGTATTGTGCGATAGGACGGTGAACTTCCAGTCGAGCACTCCGCAAGGACGGAGCCGGCCCACGGCGATGGTCATGCCTGCGCCTAGATCGATGTCGAAGCGGGGTTGCGGCCGGTCGGGAGCGCCGAAATACACTACAGGATTTTTCGGGGCGCTGGGCAATTGCAGTTCCTGAGGCTCAGCGCGAAAACTATTCCACGCAGCGATCATTTCTTCCGGCTTCGCCTTGCTCTTGAGGCGAATGGAAACCGACTCGGTGTGGCCGTCCTCGACCGCCACACGGTTGCATTGCGCGCTCATGGCGAATGTGGCCGCCACAACTTTGGTTCCATTCATCTGTCCGAGCAGCTTCCGCGTTTCTTCCTCCATCTTTTCTTCTTCTTTGGCGATGTAGGGAATCACGTTGCCCAAGATGTCGAGTGACGCCACTCCGGGGTAGCCCGCCCCGCTGACAGCCTGCATAGTGACGGCCATGACGGTTTCCAGGCCGAAGCGTTGCGACAAGGGTGCCAGAGCCAGCACCAGGCCGATGGCCGAGCAGTTCGGGTTGGTTACGACGTAGCCGCCCGATTTCTTGCGCCAGGCTTGCCCATCGATCAACTTAATGTGGTCGGCGTTGACTTCCGGAATCACCAGCGGCACATCTTGCTGCATGCGCAGAGCACTGGAGTTTGAGACCACCGCGCAGCCGGCATCGGCAAAGCGAGGCTCGAGCTCGGCCGCAATATCGGCGTCCAGCGCGGCAAAGATGACCCGAGGCGCGCCATCGGGTATTGCCGGAGAAACGCGCATCGCCGCGACAGCGGTGGGAATAAACGTCTTCAGGCGCCAGCGTGCAGCCTCGGCATAGGACTTGCCTTCGGAACGATCCGAAGCTGCCAGCCAAGCCACCTCGAACCACGGATGACGTTCCAGCATTTGGATGAAGCGCTGTCCCACAACTCCGGTAGCGCCCAGAATTCCTACGGGTATTTTGGTGCTCATAGGTTGATCATAATTTCTGCATGAAGGTTAATTCGGATTTTACAACAGCGCTTAGATCTAACCGGATGTTGAGTGGGTTCTTGACCCCCACTGCCCCGGAATCTCTGCGGAAGGTGAAGCCGAAAAGGGGCTGAAGTTACGCCTGAGAATCGCGGAGGAACTGCAGACTTCAATCCTTACGTCCGGGGCACAATTTCGCTTCCGAAAGAGTACTGGTTGAGCGGGCCAAACTTTCGTTTCTCCGCGTATAAGCGCCAGCGGCGGAAAACAATGCGCAAGCTGGCCATGACCGGAATGGAAAGGAAGATGCCAAGAATACCAGCGATTTCTCCTCCGGCCATTACGCCGAAAATCGCTGCCAAGGGATGGAGTTCCATACTCTTCCCCATGATGCGCGGGGAAGTCACGTAATCCTGAAGCAATCGCCACAGTCCCAGAAATACCAGGAGAACAATCCAATGCTTATAAGCCATCAACAACGCGACGCTCATAATGATGATTGCGGCTGCCAGCGGTCCCACCACCGGGATGAACTCGAGCAGGCCGCCGGTGGTGCCCAATACCAGCGCGTAAGGCACGCGCAGGCTGCCAAGAAATGCCGAGTATGCGACGAGAGTGAGTGCCGCGAGCGTCAGTTGCGCGCGAATGAAGTGGGCCAGCATCTGATTCAAATCGTTGAGCACTCCCTCCAAAAGCTCGCGCTGAGGCCGCGATTGCACCAGCGAAAGTAGTAGCTCACCAAATGCGCGGCCATCTTTAAGGAAGAATATAGACAGGATGGGTACGACAATAAAAAGCCACGCCTGCTTGGCCACGTCCGCAACCCGCAGACCAACCCGCTGGGCGACTCGAGTAATGTCGCCGCTGTGATTCGCCAGAAATTCTCTCAGGAGTTCGGTGGTCCTGTAGTTCCAGCCATGTTGTTCGCCGAGTTGCTCTGCAATTTTGCCAGAACTAAGCTGCGTCAGCACATCAGGCAAAGTCTGCCCCAGCCGCGTTCCTTCGCGGCCGATTCGCGGCCCCATGGAAACGAAGAGCAACACTACGAGCGACAGCAAGAGAGCATAGATGACCGCAATCGCGCGGCCGCGACCGTGCAGAAGCCGCTCCAAATACGAAACAACGGGACTCATAAGATAAGCAAAGAAAATGGCGAACAGGAATGCAATCAGAGTCTGCCGCGCTGCATACAGAAAACCGAAGCCCAGCGCAAACAACAGCACCGTCACCAGTACCCGCGCCGTGCGTGTATCAATCACCGACAAAGTTTCTTTCCGAACGATCTCAAATCGGGCGCGAAGATCGATCCCCCCTAGTCTCGAACAACTTCCGTATTATCGGCAGGGATCGCTACTCGCATCAGTTTGAATTGATCGTGGTCATCGACCCAAAGCGCCCAGGTGAAACCTTCCCCACTCAGATTCAAGCGCAGGAGTTCCCGCTCCGCACCGCGGATGCTCACCTTTTCCTTGCCTACTAACTCGAGCCGGACTCGCATGGAAGTCCGATCCTGCGGCACCAAAACGCCGAATTCCACAGGTCCCTTCTGGCATTGCAAATTTCCACCCTCCGGGTGGCAGTCCGCAGCCAGGTAACGCCACAAGAGCACTTCACGATGAACGAAGAAATTGTTGTCCAGGATCATGGACGTGTTGGGCATCAAGAATGGCTGTTCCGCGGGTTTGGCGGAGGTGGAAGTGGAAATTTTCTCAATTAGAAATTCGTTGCTAGGAGTGACGACCAACGAACTCACGGCCGGGGTTGTTTCCTCCCACTCGTAGCGAACCAATTGCGCATTGGGCATGATCTGCAGTTCCGAGCTCTGATCGTAGTTAGCCGTGCCGCTAGCGTCTTTAAGATGCGACTTGATGATGCTGAGGCCGCGCTGCTGCTGGACGCTGAAGCTCTCCGTTATTACCCGCTGTCCCTTTATGAAAACACCGAATGAACCCGAGTCCACGGTCTGCGCAGCGGGCTGTTTGGCCTTGTGTTTGTCCTTATCCTTATCCTTATCTTGCTTCTGGTCCCTGGCCTGGGTCGCAAGGGCGCACAGCAACACAATCGCTATCAGCCATCGGGCATCCTTGGTCCATTTCAACATGCTAATGCTAGGCAATTTCAAACTCCCTTTCTCCGGTCCAGATCAAAGGCTCTGGCGACCTCCGCGGCAACCGCTGCCGCATCTTTGCCACTTGTTTCCATGCGCAGCGATGCTTTCAGGTAACCCGGCCGGCGAGCATCGTAGAGCCCTTGGAAGCCCTGGGCATCTATGAGGAGGGGACGATCGACCTGCTTGCGGCTTTTCTGTTGCTGGCAGCGCCCCCACAGCTCGGCAACCGGCGCGTCCAAAAAGACCGTGGGAACTCCGATGCTTTTAATTCCCGCAGCGTTTTCTTTTTGCACGAATGCACCGCCTCCAAGGGCGACGATCATCGCCGATCCACTTTGTAGCTCTTTCAGCAACTCGCGCAGAGCTGCTCGCTCGGCACGCCGAAATTTCTGCTCTCCCAGAGTCCGGAACAGTTCCGCGACCGTCCGTCCCTCGCGCCGTTCGATACGCTCGTCCAGATCCACAAACGTCCACCCCAACCGTTCTCCCAAGGCCCGCCCAACGCTGCTCTTGCCCGCGCCCATGAAGCCGACAAGGAAAAGAGCTCGCAGGGACACGTCGCCCGCCTGCGAACGCTTCTTCTTTGGGCGGCGTACCCCTGATCGCTTCTGCATGCGTACCGGGCTCTTAGGACGCCCTTTCGCCCGAATCGGTTTTCGTATCGAATCTACTTTTCTGAGCGTTTCTTGAGGTGGATTTTACCACTGAAGGTACGCAGCACGACCGAGGATGCTGCCTTGTTGATGGTGCCGGAGAAGGCACTCCCCACCTTGGTTGGGAACCAGTTGTGATTCTTGGGTTGGAGGGGGATGTCATCATGGACCTCTCCGCGGACGGAGCGAGCGCTCACGTCGGCAGAAGTCCACTCTGGAATAATGGCATCGATATTTCCGCTGTGGCTGGTCAGGCGGTATTCTCCGCTACTGCCGAAGTCCCCGCTGTAAGTGATGGTTCCGCTTGTGGAAACAACCTGCACCAGCTGGCCTGTGACCCCGTTCAGCGTTACTTCTCCACTCAAGGAGTCGACTTCGACGTGACCGTCTTTAATGTTGCTCAGCGTCACTGGCCCGTTCAAGGTTTTTATGTGTACATGTGCGTCGGAAATGTCTTGCACATCGACCGTGGCCGCTGCGCCTTCCAGAGTTACGTCTCCGTGCAGTCTCTCGGCTCGTAGTGGGCCAGTGGTGGAATGCATGGTGATGCTGGCGTCCGCCGGCACGAGGACTTCATAATCCACGCGCCCGCTCTGCCGGTCGGCGCCAGGCAGAAGGTGCGACTGAATATCTACGCGGTTTCCGGTCTGGCTGTTGTCCACCTCGACCTTGTCAGAATGGAGGAATGCACTTACGACGACGGTATTATTGGAGGAAGGCTTTACCGAGATCGATCCGTAAGGGTTGTTCACCGAGACGCCCGCCTTCGGCCCCACTATGAAGTGATATTCCTTGCGGCTCTCGGCGACCAACGTGCCCGCTACCATGACTCCAACCATGACAACTTTCGCGGTGCGCGCGCTAACCATGTGAATCCCTCAAAGCTTGCTACCCACGGTTCTCTTGGCCCGCGGGCCAAGATTCCATCATTATGGCAGAGAACGGTCCATGGCCATTTCAAAAAGCATGGCCTTCTGCTGGTAAGCGTCCATCAATGAACGCCGTGCCTCTGCGTCATTCGGGTTGGCGTCGACCGTACTCTGTGCGTCGAGTATGTATTCGTTGACCCGCCGCAAATTGTCCTCATACTGCATCTTCATGAACGGAGCACGGTCAGCGACTTCCTGCAACAACTCAGCGTCGTTCATGCCCACATCCGCCACAGCGACATTTGCAGCAGGAACGGGAAGAGGAGGAGTGTCCTTGGTCAATCGCGTGGACGGGGAATGCTGGTTCGCGTAAATCCCCACCAGGATGAGGAGGGCTGCTGCGGCTGGGACCATCCAACGCGCCCGTCCCCAGCGCGTGCCGAACGACGCCACCAGCGAACGCGATTCACCGGGCGGACGAATCAGTCTTTCCTGCCGTAAAGCGATGGCAATGGAATTCCATACTCGAGGGCTGGGTTCATCGACCTCGCGCAGTTCCGCAGCCGTCGAGATAATGAGGTTTAGATCAGCGACCAGCGTGGAGCACGCTGGACAACCGGCCAAGTGGGCCTGCTGTTCTGCATTACTGCTGTTTTCGACTTCCGCCAAGCTCTGATGCAGCTCAACGCAGTTCATACGACTCTCCCCAAGCTTACTGCGGTTATTTATGTTTACCGCAGTTCATGCGCCTCTGCAAAGGTACTGCTATATTCCTCAGGACTTCCCGGCCTTTTCGGCTCTCTTCATCCTGAGGATGTCGCGCAACTTCATACGTGCTTTGTGTAACTGTGACTTGCTATTTCCGATCGAACATCCCACGATGCCGGCTATTTCATTGTGTTCGTAGCCTTCAACATCGTGCAGGACAAAGATCGTCCGGTAGCCGGGAGGGAGACTTTCGACTGCCTTCTGCAACTGCAGCCGGTCGATGGATCCGGCCAACGACAAATCTTCGGCCCCAAAATCTTTCTTCGGTGAGTCTTCCTCTGTGTTTTGCGTGGTCTCTTCCAACGAAACCACGGGAAGGCTCTTCTTCCTTAGATGCATCAGGACGACGTTTACCGACAGCCGATGTAACCAAGTCGAAAATGCTGACTCGCCCCGAAACGTGCCGATCTTGCGAAACAACTGCAAGAATGCTTCCTGGGCCAGATCTTCTGCCTCCGCCGTGTTGGCGGTCATACGCAAACATAGCGAATACACGCGTCGCTTGTGACGATCGTACAGAGCCTGGAACGCTTCCGCGTCCCCTTGCTTGGCCCGTTCGATCGCGTCTGCTTCGCTGAGACCGTCGTCTGTTTGCTGTCTTCGGTCGGTCAAGTCGCCTGTTCCGGCCGCACTCACTTTGATGCCGCTTAAGTAGCTTTTCGTTGTACGGCTTGCGAGCCCTACAGAGTTCTGGGGGAGCGCGGTTACCTTCAGAATATCAGACCTTTTCTCCCGATCCTGGAATTCAACAATGAGCCTCGGCACGGTCGTCGCCTCCTGAGGAAACCCTTTGTGTTCGCGGAGTTGTACGGTTTTGCCCTGAGAACTTCTAACCCGGTTGGGGTTGACGGAGTCGCGAGACTACCAAAATTGGTAAGGCAGGAAGATTACCGGGACGCACTGTTGGCCGTAGTAATAGTTTCCAGGCCGTGTCCGTGAGGACCTGTTTCGCGCCGCCGCAAGAGAAAGGCAAACAGCACGCCAAGGAATCCCAAGCCCGAAAAAATCCACATCCCTAGGCGGTAACCGGAAGGATTGTCGGCGCCGGCGTGGCTGTGATTATTGGCCCATCCAATCACCAGGTTAAGACCGAACAGGCCAATATTCTGGATCATCGTCATAAGTCCGTAGGCAGTGCCCAACTTCGACTGACCGACGATGTAGGCCACGGAGGGCCACATGACCGCCGGAATCAGCGAGAACGCAACTCCCATCATTGCCATCGGGACATACAGGCTGACATGCGTATAAGCCATCATCAGGTATACGGGAATTAGCAGCACAGAACCGAGCATCATTAACAGGGCCCGCTTGCCTACGCGGTCCACCCAGAGGCCAAATAGCGGAGTGGCTATCATTGCAAACAAAGTCAGCATGCTGGACAGAAATCCTCCAAATTCACGCGACGTGCCATGGGCCTCCATGAAAAATTTCACGGCAAACGTTTGAAAAGGAAAGACGGCCGAGTAGAAGACGATACAAAGCGCGACGATGAGCCAATAACTCACGCCAAACTTCCAAAGGTCAGAGAAGACGACTTTGTCGGTGGAGACCTCGCCGAGACGGTAATGGTTTTCGGCCCATACTTCCATGATCCAGTAGATGACGGATCCGACCAGGCACAAGCTGGCAAAGGCCACCGAAATAATGAAGGGCGTGCGCCAGTTGGCATAGGCCGCCCGCGCCCAAGTCGGGGAGTTAAGGGCGGCAAACGTTCCTAATCGCGAGGCGGTCAGGTTCAACCCGAAGGCAAAGCTGAGTTCCTTGCCCCTGAACCAGCGCGCCAGCGCAGTGGTGACCGCAACATTAAGCGATTCCGCTCCCATACCGAAAATCAGGCGCCCGGTTGCCATAAGCGGCAGGTGCCCGGACACCGCGGTGATGACCGGACCGATGAAGCAGAGAACGCCGAATATCATCAACGCTTTTCGCAGTCCCATGCGATCAATGAGGAAGCCGCCGATTACTACCGTGAAAATGTTCGGAAAACTGTAAATCGCTTGCAGGAACCCGATGTTCAAATCAGAGAACCCGAGTTGGCTTTTGAGCACGTCGGCGAGAGGACTTAATGCGTCATACACGTAGTAGCTGCCAAACATCGCAAGGCTGAGGAAGATGAGGACCAGCCACCGGTATCGGCGTGTAGGCTCGGGACGCAAGGTTTCAGGCATCGGTGGTTTTCTCGGAACGAAAAGATTGGAATCAGGAATTTGCGAGCAGAAGATTAGCAGATCGTGGCAGCGGTTCGCACTGAGCAAAAAAGAAGGCTCGGAATGCCGAGCCTTCGCGCACACGAATCAAAACTAAAGACCTTGGTGGCTGCTATTGAATTTTCTCGGTCTTGCCGTCCCACTTAACCTGGCCGTTCTGCTGGTTCATCCGTTCCACGTCCTGATTTGTGTAACTGCGTGCGGCCCTCTTCACGCTTCTCACCGAAGAGGTAGCCTGTCCCGTACCGACGGATTCCTCCTGGCCGGTGTAATAGGTCCAGACGTGCCGCATTTCTTCGCCATGTCCGGCCTCGCGGTGTTCGGCGCGCTCCTCGTGCATTCCTCCGCGTTCCTCAGGAGGAAGCCTTACGGCAGGCGAAACCATAGGACTTCCACCGCCGGAGTACCACACCGGCTCGGTATAGACGGCGCTCGTATTGCCCGTGACCATGGAGAGAGTCGAATTCCTGGCGCCGGCCAAGAGTCCGCCGGTAGCGTTGCTTGCTCCCATTGGAGACGGGGAAACGGTTTCGAGGGAGACGGTGGGTGTAGTCACTAGCGGGATGTAGGGCCCGCAGCCATACCAACAATAGCCGGGAACATTTCTTACTTGACCAACTGCGAAAGCAGAGAAAACAAGAACCAGAACAGCAAGACTAACGGTACGCATACGACCTCCTGGGAGACGTGCCCAATGGCTGCTTCGGAGCAGGTGGCGTGCCAGGATTCGCTTCTGTTTTACTTGCTAAATGGGCGCTTTTCAGATCTTTAGACGCCGACCCGAGACATGGCCTTCACGTATTGTGCAAAGACTTTCCGCTAATCCGCAGCAAAACAAGCTTTTGCCACCTTTTGCGGTACCTAACTTCCTACGTACCTGGCGTACAGGCTACGAGCAATTGCCGTGTCGGTCGTGCCTTTGATGATGGCCCGGCCATCCGGAAAGAGAGTCATCTCATAGGGATCGTGCCAGAACTTCAGCACGAAGTCATTGTGCCGGACCACGCCGTGGGGTTGGAGGCGGCGGTCCATTTCCGCGAAATCGATTGGCCTCTCGTGCTCGTGAATCTGCACGGAGTTGCGACCGCAGAGCGTAATATGCGCCCGCCCTTCTCCCGCGAGATGGATGAAGTCTTTTGTTCCGCACGCACGACAGTCGGGACGCGGCTGAGCCGCGGAAATTTCCCCATGTTCATTGCTCCAGACGTCAAACGACAGCAGGGTTCGCCGCAGCTGCGGGGCGTCAGGGCCCCCGACCAGGAGTTTGAGCACTTCAGTGACGGCAATCGAAGCCACCACATTCACCGCCGAATTCAGGATGCCGGAGGTTTCGCAGGTCTCGACGATACCCCGCGGCGAATCCGGGAAGATGCACGCCAGGCAAGCTGTCTTTGCTGGCAGGATGTTCATCGTCACCCCATAGCTGCCCACAGCCGCCGAATAAATCCATGGAATCGACTGCTGCACCGCATAGTCGTTTAGCAGATAACGCGTCTCGAAATTATCAGTGCCATCGAGGATAAGATCCATCCCTTCAAGCAGGCCTTCAATGTTCGCCGGGGTAAGATCATTCACTTCAGGTTCGATTGCGATCTCCGAATTAAATGAAGCTATCTTGCGCGCTGCAGCGATGGCCTTGGGGAGAGACTCAAGGGCGTCTTTTTCGTCAAACAACGACTGCCGCTGTAGGTTACTGGGCTCGACGTAGTCGCGGTCGATAATGCGCAACTTGCCGACGCCCGCCCGCGCCAGCAGCCCAGCGAGTGCCGAGCCGGTTGCGCCGCAGCCGACGATAGCAACTCGTCCGCTCGCCAAACGGCGCTGCCCTTCCACACCGATGCCATGGAATAAAGTCTGGCGTGAGTATCGTTCCTCGATCCGCCCTTGCCGAATTTGGGCTTCCTGTCTCAAAGAGGTCACCAGTGCCAAGCCGCAAAACCTTTATTATAAGTGCGCACCCGCCAAGCGGCGGGCAGTTGTGCGACCACAAGCCACCAACACACAAAACGCTGAGGACTGGCGCCATCCAGACAACACCATCATCGGAGGTCTCATCCAAGGCAGCAGGCGTCCAAGCCCAAGGACATTTTTTTCTGAGAAGGCAGGCGTGGTTGACAAGCCTGATCATCGTGCTGCTGCATCCGGCCGCCGGGGCGGGATGCGTAATGCCCTCATCATCACTCCAGCCTCAGGCTAGTTCAGCGCCCACATCGCAAAACAATCAAGCCCAGCCTTCCCAGCCAGCGGGAGCGGGTTCAGCCGAGCAACCTCGGGAACCTGCGCAAGCAGAAGGCGCGCAAGGGACTCCGGCTTCTATTGAGGTCTTGTCGGAATACCTGGGACGACCGGTGCAGGCCATCGAGATTCCCGGAGTGCCCGATCACGACCGCAACCACCTGCGACAGTTGCTTCCGCTAAAAGTTGGTCAGCCGCTTGAGCGTGACCGCCTTCGGGAGAGTATCCGGACCCTTTACGCCACCGGCCGTTTTGCCGAGATCCAGGCGGAAGCTAGCCCCTCGGGCAGTGGTGTGCTGCTTACCTTTGCCACGGTTCTCAATTATTTCGTTGGCTCGTTGGATGTTGAAGGAGCGCCAGACCGGCCCAACGCGAACCAGATCGTCAACGCCTCTAAGTTCGAACTCGGCGAGCTTTATAGCCTCGATAAGCTCGACCGTGGACTGCAAAACATCCGCCAGTTGATGCAGGAGAACGGGTATTACAAAGCACGCATCACCGCCGAGACCACGTCGAATTCAGCTAACCAGCAGGTGAACCTGCTGTTCCATATCAGCGCGGGTGCGCCCGCCCATGTTGGCGAGGTTAAAGTTGTCGGCCAAACTGGCCTCTCCGAGAGTCAGGTACTGAAAATAGCGAGGATGGATCCCGGTGACCGCGTCACCGCCACGCGCGTTAACGATGCCTTGCAACGGCTGCGCAAGAGATACCAAAAACATCGGCGGGTTCTGGCCCAGGTCACGATCGCTGGACAGAAATATCGTCCTGCATCCAACGTTGTGGACTACATCCTCCAGATCGATCCTGGCCCGGTGGTATCCATTTCGGCACAGGGTTTTCGTATCAGCCGGGGTGTGCTGAAGAAGGAGATCCCGGTTTTCGAGGAGAATGCCCTCGACGACGACCTGCTCAATGAAGGCAAACGCAATCTACTCGACTACCTGCAAACCCGCGGTCACTTCGACGCGAAGGTCGAGATCCAGAGGGAAAGCGATGCTGAGACATTGCGTGTGATCTACCGGATCGATCCCGGGCCGCGGCACAAGCTGGTCCTGGTTGATATCACCGGCAACAAATACTTCGATTTGCCGGCTCTGCGTTCCCACATGCAGATTCAGCCTGCCAGCCGTTTGCTTTCCCACGGACGCTACAGCGGGGCTTTGCTGAGAAATGACGTCAGCGTGCTGGAATCACTTTACCGCTCAAACGGTTTTCGCCAAGTAAAGATCGAGACCAAGGTGGAGGACAACTATGAAAGCCCAGACCGGCTGGCGGTTCACGTGCAAATCGCAGAAGGTCCGCAGACGCTGGTTGGTGCCTTCCGCATTGTCGGCAATCAGAAGATTTCCACGAATGAGTTCCGTCCTTTCTTGAGCACGGCCGAAGGCCAGCCCTATTCGGAGCAAAATTTGTCCGCCGACCGGGAATATATTTTGAATGATTATTTCAATCGCGGGTTTCCCAACGCCACCCTCGATATCGAGGTTCACCCGGTTGCCGGCCAATCGGACCGCGAAGACGTGACTTATAACATTGAGGAGGGTGAGCAGTTCTTTGTCGACCAAGTCATGGTTTCCGGCCTCGAGCATACCCATCCCTACGTCGTGCAGCGCGAAATTCAAGTGCAGTCAGAGCAACCGCTCAGCCAGCAGGACCTGCTCGACACCCAGACAAAACTCTACGAACTAGGGATATTCAGCCAGGTGGACACGGCAGTGCAGAATCCCGAAGGCTCGGATCCTAGCAAGAACGTTCTGGTACAAGTGCAGGAGGCGAAGCGATACACCTTCAGCTACGGCCTAGGACTGGAGTTTCAGACTGGTCAGCCGGCGGGAACCACGGCGCCTCAGGGTTCAACAGGCGTCAGCCCTCGAGTCGCGTTCGACGTCACCCGGCTAAACTTCGGCGGACGTGACCAGACCGTGACATTTCAGTCTCACGTTGGACGCCTGCAGCAGCGTGGGCTCATTAGCTATGAGATTCCGAGACTGTTCGATAACCAGAGGCTCAAGCTCATTTTCACGAGCTTTTATGACAACAGTCTGGATGTTTCCACCTTCACCTCGCAGCGGCTGGAAGGGAAGATCGATCTGCGGCAACAGATCGGCAAGCAGCAGCCCAACCGGCTAACCACGCTCACCTATCGGGTCGATTACCGCCGTGTAAAAGCCTCGAACTTCGCTGCCAGCTTTTCGAAAGGGCTTATCCCCTTGCTTTCGCTGCCGGCGCGCGTGGGTGGTCCAGGTTTTACCTTCATCCGCGACCAACGCGATAACCCGCTCGAGACCACTAAAGGGAATTTCTTCACGCTGGATGGCTTTGGCGCTTCGAGTTATTTTGGTTCAGAAGCAGATTTCGGCCGCCTGCTCGGCCAAAATTCCACCTACTATGCGTTTGGCGGTAAAGGACGCGCCAATCATCAGTACGTTTTTGCCCGTTCCACCAGCCTCGGACTCGAGCAACCCTTCCGCCGCACCAGGATTCTGCCGCCCGGGGCGTGCCCTTTAAACCCGGCGGGCGAACCTACGTGCAGCAACGTTTCCGTCATTCCTCTACCGGAACTTTTTTTTAGCGGAGGCGGCAACTCACTTCGTGGTTTTGGGTTGAATCAAGCAGGTCCGCGCGACCCTTCCTCGGGTTTTCCGGTGGGTGGCACGGCCCTGTTCGTGAACAATCTTGAACTACGCTTCCCGCCCGTGACCTTGCCTTACCTCGGAGAGGGATTTGCTTTCGCTGTTTTTCACGATATGGGCAACGTATTCACCACCGCCCACGATATGCTGAAGGGCTTTCTGCGCTGGCACCAGCCTAACCCGGCGCTGTGCTTGCAACCCAACGGCGCACCTGTGCCGCAGTGTCTCACCAACTTCAATACCAGCGGCTACGACTACACGTCTCACGCCGTTGGAGTGGGGTTGAGATATCGAACACCCATCGGTCCGTTACGGTTTGACTTCGGGTACAATTTGAATCCAACGACCTATTTCCAGGCGATTACGAACCCGATAACTGGACTTCCACAGAATGCTTTCGTGCTGCAGCATCTGCGGCACTTCAATGTTTTTTTCAGCATCGGTCAGCCGTTCTGATGAAATTGGGCGAAATTACTATTATGAAGAGAATCGCGACTTTCGGTGCTCTGGTCTTCGCGCTCACTGTGCTCTGTGTGCAGTTGGCGCGGGCCGGCGAGGTCATCGATCGCATCGTGGCCACGGTCAACGGCCGCATTGTCCTCGAAAGTGATTGGGATGACGCGCTCTGCTACGAAGCGCTGCTCAACGGCCGGCCCTTGAGCCAGTTCACTAGCGACGAGCGCCGCGCTGTGCTCGACCGGCTAATTGATCAAGAGCTTCTGCGCGAACAGATGAAAGCGGCTGACTTCCAACATACCTCCACTGCGGAGGCCGCGAGCCGAGTGGCCGAGGCCCGTGCCCGATACCCCCAGGCTGCCTCCGCCGCCGGCTGGCAGTCATTGCTCAGACGCTATCACCTCACGGAGCAGGACCTGGCAGCGCGCGTGCAGCAACAAATGGATCTGGCGCGGTTGGTGGACGCTCACCTCCGTCCTGCAGTTCAGATTGACTCCAAAACCGTCGAGGCTTACTACCGCGACAAATTTATTCCGGAATTGCGACAATCCCGAGCAAAGGAAGTGCCGCTGTCTGATGTTTCTTCCAAGATTCGCGAAGTACTAACCCAGGCGAAAGTAAGTGAACTCCTGGTTTCGTGGCTGCAGACGTTGCGCTCGGAGGGCGAAGTGCGCCTCCCCGGAGCACCATCATCCTCTCCCGGGGGGTCGTCTTCCATGGAGCACGGAGATCAGAGCAGGTGAGCGAGTCCTCGGCCAAGCCGGTGCGCCGCGCTTGGCGGAAATACTTTTTGCCTCTCCTCGCTGTCGCTGTGCTGCTGGGCCTGGTCTCGCTGTGGTATATCAACACGGATTCATTTCAAGCGCTGGTGCGGCGACGGATTGTCGCTGAAGTAGAGCGCATCACGGGTGGACACGCCGAAATCGGCGGCATCCATACGGTGCCGTTCCGGATGCAAGTTGAGCTGCGCGATGTGACGGTTCATGGAGCCGAAGCCACGAAAGAAGTCCCACTTGTCCATGTCGATCACCTGGTTGCCCTTATTAAGGTAGGCTCGCTGCTTCGGCCTCAGTTGGGATTTCACCAGGTAGTCATCGAACATCCGGTGATTCACGTCGCGTTTTATTCCGACGGAAGCACCAACATCCCCACGGCGCAAGCTCGGCCTACTTCAAATCAGACTTCTGTTCAGGCTTCGGTCGAGCAGATATTCGCACTCTCTATCAACCACTTTGAGATGCGGCGGGGCGAGTTGATATGGGACGACCAGAATATCCCTCTCGACTTCGCTGTCCAGAACGCTGCCTTGCAAATGGACTATTCCTTCTTACGTGGCCGATACGAAGGCCACTTACTGCTGGGCAAGGTGGACACCAAGTTCGAAGACTACCGGCCCTTTGCCTGGATGACCACGGCTGACTTCAGTCTGGCACCGAGCTATGTCGACATTAAATCGTTGGTTTTGAATTCTCGGGGCTCACACTTCGATGCCAGTGGTCGCGTTAGCGGTTTCCGCCGCCCGCAGGTGAACGTCAAGTACCAAGGTCACGTCGACCTTGCGGAAGCAGCCTCCATCGCCCGGCGCCGTGATCTTCGGGGAGGCACGATGGAAATGAAGGGGCAGGGCACCTGGTCATTGAGCCAATTCGCTTCCACGGGTGGAGTTGCCGTGCGCGACCTTGCCTGGCGAGAGGAAAACATCGCATTCACAAAAGGCGATGTCAGCTCGGATTACGCTGTCGACGATCAGCAGATCAAACTTTCCAAGCTGCAGGGAAAGGTTCTAGGCGGAAGTTTCAACGGGGATGCTCAAGTGGAGCACTGGTTGTCCCGCGTACTCGCTTCGCAGACTGCAAATCAAGCAGAACCCGCTGCCGCAAATCGAGTGGAGAGGAAAAGCGAAAAAAAGAAAAGTGGGGAAGTTGTAGCCGGTGTGCTGCATCTGCGTCTTCGCGATTTTTCTGCCGAAGAGATCGCCAACAGCCTTAACTCTAACGGCCACCGGGTTGGTGTTCGTCCAGCAGGTTCGGTATCAGGCACATTGGAAGCTCGCTGGAAGGGCTCTCCGCACAATGCTGACATCGGGTTCGCGCTCGATTTGAATCCGCCAGCCCATCCCCTTGCTCGCCAGTTACCGATATCGGGGCAGGCTCAAGGCCTGTATCGCGCGGCCACGCAGGTGCTCGAGCTTCCTAAGTTCAATGTGTCCACGCCCGCCACGCGCATGCAGGCATCGGGAACGCTTTCCTCTTCTTCTTCCTTACGGGTTTCGTTCTCAACTTCAAACCTCGACGAGTGGCGGCCCCTTGTTGCGGCTGTCCACGGCCCTGCCCATCTGCCTCTTACGATGGACGGCAGTGCGACATTCAACGGCATCCTTGGCGGGACGTTGTCTTCGCCCACGCTAGCCGGCAGCCTGCAAGTGCGAGATTTTGTCCTGCTATTTCCCGCGACTGCGCGCACGGGGGAACAACAGGTGCACTGGGATTCCTTCTCCTCAAGCATACTGCTTTCCTCTCGCAGTGTTGCTTTTCATAACGGTGTCTTCGAACGCGGAGCCGAGAGCGCCGAGGTCGATGCGAGTGCTGTTCTGCAAAATGGTCGGTTCACGGACAGCAGTCCTATCGCCTTGAACCTGAACATGCGCAACGCGGACATCGCAGTGCTGCAGGCGCTCGGCGGATACAACCATCCCGTGACCGGCAAACTGGATATTTCTCTCGAAGTGACGGGGACGAAATCAGATCCTCGCGGGCAAGGCCGGATACGTTTGATCGACGGCTCCGCCTATGGGGAACCCATTGCGCAACTGGCCGCGGACCTGCGCTTTGGCGATGGCGAGGCGTCGCTCGATAACCTCCACCTAGTGCATTACGACTCTCTCGTTACGGGAAGCGCGGCTTACAATCCATCCACGCGCCGGTTTCGCCTCGACTTGGTCGGACACGATTTTGATTTAGCGCGTATCCAGCAGATTCATACTGACCGGCTCACAGTCGAGGGACGCGTTGACTTCACCATTAAAGGTTCAGGGACGCCGGAGGTGCCCATCCTCAACTCAAGTGTTTATGTCCATGGCCTTACGCTCGACCGCGAACTTGCCGGTGATCTCAAATTCGAAGCGGTTACCGAGGGCAGCAAGCTTCACGTCAGCGGGCATTCTCAGTTCCGGGAAGGAACCTTGGTCCTGGACGGCAACGTAGAACTGCGCTATGGCTATCCTGCAACCATGTCGTTGGGCATGGATCACCTCGACCTGGACCCCTTAATTAGCTCCTATCTTCGCGGGCGGATTACCGGGCACTCCGCCATAGCCGGCACGCTCGACATGCGTGGTCCGCTGCTGCAGCCACGACAGTGGACCCTGCACGGCAACTTGACTGACATTGCCCTCGATGTTGAGTATGCCAAGGTCCACAATCAAGATCCCGTGCGATTCACCTTTGCCGATCAGACGCTTCGCATCGAGCAGTTGCGCTTGGCGGGAGAGGGAACTGATCTCTCGGGCCATGGCTCGGTACAATTTTTCGGTTCCCACGAACTAGACCTTACCGCCGATGGCCGGATTGATCTCAAGCTCTTGAACAGTATCGAGCCAGACTTAAGTGCCGGCGGACTGATGACAGTCAACATGACCGTGGGCGGCACCGCCAGCGAGCCACTGCCGCAGGGGCGTCTTCAGTTAACCAACGGATCGGTCGCTTATGCGGAGCTGCCCAGCGGTCTTAGCGAAATGAAAGGCTCGCTAGTCTTTACCCGCGACCGCGTGCATATTGACAGCCTCACGGCGCGTACGGGAGGTGGCACGCTCGATCTCAAAGGTGATGCAACCTTTTACAACCGGCAAATCAATTTCGATCTGGCGGCAACCGGGAAAGGTGTGCGTCTGCGTCATCCGCCTGGGGTGAGTTCTACCGCGGATGCCGAATTGCACTGGGTGGGCACCGTAAACTCTTCAACTTTGTCGGGCGACATTACCGTCACCAAGCTGGCGGTCACACCTGGATTCGATTTCAGCGCTTACTTAGAGCGCAGCCGCCAGCTTTCGTCCATTACGCCGGCCAATTCGCCACTGTATAAAGTCAAGCTCGACATACACGTCCAAACCACTCCTGAGTTGCAGATGAAAACGGCTGTCGCTCGTCTTTCCGGCGATGCCGACCTGCGGCTGCGCGGCTCTGCAGCCCGCCCGATAGTGCTGGGCCGGGCCGACATCCTGGAAGGCGAGGCCACTTTCAACGGCACGAAATTCCGACTTGAGCGTGGCGACATTACCTTTGCCAACCCCGTCGCGATCGAGCCCCGTGTGGATCTTCAAGCCTCTACCCACGTTCGAAATTACGACCTCAACGTCACTGTATCGGGGACGCCGGCGCGTCTTACCGTGAACTACCGCTCCGAACCTCCATTGCCCCAGTCCGACATTATCGCGTTGCTCGCCCTGGGCCGCACTCGCCAGGAATCAGAGCAACTGCAGCAAGAATCTGGTCAATCGCAGTTTTCCGGTGACGCTTCCTCCCTGATTCTGAACCAGGCGTTGAATGCCACCGCTACCAGCCGCATGCAGCGCCTGTTTGGAGTCAGCCGCATCAAGATCGACCCGCAGGGACTCACCACCGAAACCAACCCTACGGGACGCGGACCGCAAGTCACCATTGAACAGGAGTTCGCCAACAACCTCTCTCTCAGCTATAGCACCAATGTTTCGCAGAGTTCGCAGCAGATCATCCGGGGAGAGTACTATTTCACGCGCAACGTCTCAGTGGTCGGCACGCGAGACCAAAATGGCGTGGTCAGCTTCGATATGCGCATCCGTCGACGCAAGAAATAAGATGTTCTGAGTCGGTAATGTTCCAGCACAATACTCCGCCCATAATGATCAGGCCATGAATTCTCAAGCTGAATTCGACTCGCTGGCTCTTGCGCGGCAGCAAATGGTCGAATTCCAACTTCGCGGGCGTGGCGTGCGCGACGAGCGCGTGCTCGACGCCATGCTTCGTGTGCCGCGCCATGAATTTGTCGAACCGGGCTTTCACGACCAAGCCTACGAAGACCACCCAATTCCCATCGGACAGGATCAGACGATCTCACAGCCTTACATTGTTGCTCTCATGCTGGAAGCATTGAAGCTTACTCCCGGCGACAAGGTTTTGGAAGTCGGAACGGGATCCGGCTATGTGACCGCCCTGCTTGCCGAACTGACGGCACAGGTATTTTCGGTTGAGCGTCATGCTGCTCTTGCGGCGAAGGCGAGAGAGGTTCTCGCTAGCCTGGGCTGTACCCGCGTGAAGATTATGGAAGGTGATGGAAGTCACGGGCTGCCGACGTTCGCGCCGTTCGATGCGATCATTGTTTCGGCAGCCGCGCCTGACCTGCCGCGCAATCTGCTTTCGCAACTCGGCGAAGACGGACGCATGATCATTCCTGTCGGCGCCGCCGAAAGCCAGCACCTTCAGCTCATTCGAATGCAAAACGGAGAGCCGCTAATCTCTCTCCGGGAGGCATGTCGCTTTGTTCCCCTGATCTCCGGCGAAGCGTTGTAGGAGAGTGCCGGCGAGATGGCTCCGCCTCTTAAGCGAAACTATGAGTGTCTAGCGGAAGCTTACCTATCCTGAGAATTGAGAACTGAAGTAAGAGCTGCATTACAATCTTCCCATGCACCTGCTTCGCCATATGCGAGTCACGTTGGAGATGATCAAGTGGGAGCACTCCGTCTTTGCCTTGCCCTTCGCTTTATGCGGCGCTATGCTCGCGGCCGGCGGACTTCCAACGGCACATCAATTGGCCTGGATTGTGGTGGCGATGCTGTCGGCGCGCTCGGCCGCGATGGCATTCAATCGGCTCGCGGACGCATCCATTGACGCCGCTAACCCGCGTACTCGCACGCGTGCGCTACCGGCGGGCCAGTTAACCCCTGCATTCGTAGCGGTCTTCGTGATTATTTCTTCGGCAGTCTTTGTCACTGCCGCCGCGGAACTGAACCGGTTGGCTCTTTGGCTCTCGCCTCTCGCTTTAGCTGTTCTTCTTCTCTACTCCTATACGAAGCGCTTCACGCGCTGGTCGCATCTCGTGCTTGGATTTGCTCTAGGAATGGCGCCTGCCGCCGCGTGGATCGCCGTGCGCGGTTCGCTTGATCCCCGGATTTTGTTGCTCACGGCTGCCGTCACCTTCTGGGTCGCGGGCTTCGACGTCCTTTACGCATGCCAGGACTTTGACATCGATTATCAGACCGGGCTGCATTCCCTTCCGCGGCATCTAGGAATTCGCCGTTCGCTGTGGGTCGCGCGCGCCTTTCATGCCGTCATGTTGGCCTTGCTCATCGGCTTGCTGCTGAGCTTCGGACTAGGCAAGTTGGCCGTTGCTGGGGTTGTTGCCGTCGCGGCTTTGCTGGCTTATGAGCACTCGCTCGTTTCCGCTAACGATCTTTCGAAACTGAACGCCGCCTTCTTCACCATGAATGGCGCTATCTCGGTAGTATTCTTTCTGTTTGTCGCAGGAGATTTGCTGTTGCGCCATTAGCCTCACGCGCGCGGTTCGTGCCATAATCCAGGCATAAATCGGAGGTCATTATGATTCGCGTCCTCATGGTTGCCGGTCTGCTGACCTGTTTTGCTTGGACACAACAGTCTCCCGGGGTACCAGCCTCTGTGCCAGCACCCGGAAGTCCGGCTGAGCTCGTCAAACAAGGCGACAAACTCAATAGCGAAGGCAAGCAAGATGAAGCACTCGCGCTTTACAGTAAGGCCCTTGAACAATCCCCTAATTTGTATGAAGCACATCTCGACGCAGGTGTTGCGCTCGATTTGAAGGGCGAATATCAAGAGGCGCGGAAGCATTTCGCCAAAGCTATTGAAGTCGCGCCGGCCGACGTTAAGCCGCAGGCGCTCCGCGCCATGGCCATGTCTTATGCTTTTGAAGGGAACGCGAAAGAGGCTGAGAAATTTGAGCAGCAAGTCTTCGTTGCGCGTCTCGCCAATCGCGACTTTACCGGCGCGGCAGGAATCGCCAATGAACTCGGTCGCATTTATCTCGAATCCGGTGATATCGAGAATGCTTACAAGTGGTACAAAGCGGGCTACGAAGCAGCGCTTCAGAAGCCGGGCCTGAGTGAAGCCGAGAAGAATCTATGGATTTTCCGGTGGGAGAACGCCGAGGCCCGCATCGCTGCCCGGCGTGGTCAGCACGAGGAAGCTCAAAAACATGTGGTGGCCGCTAAAGCGGCCCTCGATAAAGCTAACAATCCAGAGCAGTCGCGCTTTTATCCTTATCTCGTCGGCTACGTTGCATTCTACGCGGGAGACTACAAGACCGCGATCACCAATCTGCAAAGGGCCGACCAGAGCGATCCATTAATCCTTGCGCTGCTGGCGCAGGCCTACGAAAAGTCTGGCGACCAAGCACGGGCTATGGAGTATTACCGCAAGGTTCTCGCCTCGAACGCGCATAATCCGACTAATGCCTTCGCCCGCCCCTTGGCGAAGAAGAAGCTAGCCGGCGCCTGAGGGCCGAATGAAAAAGGGCCGCGCCTGTGCGCTGCCCTTCACAACCCCGTATTTTCGGAAAGTTTACTGGTTAACCCGCAGAAGCATGAAAGTGCCACTCTCCAGCTTTACATTATTTTTTTCCGAACTGACTACTGAGCCTTGGGAGGCAGCGCTTGCGGTGGTCACCAGCTTCAAATCCCGAAGTCCAACCACGCCCTCTGTTTTCCCGGTGATGGGTTCGTGCGCATTCGCTGCGGTTGAAGCGTCAGTCGGAGTATTGCCGCCCGTGGAAGGGTTGGGCGCTGGAGGCGGTGTACCGCCCATTCCCGGTGCACGTCCGCCGTTCGAAGACGCTCCGCTTGCGTTAGCGCTTGGGGCTGCCGCCGATTGGTCGTTGCCATTGTTGGCATTGCCTGAGTTCGAACCCTGCGGCGCAATGATGGCCTGGATCGACATCGGCATCTCCATCTCACCGCCGTTCTTCATGACGGCGCGGTCAAATATGATTCCGACCT
>Ga0137415_10001042_pt1 | contig 27365 bp, 25 predicted proteins | sample CZODoug3_1_1_16f_FD_183082 | JGI IMG/M metagenome (GOLD analysis project Ga0137415, IMG submission 183082) | Vadose zone soil fungal communities from Angelo Coast Range Reserve, California, USA - CZODoug3_1_1_16fungal (Hybrid Assembly) | ecosystem: Environmental > Terrestrial > Soil > Vadose...
GCCAAGGGATCCGGCCGCCACCGCGAGGGCTCCGCCGAAGCGGCCGAGGGAAAGCGCAGGTGCGAAGCGGCCACCACGAGCAGTGGCCCCGAGCCTTCGGGCTGCCTGGAAAGCATGGCGAGGAAGCGACGGGTCGCCGGCGTTCCGACGTTGTCCAACAGCAGTAGGGCGGTGGTCCGACGCGCGTAGAGGGTGGCTCCGGCGGCGAACACCCCCCGTAGGTCATCGACGAACGCTCGACAGAGCACGTCATCAACCCAGTCGTGGTGGCCCTGGAACTCCCAGACGGACAGCTCACTCAGGGCGTCGATCGGGTCAGGAAAGCGTCTACCAAGGCCTTCCCGATACCAGCGCATGCCGACGCGCCGCAGCAGAGCTATGGTCCGGCTGATCTCGATCATGCCGTCCACGGCCAGGCCCACCACATTGTTAACCGGGGCGCCCGCCCCAGCGAGGCCGGCGAGCGCCTCCGCCGTCTCCCTTACCCAGTTCCGCCCCTCGTGCGTATTCCGCAGGTTCCGTCTGAGTTGCTCTCGCCGGGCATCTAGGGCACCGACAGCCGCCGCCGGGTCGAGCGGGTGGCGAACCGCCCACAGCCCGAGGAAGAACCGAGGGAAACGAGCCCGACCAAACAGGGTGACCCGGTGTCCCATCTGGAAGGCGAGCAGGTTGGCAATCTGGTGCGGCCGCAGCGCGGCCGGCAGGTTCTCGCCGTCCAGGAAGGCCCGCGGCGCCTTCCAGTCATCGATCTGGTCCAGATAGTCCAGAAGTTCGGAACGTTCCGACCCACGCGAGCCCCACAACACAACGATCGGCAGGTCATCGGGTTCCCCGTCGCGGGCGGCACAACCTCGTAGGAAACGTTCAAGAACCTGTTCTTGGCCGCCCGGCACCGAACCCCCCACTGAGCGTCACCGGCCTGTGATCGAAACCACTCGATCAACAATGAGCCGACACCATACCCACGATTGACTCAGGCTCTGTCCCGTTCCGGGATCTCTCCTGGCCAAATGTGACTAGCGGTCACGCTTGTGGGCGACCGTCACCGCACCGGACCTACCCCCGATTAGTGATTCGCGGCCACGTGGATCGGCCCCTCCCGGTCGCCGAGCCGGTTGCCGCCGCCACCCCAGTGCAGCGCGATCATCTCGGCGGCGATGGACACCGCGGTCTCCTCGGGCGTGCGCGCGCCCAGGTCCAGACCGATCGGGCTGGCCATCCGGTCCAGCTCCGCCTCGGTGAGCCCGACCTCACGCAGCCGCTCCAGTCGGTCGGAATGGGTACGCCGGGAGCCCATCGCGCCGATGTAGCCGACCTCGGGCAGCCGCAGTGCGACCTCCAGTACCGGGACGTCGAACTTGGGGTCGTGGGTGAGCACGCAGATGGCGGTGCGCGCGTCGATCCGCCCCGCCTCCGACTCGGCCTTGAGGTACCGGTGCGGCCAATCCACCACCACCTCGTTCGCCCCGGGGAAGCGGGACGCGGTGGCGAACACCGGCCGGGCGTCGCACACGGTGACCCGGTAGCCGAGGAAGGAGCCCATCTGGGCCACCGCCGCCGCGAAGTCGATCGCGCCGAACACAATCATCCGAGGCGGCGGGGCGAACGACTCGACGAACACGTCCAGGCCTTCGCCGCGGCGCTGCCCGTCCACGCCGTAGTGCAGCATCGCGTTGCGGCCGGCATCCAGCAGCCCCCGGGCGTCGTCGCGCAACGCATCGTCCAGCCGGGCCGACCCGGTGCTGCCGTCCACCCGGTCCGGCCAGATGATCAGCCGTTTCCCGATACGTTCCGAAGGGCCGACGACCACGGTCGCCACCGCGACCGGGTCCTCCGCCTTGATCGCCTCGGCCACCTGGCGCAGCTGCGGGAACGTCTGCTGGTCGATCTTCTCCACAAACACGTCCAGGATGCCGCCGCAGGTCAGCCCCACCGCGAAGGCGTCGTCGTCGGACACCCCGTAGCGCTGCAGCACCGAGCGCCCGTCACCGAGCACCTGGTTGCCCAGCTCGTAGACCGCCCCTTCGACGCAGCCGCCGGAGACGCTGCCGACCGCCTCCCCGCCGGGTCCGACCAACATCGCGGCACCCGGCTGGCGGGGTGCCGACCGGAAGGTACCCACCACGGTGGCCAGCGCCGTCGACTTCCCGCCGTCCCACCAGGACGCCAGCGATTCCAGTACGTCACGCACGCGCCATCACCTCCAGCAACCGCTCCAGCGTGGCCAGGCTGTGCCCGGCCAACAGCTCATCCAAGTGTGGCAAGGCCGCGACTATTCCGCCCTGGATCGGGGCGTAGCCGTCCTTCCCCGCGTGCGGGTTGACCCAGATGATCCGGTGGGCCAGCCGGCGCAGTCGAGCGAGCTGGTCGGCGAGCAGGGTCGGCTCGCCACGCTCCCAGCCGTCCGAGAAGATCACCACGACCGCCCGGCGGGCCACCCCGCGCTGGCCCCAGCGGTCGAGGAAGGCGCGCAGCGCGTCGCCCAGCCGAGTACCGCCGGACCAGTCCGGGATGGCCCTCCCGGCGGCGGACAGTGCTCGCTCCGCGTCCCGGTGCCGCAGCTCCCGGGTGATCCGGGTCAGCCGGGTGCCGATGGTGAACACCTCCGCGCCGGATCCGGCGGCCGGCATCTTCCGCACCACCACGTGCGCGAACCGCATGAGGGTGTCCGCGTAGGGCGCCATCGACCCGGACACGTCGATCAGCAGCACCACCCTGCGTGGCCGGTGGCCGGGCGCACGGCGGCGCAGCTCGCGGATCTCGCCGTGGTTGCGCAGCGCGGCGCGCAGGGTGCGACCGGCGTCCGGATAGCCCCGGGTGGCCGGCCGGCGCCGGCGCGAGGTGCGCAGCGGCGGTTCGGCGCGCAGCAGGGCCAACAGGGCGCGCAGGTGTTCGCGCTCGGCGGCGGACAACTCGGCGAGGTCGCGGTGCCGCAGTACCTCCGCCGCGCTGGCGGCCACCCGCAGCCGGGCGATCTCCGGACCTTCTTGATCGGAGTCGCCCTCCGGCTCGTTGCCCTGGGTGAGCGGGGCGAGCTGGGAGGGCGGTGGCCGGCGCTGATCCCGCACCTGGACCGGCCGCCCACCACGGGACGGGGAGAACCACGCGTCGAACGCGGCGTCGTAGCGGCCCACGTCGTCCGGGTCCGCGCACAGCGTCAGCCGGCCGGCCCAGTAGGTCTGGGGCTTGCTGGTCACGTCCAGCTCGTCCAGCGCGGTGAGGAAGGCCGCCACCCGGTCCGTGGTGACCGGCAGCCCGGCGTGCCGCAATGCGGCGGTGAACCCGACCAGGCCCGGCAGCGGGTCGCTGTCCCCCCGGACGGACCCGGCCAGCCCGGCGAGCGCGCCGGTCAGGGCAGCCGAGCGGGAATCCCCGAACCCGGCCATCGGCTACGCCATCACCGCGTCGAGCTGGGCGCGAACCCGGTCGGCGTCCTCCCGGTACTTCAGCACCGCGCCGAGGGACGCCGCGGCGGTGTCCAGGTCCAGCTCGCGGGCGCCGAGCAGCTGCAGCGCCTGCGCCCAGTCCAGCGACTCGGCCACCCCGGGCGGCTTGAGCAGCTCCAGCTGGCGCATCCGGCGCACCGCGGCCGCAACCTGGGCGGCCAGGCGCTCGGGCAGCCCGGGCAGCCGGCTGCGCAGGATGGCGATCTCCCTGGCCAGGTCCGGGTGGTCCAGCCACAGGTAGAGGCAGCGCCGCTTGAGCGCGTCGTGCACCTCACGGGTGCGGTTGGAGGTGAGCACCACCAGCGGCGGTTCCTTGGCGCGTATCTCGCCGATCTCGGGGATGGTCACCGCGTGCTCGGTGAGCACCTCGAGCAGGAAGGCCTCGAACTCGTCGTCCGCCCGGTCCACCTCGTCCACCAGCAGCACGCTCGGCGTGGTCTGCAGCGCGCGCAGCACCGGCCGGGCGATCAGGAACCGGGGGTCGTACAGCGAGGCCTCGACCGTCTCGGCGTCCAATCGTTCCTCAGATACTCCAGCCGCCGCTTCCAATGCCCGCAAATGCAGTAATTGTCGGGGAAAGTCCCAGTCGTAGAGCGCCTGGCTGGCGTCGATACCCTCGTGGCACTGCAGTCGGATCAGCTCCGCGCCGAGCACCTCGGCCATGGCCTGCGCCAGCGCCGTCTTGCCGGTTCCAGGCTCTCCCTCGCAGAACAGCGGGCGGTTCATGCGTAATGCCAGGTAGGCGGCTGTAGCCAAGCCTTCGTCGGCGAGGTAGCCGGTGGCCTCCAGCGCCGCCGCCAGCTCGGCGGGCGACGACGGGACGGCCCGGTCGGCGCTGGTATCGGAGTTACTCACCAGACCAGCATGACCGAGTGCCCCGGTGGGGTGCCACCTGAACTACGGTCGGACGCAATGTTTTGAGAGTGACACGGATCGTGTGATCTGTATCACACCTTTCAGATTGCAACTTACTTGGTCCCAGCGTTTCCCTTCCGTGATCTACCCGTTATGACCTGCAGAAATGCACGATGTGACGAGAAACACGTGACTGATCGCGCGGCTTGAGTGACGAGCCTCGCAATCGGGTTTCTTGACGGATACCCACCCCCATTACGTACCGTCCTCTCCGGTCGGTAAAACCACCGAACCGAAAATGACACCTGACGCGCAGCACCGAACCTTGCCCAGCGCATCAGGGGCCACCGAGAGGAAAGACCACTGGGCAAGGGTGGGGGAACCATTCAAAGGTGTGGGAACACACCAGCGGGATTTATTCGGTGGGAACCGTCGGGCGCTCAACCTGCGCCCGGACCCGGCAGCTAACCCTACAAGTGCGGTGTGGAGAGCGTCATGACCCGATCTCGAACCAACTCCCGCGGGCCGCTGTTCAGCGCGCGGAACGTGGCTCGTGTCGTCGTCGCCGGCATGGTCGTTGCTGGTACTCCCCTAGTCCTCGCAGGAACCGCGAACGCCGCCTCGGACGACGTCTGGGACCAGATCGCCAAGTGTGAGAGCGGCGGCCGCTGGAACACCAACACAGGGAACGGATTCGTGGGCGGGCTGCAGTTCTCCCCGTCCACCTGGCGTGCCTACGGCGGCAGTGGAAGCGCCGCCGGCGCCAGTCGTGAGCAGCAGATCGCGGTCGCCGAGAAGGTGCTGGCCGCGCAGGGCTGGGGAGCCTGGCCGACCTGCTCGCGGAAGGTAGGCGCCCGTGGTGGGGCCACGCCGCGCACGGTGACCACGTCGCAGGGGACGACGGCCACCCGGAACACCCAGACTCAGGTGAAGCCAGCCTCTCCGGCTGCGCCGGCCCCAGCCCCGACCGCGCAGACCACCCCAGCCGTGCCAAACCCGTCGCTGACCAAGCCTGGCGCCAACTACACCGCTGTGCCTGGCGACAGCCTGTCGAAGATCGCCCAGGAGAAGAACATCCCAGGCGGCTGGCAGGCCATCTACCAGCGCAATCAGGACGTGCTGCACAACCCGAGCCAGCTGCGGGTCGGTCAGCAGCTCATCATCGGCTGACAAAGCATGGCGAGCTCGCGCACCGCGAGCCCGCCGCACGGAGTGGCCCGGCGGACCGACGACCGCCGGGCCACTCGCACGTTCCACCCCTTCCGGCGCCCACCCTCCGCACACCCTCCAGGCACCCCTGGTCGCCTCAGTCGCCGAGATCGACACCAGGGCTGTTATAGCGGCGGCAAAACAACCCTCCTGTCGATCTCGATGACTGGGACGGGGCGAATCTGGGACCGGGGACCGAGCGCCCGGATCCAGGGGAAAACCCCGTGATCAGCCAAAGGGTTCGACGTCTAACTTTGACCCCAATTTCACCGACGCGCTTTCCTTCCATTTAACGGAAATGGAACACAATCCGCGCGCTAGAAATTCTGGACAACTGCTCGAAATGCCCCGCCTCGTGCACAGCGCCGATCATTCGATTCCATCGGCGATCCGGCGGGCCGCGAGCGCGACCTGATAGAGCGCGCAGGGCCAGCGATGAGCCAATCGCACCTGTGAGTAACAGCCCAGACACAGACCGTCCGAACCCCGACGGTGCGCGTCGAGCAACCGCTGATAGGCGACCGGAATACCCGCAAGCGTCCGAGCGAGCTCCCAGTCATCCCCCGGACCCGTCCCGAGTTCCATCGCACTCCTCTCCCGTCGAAATGATCAGCCTGGACCGGCCGCGCCCGCCCGAACACCCCGTAGAACTGCCTATTCACCGGGTAGTTCCCCGTTTTACGGGGAGTGTTAGAGTGCGACGCATGGACGGTCGATCGGGCCATCGCCAGGAACAGATTGAGCTGGCCGGGGAGCTGCGCGAGCAAGGGCATAGCTGGACCGCCATTTCCGCCGCGCTGCGCTCCCAGTACGGCGTGAACGCCCGGGTGGCCATGCGGCTGGCCCACGGATGGGGGCAGGCCGACGTCGCAGCCGAGTGGAACCGCCGCTGGCCGAACGAGCCCAAGACGTTCAAGAACATCTCGTACTGGGAGAACTGGCCGAGTCGCACCGGCTACGCGCCCTCGCTCACCGTGCTCGACCGCCTCGCTCAGCTGTACGAGTGCGATGTGACAGACCTCCTGGCCGGCTGGGGCGTGCACCGCGGCGCCGCGACTCCCCGGCCCGAGGCGACCTCCGAGGGACTGGAGCCCGCCATGCTGGCGTGGCAGGTCGAGCATCTTGACTCCGAGGAGCTGACCCGGGCGGTCGACGACTGGCCCGGCCGACTGCCGGACAAAGATCGCCGCTCACTGCTGCTCAAGCTGAGTGCGGCGGCCGCGGTTGCGGCCAGCGAGACCGCGCCGGAGGGCACTCGGCCCGTCCTGGGCGCGGCACCGAGCCCGACCGAGCTGGCCGGCCTCTGGACGAGCACCTACGGCTTCCACAGCACCGGCCGCAATGCCGAATTCAGCCACACGCACCAGATCGGCCTCCGCGCCGAGCGGGGCAAGTTGATCGGCCGGAGCCTGGCCACCGAGACCGGTACGGTCGAGCTCGAGCTCGCCGTCGACGGCCTACTGGTCAGCGGAACCTGGACCGAGTACACCTCACCGGCCGGCTACTACCTCGGTGCGGTTTACCACGGCATCCTCCAGCTCGTACTGGACCCGACCGGCCGCTCCCTGGCAGGCCGTTGGCTCGGCCCGGACAAGCAGTTCGCCATCAACTCCGGGCCGTGGACGCTGACCCGGAGCCCCGCTACGGGCAGTTGACCCACTCGTCGGTGCCGTCGGCGAACACCTGCCGCTTCCAGATCGGCAGCTGCCGCTTCACCTCGTCGACCAGCTCGGCGCACACCGCGAACGCCTCCTGGCGATGGTCGGCGGCCACCGCGCAGGCCAGCGCGACGTCGCCGATGCGCAGCGGGCCGACCCGGTGGCTCACCGCGATGGCGCGCACGCCGGTGGCACGGGCGGCGATCTCGTCGGCCACCTGACGGATGATCTTCTCGGCGGTGGGGTGCCCGCTGTACTCGAGCTCGTCGACATCCCGCCCACCGTCGTGGTTGCGCACCACGCCGGAGAAGGTCACTACCGCGCCGGCGGCCACGTGCGCCACCAGCTCGGCGTGCTCTTCGACGCTCAACGGCCGCTCGACAACGGCGGCTCGGACCACCTGGGTGGACAGCACGGTCACCGGTGATCGCCTCCCCTCAACTGGTCCACGGCGTGCTCCAGCACCCCGCTCAAGACTGTTAATCCGTCCCGCACCCCGCCGGTGGAGCCCGGGAGGTTCACCACCAGGGTGCGCCCGGCCACCCCGGCCAGGCCACGGGACAGCACGGCGGTCGGCACCTTGGGCGCGCCGGCCGCGCGGATCGCGTCGGCCAGGCCGGGCACCTCGTAGTCCAGCATGCCGCGGGTGATCTCCGGGGTGGCGTCCGTCGGCGAGATTCCGGTGCCGCCGGTGGTAATCACCACGTCCACCCTGTCCGCCACCGCCGTGCGCAGCGCCTCACCGACCGGCTCGCCGTCGGGGACCACGGCCGGGTCGGGGCAGTCGAACCCGTGCTCGCGCAGCCATTCGACGATGAGCGGCCCGCCTCGGTCAGGGTAGACGCCGGCTGCCGCCCGGTTCGACGCGGTGACCACCCGGGCGGTACGCGGCGCCTCAGCCGGCTCCGCGGGGCGCCGCGCCTCAGCGGGGCGCCGCACCTCAGCCGGCTCCGCGGGGGGCGGCGCCTCGACGGGAGTGCGGCCCTCGGCGCTCATCAGCGTCCCTCCGGGCGGGTCCAGCGGCCGGTCTTGCCGCCGTCCTTGCGGACCACCTGGACGGCGTCCAGCACGGCGGCCGGGTCGACCGCCTTGACCATGTCGTGCAGCGTCAGGCCGGCCACCGCGACCGCGGTCAGCGCCTCCATCTCCACGCCGGTGCGGTCGGTGGTCTTCACCGTGGCGGTGATGAGGACGGCGGGTTCCGGGGCGTCGGTGAGCTCCAGGTCCACGGTGACGCCGGTGAGCGCGATCGGGTGGCACAGGGGCACCAGGTCCGGGGTGCGCTTGGCTCCCATGATCCCGGCGATCCGGGCGGTGGCCAGCGCGTCGCCCTTGGGCAGCCCGTCGCGGCGCAGCAGCTCGAGCACCTCGGCGGTGGTCCGCAGCATCCCGGTGGCCACCGCGACCCTGGGCCCGGCCGCCTTGTCCGAGACGTCGACCATCCGGGCCGCGCCGGCCGCGTCGACGTGAGTCAGCTCCACCCGACCGACCCTACGTGCGCAGGGCGGCACGGCTTCGAGGCGCCCGGGTTGCTCGACGCCTCTGTGATCTGCATCACTTCTGGCGAGTGCACGTTTCGTATCCTCACCGTGTCTCGTTTGTTATCAAATGGGCCGGGAGCTGCACCGACAGTGACATCTTAGTCCGATCGTGTCGGCGAGTCGGTCTCCAGCGGGTTAGCTCCGCCTACTTTTGCTCTCGCTCGGGGTCGCATAGCGTGACCACCGGTCCGCCGATCCCCAGATCTACTCGGCGGCCCCCGGTGCCCGCCGCGCGCTCCCCTGTCCAGCGGTCGCCGGCCCCCGAGTGAAGCGTTGGACAGGGACGGGAGTGCCTCGGTTCACACCGGGGCAGCCGCCAGCTCCCCGGCGGTATCCCGGCTCGCGCGGCCATCCTGGAGAACACGCATGTCTGGAATCGGTTCGCGATACCGGGGCCGCCACCGGAAGCCGACCAGCACAGGCACCGTGCTGGCCAAGACCGCCATCGCCGGTGCCGTGGTCAGCGCGCCACTCGTTACAGCGGGTCAGGCCCAGGCCGCCCCGGACAGCATCTGGGACCGGGTCGCCCAGTGCGAGAGTGGCGGCAACTGGGGCATCAACACCGGCAACGGCTTCCAGGGCGGGCTGCAGTTCACCCAGTCCACCTGGCGCGGCTTCGGCGGCACCCAGTTCGCCTCGTCGGCGAACAATGCCTCCCGCGAGGAGCAGATCGTGGTGGCCGAGAAGGTGCTCGCCGGGCAGGGCTGGAACGCCTGGCCGGTGTGCTCCCACAAGGCCGGCGCCCGCGGCAGCACGGCCACCCAGCGGATCATCACCGCCAAAGCGCCGGTGAAGAAGGCCCCCGTGGCCAAACCCCCCGCCCGGGACGGCCAGCTCGCCATCCCCGCGCCTCGGCCGGCTCCGGACGCGCCCGTCGTCCCGGCCGTCCAGCCGCCCGCACCGGCCACTCCGCCGTCGATCGGGCCACTGCTGGCCGCCGCCACCAGGGCGGCCCCCACCCCCACCCCGGCGCTCACCGCGCTGCCCCAGCTCCAGCCGCGAACCCCCGCCGCGCCGGCCGCCCCCGCACCGGCTCACGCGGCGGACCCGGCCGCCCCCGCACCGGCCGGTCCGCCCCCGTCGGTGCTGCTGGCCGAGGCTCCGCCCGCGGCTCCCGCTCCGGCGCCCTCGGCGAACACGACGACGCGGGGCCGGCACGCGGCCCCCGCGCCGGCCAGGGCCCAGGCGGCTCCTACCCCGGCGGCACCGGCGGCCGGACGCACGTACCAGGTGCGGCCCGGCGACACGCTGTCCGGGATCGCCAGCTCGCAGGGCGTGAGCGGCGGGTGGCAGGCCATCTATCAGGCCAACCGGGACGGCATGCACAGTGCCAACCTGATCCGCCCCGGTCAGCGGCTCAACCTGGGCTGACCGGGCTGGCGAGGTGCTCGGCCGGCTGCCCACCGCCGGCCGAGCACCACCCGCCTCAACTCCCGCGATCCGCCCGGGTGTCCCAGGTGTGCTCGCTGAGCGCCACGCCGACGAACAGCACCGCGAGATAGGCCAACTCGACCACCGCCGGCAGCATCGGCGCGAACGGCAGCGGCACCAGCGCCAGCAGGGCGGCCACCAGCCGGCGAGGTGACCAGCCCTGCCCCATCCGGGCGCGCAGTACGCCCAGCGTGGCCAGGTAGAGCGCGAGGCCACCGCAGAGCAGGCCGCCGGTACCGAGATCGAGGTAGTGGGCCGGGTCGGCCACCACGTCACGCAGCCCCACCGCGATCGCCACGATCGCGCCGATCAGCGTGAAGTGACCGTAGGACAGCACCTCGCGGATCACGTCCGCGCGAACCCGGCCGACCGTCACCGAATGCTCGATGGCGGAGGCGGAGAAGATGAAGTAGATCCACCACAGGCCACAGGCCAGCACGAACGCCACCGCCACGGCCAGCACGGTGAGCCCGCCCAGGCGCGCGGCGGTCGACGCCGCCACCCCGATGGCGACGATCGACTCACCCAGCGCGATGATCAGGAACAGCCCGAACCGTTCGGGTAGGTGCAGCGGGTGGAACTGGATCTGCGCCAGCACCAGGCGCCGCGCCACCGCCGGGGTGCAGATGTCGATCACCGCCGCGACCGCCCACAGCGCGACCAGCCACGGCTCCGGGAGGAAGGCGCCGACCAATCGCAACGGCCCGCTCACGACCACCGCGACGCTGAACGGGTTGACGAACAACCGCCGGCCGCGCAGCACCAGGGCCAGCAGCACGATCCGCGAGCCCAGGTAGCAGGCCGCGAAGAACACCGCCTGCCCGGAGTACACCGCCGGTACCGCCAGCGCCATGTACAGGCTGCCCAGACCCACCGTGAAGATGCCGAGCCGATCCAGCGGGTTCTCCACGTCACGGGTGTTGGCGTGCACCGACATGCCGACCCAGGCCCAGTAGATCGGCACGAACGCCACCAGCGCCCGGCCGATCCCCGCCCAGGAGTGGTCCGCGTGCAGCAGGGTGGACAACTGGGTGATCGCGAACACGAACACCAGGTCGAAGAACAGCTCCGCCCAACTGACCCGTTTCGCACCGTCGGGGCCGCCCTCGGCGGCGGCGTGGGCGGCACGGTCCGGGCCGCCCTCGGCGGCGGCGTGGGGCTCAGCCTCCGGCATCGGCTCAGGCGGCCTCGCGGACCGCCCTGGCGACCGCGGTGGCCACCGTCTGGTCGAACACGCTGGGCACGATGAACGACGGGTTCGGCTCGGACACCACGGAGCCGATCGCCGCCGCGGCGGCGCGCAGCATGTCGTCGGTGATCGTCCTGGCCTGCGCGTCCAGCAGTCCCCGGAACATCCCGGGGAAGGCCAGCACGTTGTTGATCTGGTTCGGGTAGTCCGAGCGGCCGGTGGCCACCACGGCGGCGTGCCGGCCGGCGAGTATCGGGTCCACCTCCGGGTCCGGGTTCGCCAGCGCGAACACCACCGCCTTGGAGTTCATCGTCTTGAGCTCGTCCTCACCGAACAGGTTGGGTGCGGACACCCCGATGAACACGTCCGCGCCGACCATCGCGTCGGCCAGGTTCCCGGAGCGGCCGTCGGCGTTGGTGTGCTCGGCGATCCAGGTCAGGTTCCCGTCGGTCTCCAGCCCGGGCCGGCCGGGGTGCACGATGCCGTCCACGTCAACGGCCAGCACGTCGGCCGGCTTCTCCGGCAGCATCAGCCGGATGATCGCCGAGCCGGCGGCGCCCACCCCGCAGACCACCACGCGGCAGTCCTCGATCGGCTTGTCCACCACCCGCAGCGCGTTGCGCAGCGCGCCCAACACCACGATGGCGGTGCCGTGCTGGTCGTCGTGGAACACCGGGATGTCCAGCAGCTCGCGCAGCCGGGCCTCGATCTCGAAACAGCGCGGCGCGGCGATGTCCTCCAGGTTGATCCCGCCGTACACCGGGGCCAGCGCCCGCACGATCTCGATGATCTGCTCGGTGTCCTGGGTGTCCAGGCAGACCGGCCAGGCGTCCACCCCGGCGAACCGCTTGAACAGCGCCGCCTTGCCCTCCATCACCGGCAGCGCGGCGGCCGCGCCGATGTTGCCCAACCCGAGCACCGCCGAGCCGTCGGTGACCACCGCGACGGTGTTGCGCTTGATGGTCAGCCGGCGGGCGTCCTCCGGGTTCGCCGCGATCGCCCGGCAGATCCGCGCCACGCCGGGGGTGTAGGCCCGGGACAGGTCGTCCCGGGTACGCAGGCTGACCTTGGGGTTGACCTCGATCTTGCCGCCGAGGTGCACCAGGAACGTCCGGTCGGAGACCTTGCGGACCTCCACCCCGGGCAACACCGCGAGCGCATCGGTGATCTCTTGGGCGTGCGCCTCGTTCAGCGCATTGCAGCTGATGTCGATCACGATGTGGTCCGCGCCGGCGTCCACCACATCGAACGCGGTGACCACTCCGCCCACCCGGCCCACGGCGGCGGCGAGGTCGCCGGCCGCGTTGGCTGTCGGAGGGGCGGAGACTCGAGCGGTGATCGTGTATCCAGGACCAGGTACCGGCACCCGATCAGCCTACGGTGTGCGACGCCGGCGCCTCGCCAGGATCGGTCGGGCGCACAGCGCCATGACGCCCGGCACGCGGATATCCTGAGCCGGTCATGGCGCACGATCCCGGCTGGCGGGGCCGCCCGGCGCGCTCCGCGCTGGAGTGGCCCGGCATGCGCTCGCACTATGCGTGGTTGCCACCCCACGCCGAGGCCAGCATGACCGGAGCGCACCAGGTCGGTGTGTCGTTCTCGGCACACGCCGGGCAGGAGCGACGGGCCGCCGGGCGCACCGTGCGCGGCGACATCCCACCCGGCACCGCGTTCGTCACCGGCGCCGACCCGATCAGCTGGCTTGGCGTGGCGGAGCCGACCGAGTCGCTGGAGATCTACCCGGACCCGACGCTGCTGGCCAGCATCGGATTCGACACCGACCGGCCGCGTATCGAGCCGGGCACCGGGGTCCGCGACGGGGTGGTGTTCGCGGCGGCCTCGCTGCTCAAGCGGGTGCACGTCACCGGGGCCGAGCTGTCCGACATCGAGGCCAGCACATTGACCCACCGACTGGTCGAGCACCTGGGCCAGGTCTACGCGAGCGGCGCTGGGGCCGGCACTCGCGCGGCACGGGGCACCCTCGACCAGGCCACCGTGGACCAGGTCGTGCAGTACGTCCACGCGCACCTGGCCGGGCCGATCACCCTGGACGAGCTTGCCGGGCTCGCCGCACTGAGCCCGTACCACTTCGCCCGGGCATTCAAGTCGACCACCGGGATGCCGCCACACCGGTTCGTCACGACGACGCGATTGGAGACCGCCAAGGCGGCGCTGGTCAACTCGCGGCGCCCGGTCGCCGAGATCGCGCACGCGGTCGGGTTCGGCAACGTCAGCCACTTCCGCCGGCTGTTCCACCGCGAACTCGGCCTGCGACCAGCACAGCTGCGCCGCTAACTCCGCAAGAATCGACCTTCCGCGCACGACCTGACGTGTGCCAGGTTCGCCGGGTGACACCACCCAGACCGTTCGCGTTCTTCACCGCCGGTGCTGCTCCACTGGCCGCCACGATCCACCGCGAGCCGGCCGATCTGGTCGAGCCCCAGCCGGCGGTGATCGTCACCGGCTCCTGGTTGACCGTCAAGGAACAGATGCCGGACCTGTACGCCGCCGCGCTGGCCCGCCTCGGCTACACCACTTTCACCTTCGACTTCACCGGGTTCGGCGCCACCGGCGGCGCGCCCCACCAGGTCGAGGCACCCACCCGCAAGATCGCCGACATCACCGCGGCGGCGCGTGCGGTCCGGTCCCTGTCGTTCGTCCGCCCGGGCGGGCTCGGTCATCTGGCCGTGTGCGCCAGCGCGCAGTACACGCTGCGGGCCATCGCCGAGGGGGCGCCGATCACCTCGTTCGCCAGCGTGGCCGGCTGGTTCCACGACGCCGCCTCGGTGGCACCGTTCTACGGCGGAGCCGAGGGCGTGGCGGCCCGGCTGGACCGGGCCGAGCAGGCGCTGCTGACCTACCAGCGCAGCGGCGAGGTGGCCACCGTCCCCGCCTACCGAGCCGGCGACGAGCGGGCCGCGATGTTCTTCGAGCTGGACTATTACGCCAACCCGACCCGAGGCGCCGTACCGACCTGGCGCAACGAGATGGCCGAGCTCAGCTGGGCGCACTGGCTGACCTTCGACGGGCTGTCCCCGGCGGCCGAGGTGTCCGCGCCGACGCTCATCGTGCACAGCGACGACTGCGTGCTGCCGGACAACGTGCGTGAGGTGTCCCGCCGGCTGTCCGGGCCCACCGAACTGGTCTGGGCCAAGGGCTCACAGACCGACTTCTACGACCAGGACGAGCAGGTGGCGTTCGCCGTCGAGGCGGCCGACCAGCACTTCCGCACCACCCTGCCCCGCTGAGTCCGGCAACCCGGACGCCTGCCGATGAGAACCGAGGGGAGACACGCATGACCGCCCACGACGACCCCGCCGCCGCGCTCACCCGCCTGCTGCACGCCATCGACGCGCTGCACTGGCCCGGTGTCCGGGACTGCCTGGCCGACCGGGTCGAGACGGACTACACGGAGCTGTTCGGCGGCGAGGTGCAGCAAGTCAGCGGCGACGAGTTGGTCGCCTCCTGGCAGGCGCTAGTGCCCGGGTTCGACGCCACCCAGCACATTACCGGTCCGGTGCTGACCAAGCCCGACAGCGGCGACCTGCTGCTCGGCGCGCACGTGCGGGCGTACCACCACCTGGCCGGCGCCGAAGGTGGGGAGGTGTGGGGGGTGCACGGCCACTACCAGGCCCGGGTGACCAAGGCCGACGGCGACTGGCGGATCAGCAGGCTGGCGCTGCGCCTGTTCTATGAGGAAGGCAACACCGGGCTGCCCGAGCTGGCCGGCAGACGGGCTGCCAGCTCACCCCGGGCGCCCGGACCGGAAATCGCGTAGCGCGTCGGGCGTGTCGACGTCCCGGGGATCGGCCAGTTCACCGCACTCCACCAGGCGCAGCGCCGGGTGGCCGGCCAGGTAGTCCCGCGCGCCGGCATCCCCGCGCGCGGCGGCCAGCACGCCGGCCCAGTGCGCCCGGCCGAGCAGCACCGGATGTCCGGGCACCCCGTGGTAGGCGGCCCTGGCCAACACCGCCGGGTCCCCGGTCGACTCGGCGACCATCCGGGAGATCGCCGGCGCGCCAACCCCAGGCAGGTCAACCAGGTGTACCAGCGCGGCGGTGACCTCGGGCAGCTCGGCCAGTGCGCGCAGCCCGGCCCGCAACGACGCGCCCATGCCCTCGGCCCAGTCGGCGGCGATCACCACCCGCACATCGTCGGCCACCAGCTCGGCGACCTGGTCGGCGGCCGCGCCGAGCACCACTACCAGCGGCGCACAGCCGCCGGCGTGCAGCGCATCCAGCGCCCGGCGCAGCAACGGCTGCCCATCCAGCTCCACCAGGGCCTTGGGCCGGCCCATGCGGCGGCCGGCGCCACCGGCGAGCAGCAACCCGACCGGCGCCGCGCCCTCCGGCGCCGCGCCCTCCGGTGGCAGACCGTCCGGCGGCGGACCGGGCACTGGGGTCAGCGGTTGATCTCGGTGACCGGGTGCTCGTAGGGCACGGAATCCAGCGGGAACTCCAGATCACCGAACGGCGACAGCGATCCCTGGGTGGGCGCCGCCAGCTCACTGACCGGGTGGCCACCGTCCGGGAGCTCGGGCCAGTTCGGGTCGATATGCTCGGGGCGAGCCGCCTTGGCCACCGTCTCCTCCTGGCATCAGTCTTCGGGGAACGCGGTCATGCCCCGGGCTCGAGGCACCCCGCGCGACCAAGGCTACCGTGGAGCAGATGGCCGGCAATTCCCTGCTCGACTGGCTGCGTGCCAGCGACGACGTGGCGCTCGCCGCGCTGCTCCGCTCGCGCCCCGATCTTGCCGTGCCACCGCCGCCCGACCTCACCGTGCTGGCCACCCGCGCCGGCATCCGGGCCTCGGTGAACCGGGCCTGCGAGGATCTGGACACGCTCGCCCTTGCCGTGCTCGAGGCGCTGGCGGTGGCCGGTGCGGACGTCGGGCCGGTGGCACCCAGCCAGCTCCGCGCGCTGCTCGGCCCCCAGGTCAGCGCCAAGCGGATGAACGCCGCGCTGGACGTGCTGGGCGAGCGGGCGCTGGTGTGGGGCAGCCCCGAGGTACGGCTGCTGCCGGCGGCGCTGGATGTGGTGTCCCGCTACCCCGGTGGACTGGGCCGCTCCGCGAGCGCACTGACCGACCCGGACCACCTCGCCCGGCTGCTCGCCGACACCCCGGACGCCGAGCGCCGGGTGCTGGAGGCGCTGGCCGGCGGGCCGCCCATCGGCCGGAGCAGGGAGCCGGGCGCCAGCGTGGTGCAGCGGCTGCTGGCCCGGGGTCTGCTGCTGCGGGTGGACCCGGAGACGGTGGAGCTGCCCAGAGAGGTCGGTCTGGCGCTGCGCGGGCCGGCGCCGCTGTCCATGCTGGCCACCACCGAGCCCGAGCTGCCGGTCACCCCGCGCGAGCCGAGCCGGGTGGACGGCACAGCGGCCGGTGCGGTGCTGGAGCTGCTGCGCCGGGCCGAGCTGCTGATCACCTCGTGGTCCGAGGATCCGCCCCCGGTGCTGCGTTCCGGCGGGCTCGGGGTGCGCGACCTGCGCAAGGCAGCCAGGGACATGGGCGTGGAGGTGGCCGAGGCCGGCCTGCTGATCGAGGTCCTGGTGGCCGCCGGGCTGGTCGCCGACTCGGAGGGGGCTGGGTCGGCCAGCTCTGGCTCGGAGTGGGTGCCCACCACCCAGGTCGACCTGTGGTCCGCCGGCGGGCCGGAGCAGCGCTGGCTGGCGCTGGCCCGCGCCTGGTTGGACCTGCCCCGGCTGCCCGGGCTGATCGGGCAGCGGGACGACGCCGACCGGATCCTCGGGCCGATGTCCGACGAGCTGCGCCGCCCGCTGGCCCCCCGGGACCGCCGCCGGGTGCTGGACACGCTGGCCGAGCTGCCCGCCGGACACGGGGTGAGCGGCGCGGACGGGCTGGCCGCCGTGCTGGCCTGGCGGGCGCCCCGGCGCGGCGGCCGGCTGCGCGACGAGCTGGTGGTCTGGACGGTGGCCGAGGCGACGCTGCTCGGGTTGGTGGCGCTGGGCGGGCTGTCCGGCCCCGGGCGGGCGCTGCTCCAGTCCGCCGACCCAGCCCCGGTGCTCGCCGCGCTGCGCGCCGCGCTGCCCGAGCCGGTGGACAAGGTGCTGCTGCAGGCCGACCTGACGGCGGTCGCCCCCGGCCCGCTGCGCGCCGACGTGGCGGAGGAAATGGCGCTGGTCGCCGACGTGGAGTCGGCCGGCGGGGCCACCGTCTACCGGATCACCGAGGCCACCGTGCTGCGCGCGCTGGACACCGGCCGGGCACCGGCCGAGCTGCACGAGCTGTTCGCCACCCGGTCGGCCACCCCGGTGCCACAGGGGCTGAGCTACCTGATCGACGACGTGGCCCGCCGGCACGGGCGGCTGCGCGCCGGCACCGCGCGCGCGTTTCTGCGCGCGGACGACGAGGTACTGCTGGCCGAGGTACTGGCCCACCCGTCGTCGGACGCCTGGGAGCTGCGTCGGATCGCGCCCACCGTGCTGATCAGCGAGCTGCCGCTGGTCTCGCTGCTGGACGGGCTGCGCGGCGCCGGGTTCAGCCCGGCCGCCGAGGCCGGCGACGGCAGCGTGTTGGACCTGCGCCCGCGCGGCCGGCGGATCCCGGCCAAGCCGAGGGCGGTCGCCGCCAGGGCCACCCTGCCCACCCCGGACGACACGCAGCTCACCGCGCTCATCGCGGCGATCCGGGCTGGCGAGCGGGCGGCCACCATGCGCCCCTCCGCCCGTGCGGCGGACGGTGGCGGCCGCAACGGGTCGTCGGCGGCCACCCTGGAGCTGCTGCAGGGCGCCGCCCGGCAGCGGCGCAGCGTGTGGATCGGCTACATCAACTCGCTCGGGGTGGCCAGCCGGCGGATCGTGGAGCCGGTCAGCGTGGGCGGCGGCGTGCTGGAGGGCTACGACCGGGCACAGGGCGACCTGCGCCGGTTCATGCTGCACCGGATCACCTCGGCCGCCGTCGTCGAGGAGCCCGTCGACCAGCCCTGAGCCGGCCACCCCTGGACCTCGCCGGCCCCGCACTTCGCATCGAGCAGGTCTCCCAGGTCTACGCCGACCGTTTCGGCATCAACCGCGACAGCAACTGGCATCTACTCAAACTCCAGGAAGAGCTTGGCGAGCTGACCCAGGCACACCTGATGCGCGAGGGACAGGCTCGTTCGAAGGGGCTCGGGCCGGTCGAGATCGAGGCAACCTTCCGTGTCGAGATCGCTGACGTAGTCAGCCACGCTCTGTCACTCGCTCAACATCACGGGATCGACATCCTGGACGAAATCGAACGCCAGTGGCTCGTCTGGCGATCGTCCTGAGCGACTATCTGTGGCACCCGAGATGTGGTTAGCGCCGGTCAGGCGGCGCTTCTCCATGATGCGGCCGGCTCGGGCTAGCAAGCCCGATGGCTACCTTCTCGGCTCGTACCGCATCGCCACTGCCCCCGAGCCGAACTCCAGCCGGCTCACGAGCTTCAAGTCGACATGCTTCGATAGCCCCGCGAACAACGTCGGCCCGTGGCCCGCGAGCCTGGGATGCACCACGAACTCGTACTCATCGATCAACCCCAGCTCCGTCAATGCCAGCGGGAGCTTCACGCCTCCTACGAACAGTCCCTTGCCCGACTCCCGCTTGAGTTGCTGAACGGCCTTACCCAGATCCCCGCGCACGAGCTCCGCGTTCCAATCGACCCGCTCGAGGGTTCTCGACACGACGTACTTCTTTACCGCGTTGATCGTCCGGGCGAAGGGTCCCATCCAATCAGGTCTCGCTTCCGTCGGCGACGGCGGCCGCCACGCTGATTCCATCATTTCGTAAGTCACCCGGCCAAAGAGAAGGGCATCGGCCTGGTTGAGGTTCTCGACCGCATGACGATGCAAGTCTTCGTCCGCGGGGATTGCACGATGATCGCAGCACCCATCCAATGTGACGTTGATGGAGTACCGAAGGGGTCGCACTTCGCAAGAGTACCGCCGATGGGGCAGACCGGCGGCGTGTCTGTTCGGCGAGGTAGACCGCAGGCAGACGGGCCGCTGCGGTGTCGTCATTGCGATCTGTAGGACCGTGTCAGTCTGTATCTCGGAATCCAGCGTGAGGTATGTCAATCTGTCACGATCGGCCCCGAATGCTGTCGCACACGGCGACGGATCGTGGACTGTAACAACACCAAACGCGATCTTCGGTCAGATTGTCTGCACTGGCAACTACGTTAATCCCGAAATTGGAGGTTCTGCGAGCGCACCGCGAGGACAAGGACGGGCGGTCTACCACCCGGTCGGACGGCGCGCTGATCGACAAGATGGCCCAGCTGATGGCAGAGCAGCCGGGCGCGATCGAAAGAACCTTGTCCTTGCACTGTCGACGGGGTCGCGAGGGGCGTTGCGACCGGTGTAGCAGCGGTGGCTATCCGGTGTCATACCCGTGCACACCAGCCCGAACCGCGATAAGGGCACACTGTGCGAAGTGCGGGCCAGGTATGCGAAGTCGTGGCGGTCCGGCTTACCGGGCGCGGGTCAGCCAGTACTGCATGGCGTGCTCCACCAGGCCGATCAGCGTCTGCTTGGTGGACTCCCGATCCCGGGCGTCGCAGCTGACCATCGGGATGTTCGGGCTGATCGCCATCGCGTCGCGGACGTCCTGCACCTGGTGCGAGAGCAGGCCGTCGAAACGGTTCAGCGCCACCACGTACGGCAGCCCCCGGTCCTCGAAGAAGTCCACGGCGGCGAAGCAGTCGGCCAGCCGCCGGGTGTCCACCAGCACCACCGCGCCGATCGCGCCGCGCACCAGGTCGTCCCACATGAACCAGAACCGGTGCTGCCCGGGGGTGCCGAACAGGTACAGGATCAGGTCGGAGTCCAACGACACCCGGCCGAAGTCCATCGCGACGGTCGTCGTGCGCTTGTTCGGCGTCGAGCCGAGGTCGTCCACCCCGGCGCTGGCCTCGGTCATGACCGCCTCGGTGGTCAGCGGGACGATTTCCGAGACCGAACCGACGAACGTCGTTTTCCCAACCCCGAAGCCGCCGGCCACGACGATCTTCGCCGATGTCGTTGCGGCCCTGGCGACGGCCGGTGACGACCTAGAGACGGCGGAGTCCACTGAGCACCCTTTCCATCAATGCGAGGTCGGGAACGTCGCCGTTGCCACTGACCGTCTGATGCACCACCACGAGGCCGAGCCCCGCCATATCGCCTACCAGCACCTTGGCCACACCTAACGGAACCGAGAGCAGTGCCGCCACCTCGGCGACCGAACGGGCCTGGTCGCAGAGCTCGGCAACCGATCGGTGCTCGTACTGCAGCACCCCGAACTGGTCGCGCCCCCGGGTGCTGGTCGACACCAAGGTCTCGATCTCCAAAGCGAACCCGGACCGGGTGCGACCCCGGGTCCAGGCATAGGGGCGGACCGAGGCGGAGCCACCGGTGTTGCCCGGGAAATGCTCGTCCGGCCCCGGGTCGTAGTACCGGTCCGGCTCCTCGGGGGTCCCGTAGGGCGCCGGCGGGATCGACCCGATGTCGGTCAGCGACTCGGACTCGGTCTCCTCCTCCCGGCCCTTGCGGCGCCCCTTGCGGCGGGACCGCGAGGAACGGCCGCTGTCGAAGCTGAAACCGTTCATGACGTCGGCGAACGACGGCTCGGGAGGCCGCCGCTCGCCCTCAGGACCGGTCGTCATGGCAACTCACCGCTCCCCGACACCTGCTAGCGCCCCAGGGAGCCCTGCAGCTCCGCGCGCAGCTCCGGGGTCAGCAGTTGTCCGACGCGGTCGACCAGCAGCGTCATCTCGTATCCGATCAGCCCGATGTCGCAGGTGGGCGAGGCCAGCACGGCCAGGCAGGAGCCGTCGCTGATGGACATGAGCAGCACGATGCCGCGCTCCATCTCGACCACGGTCTGCACCACACCGCCGGCCTCGAAGCAGCGCGCGGCGCCCTGGGTCAGGCTGATCATGCCGGACGACACGGCGGCGAGCTGGTCAGCGCGGTCGCGTGGCAACCGCGCGGACGCGGTGAGCAGCAGGCCGTCCGCGGAGACCACGACGGCGTGCGCCACACCAGGTACCCGCTCGGCGAAGTTGGTGACTAACCACCCGAAGCGGTTGGGATCCGGTCCAGTCACGAGTTCTCCTCCCCGTAGTGCTCGTGCAGATGGCGACCGTCGCCGTTCAGGTCAGCGGCGGATCGGCGGTGCTTGCTCTCCCGGCCCTGCCGGACTCCCTGCTGGTAGCTGGCCAGCCGGCCGCGGACCTGCTCGGCGTTGCGCGGCGGCACGTTGGCGGGCACGCCGTCGTCGTCGCCGCCGGAGGAGCCCGGGATGAGGTTCGACCTCGGCCGCCGCTTGGGCAGGCCGGCGGTCGTGAGCTCGTTCGACTCGGCAGACTCGGGCATCGGCCGCAGCAGCGGCTCGGCACCCTCCCAGGCGCCCGACTCGCCCCGGCCGGAACCGGCCGAGCGGGACCTGCCCGAGGCCGCCTCCGAGCCAGCCGCCTGGTCCGCCTGCAGGTTCTCCCGGAACCAGGCCGAGGCCATCTCCTCGAAGATCGGCGACTCACTGCGGCCGGGCGCGGCGGAACCGGCCCGGCTCCGCGCTGGAACGCGCTCCGACCGGCCGTTCACCGCGGCCGGGTCACCCCCGCCGTCCGAGTGGCCGGTGGCCGGGCCGTCCGAGTGGCTATTGGCCAGGGCCGGCTCCGGGGGAGCCACCCGCTCAGGCTGGGCCATCCGCTCGGGGGGTGGCACCCGACGCGGCTCCAGATCCGTCGGCGCCACGGATGACGCCGACTGCCCGAGCGGGCCCGACTGGCCGGGCCGGGCCGGGGGCCGCTGCCGGGCCGGCGGGCCCGGCGGCGGGACTGGCCGCTGCCCGGCGGGCGCCACCGGGAACTGGCCGCTGGACGAGCCAGTCGACTGCCCCCCGGGCGGCCCGGGCTGGCGGCCGAACCGCGGCGGCGGGGCCTGGCCACCGCGCGCTCCGCGCATGTAGGGCGGTTGTGGGTACCGTCGCGGGCCACCCATGGGCGGCTGTCCGTTGGCCGGCATGGGCCGGCTGCCCTGCACCGGGTCCAGCGGGCGGCTGCCTTCCACGGCCTGCTGCTGGGCCGCCAGCGGGCGACTGCCCTCCACCGCATCCCGCTGGAGCCGATCGTCGTCGGCCCCTTCTGACTGGGAGGCCGCCTCCTCCGGGGTGGGCCACCGGACGTCCCGCCGCGACTCCTCCACCGGGGAGGCGGACACGGCGTGACTTCCCTGGCCCGCGTCGACGGGCTGGCCGACGACCTCGGCGGGGGCGCCGACCTCGGTCAGCTCGGCGGCATGCGGCGCCTGCTCCGGTCGGCCGGCCGAGGGAGCTTCCGGCCGCGCTGAGGTGGAGGTGCCGCCGATCGTGGCGCCCGCCGAACGGCGGGGTAGCCCGCCCGGGGTACTCGGCTCGGCCGGCGCCGAGCGGCGGGGAGGCGGACCCGACTCGCTGTCGCTGGGCACCCTGTTGGCGCCGGTAACCGCGGCGCCGAAACCGGTGCCGTTCGCCGGGTTGGCACCGAAACCGGTGCCGTTCGCCGCGGCGGCGGCGGCGAACCCGGCGCCGTTGACCGGGGTGCCGTTGGACGCCCCGGTCGGCGCCAGGCCGGCCCGGGTGACCGCCCCGGTGGAGGCGATCGGGCCGACGGCATTGGTCGAGCCGATCCGATCGGCCACCGTGGCGCCGAACCGGTCCCCGGTGGCCGCGTCCGCCCGGCCGGCGCCGGCCCGGCCCGCGTCCGCGGTGACCACCAGGGCGGACGGGACGTTCACCGACGCGGTGATGCCGTTGCCGGCGCCGGTGCCGCGCATCTGATCGGTGCTGGCCAGCCGCACCCCGACGCCGTGCCGGGTGGCCAGCCGGCCGACCACGAACAGACCCATCCGCCGGGACGCGGACACGTCCACCTCACTCGGTCCGGACAGCCGGTTGTTCGCCGCGACCAGCTCCTCGCCGGGCATACCGACACCCTGGTCGGCGATCTCCACCAGCACCGTGCCGCCCGGGGTGAGCGAGCTGCTCACCACCACCTGGGTGTCCGGCGCGGAGAACGCGGTGGCGTTGTCCAGCAGCTCGGCCACCAGGTGCACCATGTCGCTGGCCGCGCGGCCGGCGACGCTCGCCTCCGGCGGCTGCTGCACGACGACCCGCTGGTACTGCTCGATCTCCGAAACGGCGGCGCGCAGCACATCCACCACCGGGACCGGCTGGCTACCCCGCTTGGCCAGGTCGCTGCCCGCGAGCACCAGCAGGTTCTCGCTGTTGCGCCGCATCCGGGTGGCCAGGTGGTCGAGCTGGAACAGGTTGGACAGCTGCTCGGCGTCCTGCTCGTTCCGCTCCAGCTGCTCGATCAGTTGCAGCTGCCGCTCGACCAGACCCTGGCTGCGCCGGGAGAGGTTGACGAACATGCTGCCGACGTTGGTCTGCAGGCTGGCCTGCTCGGCGGCCAGCTTGACCGCCTGCCCGTGCACCTCGTCGAACGCCCGGGCCACCTGCCCGATCTCCTCGATGCTGGTCACCGGGACCGGCTCCACAGCGACGTTCACGGTCTCGCCGGCACGCATGCGCGCCACCGCCTTGGGCAGCCGCCGCTCGGCGATGTCCAGCGCGGTGGTCCGCAGCAGGCGCAGCGGCTTCAGCATCGAGCGACCGACCAGGAACACCACCGTCGCCGCCGCCAGCAGGGTCAGCAGCAGGATGACCGAGTCGATACCGGAGGCATTCCGGGCGGCGTCCTGCTGGGCCAGGCTGGTGGCAGCCACGTCACCGCGCAGCCCGTCCGCCGAGGTCCGCATGTCCTCAGTTACGGAGTTGTACGCGTTGTCCCAGTCCGCCGGGCTGATGCCCAGCTGCCCCCGGGCGCCCACCCGGCTCAGCGCGGTCTGCTTGAGCTGCTGGCGCTGGCCGCTGGCCGCGTCCGAGGTGAAGCCGGCGTAGCGGGACTGCTGGTCGGCGTTCAGCGCCGCCCGGAACTCGTCGACCGCGGCGCCCAGCTGGGCGTCGGTGGCGCGGACCGTGTCGGCGTCGGCCGGCAGCATCTGGGCGCGGGCGATGGCCACCGCGATCACCGCGTGCTGCAGCGCGACCTGCTCCCTGGCGACGCCCAGCGCGGTGAGCGCGGCGGCCGGGCCGGCCAGTGCCTGGGTGTTCAGCTGGCGGTCCAGCGCCGCCTGGAACACCAGCATCGGCTCGATCAGGCCGGCGTACTGGGCGATCACCTCCGGCGCCTGGACACCGTTCCCGGTGACCTTGTTGCGCAGGTCGGTGATCCGGTCCAGGGCGTCCTTGGCCTGCTGGTAGGCGGTCTGCCCGGCGCCGCCCATGGACGCCGGGTCACCGACGGCTGTGGTCAGCTCGGTGACGTCCCCGTCGGTATTCCCAAAGAGCGTCTGTATCGCGTCCCGGTCCCCGGTGCGGTTGTTCTGCACGAACACCGAGGCCTGGTCCCGCTCCGCCTGCAGCCGTCCGATCACCGCGGTGGCCTTGCCGTCCAGCACCACGAACCGGTCCACGGCCGCGAGTGAGGTGGCCTGGTGGGTGTGGTCCGCGATCCGCGCCACACCCAGTCCCAGGCCAAGCAGGACCGGCACCAGGAGCACAGCCGCGAGCTTGACCGGCAGACTCCAGTTGCGGGGCTGGAGCCGCTCGTAGCGGGTTACTTTTGCCGTGCTGGTCATGTCAGCGCCTCCCTGCAGCGCGGGGCGGTGTGGCAGGTCGTCGAGCACCGGTTCAGCTGTCTGTCCCCCACCGACACGATCAAAGCCTCCGACACGCCAGAAAAAGCCGCGGTCGTCGCCAAACTGGCCGACTATGATCTTCTTGGCATCGTCTGTCTATCCGAGGGCGCGAAGTATAAGCGAGCTCTCGTCGCCCCCGTCACACCAGGGTCGGGAAGCATCTGCCGCACCAGGGGCGTTTGCTTGGGGGCGGGTCGTGTGCCCTACTGGGCCACCCGCGCTCCCTCGTTGACCCGTTCAGGGCAGCACCACCCGACGGAAAGGATCGTCCGTGACAGACGGACCACTCATCGTCCAATCCGACAAGACCCTGTTGCTCGAGGTGGACCACCCGGAAGCCGGCGCCGCGCGCGCCGCGATCGCCCCGTTCGCCGAGCTCGAGCGCGCCCCCGAGCACGTACACACCTACCGGGTCACCCCCTTGGCGCTGTGGAACGCGCGCGCCGCCGGGCACGACGCCGAACAGGTGGTCGACGCACTGGTCCGCTACTCCCGGTATGCGGTGCCGCAGCCGCTGCTGGTCGACGTGGTGGACACGATGAGCCGCTACGGCCGGCTGCAGCTGGTCAAGTCCCCGGTGCACGGCCTGGTGTTGGTCTCGCTGGACCGCGCCGTGCTGGAGGAGGTGCTGCGGCAGAAGAAGATCGCCCCGCTGCTCGGCGCACGGGTGGACGACGACACCGTGATGGTGCACGCCAGCGCGCGCGGCCACCTCAAGCAGGCACTGCTGAAGATCGGCTGGCCGGCCGAGGATCTGGCCGGCTACGTGGACGGCGAGCGCCACCCGATCTCGCTGAAGGAGGTCGGCTGGCACCTGCGGGACTACCAGCGCGACGCGGTCACCGGTTTCTGGGCCGGCGGCTCGGGCGTGGTGGTGCTGCCCTGTGGCGCCGGCAAGACGTTGGTCGGCGCGGCGGCGATGGCCGAGGCGCAGGCCACCACGCTGATCCTGGTCACCAATACGGTGGCCGGCCGGCAGTGGAAGAGAGAGCTGGTAGCGCGAACCTCGTTGACCGAGGACGAGATCGGCGAGTACTCCGGCGAGCGCAAGGAGATCCGGCCGGTCACCATCGCCACCTACCAGGTGATGACCCGGAAGACCCGAGGTGAATATCGCCATCTGGAGCTGTTCGACTCCCGGGACTGGGGTCTGATCGTCTACGACGAGGTGCACCTGCTGCCCGCCCCGGTGTTCCGGATGACCGCCGACCTGCAGTCCCGCCGCCGGCTCGGGCTGACCGCCACTCTGGTCCGGGAGGACGGCCGGGAGGGCGATGTGTTCTCGCTGATCGGCCCGAAGCGCTACGACGCCCCGTGGCGGGACATCGAGCAGCAGGGCTGGATCGCGCCGGCCGACTGCGTCGAGGTCCGGGTCACCCTCACCGACGCCGAGCGGCTCAGCTACGCCACCGCCGAGGCCGACGAGCGCTACAAGCTGGCCGCCACCGCACGCACCAAGGAGGCGGTGGTCAAGGCCATCCTGAACCGGCACCCCGGCGAGCCGGCGCTGATCATCGGCGCCTACCTGGAGCAGCTGCACGAGCTGGCCGCCGAGCTGGACTGCCCGGTGATCGAGGGCTCGACCAAGAACAAGGAGCGCGAGGAGCTGTTCCAGGCGTTCCGCACCGGAGAGATTCCCCTGCTCGTGGTGTCCAAGGTGGCCAACTTCTCCATCGACCTGCCGGAGGCCTCGGTCGCCGTGCAGGTGTCCGGCACGTTCGGTTCGCGGCAGGAAGAGGCCCAGCGGTTGGGTCGGCTGCTCCGTCCCAAAGGTGACCACCGCCAGGCACACTTCTACTCGGTGGTGTCCCGGGACACCCTGGACACCGAGTACGCCGCCCACCGGCAGCGGTTCCTGGCCGAGCAGGGCTACGCCTACCGGATCATGGACGCCGACGACCTGCTCGGTCCCCCGGTGCCCGACGTCGAAGGCACCGCCTAACTCCAGCCCGGCGAGTCGGGGATCCCAGCACACTGAGTCGGGGATCTCGGCACACCGGGCCAGGGTGCCAACCAGGGACGGGTCCGGGTGCTGCCCTGAGGTAGCGGCGGCCAGCACGCGGCACGCTCGATGCCATGGACGAGACCACTGGCACCCGGCACACTCCCGGTTCGCCGCCACCCACCGAGGACCCCGAGCCGACGCCGGCGGTCGCCGACGACGCCACACCGGAGCAGCCGACCGAGGAACCGCCCGCCGCCGAACCGGCCGCCGAGTCGCCGCCCGCCGGCGAACCGCCCGCCGCCGAAGACGCCGCCCGCCCGCCGATTCGACTGCGTCGCAGCCGGGACGAGCGGATGATCGCCGGCGTCTGCGGCGGCCTGGCCGAGCTGCTCGGG
>Ga0137415_10001044_pt1 | contig 27316 bp, 19 predicted proteins | sample CZODoug3_1_1_16f_FD_183082 | JGI IMG/M metagenome (GOLD analysis project Ga0137415, IMG submission 183082) | Vadose zone soil fungal communities from Angelo Coast Range Reserve, California, USA - CZODoug3_1_1_16fungal (Hybrid Assembly) | ecosystem: Environmental > Terrestrial > Soil > Vadose...
GTCTGCATGATCTCACAGTCCATCAAGACAGCCGTGAGATCGTCCTTCTGGTATACCGTCAACTTGCGACTCAACGCCCGCCCTGACGGCTCGGAAATCTCTCGCGGAGTGTGTCCACGAAAGTCTTGCTGTCGGCGGCACGCGCCGGGACATCCAAAGCGGCGATCTCACCGCGATTTTTTGCCAGCGGTTTTGTGAACAGGGTGATGTTGCCTGGAGGAATATGCTGGTCACGCAAGTAGCGGATGAAGCGCGCCGCATCGAGTGCCGGACCGTCCAGGTTCCAATCCGGCCCGATGTCGTATTCCTCGATCCCGACAACGATGGCATGGGTATTGGCCGGTTCGATGATCATGGAAAGATGTCAGGTTTTCTTCAGCTGCGCCCGCGGGTGGCCGTAAACCTTGTAGGCGAGCCAGGAAGCATCACCCAACTTCTTGCAGGCGGCGCGCGCCGCCGTGGCCGCCTCGAATAACATCTTGCCATCCAGTAGGGCATTGTAAAAAGCCTTGCAGAATTCAGACGCGGGCACGTCTCGAACCGACCAGGAGGTTCCGACAAAGGCGCCCGCCCCTGCCCGCAGGAACACGTTGGGCCAACCGCCGTATTGGGTCAACACAGGCCCAATGCGTCCGGTCTCGCAGCCGTTGAGGAAAACGAGGGGGTGGGCGCCGGCGAGCCTCGCTTCCGCGGCAACATTGGTCGCATCGACTGTAATTCGACGGGGCCCAGCTTCCCCGGGTGGCTTTTCATCACCGATGATCAGCTCGGCAGTATCGATGGACTCGTGGTCCGAGTCCGCGTGACAACAGATATGGAAGACATCAAAGTCCGGCGCGGCTACCGCAGCATAAAACTCTTTCCGCTCAGGTCCGATCGCGCGCGGTGTCAGATTGCGCGCACGCAGAGATCCAGGTCCTGGGGAGGTGAAGAACTCGATCTCCCGACCGATATGGGGCAACGATCCGCAGGGGTAGCTCGCGGCGAGGTAGCTCCACCGGTCGAGTACCAGATCGCGCGGCGGACTGATGTCTGAAAGCGTGCGCACCACACCGTATTCGGCCAGAAAGCGCCCGTCCACTTCACCAGTATCCGGGTGCTGCATGCAAACCAGCTCCCATGGAATGTACGGCTCCCAGGAGACTATCTGGATCAGTTGGATCTTCTCACGCAGGGGCCAGAGAATACGGGTGACGTCGGGGTCGAAGAGCTCGGTACACAGTAAAATGCCCAGCGAGCGTGCCTGGCGTTGCAATTCCGTGACGTCGTCCTTGCTTCTGATACAAGGCGTCAGCTTCGTGTAGATCCGGTTGACGAAGTCCGTCATGGACTTCGCAAAGCCGCCCGCCCGATCTTGAAATGGCTTGGACGATGCCTTGCGATAGTCGAGCCGCAAACCTTCCGAGTGCAGTATGTAGTCGTAGCAGATGTTATTGCCGCAGATCCGCTCTTCAATGAGCAGGGCGAGCTTGTCGTCGTCCGCCAGATCCCGCGCCGACGCCTTCGCTTCACCCTGCCGCGGCGTTCCGGCGGCGCCCTCCTCCAGCACGCCAATACTCAAACCTATCACGCCGAGCGTGGTACCCCCCTGTTGGAAAGTGACTGCCAGGCGAGAGCTGCCCACGTGGTTTCCGGCCACCATAAACTTTCCAGTCCAGGGATACTGGTCGACCACCGGATCGAAAGTGAACTCCCGCTTACCCAACAGGATCAGCGCATCGTTTTCCACCGTAAGGCTGACTTTGACCGGTTTGTCGGCGGCCGCGACTGCCTGTATTGAGGTGGCGAGAGGATCCGCACCCGCCGCCAGCTCGATGCGGAACAACACGGGGACGCTGCTGCCGACATTGACCTGCGATTGAGTTTGAGCCGATAGAGTCAGGTCGACCGTGGGAGCCACCGCTGTGGCAGCAGGAGCCTCGACAGCCGGCGCCGAAGGAGCAGGAGGTGGAGGCTGCCCGGAGCCCTGGGGAATACCACGCGTTGGACCGAGAAGATCGCTTATGTAGTCTTGAATGTCTACCCGTGGCTTCGCGGCCGGAGGCTTGCCACGCCGGAACGGCGGAGAGCGCAGCTTTCGTGCCGTTGGCATACCGACCCGCACAACATCTCCCTCGGGATCCAGGTCGACTACGCGGGTCGACGTGCGGTCGGTCGGGTCCGCCGCCGCGGGCGCTTCTTCAACGGTGAGTCGACCATTCCGCAACACGATCCCCGGACTCCACCCCATCTTCTGAAGCACTTCCCGAATGGGGATCGTGTTGTCAATGTCCGGGTCGTCGAGCAGACCCTCCAGCTCATCGAGCGTGACCGCGTAGAAGTCGGTTTCGTTTGAGTCCGGCAATTGATGCGTCAGAGCCACCCAGTCGGAGGGACTGCTCTTCAGTCGCTCGAACACCTCATTGAGGCTGCCGTCGGCATCGGCCTTCAGGACGCCGGCACCGGGCTGCCAATCAAAATCCGACCAGGGTGGATTCATGGATGCGCTGCCTCGGTCACGACGAACGAATCCTCGGCCGGCTCGACGTTGGTTCCGGAGATGGTCACCCGGTAAACGCCGGGCGGCTGGTACACGATGTCAGCGACTTGCCATTCATCAATCGAAGGACGCATCGCGGCGGTCAGAACCGGCTGTAGCTGCCCCTGTTGCCGGACAGTCACAGTGAGTGGAGCCTCAAACTTCGGGCGCGCCTGGATGGAGATGGGCTCACTGGCGAGGTACACGTCGTCAACCTCCAGTGCGACGTGGTTCTTGACCACTGGCGGTACTTCGTCGTCTTTGTGGAACACACCCAGATCCAGGTCGAGGCCGGCAAGTATGCCCGTGAGATTGGCAATCACTGCATCGGCGTTCTGCAGCGATCCATGTTGCGTTGCCGCGTACATTGCAGACCGCTTATCGCTCATCTCATACGGAATCGCGGAGACATAGGGCACGGTTCCGTCGCCCCCGAAGTCCTTGCTTTCGTACGTGGTCAGCATCCTGACACTGCTTCCATCACGAACAGCCGAAAGGTTGGTCACCTGCGAGATTCCGACGCAGGGGAAGATCGCGAACTCCTTTTGATATTTCGGCTCCTTGCTGTTCGATACGACCGCGCTCTCGATCTCGCGATAGAACCTGAGTGATTCTGCCGCCTTATCCGCATTGACGTTCGGAATCCCGGACGTCTCACCCACACGCACCAGCTTGCCGTTGCCCGGATCGTAGCACTCAAACATCGGCAACAACTCGTACAGACCGGTCAATTCCCGCGCCAGCTCAGTGAGGTCGAGCGGACCTTTCTTGAGACCGTTTGCAATTCCGTCCAGCGCATTCAGGGAGCCGCGATACGGTGTACCGAAGGTCACCAGGGCACGGGTGTCCTTCCATCCTTCCATACATTCCAGAAAGTAACGGGCGACCAGTCCGCCCATGGAGTGGGCGACCAGGACCAGTTTCGCATCAGGGTGGCCGGATGCTCGCCAGGCAGACAGCCAATCGTGCGTGAGCCTCGCCAGCTTGCGGGCAGCCACGCTGTTGTAACGGCGCCAGTCATAAGGAAACCGGAAGAAGTTGTATCCTTCAGTCACGTTGAAGGTCTGTTTGATGGCCGCCGCGATCTTCGTGTAACCGTCAATCTTCCAGATACCCGGCAGCAGATGCAGGTCAGGGACCAGCTCATCGGCAGTGATGCCGTCGCTCAAGTCCTCGCGGGTGGGATCATCGTGCGGCAATGCGAGCGCCTTGCGAATGTAGTCGCCCTTGGTGAACAGTGACTTGACGAGCGTACCGGCTGAGTAGCCCCACACCACCTCCCCGTGTTTCCTGAGCACGCTGCCCGTGATACCGGGCAGAAGCACGACCACGTGCGGCATGTCTATTCGCACCATTGTTGAGCTCCTCGTGATGGGTGAGCCCGCAGTCTGGAATCAGAATATGACATCAGATATGCAGGTGAAACTGTTTGCCGCTGGGATTGATACGGGTCGCGAGCCGCTCGTATTGGTGGCCCAGCTCGGCATCGCCTGCGGCTCGGAACAGCTCGGCCGCGGTTCCAAAGACCGAGGCATCCTGCACACCGGATGCCAAGGCCATTTCAATCCACTTCACCCCTTCCTGGATTTGCGCATTCTGATACAGCGCCCAAGCCAGAGCTGACTGGGTCGTGAAGTTGGATCTCAGGGCGACATCCAGACGCGCCCAGTGAACCGCCTCCTCAGGTCGATCCAGGCTATCCGCATAGAGGTCCGCCAAGTGATGATAGTAGTGAACGCCACCATTCTTCACTGAGGTAAGAAAGGCGCTCGCGGCGCGCTCCAGCCACTGCGCAGACTCTCCGGGCTTGCCGTTCGCCGCCAATAACTCACCCAGAGCTTGCATCAACTCGGGCCGGGGAGCACGCATGACAACACCTCGCAGGAGACTCTCCGCGGCGAGTAGATCTCCCTCCGCGGCAAGCACAGCGACCATGCAGTGATCGACTCGCCAATAGCCTGGGAAAGCGGCGGCGGCGCGCTCGCAATGTTGCCTCGAGCGACGCAGTTGGCCCCGCGACAAGGCCAACGCGGCTCGCTGCAGCTCGAGCCAGGTAAAGGAGCGCATCTCCTTGGCGGTGAGCTCACTTTCCGCCTCTGCATACAAACGGTCCGCCGCCGCCGGTTCGCCCATCTTGCCGTTCCAATGCGCGAGCCGCGCCAGCACATCCCAGGTACGCTCCTCCTCGATCAGACCTTGGAAGGTATCCAGGGCACGTTGGTAGCGCCCCTCCTGAAAATCAATGTCCGCGAGTATGGCGCGGCCGCAATGGCGTTGCGCCAACTGTGGCGACATTGCGAACATCTGCTTGACTCGATCGAGGCGGTGGAATCGGCCGTCAATGTTAGCCTGTAGCAACAAAACATCTTCCTGCGGGCCAAAATCACCAATCAGCTCGCTGACCGTCTGTTGCGCAACCTGATAGTCCGCCTCGAGTTCTGTCAGTGAGGCCAGGTGGAACTGACGATAGGCGAGCCGCACCCGCTCGACGACATTGCCCAACCCGCGGCTCAGGCCGCTGGTCAGCGTCCTGAGGTCGTTCCGTGTTTTGGCCAGCTCCTCATCGTACGAAATCATGGGGGCACCTTTATCAGTAGCGCTCCGGCCAGGGCTCAGCCAGATAGGGAAACTCCGGCAGGAACTCCTTGTCGTTCTTCAGTGGGTTCGGAGGTGTCCTGGGCTCGATGGGCAGAGTCGCCCACAGCGCCGGGTCGCCCAACAGATCAACATGGTACTTCCGCCCTTGCAACTGTGCGGACATGTCCAGAAACATGGAGAGAAAGCGGGTCGCGACCTGGTCCTCCAGCCGCCGGCCGAACGGCCAGGTGCCCGTAGTGTCCATATCCACGGCGCAGACATTGGGAACGAAGATCTCGAAGGGACGTCGCAGCGGGATGTCCAGGGCCTTGGGATTCCACGAATCGTCGGCCATATTCAACTGCTGAAACAGCGTCTTGCTCGCCCGCGGGAACGCCGCCAGAGCCGTGTCATACACGCGATGAACCGACACCGGCGAGTTGTCGTGGTCGAATGAGGTCGCGAGGCCCAAGGCGCTGATGGAAGGACCGAAACCCCAGCCCAGGTGAGCGAGGCGCCGGACGAATACCGGCCCCAGCCAGAAGTTGTTTGCGCCGAGTTGCCGGTCGTCCTCGCGCTCGCTCAGACCGGCATCCGCGAACGGTTGACCATCGGTATCCACCAGCTTGTAGTGCTGCAGCTCCTCGTCCAAGTGGTGCTGTTTGAGCGCCTTGATTGGATGATGCAGCCAGGAAGGATCATCCGGAATCGCGGGCACCTTGCGCGAAGCTTTCAAGACCCAACTCTCTCCCCAGGCGTTGACGATGCGGTCACGGTCAGGGCTGCGGGTGATAAAGGTATGCGGAATTTCGAGGATGATCGCATTGCAGTTCTGACCCGCCCGGCAATCACTGCCGTCGTATACGAAACGGAACCTACCCTCTGCGTCCCGCTTGAACCGGTCGCCGCGCCACTCCCACGGCCCCGCTGGCAATTGCAATTTCGGCGTCGTGCCGTCCTTCTGCATGAAGCCCCAGGTGGGAAAGTCGGGGCGGTAGTTGAAGAGGTCATTGCCCTCGAGCTCCAACAGCGTCTTGGGAATCGGCAGCTCGCGGGCCTCCTTCATGGTATGCGGCACGTGGTAGAACTGCGGCGCGTAGTTGATTGAACGGAAGAAGCCGGTCAGATCGTTGAAAAAGGCGTCATCCCGGCCACCGATGAATGCCTGGATCGTCGTCCCATCAGGAGTCCGAACCGGCACGCTGCGGTTCAAATTCAACTCCGTGGTGAAGTCTCCGCCCGCGAACCCCATGAATTTCAAGGTGGCGCGTTGCGATTCGCTCACGGTCACCCGGACTTCCGCGCTGTGCAGCTCACCGAGATATTTGTCTTTGACCGCTTCGAAGTAGCCCAACACGGTGTCGAGGCTGACATCCTCGTGTTTTGGAAACGCGACACGCGGATGCGATGTGATTCGCAGCCGGTACAGGACATCGCTGTCCAGCGTGCCGGCACTCGGAGTCGACGCAAAGGTCAGCGCCAGAAGAACCGTGTCGCCACCGTTGCTCGGATAGCCGAACAAGTCGTACAGATCCGCCGCACTGTAGTCGATATCCGAGAAAATTGAGTTGACCGCGTTGGGATCATTGTGGTCCGCCATGTACGATCTCCTTGAGGATTCGCCACGCCCCGCCCTGCTGAACTGTTACCACACAGCCTGTTATACCATCCGGATGGCTGCTTCACGCAACCATCACTTGGCAACGCCGGCTTCTTCAGGCAGGCTGCGATAAAACCGGCTCTCGCGACAGAGGGAAGGAGTCGGACAAAAAAAGCGCAGCGACGTACGATGCCGGTGCCGGGGGGCAGTGAGTGTCTATTGCTACAACAACACCAACAGGGCAATTCCGCTCGAACCGCTGCCCGGCCACCGATCACCGTGCTGCAGTGCGATTACTCGGACTCCTCCTATTACTCGGGCTGCTGACCAGTTGCTCCTTCCGGCACGAGCAGTTTCGGGCCGGCGAGCGGGCGACCGAGCCCGAGCCCGAGATTCATTTCGTGGAAGCCGATGACTACGGCTGGTTCTGGGAGCCACAGCAGGCAGTTTCCGCCCTCGACGCGGTTCGGTCTTCCGCACAGACGGACACGATAGTCGTACTGTTTGTTGCCGGCTGGCACCACACCGCGCGTTGCTGTGATAGTAACCTTGTAGGATTCAAGGGCGTACTGGCGAACCTTCAGACGGAACTGAGGAAAGGCATGTACTCCGAAGCGCGCAAGATCATTCACCCCGGCGCGACCGGCGACGTTCGCGTGATGGGAATCTACGTAGGGTGGCGCGGCGAATCTCTGCCGGGCTGGTTGGACTACGCCACCTTTTGGGGCCGCAAAGGTGCGGCCATGCGCGTCGGCGAGTCCGATCTACGTGCTTTCATGATGGACTTGCGGAACATCTATGAGCAGCGTCAGCAGGACACGATGCACGCGGCCGGTGACCGCCGCCTACTGGGCCTGATCACCATCGGACATAGCTTCGGCTCCCAAATTGTGTTGCGAGCCACCTCGACATTCATCGAGGAGGAGTTGATGCAGCACAACGCCCGCCCCGTCTACATGCGCACGCCCGTGGTTCCCGGCAGCGGTCAGCCCATATGCAGTCCGCCGGTAGCTACCTGCGAACCGGTGGTGCACGGTTTCGGAGACCTCGTCCTGCTGATCAATCCCGCATTCGAGGCGGCTGCCTACCAGCGTCTGCACGCGCTCGGCATGAGCTTCACGTACGACGCAGCCCAAACACCCCTCATGCTGACAATTTCGGCGGACAACGACGTGCCGCGCAAGAAGCTGTTCCCTCCTGGAAGAATACTAGGGGAAATCTTTACGGCAAAGCCACACATTGCCGACGACAGAGAGCTCAACATGGAGCGCAAGGCGCTGGGATACGTGGCCGAGCAAGTGACGCATTCGATGCATGCGGTAGGCTGCGACCCGCAGGGCAAATGTGACAAGCATCTGACATCGACTGTCTACTCTCATCCGGATCCAACCTGCACTGATAAGGAGCGCTGCCAGTCGACCTGGTATGAATGGGAGCACGGCCAGGGCTCCTCGGCCAAGGCGCCGGACTCGCTGGATGCCAACCTCTGTACTCCGGAGATGTTGCGCAAGATTCTCACGCACGACTTTTCCGGCACGACCATTTTTGGCGATGTGGTGCTGGAGCCGTCCGGTGAGTCGTTGCCCCACCAGGCCATGCTGGTCACATCGGCCACACCCGAGATCATCGACGGCCACAATGGGATGTTTTCCCAGCCCCTGATCCAGTTTCTGATCCGCTACATCGGTTTCGTCGAGGCACGTCGGTTTCTGCCTTTAGTCAATCCGGACGACATGCGGGGCAGGCCCTGCGCCAACCCGCCGGGGTAACAACATGCGTGAATTGAACATGCGAGGACCGGCACCATGGGCACTCTGCCTGTTCCTGGCAACCCTCGCCGGCTGTGGCGAGCCGCAGACGCCCTATCTTGGAGCCAATCACATACCGGACACACGCGACGGCTGGCGGCACTTTCAAACAACTCCGGATCCCTCCGCGCCTCAGGATGAGGCAAAAGGCGGCCGGACCGCCCTCGGAACCCCCATCACCCCGCGCCTACCCGAGTGCTTCCCCGCTGAACCCCGCAATATCTTCAGCCAGGTCGACCAGGTCGCCGACCCTGACAACCACGCGCTGCGGCCCTTCGATTACACCGACGGGCACGCCATCACACCGCAGGGACAGGAGGCCATTCAAGGGCAGAACACCTGGATGATGTGGGGTGAAGGTAACGAGGCATTCTGGGGTTGGCTCCAGGAGCGGGGCTACGGACTGGTTGATTTTCTGGCGCTGTTGGATTCGAGGCAGCGCGACACCCGCTTTCAGCGGGGCGGCATGATCAACGATCCGGATATGCAGTCCTCGAGTCAGCCGCTCATTCCCGAGCTGGGACTCTTCCTGGATGTGATGAAAAAGGACGTCGTTCCCGCAAAAGCGGCCCCACCGAGCGCCGCGCTCGCCTTGCAATATCGCACTGACGAGCGCTGCATGTCGTGTCATTCGCACGGTCAACCCAAGCTGTTTGAGACGGGCAGCGACCTGTACGAGAAAGTCATCGCGGCACTCCCCAAAGATGGTGTGAGTCCCAGCGTCTACGGCTATCCGAGCGGCGTGTTGGGATTACGGCTATTTCCCAATCCCGACTTTTTCGGCAAAGGGCCGGTCGCGACCAGGGCGCGACAACGATGGCAATCGGATGTAGTCGCCAAGGGTAACGCCTACTATGAAATGGGCTCGGCCGTTCACCAGGGACCGCCGCTGATGAGACCCTTCCGTGTCAGCATGTCCTGTGCGTTCTGCCACTTGGGCCCGCATCCTCTCAACCCGCCCAAGGACCCCGAGCACCCTGACTGGTCGAATCTCTCGAGCACCATCGGCAATCAATACTGGGCGCCGCAGCCACTGTTCGCGAACATGACTCCGAAAGGGACCATCTTCTATCAGTTCCTGCGCAGCCAGCAGCCGGGAACGGTGGATACCTCGCTGGTCAGCACGGACCATATCAACAATGCCAACACCATCACCGCCGTATTCGATATCGATGCCCGGCTGGAGCGGGCGAGTCACAACGGGCCTGAGGATCAGAGTGCGGCCAATCTGCTCGCGCCGATTGCACCCTTGCCGTATCCGCTGGCCGTCGAGCACGGACAGTCCGAAAATCCCAGACACACGCCGCGTGTGCTGTTGGACGGAGCTGACAGTATCGGAGCGTTTGGAGCACTGTCGCGAGTCTATCTCAACATAGGGACCTTTCCGGAAGAATGGCAGCGTTGCCACAACCCGATCATCGGTTACGTGCCGCAGCGTCCGTTCTCCCTGGCAACCCTGCAAAGCAACTCGGTCTACTGGCAGACTGCAGACCGATACCGGATCCCCTACCTGGTGCGGTTCTTCACCTACAGGCGCCCTCCCCGTCCGAGCATCGTCGCCCCGATGAAGCTCGAGACGGCATCGCAAATCACGCCGATCGTGGCGAAGCAGGTGGAGGACGCCAGGCACGGCACCGGCCGGGAAGTTTTTCTCAACAACTGCGCGATCTGCCACTCCAGCAGGCAACCCGATGGGTTCCAGCTCGCTTTTGATGAAAAGTGGCGCACCGCCGCCGCCCCCGCTGCCAACCAGCCCGCGCACTACACACTTCCCACCCGCTTCACCGAGTGGGAGGAATTCCGCAACACAAGCACTGCCTACAAGGACTACCTCGCGCGGCTCCACGCCCTCGCCGACCCGAAGCCGGATGAATTCTTTACGGACAACTTCCTGTCCACCGACGTTCGGATTCCGATCACGCTCGTCGGTACCAACTCGGGGCGCGCCGTGGGAACCAATGGCATGCGGGGTCAGGTCTGGGACAACTTCTCCTCGGAGACCTACAAACAGCTCAAGGCGGTTGGCGCCGTGCGATTCTTCAATCCGTTCTCCCAACGTCAGCCGGATGAATGGGGCAACAACGACGAGTATTACCCGCCCCCCGGCGGCCCGGGGTACTACCGGCCGGCGTCACTGATCAGTCTTTGGGCCACGGCCCCCTATCTGCACAACAATGCCCTGGGCCAGTACCCGCAGGCCCCCGGCGCCGCCCTCGACGACGAGCAGATTCCAGTCAGTGACCGCAATCTGCGCCCCGACCCTTCCGTGGAGGGTCGCTTGCGGGCATTCGAAGACGGTATCGACAAGCTATTTTCCTCCATGAGCGAGCGCGGCCGCCTCACTGCGGCGACTCATCGTCCCTATGGGGACATGCGCGGCGGCGAGCTCGACGGTGTGATTGGTCGCGATGCCGGATTCATCTACCGCATGCCGGAAGAAGTCTCCGTCACTTTCGCGGCGCCGTTCACCCGGCCGATACTCGAAGGGGTACTCGGACCGCGTTTGACGAACTTCGCGAGCCTGTATGTTTGGGTTCTGCTGACACTGGGTGCGCTGCTGCTCGCGATCATCGCCCAACCCCGCCACGCCGCCTTCTTTCTGCTGTTGGCCAGCCTGGCCAGCACGGCCATGCTCGTCTTGACGCGATTCGACCGCCTGTGGGAATGGCTCTGGTTGATACCGGTGCTGACCCTGCTCCTTGCGCTATATCTGTGGCTGTTCCGGCCGGCTCGACTGTGGAGCCGTGTGATCTTCGTGGTATTCGCGCTCGGCTTTGCCTTCATCGGTCGGGAGGTGCACGGATTTGTCGCCGGCACTCTGCGCAACTCCGACGGCACATTGGCGCGCATCAACATCGAGCACATTCCCAAGGGAACCCCGGTCAATCTGTTGATGAACCTGAATCCGCAGGCGCCCACACCCAATCTGATCCGGGCCGTCGCGGGGCTTACCCGCGGCCTGATCCTGAGCCAACGTGCCAGGCTGAGCCAGCATGCTGACGACACCAAGGTACTCGAGATCTTCCAGCGCGAAGCCGGCCAGGCCCTGTTGGAGGCCAGCAAGTGTCCCGATTTCGTGCTGGATCGCGGTCATTGGTTTGCCCAGGATCTCAAAGATGAAGACAAGCAGGCATTGAAGGAATTTCTGCGCACCTTGTAGGAAGAGCTCAGACCCCATGGCGGACATCGAAAAGTGGCTCGAACAGGCCGGCAGCCCGCAGGACACGCCGTTCGACTACATCGTGATCGGTTCAGGGGCGGGGGGCGGAACGCTCGCCGCACGCCTGGCGGAATCGGGTCGCACGGTGCTGCTGTTGGAAGCCGGAAGCGATCCTGCATACCCCGCGGACCAACAACAGGTGCATACCTCGGAGCCGCGCGAGGTGTACGCGGTTCCCGGTTATCACGCCGCCGCCACTGAAGATAAACAGATGTCGTGGGGTTTCTCGGTCCGGCACTACGAGTCCCTCGATCGGCAGGGCGCTGACAGCAAGTACAACGCCAAATACGATCCCGAGAGCCGCAGCCAACCCGGTAAAGGCGGCATCTTTTATCCAAGATCCACCGGCTTGGGCGGCTGTACCGGTCACTTTGCGATGATCGTGGTCAAACCCAACGACCACGATTGGAACTACATCGCGGACCTCACCGGCGATCGCAGCTGGAGTGCGGCGCGGATGCAGGGCTACTTCGGCAAGCTCGAGGACTGTCACTACTACACGAGCTATGGCGGCTTCCTGCGCAAGATCCTGCGGTTCTACATCTGGTGGATGAAGCTGGTGAAATTCATCAATCCGCGCTGGGTGTTGGACAGCGGCGGCCACGGCTTCAAGGGCTGGCAAAAAACCAACTTCATCGATCCGGAGCTCATTCTCAACATCGCAGGCGACGACCGGACCTTCCGCAAGGTACTGCTGGATGCCCTGCTCTTCCTGTTGACCCGTACGGGTCAGTTGCGCGCGCTGTTGTGGTCACTGCTGCGTCTGCAACTCGTCCAGTTCCTGGATCCGAACTTCGGCGTGAGCCGCGAAGACCGCGGCGGTCGCGCCGCCTTCATTCCCATCGCAACCAATGGCAATCAGCGATTCAGCCTGCGTGAGCGCCTGATCGCGGTGGCCGAGGATCACCCCGATCGCCTGGTCATTCTGAAGCAGGCTCTGGCGACCCGGCTGATTTTTCGCAAAGACCCGAACGAGCCTCGAGTACCCCGAGCGGTCGGCGTAGAGGTGGAGCGTGGCCCGAACCTCTACGAGGCCAGTCCATTGCACGCGGCAGCGACGGCTAGTGCCGGGACCCTGCAAGTATTTGCCCGGCACGAAATCGTCGTCGCCGGCGGTGCATTCAACACGCCTCAGTTGCTGATGTTGAGCGGCATAGGCGAGGCGTCCCATCTTCATTCGCTGGGAATCGAGGGTCCACGGGACCTATCGAACCAACCCATCGCACCCGTGATCAATCTGCCGGGTGTGGGCCGGAATCTCCAGGACCGCTACGAGGTCAGTGTCATCAGCCGAGCCGCGCAGCCGTTTACCACACTCAACACCGTCTCCTTCGACCCGGGAGACAACAATGACGAGGCGCTCAGAAAGTGGCGCCAAGGCAGCGGCGGACTCTACGCAATCAACGGGGGCGCCCTGGCTTTCTTCTACAAAACGAAGTACGCCCAACAGGCTCAGCCGGATCTGTTCATCTTCGGCGCGCCGGCTGCCTTTCGCGGCTACTACTGGGGCTGGTCAAAAGAGCTGTTGTGCGCTTCCATTGGAGCGCAGCAGCAGCGGCGCGACCTATGGAGCTGGATCCTCCTCAAGGCCTACACGAGCAATGACGGTGGTTTCGTTCGCCTGCGCACAGCCTCGCCACATCAACAGCCGGAGATCAACTTCGCCTCCTTCAGTGGACCCCAGGCCGAACAGGACCTGCAGGCAGTGATCGAAGGGGTTGGTTTCATACGGAAGTTGAACAAGCGGATCAAGCTGTTCGCACAAGAGTTGCAGCCCACCGAGAAGCCGCCGGGCGGCGACCTGGGCACCTGGATCAAGAAGGAGGCCTGGGGCCATCATGCCTGCGGCACGTGCCGCATGGGCTCCGATCCGTGGCGAGCCGACTGTCAGCTCGACGACAGACGAGCGGTCGTGGACAGCAACCTGCGAGTCCACGGCGTGCGGGGACTCAGAATTGCGGACACTTCCGTGTTTCCGCGAATCCCGGGTTACTTCATTGTGACACCGACGTTCATGGTCGGTGAAAAGTGTGCTGACATGCTGCTGCAAGACTCCGCCAACTACCCGAGCAAGCTCGAGACCGCCGAGGCACTCGCGATTCGGAGGCGGCGCGCGCGAGCGCTGCGCACCGAAGAGACAACGCCGGGCCCGCAGCGCCTGCCGCAAGACACTGTAGGGCTGGCATTTTCCGGCGGTGGCGTGCGCAGTGCGACCTTCTGCCTGGGAGTACTGCAAGCGCTGGCTAAACGCTCGGTGCTGAGGCGGATCGACATGATCTCCAGCGTCTCCGGAGGCGGTTATATCAGCGCGTTTCTCGGCCGATTGTTCACGCGGCAATGGCCGCAAGGGGTGAATGTTGCCGAACGAGTCGAGAGAATCCTGGCCAGCAATGCATCCCCGGAAATCTGGTGGCTACGTACACACGCGCGATATCTCACAGGGGCCGGACGCACCGACCTGGAAAGTGACATCGGCACTATCTGGCGAAATCTGCTCTCGGTCCAAATCAGCATTGCGTTGGTCCTGTTGGCCGGCGCGCTGGCACTTTGCGCCCTGGCGGTAGACTGGCCCCGACCACAGATTCCAGTCGCGGGCCTGCTGGCCGCGGTGCAGTGGAGTGCCTGGTGGTGGGCACCGTTCGCAGTGGTGCTTCTAGGCTTGTTGCCGGCGTGGATCGGCTTCTGGCTGGCGCCAAAGCCGGGAGCCAAGGCCGCCTTGTCATTGGGCGGGCTATCGTTGTGGCTGCTGGCACTGCTGGGCGCGATGCTTCTACTTCGCAGCGACGCCGGTTTCGCAGCGGCGGTCGCGGCAATCCTGGTGTTGCTGCTGTCCTGGGTCTGGCAGGAAGCGGCATTGTGGCTCGTTCCTGCAGCCGAAAGCGAACGCGCTCGCGGCGCGATAGCCAGAAACCGGCTGACCCGCGCCGCAGGCATAACACTCGCCCTGTTGGGAGCCACTGTGCTGTGGGTGTTGCTCGACACCTTCGCCGAGTACACCGCGAGTCACCGCCCAGGGATCTCAACCGGTCTGATGGCTCTCGTGGCCGGCAGCCTGCCCATGTTGCGCTCCCTTGCCACGAAGCTGATACAAGGCAAGCCCAAGGCGGCGGCCCAACCCAAAAATGACGCCAAGGAGTCCCAGCTGCAACGGACCGGACTGTTTGCCTTGATCGCGTTCCCGCTGGTGATACTGTTGGCGTTCGGCCTGGATGTGGTTGCCCACTGGATCTTCCAGCAAACCTCTTTCGGCATCGAATTGTTGGTGACCACCCTCGTCATTTCCCTGGCGATCGGACGCGCCACGGGATTCGTGAATCTGTCATCGCTGCAGTCTTTGTATGCAGCCCGATTGGCTCGCACTTACCTCGGTGCCGCGAACGACGAGCGCATGAAGGCCCCGGAGAGCTCGCCGCTACAGGATGTCGATAGTGCCCATCCGGGTGATGATGTTTTCCTGTATGACTACCACCCGGAGAAACAGGGCGGCCCCCTGCATCTCATCAATGTTTGTATCAATGAGACCGTGGACGTCAGCTCGGGACGACAGCTCGCAGAGGACAAGGGATTGCCGATGTGCCTGGGGCCGGAAGGAGTTTCGGTTGGCGCGCGCTTTCACGCGTTGTGGGAGCAGTTGCCCACCTCCCCCTCGATCACGCAACAATTTGGGTTGGCTCCCGAAAACCCCGACGAGAAGAGATCTTCGCTCACAGCAGTACCCACCGGCCCCGCACCGGAGGCGTTCCACGTCCTGGCTTCCCGCTCGCATCCAAACACCCCGGTGCCCGTAGAGGCACTGCGCTTGAGCGAATGGATGGCCATTTCCGGTGCTGCCGCTTCCCCCGGCTTCGGACGTCAAACGACGTTGCCCCTGGCACTTCTACTGGGTTTATTCAACGTGCGCCTGGGATACTGGTGGAACACTCACATCAGAGCCGGCGACCGTCCCGGTCATTTTCCGCCCTCGGTCTGGCGCAGACTCAAGGACATTCCGGGTACCCTGTTCCGCACTCAGGCATTGATCCTCAACGAATGGCGCGGCTACTTCGCGGGACCGTGGCAGAAGCTGTGGTACCTGACAGACGGCGGACATTCGGAGAACACCGGGATCTACGAGCTCATTCGTCGCCGCGTGCATCTAATCATCGCCGTCGATGCGGAGCAGGATGAGGATTACTCTTTTGACGACCTGGGCCTGTTGGTCCGCCGGGCACGGCTGGATTTCGGTGCCAACATTCAGTGGATCGACCCGACGATCGAGCACGAGCTCGGCGGCTGGGAGGCGGTCGCTCACGCTGCCAATCTCGGCGACGTCTCACCCGTACTGCAGGAACTAGTAAACCCGGCGTCTTTGGGCAACATCGAGGCCATCAAGCACCACGGCACCTCAGCAACAGCGCTTGCGCGGATCGATTACGACGATGGCGCCCCATCGAGCTGGCTCCTGGTCCTGAAGAGCTGCCTGTCCGCTCCCCCACCCATTCCGCTCGATGTGCAATGCTACGCGCGGGACAACGACGCGTTCCCCAACCAGTCGACTCTCGACCAGTTCTTCAACGACGATCAATGGGAAAGCTACCGGTTGCTCGGTGAGTCATTGATGGCCACGGTGTTGAAGCAACCGGTGATATAAAGCGTCTGCGGGGGAGCGGGGACGCCGCTTTCCCCTCTATCTATGTAGAGGGCCCTTTCACTGGATGCCGCCATCCTGATTGACTAGCGAGCACTTACACATGTTCGCAGGATTAATTCTTGCGCCAGGAAAGATGCGATCCGGCGAAGGACATCCGCAGTCTGCTCTCGATGCGGCACATGGCCGCAATTGCGCAAAAGGGCCAGTTGTGCCGGTCCGCTGACGCGCCGGCCGATGTGACGTGGGAACTCATCAGTTCCATAATCGTCCCGGTCACCGTGGATTGCCAGAACCGGACACAGGATCCGAGGCATCAGGTCGTCCAGGGTCCATGAGGCAAACTCCGGCGACAGCCAGACTCCCGTCCAGGCATCCAACACCCAGCGCGCTCTCCCGCCGTGCCATCGCTCGAGCCGCGCAAGCTCGTCACTACTGCTGAACTGTTGTTGGGCCGCACGGATGCCTGAGAGGGTGTGTACTTCAACGAACGTCTGTGCGGCCTCGGTGACGACAGCTTCGCAACCTTCTCCATGCAGCGCGGCGCACGTAAGCGCAATTGCACCGCCAACACTGTGACCCAACAGCACAAAACGATCGAGTGCCCATTGGCGCAGCAGCACCGGGAATATGAGCTCGGCCTCTTTGAGGATGAAATCGGCAGGGGGCCGATCGGTCTGCGGGTCCGATTGACCGAAACCGAGGCGGTCGTAGGCGATCACGGTTCGCCCCGTAGCAGCACTCAACGCTGCAGGAAAGTCGCGCCACAGGTCGATGCAGCCCAAAGAATCGTGCATCAGGATGATGGGAGCGAAATCGACCGACGCGCCTTTCCAACTTCGCGTGAAGACCTTCCCGCCCGGAACGTCCACCGTCCAATCGGTCATTGCGGGGCGATGAGCCGCTCGAGCGTGCTCAAACTCTGCTCAATCGACTTTCCGGACGTATCCAACTGAACATCGGCCTTGCCGTACAGCGGTTCCCGCGAGGTGAGAATGTCGCGCAGATCCTGCATAGCTTCGGAGTGGCCTGACATCGGGCGCAGGTCACCCTGCTCGATCACGCGCGACATGTGCTCTTCGGGTGCCGCCTTGACCCAAACCGTAAAGCAGTTCAACAGCAACAGCTCGTAGGTTTCGGGCTCAGAGACGATTCCACCGCCTACCGTGAGCACGATGTCGTCCTGGCTGTTGATGATGCGAGCCAGGCAGCGCCGCTCGATCTTGCGGTAGCCCGCCTGGCCGTAGAGATGGAAAACTTCAGACAGGCTCATTCCAGCGTCGCGCTCGATTTCCTGGTCGAGCTCTATCAACGGCCGGCGCAGCGCTTTGGCCAAAGCGCGACCCAGCGTCGTCTTTCCAGCACCGCGAAGTCCTATCAACGTGATTCGCCTGCGGCGCACGAGCTCTGTCTGGCCGAGCTCCTCGGTCAAACGGCGTAGCGTCTCCTCGAGACGATCAGGGGGAAGGCCATCGAGAAAGCGTCGAATCAGCTTCTGCTCGGGTCGTGCGCCGACCGACTCGAGGAGCGTGAACAGCTGTATACCCAACGCGTTGGCCACGCGCCGCAGAAATACAATCGATGGATTTCCACCATACAACTCGACTTGGGCCAGATAGCGCTCGCCCACCCCTGCTGACTCCGCCAGCGCCATGCGTGACATGCCGCGCTGTGCACGCGCTTCCCGAATCGCAGCCCCAATGCCGGTGAGGAAGGACGTATCGGCATCCTCGAGTGCGTCCCCGCTCCGTACACTCTTTGCTTTAGCGGCCTTCAACGCACTCGCAGTCTTTTTGGGCATGCATGCATTATACAGCATAGCGTGCTAGCTGAAGCGGACGTACTCGCACTCCACAGGCTGACCGTTGATGCCGCTGCTGGGCGGAGCAATCCAGTTCGCAAACTTGCCGGGCTCCACGACCCGACCCATCAGCGACTGGACAAACGCGCAATCCTCGGGTGTAGGTAGCCAGTCCCGAACGTTGGCATTCCAGGTCTGCGCGGAAATCACTTTGCCCTCCGGTGAGATCTTGAGCGCCGCCAGGGATCCGATCTGGCGATTGAAGGCTTTGTGGGGCACCCCAAACCTGAAATCGATGCCGCGCTCCTCGAGATTCTTGTTCCAGGCGTCGACACCCGAGTTGGAGTCCTTGATGAAGTCGTCACGCAGCCGCTCGTTCAGTGCGTTCAGTGCGGGCGCCTGTTCGCTCAAAATCTGTCCGGAGCTCGCGTTCAGCACCGGATAAGTGGCCTCGAGGAGCTGGTGATCGTCCTTCAGACGGCTCTCCATATAACGGCCTTTCAAACCCGTGGTGTAGAAGGTAGCCGCATTGGAAGACAGATCGGCACCGAACAGATCGGCCGTCACGCTGGCGTGAAAATTCAGATACCGTTGGATGGTCGGCAGATCGATGACGCCCAACGCCCGCAGCTTTTCGGGGTTGTCCGTGCGCTCGCGTTGCATCACCTCGCAGGTTCTATCAACGATTCTGCGAATTCCATTGCGACCCACAAACATGTGATGACCTTCTTCGGTCAGCATGAACTGCGTCGTGCGTGCGAGGGGATCAAACGCCGATTCCGTCAGGGCCGACAGCTGAAATTTTCCGTCCCGGTCGGTGAAGAACGTGAACATGAAGAACGACAGCCAGTCGGGCGTGCGCTCGTTGAAGGCACCGAGTATACGGGGATTGTCCGCATCCCCCGAGCGGCGCTCGAGCAGCGCTGCGGCCTCTTCGCGCCCATCGCGGCCGAAGTATCGATGCAACAGATAAACCATCGCCCATAAATGGCGGCCTTCTTCCACATTCACCTGGAAGAGATTCCGCAGATCGTACATCGAAGGCGCCGTCAGTCCGAGATGACGTTGTTGCTCGACCGAGGCTGGCTCGGTGTCGCCTTGCGTTACGATGATACGTCGCAGGTTCGCTCGATACTCACCGGGGACCTCCTGCCACACCGGCTCGCCTTTGTGGGCGCCGAAGGCAATCTTCCGATCGGGCACCTGTGGATTCAGGAAGATGCCCCACCGATACTCGGGCATCTTCACGTAGCCGAAAGTGGCCCATCCCGCCTGGTCCACGCTCGTCGCCGTGCGCAGATAGCAGTCGTATTGGTGCGAGCCCTCGGGCCCCATGTCGGACCACCAGTTGAGAAATTCCGGTTGCCAGTGCTCGAGCGCCCGCTGCAGCGTCTTATCGCTCGCGAGATCGACGTTGTTGGGGATCTTCTGTTGGTAATCGATAGTCATGGAGAATCCTTCGAGGCCGGGGCGACGTCAGACGCGCTCCCAGTTGAATTTGGCTTTGTTGCCGGTACCGAATACTTTGAGCGCACCTGCGTCGCCGACGGCGTTGGGGCGGATGAAGATCCAGTTCTGCCAGGCAGACAGGCGCCCGAACACTCGTGTTTCCATCGTCTCGCCGGGACCGAAACGCAGACTCGATTCCATTCCCGTCAGAGCATCCGGAGACAGAGTGCGTCGTTCTTCCAACGCGATGCGAAGCTCGTCTTCCCAATCGAGCTGATCGGGTCGCGCTGTCACCAGTCCCAGCGTGTCGGCCTCGGCGGCAGTCAACGGGCGGCCCACCACTTCGCGGCACCGGGCGATCGGACCTTCTTCTGCGTAGAAGCGGGCAGAGAGTCGGCTCGAGCGGGCTACGGTCTCGTAGGGACCGAAATTCATGTCGGATAGAGCGATGCGGGGGCCGTCTTCGGTGTCGAGCATGTAGATGCGGTCGGCTGCCAGGGCCAACTCAACCAACGTGCCGGCAAAGCAGGACTCTTTATCAACGACCGCAAACAAACTGCGCGAGGTAACGTCGAGTCTGGCCAACGTTCGACGCAGCATTCCCAACGTCTCACGGATAAACCAATCATCTCGCAGCGATTGCAGGGTCGCGTCGCATTCCAGCACGGCGTTTGCATCGCCGCGGGTCTTGATGACCCACGTACCGCTATGGAGATCGTTGGTTCTCAACATCAGGATGGCATCGTCGAGCTCGCGCGCCATGGCGAGCGGCCACCACTTCGCTCCAAGCGCATGGATGGCCGGCAATTCCGTGGGTTGCGGTGTTCGCGGTGCGTGTACTGTCAGGGTTGCAGTCCGCGTCGCCGTGTCGATTGTCGCGTCGACTGTTGAATAGTGGTAACCGCAGTCATCGATGACACGCTGCAGAGGTGTCAGGCAGATGCCGGTGGCCCCGGCCGGACGGTCACTCGTGGCCGCAAGCTCGGTCGCACGGTTGTGTATGGTGGCCGCGAACTGCTGTGGCTTGGCGTATCCGTCGATCAGGCGCCACTCCTTCGCGCGGGGCGCACGAACACCTTCCACCAATGTGCAGAACAAGTCGGCGTGGTCCCGGCGCACTTTGCGCTTGTCGGTCAGGCGCGTGAGCCCACCGGTCCCGGGGAGAACGCCCAACAGCGGGACTTCCGGCAAGCTCACCGCTGCCGATCGATCATCCACCAGGAAAATCTCATCGCAGGCGAGCGCGACCTCATAGCCACCGCCGGCAGTAGTCCCATTACAGGCGGCGAGAAATTTGAGGCCTGAGTGCCGGCTGGAGTCCTCGAGACCGTTGCGGGTTTCGTTGGTGAACTTGCAGAAGTTCACTTTCCAGGCATGGGACGACAGACCCAGCATGAAGATATTGGCGCCTGAGCAGAAGATCCTGTCCTTCGCGCTCGTCAATATGACGCTGCGGACTTCGGGATGTTCGAAACGGATGCGCTGTATCGCATCGTGCAGTTCGATATCGACGCCGAGGTCATAGGAGTTCAGCTTGAGCTTGTAGCCCGGTCGCAGCCCGCCCTCCTCGTCGACGTTCATTTGCAACGTCGCGATGGGGCCGTCGAACGACAGGCGCCAGTGCCGATAGCGGTCGGGATGAGTCTGAAAATCGACCCGGGCCGGGGCCGACTCGGGTATCGCATTCACAGCAGCCTGCGCCATGACTACTCCTCGTTATAGCACCAGTTTTATATCGCACACCTCGCCAGTGATCAAGCATTTTATTGCATGTTCTGAGGCGACTAGTCTGCACCTTGGCCCGGTATCATGCTCTATATTGCTTTATTGAGCTCCCCGTATGATTATTTGGCCCTGCTTCATTTCCGGTGCGGCGCCATATGAACGAAATCGCTCCGTCTACCCACACCATCGCCATCCCAATGGCGAAATCGATCTCATCATGCCGCTCGAACCCGGGGCTCAGTTCGACGGGCGCGACGCAGGCTGGCTGGTCTACGGTCCGGGGAGCGCGCATTCACCGACGATAACCCACGGTCGCGCGTTGGTTCTGTATCTGTTACCGCAGGGCGCGATCGAGTTCACGAAGAGCTGACTGACTGCCCGAGGGGGAGCGATATGTTGAGTCTGAGCACCGCTGATCGAACGGTATCACCGCCGTTATTGAGCATACCGCGCGACTACAACGCGGCGTTTGACTTGCTGGAGAGCAATCTACTTGCCGGTCGCGGTGCAAAGGTCGCCTATATCGATGACAAGGGCAGGTATACATACAACGAGCTGGTCACTCGGGTAAAACAGTTCGCGCATGCGCTCAATCGACTCGGGATCGAGCCGGAACAGCGCGTTCTGGTGTGCCTGCAGGACACGATCGATTTCCCCGTGGCATTCCTCGGTTCCATCTGGGCCGGTGTCATCCCCGTTGCCGTCAACACCGGCCTCAAGACCGCCGACTACCAATACCTCCTGCAAGACAGCCGTGCTCGCGCCCTGGTGGTTTCAGAGTGGCTGTTGCCGCTGTTCGAACCGATCCTGAACAGCGTCCCCGGTGTCAAGTCCATTATCTCATCATTCGACGCACTCCTCACAGAGTGCGCGGAGCAACCCGCCAACACCAATTGCGATGATGCCTGCTTCTGGCTCTATTCGTCCGGCTCGACCGGAATGCCCAAGGGGACGATCCATTTGCATTCGAGCCTGATCCAGACCGCTGAGTTGTATGGCCGACCCGTCCTCGGCATCCGGGAAGACGATGTGGTGTTCTCAGCGGCGAAATTGTTCTTTGCCTACGGATTGGGAAATGCCCTCACCTTTCCACTGTCGGTGGGAGCCACAGCGGTGTTGATGCGCGACCGGCCGACGCCGGAAGCCATCTTTGCCCGGCTACGCGAGCATCAACCCACGGTCTTTTGCGGAGTTCCGACTTTGTACGCGTCGATCCTGGCGTCGGAGCTGCCTGCGCCCGAATCGCTTCGGCTGCGCGGGTGCGTATCTGCCGGCGAAGCTCTGCCCAGGGAGATCGGCGAACAATGGCGACGTCATTTCGGTGTTGATATTCTCGATGGTATCGGGTCCACCGAGATGCTGCACATCTTTCTGTCCAACAGGTTCAACGACATCTGTTATGGAACCACCGGCTACCCGGTTCCCGGATACGAGATCAGGTTGGTGGACGACACGGACGCGGAGGTCCAACGCGGCGAGATCGGTGAGCTCATTGTCGCCGGACCGACTTCCGCCATCGGGTATTGGAAAAATCGCGCGAAATCGCTGCACACCTTCGGCGGCCGGTGGACTCGCAGTGGCGACAAGTACTATCAGGATGCCAATGGCCGTTACGTCCATGCCGGGCGTGCTGATGACATGTTGAAGGTGAGTGGCCTCTACGTCTCACCGACCGAAGTCGAATCGGCACTACTGACACACCCGCTCGTCCTCGAGGCGGCAGTCATCGGGTCTGAAGACAGTCATGGGCTGCTGAAGCCCCTCGCCTGCATTGTTCTGAAGGATAGGACGCTGGCCAGTGAAACGCTCGCGGAGCAGCTCAAACAGCATGTGAAGTCGGTTCTGCAACCGCACAAGTATCCACGATGGGTTGAGTTTCTCGGGGAATTGCCAAAGACGGCCACTGGCAAGATTCAACGCTTCAAGCTGCGGGAACTATACCGTTCACGGGTGGGCGTTAGGAACGCTCCGAGCCCGGCTCCATCATCGACTGCTAGCGCATCAGAAACTTCTGTACCTTGCCGGTAATGGTCATCGGGAGACAACCAGGCGCACAGCGCTTCGCCATACCTGAGATCGGGCTCACCAATGACGCTCACATCACGCATTTTGGAATGCCGATACAGATAATTTTGTTTTGAGTTGATCCCGGTTGCTTGGAGGCTCAACGCATGTCGCTGTCCTGGCGGCCTCTCCCTGTGCTGCCATGATTGCACTTCTTGCTCTGAAAGTGCACTTGTGCAAATCTTGGGCGCGATACGCCCGAGTGCGCTGGCCGTGAGCGACGATTCGGCGCCTCTGACAGTTCCCACACACGAGCGAGTACGACTGACCATTCGTACGTGTCATGGTGAGACCTACGCGAAATCCGGTGTTGAATCTCCTGGTGGGCCGGCGATCGCGTATGAATCCCTCCGGCGAGCACTCAGCACCCTCCAACGTGTAAGTACACCCGCAGATTTTATCGCCAAATACAGTGAAAAATCGCCTCCAAGATACCCTCGTTTACGAATCTCATCATGGTGATGTAGCGCTACAGTACGAGCGAGTTGCCTCGCCGTAAATCCAGGATGGCGCGTAGAAATGCGGTGTAGCCCGAAGCCGTTGTAGCCGCGCTCGTTGCAGGGACGCCCGCGAAGTTGCCACCTTGCAAGATGATTGGGCTGCGTTCTGGCGCCCAGTGACAGTTGCATAATGTTCTTATAAATGACAATATATGTACTATTGGGCAAAAAGTACACTAATGTCCCATGGGGCGCTGGAGGTTCGTCGACATGACTACGCAGAACGAGAGAAGTTTGCGACTCGGTTCCACAGGTGCGCCGAGGGCGCTGGCAGCTCAGTCAAACAAAGTACACAGGGCGGTCGCGCGCATACTGATGCTGACATCGCTGGCAGCCTTCGGGTTCACGGGAAAAACATTCGCTCGAGGCCCTGCGGCGCACGGATCCGTTTGCCCCGCGCCTGATGAGTGCGCTGGCAGAGGCCGGCGTGGAGCCGGAAGTTGTGATTGCGGAATTTGGCGTGAATCAATTCGAGGTGACTTGCGCGCCCGCCGAGGCAACTACCGCGGCGGATCGAAGCATTGCAATCCGGGAGATAACCCGTGAGATCGCCCGCAATGCCGGGTGGCGTGCGAGCTTTGCGCCCAAGACATCACCCGATGGTGTTGGAAACGGCGTACACGTCCACTTCAGCTTTCGCGATGGCGGCGGAAAGCCGGCAACGTACGCAGCTTCGGGCCCGGGCGGCCTGTCCGCGACGGCAGGGGCTTTCTGCGCCGGCATTCTGCGTCATTTGCCGGGAATGACCGCGCTCACGGCGCCGAGTATTCCATCCTATTTCCGGCTGAAACCGCACAACTGGAGCGCTTCCTACACCTGGCTCGGACAGCAGCACCGCGAGGCGACGCTGCGAATCTGTCCCGTCGTCACGATCCCCGGATCCGATCCGGCAAGCCAGTACAACATCGAGTTTCGGGCGACGGATGCTACGGCTAATCCCTACCTCGTCCTGACCGCCCTGGTACGTGCCGGAATCGAGGGCATCCGGGCGAAACTTCCAACACCTGCGCTGGTGGCGGAAGACCCCACGCTGATGAGCGAGGGCAGACGCGCCGAACTCGGCCTGCAACGCCTGCCTGAGAGCCTCGACCTGGCGCTGGGTGCATTGGCGGCGGATCACACTCTCAACGGGTGGTTCCCTCCGGTCTTTCTCGAGTCCTTTCATGGCGTGCGGCGGGCGGAGATGGCCTTGCTCAGCGAGCTGGATCCGGCCGCAATCTGCGACCGGTACCGGGTTCTTTACTGATGAGCAGCGGCGCCGCGTCCCTGGAGCTGCAATGGCCGCACGCAGTGGAGACAATCAACGAAAATGGCCGTTCGCCGATTGTACTCATCTGCGAGCACGCATCGAACCACATTCCCGCGGAATACGCGGGCCTCGGCTTGGACGCCTCGGAAGTCACCCGACACATTGCCTGGGACATCGGTGCGGCGAACCTGACCCGTGCCCTGTCCCTGCAACTCGATGCGCCTGCGTTCCTTGGTACCTATTCACGGTTGTTGATTGATCTCAACCGCCCTCCTGGCATCCCTGCCAGTATTCCGGTGCGCTCCGAAGCAACCGACATACCGGGAAACCTTGCGCTGACGGAAGTCGAACGCGACAGACGCGCGCAGTTGATCTTCGCGCCATTTCAAGCAGCGGTGGCCGCTCATGTGGAGCGCCGTCAGCGCGAGAGACGCGCCAACATTGTCATCGCCATCCACAGCTTTACTCCTGTCTACCTGGGAAAAACACGGCCATGGCACGTCGGCGTCCTGTTCGAGAAGGGGTCTGAGCTCGCGCTGGCGATCATCGCTGGACTGCAACGCGATCCGGCACTCAACGTAGGTGCAAACGTGCCCTACTCTGTCACGCCCGAAGATGACTATGCGGTGCTCGTATACGGTGACAATCTTGGCAATCCCGCGGTCCTCATCGAGATGCGACATGACTTGCTCTCGAGTCCGGACGCCGCGGAACACTGGGCGGTGCGGCTCGGGGCAGTGTTGTCGGAAGCTGTCCTGGGCCTGAGCCACCGGGGAGATCACCCTTGAACGACCAGGACCTCCGCGCAAGCCTGTCGCTGCGCGAACGTGACGCGCGTGTGATTGCCAACATTGGACGCTTACGTTTCTCTCCTCTCAGTGTGATTGGCGGAAGCGGCAATCGCCTGATCGAGGAAGGTGGCCGGCACGTCCTCGATCTTTCGGCATCGTGCGGGCCTGCCATCCTGGGTTACAGCCATCCAGCGCTAACCAGCGCTGTCACCGAAGCATGCGCGAGCATGGCGGGCGCGAGCCTGTTGGCTTACCCGAATGAGAATGCGGTTGCGTTGGCGGAAGAGTTGCTGCGGCTCACACCGGGACGCGGCGAGCGTCGAGTGTGGTTTGGTCATTCGGGCTCGGATGCGAACGACTGCATCATGCGGGTCTTGCAGGCGGCTTCTGGACGGTCGCGATTCATTTCGTTCATAGGCTCCTATCACGGCAACCTCTCCGGCTCCATCAGCGGACACACAGCCATGACACACACGCTGCCGCGTGCGGGGCTCGTGTTATGGCACCGTCACTGTTACGACAAATGCAACGGGGCTGCAGATCAGCTTCGATCACACACCAGCCATGCACGGTGCGCTGGAGCATGTTCAGGGGGACACGTTTAGAACACGATTCGTTGACAGGGGTGTGGAAGATGCCTACATGACTTTCAGTCTGAATGCAGCCCACTCCATCGAGCGTGCGTCCATGCGGCCGATTTCACCACTGGCCGATTTCAGCTTCGACTATGCGGACCTGTCATTGACGCCAGCTCCGCTCTGAGACATCTAGACAAACAGCAACGTGACGGGCACGAGTGTGCCGCCGAGCAGCAGCAGCCAGCTCAGGCGCTTGCGCTTGAAGTGCGTCAACCCTATCCACAAGCCGAGGCTGCTCGTGAGCGCGAGCACCACCGCTCCGGCCAGGAAGAACCATTTCAGCAGGAGTGTGGGCAGGGGCTCCGGTTCCGACTCCTCCTGGGCACCTGGAGCCGCCTCGTCGTGCGGACGCATTGGCGGGACTGGTGCGTCTTCCACCGCCGGCTCGTGTCGCTCCTCCCGAGCGAATACCTGGTCCTTGTGGAGCCGGCCGAGTTTTTCGATGAGCGCCGGGGGCTGATAACCTTTGTGCGCTTCGTGCAGCCTGAAGACCTGCAATGCGCCTGTCAGCGCAAAGAAAATGATGCTAGGCGCAACAAACACGCTCAAATACGAGTGCCAAGTACGCAAAAACGCCATCATCCGACCTCTTGCTGGAGCTGACCGTCCGCGTTCATAACACAGATCGCCCCGTAAGGTTGAAAGCAACTGTCACAGAACGCCGGGCTGGCCCTATCGAACCAAAGCGGGCGCGAATACAAAGCTCACTGGCGCCGGAACCGACACCGAGGACCCCGCGCGAGTCAACG
>Ga0137415_10001045_pt1 | contig 27271 bp, 22 predicted proteins | sample CZODoug3_1_1_16f_FD_183082 | JGI IMG/M metagenome (GOLD analysis project Ga0137415, IMG submission 183082) | Vadose zone soil fungal communities from Angelo Coast Range Reserve, California, USA - CZODoug3_1_1_16fungal (Hybrid Assembly) | ecosystem: Environmental > Terrestrial > Soil > Vadose...
GACATGTCCACCGAAATCGACGCCGCTCGCTTGCTGGTGCGCAAAGCCGCGTGGAAGCAAGACACCGGTGCGCGCTTCAGCATGGATGCCGCGATTGCCAAACTTTTCGCCAGCGAAATGGCCACGCGCGTCACGCACAAAGCCATCCAAATCCACGGCGGATACGGCTACAGCCGCGAGTATCCTGTCGAGCGCGCCTATCGCGACGCCCGCATCACCGAAATTTACGAAGGCACCAGCGAAATCCAGCGCCTGGTTATCTCCTCCTGGGTTCTGAAGTCCTGAGCCGCGTAGTATCCTGAAACAGTGCTGGAACTGAATTGCGGTCTCCCCTTCGATCTCGCCTGCGCCGACGATTTCTTCACCACGCTCCCGCCGCGACCCGCCGTTTGCTTGATCGAACTGCGAGATGAAACTGCCGAGCCGCTGCTCATCCGCACGCAAGATTTGCGCCGCCGTTTGCAGCGCCTGCTCGGCCCGCCAGATCCCACAAGTAAGCGCCTGAACCTCCGCGAAGTCGCGCGCGGCATTGGCTATCGCCTGACCGGCTCGCGCTTCGAGCAAATTTTCACCTACTATCTCCACGCCAAGCAGCATTTCCCTAAGCGCTACCCAAACATGCTGCGGCTGCGTCCTCCTGCCGTCCTGAAGGTGAGCCTGCGCAACGCGTATCCGCGCTGCTACGTCACCCGCCGCATCGCTGTCGATGACTCCGGCGCACCCACTGCCGGCGCCTACTATGGCCCTTTTGCGTCGCGGCGCTCGGCCGAAGCCTTCGCCGGCAGCGCCCTCGATTTTTTCAAGGTCCGCCGCTGCCAGATCAAGATTCGCCGCGATCCTTCCTTCCCCGGGTGCATGTACTCTGAAATGAAAATGTGCCTGGCTCCATGTTTTGCGGGCTGCACGAAGGAGGACTACGACGTCGAGGTGCAAAGGCTGGTGCAGTTCCTGGACACCAGCGGCGGCTCCCTGCGCAATTCGTTCGAGCTGGAACGCGAGAGCGCCAGCGAACAGCTCGATTTCGAGCGCGCGGCCGCCCTACATAAAAAAATCGAGAAGCTCGACGACGCCCTGCGCGGCTCCCCTGAACTACCGCGCCGCATCCAAGACTTGAACGCCGTCATCCTCCAACGTAGCGCCGAAGAGCAAACCATCGCGGTCTTCGCACTCCGCCGCGGCTGGCTCACCGAGCCGACTTTCGTGCGCTTCGCTGAAATCGCGGGCCAGCCGCGTTCCGCCGAACACATCTTTCGCGAATACTTGGAAGGCCCCGCGGCTAAATCGCAAGAAAACACTGCGTCAGCTGTCACACCAAGAAAAGATACGCTCAGCGAGCATTTGTGGCTGGTGGCGCGCTGGTATTACAGTAATCCCCGCGAGGGTGAAATCTTCTTTCGTGAGAAGGATTGGCCGTACCGCAGAATCATGCGCGGATGCTCGCGCCTGCTTGCGCCTCGCGGATCATCTTCTGCCGAGTAGGATTCGATCCGATGCGATTGCAACTCACACCGATCGCGTAATCTTAAGTGTTTGAATCAATGCCGTGCGGCGGGAAACTCTTCCGGATGGAGTTTTCGCAAGGCTCGGAGAGCGTCCGCATTATTGGGGTCCAAGAGCAAAACGATCCGGTATTCCTTTTCGGCTTCGGCTTCCCGACCGCTTGTAAAGTAAACGTTGCCAAGGGAGACGTGCGCGTGACCGTCGAAGGTCGATAACCGTACAACCTCACGCCACGCTTCTTCGGCCTTTCCTGGAGCCCCCTCGCGCAGGTAAATATCGCCCAATTCGTCCCAAGCTTCCGGATTCGGCAGGCTCTCTACAGAGGCTCGGTATTGGACCTCCGCTTCCGCTAGGTTCCCCGCATCGAGATAAAATTTCCCCAGCGCGTTGCGCGCCTGCGTACTTAGCGGGTAAATCTCAACGGCGCGGCGCAATTCTGCTTCGGCGCGGACGTTGTCGCCCTCCGCGGCATAGACTCCACCCAAATGGATGTGCGGCGCGGCGAAGCGTGGCCGCAATGCGATGGCCTGTTGAAGATACGTCTCTGCGTCTTGGTAGCGCCTTTTTTCGAGCATCGCCATTCCAAGGTTCGAAAGCGCGACCGCATTGTCAGGCTGGTCCGCAAGCGCTAGCCGCCACTCATGCTCCGCTTCCGCTTGGCGATGCGAATTCCAATCCAGCACGCCGAAATCCGACCTCATGTAAGAGGCATGCGGCTCAACGGCGAGCGTCCGGCTCAGAAGCGTGAAATCGTCGCGCCAATCGCGGTTGCGGGCAATGATCTCGCCCGCCGAAAGAACAACAAGAATGGCTGCCGCTGTCACCAATGTCCAACGTAAGACCGGGATGCCGGCAGCGAATCTACGAAATAAGAATACGAATCCCCCCGCCAATAACGCGCAGAATCCCACAGATGGCAAATAGAGATAGCGTTCCGTAAAGACATTCGTGGCCATCCAGCGAGCGTTCAAAACCGGAGCGAGTGTCAGTGCGACCCAAATGACCCAGAAGGAATAATTTCGCGCGCGCTTCCAAAGGTAGATGAAGAGCGCCGCGGCCACAACACCAACGCCGATCCCCGCCAAAACGCGCGGATCGCTAAGCGCAACACTCTTGCGAAATACATAAAACGCCAGCAAAGGGTACGGCCAAAAAAGCTTCGCGACGTATTGACCTACCAAGGCGAATGCAGACAGAAAGGCTTGCGGCCAACTAACGTCTGCATGTTGACGCACGGGCGCGAGGCCGCCCAAAACGGTAACGCGGAACACGAGATATACAGTCGCAATGATCCAAAATCCGCCGTAGCGATAGACTTTGGTTTTCCAATTGGTGGTTTCGCGGTCTGAACGATAGAAGTGTTCGTAGATGGTCGTGAGCACAGCAAGGATCACGGCCTGCTCCTTCGAAAGCAAAGCCAGCGCAAAGCAGGCGCACATGAGAATTCCGCTCGTTCTCCTTTCCTTGGGCGGCAAGGAATCCAGCCGCAGGAAAAAAATAAACGATGCGAGATAAAAGATCGCCATCTCAAGCTCGGTCACTGCGGCAACCCAGGCGACAACTTCCGTGTGAATGGGGTGCAGTGCGAAAATCGCAGCCGCAACTAGCGCGACGATCTCGTCCAGGAGCAGCGTCGAGCATGCCAAAAATACGAGCCACACCACCACGCAGTTCAGTAGCACGTTGACCAGATGAAATCCGAAGGGATACGCTTGAAACACCTTGTTACAGACCAGGAACCCAAGGATCATGAGCGGCCGGTAGTAATTCGTCTTCCCTTCCAATCCTTGAAAGGACCAGACCGTAGTGGTGAGAATTTTGTCCACGTACTTGAAACTATGCACGTAAGGGCTTTGTTCGACCTGAAAGTGGTCATCGTAGACGAAGCCGTTCAGCAGCGTGTTGCAATAAACCAGCAACGCGAGAAGTAACACGCCGCCAAGCGCAGCCGAGCGCCTATGGTCGGCCAACGATGGATATGAGCTGCTCATCATTCTTCTGCAATTTCATCATACCGGGAGAAAGACTGCCCTCCAGAATGCTCGATAGCATTGTGTCCGGATGCAAAATGAGACATCTGCACCGACGGTCGCCGGCGAACCTTCTGCTATACTCATTCTTCCGCAAAGATACTAGCGAGTTTCACACGAATGAATTCGCACGCCACCGCTGAAAGCACCAAACGGTACGCCGATCGATTCCGGAGCCTCGCAGCCCCCGGACACTTTCGTGAAGCCCACGGGTTGACGCTTTCTTCCCTGGGCATCGGCACCTACCTCGGCCAGCCCGACGACAAAACCGACGGCACCTACGCCGCCTCCGTCATCGCCGCCGTCGAGAATGGCCTCAACGTTATCGACACGGCCGTCAACTATCGTTTCCAACGCAGCGAGCGCAGCATCGGCTCCGCCCTCAAGCAACTTGCGCAAAAAGGCTTCGCGCGCGACGAATTCATCCTGTGCACCAAAGGCGGCTATCTCACCCCCGATGGTTCCATGCCCTCGGACCCCAACGAATATTTCTATCGCGAGTACATTCAGCCGGGAATTTTCAAGCCCGATGAAATCGTGCAAGGTAGCCATTGCATGAGCGCGCGCTTCCTCGAAAACCAGCTCGACCGGAGCCTGCGCAATCTCGGCGTGGACTCCATTGACGTCTACCATCTGCACAATCCTGAAACGCAACTTAGCGAGGTATCACGACCGGATTTCCTCGAGCGCGTACGCGACGCCTTCATTTATTTGGAGTCAGCAGCAGCCGCCGGCAAAATTCAATTCTACGGCATGGCCACCTGGAACGGCTTCCGCCAGGAAGCCACCGCGCGGGAATCCATGCAGCTCGCGGAATTCGAGCAACTCGCCCGCGACATTGCCGGTGAAACACACCATTTCCGATTCGTGCAGATCCCTTTCAATCTGGCGATGACCGAGGCGCTGACCCTCGGCAACCAGACAATTGCTGGCAATGTGAAAACGGTTATGGAAGCCGCCAGCGAGCTCGGGATCACACTGATCGCCAGCGCTTCGCTTTTCCAGGGCCAAGTCGCGCGCAACCTGCCGGCCTTCGTGGCGGAGGCTCTGGGATTGCAATGCGACGCCGAACGCGCTTTACAATTCGTGCGGTGCTCGCCCGGAATCACCACCGCGCTGGTCGGTATGTCGCACCCGGAACACGTGCGAGCCAACGCACGTCTCGTCGGCGTCCCGCCGGCTACGGTGGAAGAATTCAGCAAGCTTTTCAGCCGCGGCGAAACTGCCTGATCCTCGGAGGGGCACAGCCCGCCTGCGGCAGGCAGGCACGGCTGCACCTCTACTTGGCGCAATCTCAACACCGCACGACCGACCCCGCCTAGATCCGCTGTAGCGGCCGCCGGCCGTGGCGGGCGCTTGATTCGCACCGTGAGCATTCACAAAGCCGCCGTTGCAATCTCCGGGTGCCGTCCCTTCAGCCAACCACAAATCGCCTCATCAACCTGGTCCAGCTTCCCCGCGAAGAAATGATCCGCGCCCGCAATCACGACCAACCGGTTCTCTCCCGGCAAGGATTTCACCAACGCCTGCACCTTGCCAATCTCTCCATGCTCGTCATGGGCCCCGTGCACAAATAGCTTTGGCTTTTCGCAATTTCGCAAAAACGAGAAATCCGTGTTGTTAACCGGCGTGCCAAGCCCAATCAGCTCCCGCACGCGCTGCTCCGCGCAGCCCACCCGCAAGCCAACCCAGCAACCGAAACTAAAACCGGCCACCAATAGTGGAACGCCCGGAAATTCTTCGGCCAAGAAATCGAGAGCGGCGCTCACGTCACCCTGCTCACCCCGCCCGCGGTCGTGTGTCCCGGCGCTCATTCCTGCGCCACGAAAATTAAATCGCAGCACCGGCAAACCAAGCGCATCGAGCGATTTCGCCGCTTGGTACACGACCTTGTTGTGCATCGTCCCGCCAAACAACGGATGCGGATGGCAGATCAGCGTCGCTAAAGGCAGTGGAGTTTTCGCGGCTGGCTTCCACAGAATCGCTTCCAGCCGCCCCGCAGGCCCTTCCAGAAAAAAATTGCGAGACTCATGAGCCGTTTTGGTGTTTGTCATCGTTTTTGCGGGACGAAAAGAATCGGCAAGCGTACCAAGAGAAATCACGCTTCGCGAACAATCGTGACTGCCAGCGCCGCGCTGTCCGGCCTGGCCTGAATTCGCAGAACACGAGCAGCTGTTTCCGAAGCAGTTGGCCAGGGAGCCGAAGCCGTGGGTTCAAACGAAACCAGCAAGCGATCCCCTTCCTGGTATTCGCGGGTGCCCAGAAAACGCAGGCCGTGCGCGGACGCGTCCATGGTCATCGCTTCTTCAAACCACGGAACGTGTTCGAGACGCACGCGAACCGGAAGCGCCAGCGTACGTCGCGGACTCTCGCGCCGCTCTCCTTCTTTCCCGGGTCCGTGGTCGTTGCCCTCCGCATGGTGCGGCAACGCAAAGTGCAAGGCCACCGCTTGCTCGCTCGCGCCCTCGCGCGCCGCCTTGCTTCCATTGCCGTTGTGCGCCGGCCCCACGCGCACCACTTTCGCGAACATCTCTGGCTGGCCGTGGCCCAGCGAAGTATCGTAAGGAAACGTCACCCACAGTCTCACGCCGGGCGCGTGCGCGTCTTGGCACGGTACTAGCAGCCCGCCGCGTGAAATATCCAGCGTCTTGCAAACCTCCGTTTTTTGCCCAAAAGGAGTGTTCCAGCGAATCCGTACTGGTAGGCGTAGTTGTGCGCGATGATGCTCGCGTCGGTCCATAAACCCAATACCATGTCCAACTTAGGCGGGGCAAGGAGAGTATACGCCCAAACCGCCTCCGCGGCGTACTAGGACATAATTGTTAATCTTTGAGATTGCAGTTTGCAAAAGCGGGTGTTAGCGTCGAGTCGATTTCTACCCGCCCCTGAGGTCGTGATGCCGGATGGAGTTGATCGCCGCGAAGCGCGGCGCTTTTTGATGAGCCTGCCCATGCGTGTCCTTGCGCCTGAAGCGCAAAGTGAGCAACTCCGCGCCAGCACTCGCGACGTCAGCTATCGCGGCTTGTATTTTCTGTCCGAAACCAAGTTCGAAGTGGGCAGCCAAATCGATTTCGTCCTCACGTTGCCGCAAAAAGTTGCTTCCTCGGGAGAAGTGGATATTCGCTGCTGCGGCCAGGTCGTACGCGTCGATGCTGGCGCCAACGGCCGCGTCGGAGTAGCCGCCAAAATCGAACGCTACGAGTTTCTCCCCGCCAGCGCCACCGCCGCCTGATTGGGGGTCGGATCTTTAACCCCGACGTCAGCCGATGCTGTCAATCGGGTTTAGCCCCTGAGGAAACGCCATACAGCATTTTCTCCTCGTTCCAACCAACTCGCCGCCAGCTCCACTCGCGAGTACAATGATCCATCCGCGTGAGCGCCTCGCATGCCAGCGCTCGGTTCTGAGGAAACTATGTATCACTACGACGCCAAGACCGCTCTCGAAGAACTCCAAGAAGACGCGCTCCTTCCCCATCCCGTCAAGCTCCGTGACATGATTCTACGTGTTCAACTCGGTCCCCAGGAGGCTCAGCTCATGAACTCCGAATTCCAAGACTATTTGACTCGCTTCGGCGAGCTGCAGCGCGTCGCGCGCGGGATTCTCGAAAAACTCGCCACCGGGAAAGCTAAAAACTGATCCCCGTGCACTTTCGCATAAGCGCGCCGCGCATGAAGACCAAGCGTCGCGCCGCGGCCGCAGACACCGCCCAAGACGCGCTGGCGCTGGTACACTGAGCGATGCTCTTGCAAAAGGAAAAGGCTTAGCGAAAACATGCGCCGCAACACCCTGCTCATCGATGCCGACGACACCCTCTGGGAGAATAATGTCTTCTTCGAAAAGCTCATCGAAGACTTCATCACCCTGGTGGAGTCCTGCGGTTTCACGCGCTCCTACGTTCGCCACATCCTCAACGAAACCGAGCGCAAAAATATTCGCCAATACGGCTACGGCGTCCGCAGCTTCGGTCGCTCACTCGAGGAAACCTATCTGAAGCTCGTGGAACACATGGCCAAGCGCGAAGTGCTCGCGCAGATTCATACCCGCGTCGTGGATCTCGAGCGCACCCCGCCGAAGATCCTTGATGGCGTCCCCGAAACTCTTGCCTATCTCACCGAACGCCACCGCTTGATTCTCTTCACGAAGGGCGAACCCGCCGAGCAAGCCGCTAAAGTCGAGCGTTCCGGTCTGCAGGGCTTTTTCGAATTCATTGAAATCGTTTCCGAGAAAAGCCCCGAAACCTACGGTGAACTCGTGCGCAAACACAAAATCGTGAAAGCCCACGGCTGGATGATCGGCAACAGCCCGCGCAGCGACATCAACCCCGCCATGCAGATCGGCCTGAACGCCGTGTACATCCCCCACCAACACACCTGGCAGCTCGAACACGAGCCGGTCGTATCCGGCTCCGGCAAACTCGTCATCCTCCCAGCCTTCCGCGAGCTCCGCTCCCACTTCTGAACACCAGCTCCAGAACTCGACTCCACCCGCCCAGTCTGACCGCCTTAGATCGGCCGAATAACACCACACTCCATGTTGTGATGATGAAGTAATTCACCTAGTAATTAGTTTATTCCCCTGAAGCAGCCCATTTTGTGGTTCCATTGTTTGCAACTGGGCTTTAGCCCAAATCCTAATATTGGAGAAATAATAATGAGCGTTCGTAAAAACTGCAGTCTGATTCTTAGTTCGTTAATGTTAGTTGTTGTGTTGGTCCAGCATTCGACAGACCGCTTACAACACAGTCAGGAACTCCTAGGTAATCCGGCGCAGACGCAGCGGGTGGACGGTGGCGGTCCGGTTCCTCCGCTTCCACCCCCGTCGTTCCTAAACACGTTGACCGCAGACGGTGGGGGACCTGTTCCTCCGCTTCCGCCTCCCTCGTTCCTAAACACGTTGACCGCGGACGGCGGGGGACCGGTTCCTCCACTTCCGCCTCCAAACGCAACGTTGTTGCCTTCGCTCATGCAGCAAGCGCCCTTGCTAGCAGATGGCGGCGGACCCGTTCCTCCGCTTCCACCCCCGCTCCTGACCGTCGACTTCGTCGCAGTTTAGGTGCAAGCCAAAAGGCCAACACGGGGGAAGATGAGACCCACCTTCCCCCGCTTCTTCCTTTTATGGTATATTGCGAGCGAGTTAACCCTTCTTTATGCTTGCCAATTTCATCTGGTGGACCGCCATCGCCCTTGAGGTCGTCATTCTGTCTCGCAGCGCACTGACAGGCCTCCTGAAAAAGTACCCGCTCTTTTTCGCGTACATCACCTGCGTTCTTCTGACGGAAATTATTGGCCTGCTGACCAACGCATTGGCTCCCAAGTTATATGAAACCCTATATTGGCCTGCCGACCTCGCCACTATTCTCGCCAGCTATGCGGTCATGGTAGAGATCTTTCGATGGTCCACCAGGCACAAGCCCGGTATTCGCCGTCTTACACAGCGCGCCCTGCTAACCGTATTTGCTATCACGGTTGCCTATGCAGCTTCTAACTTTGTGCAGGGCAAGTTCAGTTCTCCATCTCGTGCCGTTGCCGCCTTGGGCCGCGACCTTCGCTACGTCGAAGCCGGCATCCTGCTGCTGATGTTGTGGTTGTTGCTGCGATATCGCATTCCGCTGGGCCGCAATCTTCTGGGCCTGTTGATTGGCTATTCCTTCTGGGTGGGTATGAATGTAGTGAATCTGGCCTTCTGGTTTGTGCCCGGAAATGAATTCTCAATTCTCCTGCGAGGGTTGCTCCCCACGACGTACCTCTTCACCCTGGGAGTTTGGTGCGTGACTTTGTGGTCCGTCTACGCCGAACCCGTGCAACCTGCCGAAACCAAAATTGAGCGAGACTACGAGCTTCTTGCCGCGAAAACGCAAGGGGTCCTTGCTCGTACGTCCACCCGTTTACTAAGGATCATACGGCCATGACTGGACTGCTAGCCATCGTCGTCCTCGGATCGCTGATTCTGATATTCGGCCTTCGGCTGGTTATGCAGTCGTCAAACACAAGTACGCACTTTCCGTGCGTAACCCTGGAGGAGTTTGCAAGCGCACGAGAAGCGCTAGACACCACCTTCGTCGAGGCCGCCGCAATCGATAGACTTTTTTCGACCGAAGATATGGAGTTCATTTCCCACTCGAGTTCTCCCAAGGCCCGGCGTCTTTTTCTGGAGGAGCGCAAGGCGCTGGCCATCCAGTGGCTTCGCAAAACCCAAAGGCAGGTCGCTCAGCTCATGGACCTCCATTTGCGGCTCGCCGGCCACACTCATGAGCCAAGTCCGAGATTTGAGCTGAAGCTGGGTGCCAAGTATCTGTCTTTCTTGCTTGTTTCTTACCTTCTTCTGTTCCTGTTATGGCTGCGCGGTCCATTTAAAGCCAGGCGGGTCGTTGCTTACACCTCGGACGTCGCCGGATACTTTTGCACTGTCTTCAGCCTTCGCCTTGAGAGCGTAAACGCCCCGCACGTCGGTACCGACGGTTCCGACCCTGGCATTTAGCTGTCCCCTCTGGCGCACAACCCCGCACCAAGAATCCAAACCACAAAACACGTTGGCTAGCGTGCATGGCCGACGCCTTCGTGTGCGGCGATCCTCGCAGCGTTCGTCGCGCGCCTTGCAGCGAGCGCGCGGCCTCCGGTCCACACCAACTGCAAACCCGCAAAGATAGCCACCATAGCGACAGCCGTCTTCAGCCTGTTCGCGGGAACCCTGCGCGCCAATAGACATCCTGCGACCACACCGGGAGCGCCTCCCACAAGAAGCTGGAGAAGCACAGCACTGTTGATTGAGCCAAAACTCCAGTGAAATGCGCTGCCAATCGCAGCCAATACCAATCCAAAGAGCAAGTCCGTGCCAACAACTTGCGGCGGCGTCATTTCCGAATAGTTCAGCAGGAGAACGGTCCCTAACGCGCCCGCGCCCGCGGACGAGAATCCGGACTCCATCCCGATCGGCAAAGCGAGCCAGGGAAGCCAGCGATGGTTTTTCCCAGCGAACGTGGGATTTTGCACACGCCGTACAAAAGTCACGCTTGATGACGTTGCCAAGACAACGCCCAGCAACACGACTACGACCGGGTTTCCCGCGTCTCGATTCAACCAACGAAGCGCCCATATGCCTACCAAAAGACCGGGAATCGCTCCCTGCAGCAGAAGCCACAGATAGCGCGAATGAATCTGTTTCCCCAGCAGATAGAAAGGAGCGGCAATCAAACGCAGCACTCCGGCAAACAAGAAAGCCGTTCCAACGGCTTCCCCGGCAGTGAGTCCGACGAGGAGCATCAAGGCTGGAACGGTGAAACTCCCCCCACCAATCCCCGTTAGCCCGACAGCCCCACCAATGAAGAATCCGATGAGGAAGTTCATCTTTCAGCTCGCATCGAGAACGTGTGCATTCCGCACTCGAGCTTCGTTCCACCCCATCGGCCGGACCTGGGATTATTAGGATCAGAGGGTAGCGCGGTGCACGGCTGGCATCCGATGCTCAGGTACCCTTCGTCGTATTGCGGCAGATGCGGGATTCCGTTCACGTTTGCGTACTGCCACACCTGCTCCCAGTTCCAGTCGGCGAGCAGGTTTACTTTCCGCAAAGTCTTCCCGCTCGGCAACCGGTGTAGTTCGACCTTCTTCAGGTTTTTTCGTGTCGGCGATTGTTCTCGTCGCAATCCCGTAAACCAGATGTCAAAAGGCTCGAGAGCGCGCATTAGCGGTTCGACTTTGCGCAATTGGCAGCACCGTGTGGGTTCGTCGCGGTACAGAATGCCGAACGCTGATTCCTGCTCCGCGACCGTTTGCGCGGGAAGTACGTTGACCAGATTCAGCGACCACTGCCGCGTCATGCGATCGCGATATTCGTAGGTCTGCGGAAAGTGATATCCCGTATCGAGAAACAGCACCGGCAAGTCCGGTATCCGCTTTCTAAGCAGATGTGCCACTACCATGTCTTCCGCTTGAAAGCTGCTGGTCAGGCATATGTGTGTGCTTGGGCTCGCCGAGAGCACGGCTTCGAGCGCTTGCTCGGGTGCGAGACTTTCCAATTCCTCAGCGATGCGATCCACTATCATTTAATTGACCTCTTCCTGTTCCTGATTGTCTTGCGGCTTTGCGAGCCGCAAGGAGTCCGCCAGCGCTAAGGCGCGCCGGAAAACTTCTTTATCGTTGTCGTACTCGTTTTTCCGAGAGAGGTCGAGCAACCGGAACTTTCCTTCCGAAAGGAGGCGTTGTTTCATCTCGGTATCGAGGGGATCGCCAGAGTAAATAGAAACGGCTCCAATCCTCTGTGCTGCGCGAACCACGTCCAGGAGCGCGCCGCGCGATGCTTCGTCGTCTAGATGCACTACTTCGAAACCTTTCTCGAAGAGGGCCCGCTCCAACTTCGAGGCAAGAGCAGGCTGATTCTCCAACAAGAAGGTGGCCGGGTAGTGCCCGTGCCGTTCGTAGCGCTCTTGCGCACTGACGCGTTTCTGCGCGATCTCCCGCGATACGAGTTCTGGCGCCTCTAACCGTTGTCCGTCGGGCGCAGCTTCTCCGATCATTCCAGCGCCGACAGTGGCGTTGGAGATCGTGTCGATTAGGATGAAACTGCCGGTTGCCCGATCGCTGGCATAAGGGTCAAAGAAAAGCGGAACGTGAGCTTCAAATTCGACTGAGGCAATGTCGTTCATGTTCAACTGCGTTGCGTGTTCCTGTTGGAGCGTATTGACGTTCACACGATGGCGAATGTGTAGTGCGCGAATTTTTGTTTGGCGGGCCGTATGCTTCACGAGATAGGTCCGGCCCACCTCCAACGGGCTTACGTGCAGCCAAACCACCATGGCGCGAAATCTTCTCGACACTCGCGGGCCATTCTTGGGCGACACCAGCATGTCACCCCGGCTGAGGTCGATTTCATCCTCCAACTCCAGGGTCACCGACATCGGAGCAAACGCCTCCGGCAGGTCGCCATCGTAGCTTGCGATCGAGCGCACTCGTGTTCTCTGTCCGGACGGCAAGGCCAGGACATCGTCGCCGGGGCGAATCACTCCGCTCGCCAGGCGGCCGGCAAATCCCCGGAAGTTAGCGTCAGGACGAATCACCATTTGCACCGGGAATCGCAGACTTTTGAGGGCCTCGCTGGCGCTCAGAGGAACAGTCTCCAAGTGTTGGAGCAGCGTCGGCCCGTGATACCAAAATGTTCGCTCGCTTCTCTCGACGACGTTATCTCCTTCAAGCGCGCTGATGGGCACGCACTGTACGTAGTCGATGCCGAGCTGCCGAGCCAACTGCAAAAAATCCCGCTCAACATCCAAAAACACATCTTCCCTGTAGTCGACGAGATCCATCTTGTTCACCGCCGCGAGAACATTGCGAATCCCCAGCAGCGAAGCGATGAACGCATGGCGCCGCGTCTGTGGAAGGATTCCCTTCGTGGCATCCACAAGAATCACGGCAGCGTCCGCTGTGGACGCGCCAGTGGCCATGTTGCGCGTGTACTGCTCGTGGCCCGGCGTGTCCGCTATGATGAATTTCCGCCGCGAGGTCGCGAAATAACGGTAGGCCACGTCGATAGTGATGCCTTGCTCTCGTTCCGCGCGCAGGCCATCCGTCAGCAGCGAAAAATCGATTGGCCCCGAGGAACGGTTGATGCGGCTCTTTTTCACCGAAGCCAGTTGGTCTTCGTAGACCGCCTTTGAGTCATGTAGCAGCCGTCCGATAAGCGTCGACTTGCCGTCATCGACGCTTCCCGCCGTTGTGAAGCGAAGCAGCTCCATCTCCAGGCTCTGTTCGAGGAACTCCCCAAAGCTTTCGCGCGGTTCCTGCGTCGCGGAGATCACTAGAAATACCCTTCCCGCTTTTTGAGCTCCATCGATCCTTCTTCATCGTGATCAATCGCACGGTTCTCGCGCTCCGAACGCCGGAACGAAACCATTTCCTCGACAATTTTCGCCACGGAGTCCGCTTCCGAACGGATTGCTCCCGTGCACGGAACGCACCCGAGCGAACGCATCCGGCACTTCAGCACTTGCGTCGTTTCGCCTGGCAAAAGCTCCTTTGCACCGCGGATCAAGACAATCGAGCCGTTTCGCAGCACCACTTCGCGTTCTTTCGCGAAATAGAGAGGAACAATCGGGATATTTTCGGCTTGGATATAGAGCCAGATGTCGAGCTCCGTCCAATTCGACAGGGGGAAAACTCGGATGCTTTCTCCTTTGTCAATCCGGGCGTTAAAAATATTCCAGAGCTCCGGCCGCTGATTTTTCGGGTCCCATTGCCCCAGCGGGTCGCGGAACGAGTAAATTCTTTCTTTCGCCCGCGATTTCTCCTCGTCCCGGCGGGCTCCTCCAAACGCAGCGTCGAAGCCCCCTTCCCCAAGCGCGTCCAGAAGCGATTTCGTCTTCAGCAGCCCGCAGCATTTCTGAGTTCCCAACGAGAAAGGATTGGCTCCGGCGTCCAGGGCCGCCTGATTCTTGTGGACGATGAGTTCAGCGCCAATTTGCCGCGTGTACCCGTCACGAAACTCAATCATCTCCGGAAATTTGTAGCTGGTGTCGATATGCAGCAGCGGGAACGGAATCTTGCCCGGGAAAAACGCCTTCTGCGCTAAGCGCAGCATTACCGAGGAGTCTTTACCGATCGAGTACAGCATTACCGGGCGTGCAAATTCAGCCGCCCCCTCGCGCAGAATGTGGATGCTCTCCGCCTCCAGCGCCCTCAGATGGCTCAATCGCCGCGGGGCAAGCGTCGGCCCACTCCCGCTGTCGGAGGGAACCGCAGCCAGCTCAGAAAACGAGACTTCCGATGTGTGCGCCATGGGCCTCAGTTTAAAAATAAAAAAACCCACCTGCCGGGGGTTTCCAGCGGTGGGTTGGCTAAAATCTTGTAGTAAAAGGTTTCTTACAAAGCTGGCTCTTCACCTCTACAAGACACACCGGCCCTCGCCGTTTTTAGTCGGCGACAACAAGAGGCAGTGGTCGTTGGTGTAAAGCCAATCACAAAGACAATCATACTCCATGCCTTTAGGCGCTTCAAATCACCATTTCGCTTTCGAACTATCAATATTTTGGATGACGGAAACGCTAGTTTGGTTACTGCAATCGTTCGAGGCCCGCATAATACCGACTCTCTCATTCGATTCTCGATCAGCAGCCACCGGTTTTTGCCAGGCACTGGAAGACGTTGTGTTGCGGCGCAGGCATAGGGATGTCGCCCTTACGATCCCTCCAGAGGAACTTATTGAGCAGCGCGGTGTCGACGCCATCAGCATGGCTGAAATCGAGATTCTCACCTTCCTCCCATTCCTCGGTATTCATCTGATAGATCAGGCCGTTGTCGCGGTTGCGATAGTCGGCGGTGAACGCGGGCTGCTCACCCGACCCGCTAAAGAGCGGGGCCATGACCGCGGCGCGCGAGTCGTTGGCATTCATTGGCGGAACGCCAAGGAGCGACTCGATAGTGCGCACCATGTTGATGGTTGTATAGAAGGAATGATCAACGAACGGAGCAGTCGTGGTATCGCCGTGCACGGCTGGCAGAGGCGAGTACTTACTGATGACGAGGGCAATGCTGCGGTGTGAGTCGATGTGGTCGGGGCCGTTCTGAGCGTCGTCTTCCAGAATCAGGAAAGCAGTATCGTCCCAATAGGGGCTGTGAGATACGGCGTCAACGACACGCCCGATTGCCAGGTCATTGTCAGCAACCGACGCGGCAGGCCTGGGTTTGTTCTTGGTTCCACCCGCGGTGTGGTCGTTTGGAAGACGAAGCAGGATGAATTGCGGCATGGCGTCTTGGTGCGCGTTGCGTGAGGCAACGAAACTGTTGAATTCGTTCAGGAATTCATCAGCGCGGAGCTGGTCGGGATAGGCGACCTCGAAATCAGGAAACAAGGGATCGAAGTGGCCACGGAGTTCGACTTCCGCAGCGACATTCTTGGCCAGAATTGGGATGGCCCATGGGTAGGGACTCGGGCCGCCGCGCGGGTCCCCTACATTTTTTTCCAAAGCCTCGCCTTTGTTGATGGTGCTGCGAGAGCAGCGCAAGCCGGCGGCTTTGGGCGGTCCAGAGCTGGGCGAATCTGTGCCCTGCTCCGTGTTGCACCAGCGGCTCACGATGTATTCGCCGTAGTGTCGATACGAGATTCCGTGGCTGGCGAAATTCTTCCACAGATACCCACCAGTGGGCTCGCCGGCATCGGGAAGCTCATCTTCGGCCGAGACGCCGCTAAGTAAGGCGCCTTCGGAATCGTAGGTGTGTTCGCTACCGCGGTAGGCGATCGGCCAAGTCTTGGCCACGTAATCGGAAATGGAGGCGGAAGTGGACCACACGTGGCCATCACCGGAAACGTCGCCACTATCATAGAAATTATCGAGCACGCCGTATTGACGAGCGAGCTTGTGCTGATTGGGCGTGATGTCCTCCCCGTACATCGTCAAGGATGGATCGCCATCGCCGGCGCCGAGATCACCGAAAACCTGATCGTAGGTGCGATTTTCTCTGATGATGTAGATGACGTGCCGGATCTTGTTCTCACCGGCGGCGAAGCGGACGCGGTCGGCATTGCCGCGCACGGCGTTGGCTTCGGAGACCTGCTTCGTGAACGTCGCCAGATTTGCCGGCAAGTCTGCAAGGGCGATGCGCGCGAGCGAGCCGTTAATCATAGCTGGCGCGTACGGATAACGGGGACGCCCGTCGGCGGTTTTGCCGATGGATTTTGGATTCGGCCCGGAGCCGCCACCCTTGGCGCTTGCAATAAGGAGATCCTTACGAGTGGCGGCGACAACGGTGGGATACCACTGGGTGGGAATGAAACCGACGGCTTGGAGCGGCTGGCCGGACGTGATGTTCGAGAGATCGAAAACAGCGACGCAATCGGAAATGGCATTGGCGGAAAACAGCGTCTTCTCGTCGGGAGAGAGCGCGAGATATTCCGGATCGCTGCCGCCGTATTGTTGTCCCGGGAGCTTTGTCGAAAGATAGGAGACCGGTTTTCCGGTCGCGGTGTCGAGGACCGCGATCTCGTCGCGGTCGGTGAGGGCCACGAAAAGCCTGGAGTTGTCGCGATTGAGCAGAAGAGCGGTCGGATGAGACCCGCCGGCAAGCGGCGAAGTGGGTTGGCGAAGCGGAATGAAGCGGCGGACACGCCCCTTCAGCAGGTCCAACTCCGCGACCATGGAAGCATTCCAGAGCGAGACGAAGCCTCGCCGGCCATCGCTGGTGATCACCGACGTATACGGAAGGGAGGCCGGGATGTGCTTGAACGTCGAGAGATCGAAGCGGTGGATGATCTTGCCGTCACTGGCATTCAAGAGCAGGGCTTCATCGGAATTGTTGCACGCGACGAGCAGACGCTCTTCGCCTCCGCTCATACCAATGGCGAGGCCTGCAGGATAAGTAACGTCCCGGAATTCGGGGCGGCGAATTTTCCCACCGGGGATTTTGTCGCGCGGAGGCAAAGGCATGAACCTCTCCGGAGTAATGCGCCCGTTCTCGAAGGTGTAGACCGCGATACCGTTGCCTGTGCTGCCCTTTTGCTTGCCCAGCGGATCGGTGAGCGAAGCCATGGAAGCAAAGACCTGTTTGCCGTCGAGCCCGAAGGCCAGGCCCAGGAAATACGTTTGACGCGCTTTACTGCCGAGGCGATCGTCCGGCGCGTCGGTGAGTTCGTCCGTTTCCAGATTCAGGACGGAGAGAGACTGTTTCTCACCCGAGGTGTAAGAGCCGAACCCGCTGTGGAGCAGCACGGCAAAGCGGCCATCGGGTGAGAGTGCGACAGCAGTGGGAAGATTATTGATTGGCCGGGGATTTCCAGGAACATCCGCAAGGAGCTTGCCGTTCGGGAGTTGCGTGCTGTGCGGCGCATCCTGTGCAACAAGAGAGGACGCCAAGAACAACAGGACCAGCAACACGAAAAAGAAATTGGGGAAAAGGCGAGAGTGTTGGCACATGGAGGGAGTATATGGCTTTTCTGTCACAGAACTGTAAACGAAGAGCTAGTCCCAAAGGGCAACTTCCCAGACGGGGGCTTCTGGCCCGCTTCGCACGAATCGAACGCCGTCTGCCAGATGGGATGAGAACCGCGGCCTCCACGCCATGGATTCATCCGGAACGCGACCGATTCCGCTGAAGGATAGCTTCCGACTGTTCCGCCGCCTCCTTCACCAAAAAGCCCATCTTGGGGTGGGAAGCCTCCAGATCAATGGATAGCCCGTAACTTCGCAGAACTTCGGATGTCGTGGGCCCAATCGAAGCCTTCACAACATTTTCCAAGCCGGCCTTAAGCGCGTCCTTCTTTCCAACTTGTTCGGCAATCTGGAAGAGATGATTGACTTGCACTCCGGTGGTAAAGAGGGCCACGTCGATCCGCCGCGCGATTATTGAGTTCACTGCCCCCTGCAGCGGAGCCTTATCCTCCGGCAAATCCCATTGGTAGACTGGCACAGGTGTAACGCGGGCCCCTCGGTCGCGCAAGCCCTCCAGAAGCTCCGGGTTGGAAATGCCGTATTCTTGTACAGCGACATGTTTGTCCCGCAAATCCAGTTTCTTGTCGTCAATCGCCTGGAGCACTTCGCGCCACGTGTTTGGTTCTGGCGCGGCTATCGCGACCGGCACGTTCCATTCGCGCAGGACAGCTAGCGGCTTCGGTCCGCGTGCGACCACAGAAACCTTTCTCAATGCCTCGAAAAACTTCTCCGTGGGATGCACGCCTTCCAACACATTCGAAAGAGCGCGCGCTCCGACACCCGTTAGAAAGACCACCGCGTCGAGCTTTCCTTCCAACAATGCGTCAGCGAACTTCAAGGCTTCTTGATTTGAGGAGAGCGGCACCTCGCGCATCGCCGGCGCATGAAGCGGCTCGCCGCCGTACGCTTCAATCAGACGGCTCATTTCCTGGCCGCGTCGGCTCTCCAGCGTCAGGACGGTTAATCCTTGAAAATTCGTCACGGGCATGCTCAGGTGTTCCGCCCCCTACGATACCTCTGACCCGGCGGAAATAGGAGCGCCGCGCGTTCCTTTCACGCAACGGATGGGCCAGTTGCGATTAGCATTGTCGGACACAGGTTCTTGCTTTAGTGGATTTTGGCGAGGGAGTCGCGACAACTTGTTTTCAAACCGCGCCCGCCGAAGGCGCGAAGGAGCTGGAAGACCGCCATGAAGCGAGTCCCACTGTTGCAGCGGCTGTGAAAAGGGGATCACTGAAGGCCGCTTGCTGCCTGTATTCGTCTTCGGCGCGGTACGACTGGATCACATCCGCGATCACATCCGGAAACGATTCATCACACGGCACGGTTGCTAATATCTCCTTGCCGGCAATCGCGTGAGAGCCGGTGCGGCCGCCCACGTAGACCGCCACCGCATCGACGAGCTTCCCGTCAATTTTTGTCTTGAACCCACGAAGACCGACGTCAGCAGCTTCATGGTTGCCGCAACCCGCCGGGCACCCGGACCAATGAATCGTCAGTGGGTTCACCCCTGCACCCATCTTTTCTTGGAGAGCCTGGGAAAGGGCGAAAGCGCGGCTCTTCGTTTCGATAAGAGCCAGATTGCAATAATCGGTGCCGACGCAGGCAACCAGTCCGCGCATAAAAGGAGAGGGACGAGTCGAGAGTTGTTTAAGCAGAGGTTCATTGAGAAGCTTCGTCACGCGATCTGCAAAAACATTGGGAATAATTGCGTTCTGTCCCGTAGTCAGGCGAATCTCGCCGTTGCCATAGACGTCGGCGAGACGCGCGAGCTCGTCCAACTGCTCAGGATTAACTCTGCCGGTTGGAACGCAAAGACCCACGGCCAGAAGCCCAGCCTGTTTTTGGGACGTTAGCCCGATGTGGTCGGCATGATGGAAGCTCCGCATATCTCTTCCTTGAAATGCGAGTTCATACCCCATGCGCGAGGTAAGTTCCGCCCGCAATCTGGAAATTCCCCATTTTTCGATTAAGAAGGCGAACCGGCATTTGGAGCGGGCTTCGCGCGGGCCGTGATCGCGGAAAATCTTGATCAGCTTCACTACAACCGCAGCCGCCTGATAAATTTCGACGAAGACATTCAGGTGCGAAGCGATGGTGAATCCTCCGGAGCCCATCTTTCCGCCTACCAGCACGTTAAACCCGACTCGCCCGCCCTTTTTTGCGGGAACTAACGCGATATCCTGCGACTCATTATGCGTGCAGTTGTCCAGACAGCCGGTGACCGTGATGTTGAACTTGCGCGGCAAGTTCGTGAACTCCGGGTTGCCCTGGCTCCCGACGATGATGCGATCCAAGTCGTGCACGACGGGAGAGGCATCAAACAACTCATGCGGCGTCAAACCGGCCAAGGCACACCCATTGATATTTCGGACGTTGTCAATGCCGGTCTGGAGCGTGCGAAGGTCCACGCCCTGTAGCTTCTCCCAGATCGCGGGTATGCTGTCGAGAATGAATCCGCGCAGCTCGATTTGCTGCCGCGTCGTAATGTCCAGGACGCCATTGCCAAGGCGCCGGGAGAGCTCGGCGATGGTGCGCAGTTGATCGCTCCTCACGAATCCGTTGGGCATGCGGATGCGCATCATGAACTTACCCGGCGTCGGCCTGCGGTAGAAAACACCGACCCACTTCAGCAATTCCTTTTCCGCTGCCGTGAGGGATTCCGCACCTCGCTGGATGATCTGCGGTAGGTGGTCGAGGATGCGCAGGCCGTCGCCGTCCATGGAGGCCTTATAACCTTCAACAGCGTTGGCAACGGGGCTGATCTGGCTGGCTTCCATGGGTGCAGCCGTGACCGAAGGACTTTGAGCGTCTCGCGTCATAACTGCCCCTGCGAAGGCAGCCAGCGCGCCCTGTTGAAGCGAAAGTTTCGCGGCGCTTGGGTGGTCAGCGGAGTTATGGATTCGACGACGAGCTTTACCATCCGTTCCTCTTTCAAGAAGAGTTTCCGGGATTTCTAGTCGGCCTCGACCGCTTGTCTTGCCGCCGCGCTGGCAGTTTCGTCAGTGCGCAAAGGAATTACCATGGACGCGGCTTTCTTCGGCGTGTTTGTGACATACAGCGCGAGTCCGGTGAGCAAGGCGCCGGAGACCAAGTTGCCCAATGTGACTGGAATCTGGTTCCAGATCCACCACTGGCTCAGCGAGACAGCGGCGCCGAACAACATGCCCGTGGGGATCAAAAACATGTTCACGATCGAATGCTCGTAGCCGTGCGCAAAAAACGTCATGATCGGCAGCCACATCGCTACGACTTTGCCGATCGTGGAACGCGAAGCCATGGCCAGCACCGCTCCCAGCGTCACCATCCAGTTGCATAAGACTCCTTTGATGAAGGCGGTTTCCCAGCCGCGCAACCCGACTGCCATGTACGCGATGGTCTTTTTCTGCGCCGCCGATTTCATCAATTCGCCGACTGCCCCACTGCCAGCCGTGCCGCAGTTCGTCACCGCCAAGTAGAACAGCAAGCCGTAAAACAAACTTCCGGCCAAGTTCCCCAGATAGACCCATCCCAAATTACGCAGCATTCTGACGAAGGAAACTTCGCCGGCCGCCCATCCCATGGGCAGTAGCGCAAAATTCCCCGTAGCCAGTTCCAGCCCAAGCAATACCAGGATTACGAATCCCACCGGAAAAAGAATTGCTCCCACAATGGGAGCGACATTTTGTGAAAGCACAATGAATACGAGCGACGTGGCATAGGCGAGCAGCCCGCCCGCGAGAAAACTTCGGATCAGGAGATCGCGAACGGACAGAGAAGCTTTCCTGGATGCCGCCTTTGTTGCATCGCTCAGAAGGTCTGTTGGCTGAACGTAATCCAAAAACCACCTCCGCCGGCTACGTCGTGGCAGATAGCTCCGGCAACCGGCGTCAATGGTGGCATCTTGAGTCTCGGGGAGGCTGACTGCAAACGCATCTTTTTCATTGGCCGCATTGAAAATTGTGAGCCGTGGCAGAACTCCTTAACGCAAAGAGGCGCTGCTCTCCTTTCCTGTAGGGCTCTTTCATCCCCTACAACATGCCGGTTTATCCCGGCGCTCTCCGAATAGCCCGTGACTCAGGCGAAGCCCCGCTCGGGGGTTTTGCTGCTCTCGAATTAGGTATTTTACCTGATTGATCTCGAAGCAGAGAAATCCTATACGAACCCTACGACCACGGCGTACGAGACCCAAGAGACTTCGGCTCAGGCGCCAGGAGCTAGGGTAACGTCCTCGGTCGTGCAAAAAAATGGCTTCACCAATTCCCGCGATTGCCAGAGAGGCAGAAACTCGGAGCGGGAATGGGAATGTAAATGTAATAGGTGAGTTCATATGAATACCGGTCGCGAGCGGCAGAGGATATTGATCGTCGGGGCGGAACCATCGGCCCGCGACGATATGCGTATTTTGCTCGGAAGCGCGGGCTTTGTATGCGCAGTGGCCTCGAACGTTCAAGAGACGCTGGCGACGATGGAGCAAAAAACATTCGACGCTGTTGTCCTTGACCCGCGGTCCTCAAGCTCGCAAGCCGCACAAGTGATTTCGAGGATCAACGAATTTCACCCGAATCTCCTAAGACACGCAGTAATTATCACTGACGAGGACGATGATTCAAAGATTAAGGATTTGGCCGAGCGCTACTCAATCCCCCATGTTCACCGGAAATCCCTGCTGCAACAACTTTGCGGCAGCCTGGAAGCGTTGTTCCGTCCTGAGGCCGTGTTTCAAAACGTCACACGCGTGGCCCGCCTCATCTCCGATAGCTTCCGCGACCCCCTTCCACCGGGCGTGCGATGTTTACAGGATGGCAGTCGGAGGCTGCTCTACGCAGCCGGGAGTCTAAGAGTGGATCTTTTGATCGAGCCTGAAGCAGGATCCAATCGCCTGGCGCTCGTGGGGCAAGTTCTGGATTCAGCGAAGCCAGATCGGAAGTTTGATGGCGTTCCAGTGACGCTTCAGGGCTGGAAGGGTCCGGTGGCGCAGGCAACTGCCGAGGAGTTCGGCGAGTTCCACTTGGATTTCAACTTTGAGTCCAACTTAAGCCTAGAAATAAGAATTGCTGAAACTAACTGCATCAGGGTTCCGTTGCCGGTTCTGGAGCCGGCCCGTCGAAGTACCGCAGGATATTCCTAGCTGTTCGAGCCGACAACCGAGCTCAATGTCTAGGTGAACTACTCTGGGGAAGGAAAGAAGAAGGTAAAGCCATGAAACCGAGGATGCTGTGGGCCCTTCTAGTTTTCTTTGGACTGTGGAGCAGCCCAGCTTCCGCCGACAACAGATTTATTGTCCGTGATCCGTCCGGACTCGCCTCCCTGCAGCAGGTCTGCCTGGTATTGGGTTGTCAGATCTCGGGCGGTCTAGACGGCAGCCTGGGTAAGCTTTTCCTTGTCACTGCCCCTGACTTCATTGATCCGAACGCCTTTCTGCAAACCCTCCGTAGTCAGCCGGGAATCACGCATGTAGAGCTAGACGCCCTGCTGAAAGTCATGCAAGCCGCCGCTGCGGCGCCGCCCAGCGGATTGTGGGACAACACGCCCGTGGTTTACTTCGGAGTAATCGTCATCCACGGCTACGTCAGCCAACCCGCGATCTCCATTATCCGCCTACCAGACACGCAAACTACTTTCAGCGTGAGTGGTGCGGGGACAGTAGCTGTCATTGATACGGGCGTCGATCCGACGCATCCCGTACTTCAAAGTGTTCTTGTTCCGGGTTATGACTTTACACGCAACATCGCCGGCTCAGCTTCGGAGCTTCCGGACGTGAACCAATCCTCTAACGGTAGTGGCGCCTCACCAGCCATGGTCAACCAAGAGAGCGCTGCGATCCTCGATCCCGTATCGGCACTCAACCTCGGTCAGCCACAATACCGGGCGTTCGGTCATGGCACCATGGTGTCGGGCATCGTGCACCTTGTGGCCCCCACCGCGTACATCATGCCTCTGAAAGCATTCAAGGCCGATGGTACCGGTTATTTGTCGGATATTCTGCGCGCGATCTACTTCGCGGTGCAGAACGGCGCCAGAGTGATCAATATGAGCTTCAGTTTCTCAACGTATTCCCATGAGGCGGCCGACGCCATTAAGTTTGCGACCCGCCATCAAGTGATTTGCGTGGCTTCAGCGGGAAACGACGGCAAGGAAGAAATTGTCTATCCTGCCGCGCTTGCGGATGTTATGGGTATAGCCTCGACCACAAACAATGATACCCTCTCGACGTTTTCTAACTATGGCGCGGATCTCGTTTGGGTGGCGGCTCCGGGCGAAGGCATCATCACGACCTACCCGTTTGGCACCTTTGGCGCGGGCTGGGGAACCTCCTTCAGCGCCCCATTTGTATCCGGTGCGGCTGCTCTCCTGCTAAGCGTCAGCCCGAGTTTCAACGAGGCTTCTGCGGAATCGTCGTTGGCGCACGCGGTCTGGATCTCTCCTGATCTTGGCAATGGACGCATGGATCTTTACCAGGCTGTGAGTGCGCCACGCACGTCGGGGCCCTAACTGACGCTCGCGGTCGGCCGGGTCACCGCCACTACGCGGAGTATCGCTGCCGCGTGAACTTTCGTTCTTGCCGCCTCTTTCAGGCTATCCAAATTGGATGTTGCGCCCACCGACGTTTCTCCAGAACAATCGTAGTCCGTCAAACGGAAGCAGGAGAACCTATGGCCGCCGCGACTACTTCTCCCATCACCGATTACCGCCAGCAATGGTTTGAGATCGAAGATGCCGCCTACCTGAATGCCGCCAGCCAGGCGCCTATGCCCAAGGTCTCGCATCGCGCCGTGCAAGCCGCCCTCGAATGGAAGAAGAATCCGCACCACATGCCGGACTCCGCCCATTTTGAAGTGCCCAACCGCATCCGCGCTTCCATCGCGCAACTCATCGGCGGCAAACCCGACGAAATTGCTCTGACCACCGGCGCCAGCACTGGAATGTCCGCGGTAGCCTACGGACTCACGTGGAAACCCGGCGACGAAGTGCTCACCGCCAAAGGCGAATTCCCGCTGCAATACGCCACCTGGAAACCTATGGAAGCCCGCGAAGGCATCGTGCTGAAAATTGTCGCGCCTCGCGAACGTTTCATCACCGCAGACGACTTCATTGCCGCCATAACCCCAAAAACGCGCATGGTCTCCGTAAGTCTCGTGCGTTTCGATAACGGCGTGCTGCTCGATGCCGCGCGCATCGCCGCTGCGTGTCACGCACAAGGCGCGCTGCTCCTGCTCGACGTGAGTCAGTGTTGCGGTGGCATGCCGCTCGATGTCGCCACACTCGGCGCCGATTTCCTGGTCTGCGCTGGATACAAATGGCTGCTTAGTCCCTACGGCACCGGATTTTTCTGGGCCAAAATGGAGCACATTGACAAGATGCGTCCTGGCCCGTTTTACTGGGCCGCCGCCGAGGGCGCGGAAATTTTCCATTCGCTCGCACACGAAAATCCCAAACTCACGCGCGGCGCTCGCCGCTGGGACATGGCCGAGACTTCCAACTATTTCAACTTCGCCGCCATGGATGCCTCGCTGCAATTCATTTTGCAACTCGGACCTGAAACCGTCGAGGCGCACAACCGCAGCCTGATCGATTTCCTGTTCGAGCGCTTACCGAAAGACCGCTGCGTCCCCGCCAGCCCGCTCCATTCGAACCGCCGGGGCCCTTACGGCTGCTTCGCCGCCCGCTCGCCGGAAAAAACCGCGCAACTCTACCAGAAACTCGTCAAAGACAAAGTCATCACCAGTCTGCGCGAAGGAAATATTCGCGTGTCCCCGCACGTTTATAATACCGAGCGCGACATCGATCGCCTCATCTCCGCAATAACGATATGATTGCCGCCATCACAGTATGACCTCATCTGAAAATTGGCCGCGCATCGCCGTCGTGGGCGCGGGTGCTGTTGGCGGTTATTTCGGCGGAATGCTGGCGCGCGCCGGCGCTCCCGTTATGATGATCGGGCGCGCTGCGTTTGTGGAAGCCGCCAAGAAAGACGGCCTGCTGCTGGACACCCTGCAATTCAAGGAAACCGTGCGCGTGGAAGCTTCCACCGAACTCGAAGCCGTGCGCGGCGCGGACGCAGTTCTTTTCTGCGTGAAAACCACGGACACCGAGTCGGCGGCACGCACTCTCGCGCCGCTGCTTTCTTCTTCCGCGACGCTGGTCAGTTTGCAGAACGGCGTCGACAACGCGGAAAAAATTCGCGCCGCCGGAATCGATGCGCTCAGCGCCGTCGTGTACGTCGCCGCGTCGGTTCCCGAACCTGCGCATATCAAGCACGTGGGCCGCGGCGATCTTGTCGTCGGTCCTCGCAACGCGCGCACGGAAAAATTCGCCGCGCTTTTCGAGCGCGCTGGAGTTGGCTGCCGCATTTCCGACAACATCGACGGCGAGCTGTGGACCAAACTGATTTGGAATTGCGCACTGAACGCCATTTCCGCGCTGGGCCGCGCGAAGTACGGACAAATCGCGGCCAGCGAAGACGCGCGCAAAATCGTCGAAACCGTCGTGAACGAAGTTCTCGCCGTTGCTGCCGCCGCGCGCATTCAGCTTCCCGGCGTGGAAACGCCGCAAGCTGGTTTAGCAGGTGCGCTGAAAATTGCCACGCAAATGTCCGGCGCGATTTCTTCCACCGGCCAGGACCTAATGCGCGGCAAGCACACCGAAATCGATTCTCTCAACGGCTACATTTCTCGGCGCGGCGCGGAGCTCGGCGTTCCCACTCCGGTGAATCACGCCCTCTTCACGCTGGTAAAACTCGCCGAAGAGAGTAACGAAATAGCGGCGCTAAAATCAGGCGCTGCCGCGACCAAGTAATAAGCGAAAGTTTCTCTCTGCGCTCCTCAGCGTTCTCGGTCTCTCTTTACCCTGAGCCTCGAAGGGTGCGTTAGGTTCTGCAGTTGCATTTCCGGGGCCTCACGGATTTTCCGGAAGGCGGAATGGAATATGCACGATGGCTTCCAGTTCAATCGGAATTCCCTGCTTTGCGCCGGGGCGGAATTTCCACTGGCGCAGCGCGTTTATCGCATTGGCGTCGAGCTGCTCGTCGATTCCACGCACCAGCTGAATGCTGTCGACCGAACCGTCGCGGCGAATCACCGCGTACAAAATGACTTCGCCGGCGACGCGCTCGCTTATCAAAGTTGGCGGATACTTGGGGTCCACTTTTTGCAGCGGCTCGGGCCCGGTTAATTCCGCGGATTGCTGCCCGTGATGCAGGTTTTCCGAGCCGCTACGCAGCTCGGAAAAATTCAGGATCCAGCTTCCGGTGGCGCTATTCAGATTCGGCATATTCACGTTTAGTGAGTACACCTTCCTGTACGCAAAGACGGCTTCGGGCCTCGCACCGGGTGGCAGGGTCGCAAAATCCGGCGGGCCAGTGCGCTCGGCCACGTCTTCGCTTTCGCTCTTCGGGTCCGGCCGCGTGATTAATTTGCGCGCCGGCGCGATTATTTTTGCGCCGCCGCCGCCCGCGTTGGCGGATGGATTGCCGCCGCTGATGCTGATTCCCACCGCGCTCTTCCCTCCGCGGCTGCCGGAATCCGCCGGAGCACCGGTTGCGCCGGGCTGCTTTCCCTCCGGCGAAATGGAGACGCGCGCGGCGAGATTGCCTTGCGGCGGCTGCACCGGCGCGGGCGGAGCGGGATTGGCGGAGAGCGCGATCAATGCGTTGGGACCGCCGTTGGCGGAGGTTAACTCCGTTGCGCCAACTTCCGGCGCGGGACCAGCGTCGCCGGACTGCGCTTTCTGCGCCACGCGCGGAGCGGCTCCCGCGTTCAGTTCGAGCTTGGGCCGCGCGGGTCCGGTCTGCGCGGCGGGAAGATTCATGTCCGCGACGTGCTGCTCCATATTGGGGATGTCGACGGG
>Ga0137415_10001046_pt1 | contig 27259 bp, 22 predicted proteins | sample CZODoug3_1_1_16f_FD_183082 | JGI IMG/M metagenome (GOLD analysis project Ga0137415, IMG submission 183082) | Vadose zone soil fungal communities from Angelo Coast Range Reserve, California, USA - CZODoug3_1_1_16fungal (Hybrid Assembly) | ecosystem: Environmental > Terrestrial > Soil > Vadose...
GGTGCGATGATCCGCCGGATACGATGCTCGTCGTCAGTGATCAGCCAAACGGGCAGTACACCCAGGGTCGTGCCGCTGTCCGGATCCTGCCCGATTTCCGGCACGGGAATGAACGGCAGCGCGTTGTACCAGTGGCGTTGGGAAAAGTCCGGACTCGGCGCGGCCGCACGCACGCCGCTGGCGTCGGGCGTGGGCACGTCCGCAGGGTCATCCGGCGAATCTGCCCAGGACGGCGTTGCGAAAAGCAGAGCGGCAGCACAGCCGCAGACGAGTTTCAGACCCGTTGCGCGAAGCACTTCAACAGCCGGTTCATATCGGCAGAGGTCACGGCGCCCATGGTCGAGATTCGGAACAACGTTTTCGACAGATCCCCCTGCCCCGCATAGATCACAAACCCTTCCGCCTTCAAGGCGTCGTGCAGTTTTGAATATGGCGTCCCCGCCGGCAAGCTATACGAACGCAACACGACCGAAGACTGTTCCGGTGGGACCACCGGATTGATACCGAGAGCGGCCAGACCAGCCCGAACCTGCTCAGCCAGCGCTGCATATCGTTTGAAACGCGCCCCGCGTCCGCCCTCATCGGCAAACTCACGTAACGCTTCCACGAGACCATAGTAAGCATGAACTGCTGGCGTGAACGGCGTATTTCGTTCGTCTTGCATTCGTGCGAGGCGGCCAAGATCGAGGTAGTACGTGCGTTTGGCTGCCTGTGCCAGGGCCGTACGGCGGGCAATGACGAAGGAGGCGCCCGGTACTCCATGGAGACATTTGTTGGCGGTGGCAGCGACCGCGTGGAGGGATTCATCGGCAAAGTCGATGTCTTCGGCTCCGAAGCTGCTGACACCGTCCACGAGCAAACCCAAACCCCGTTCACGGCACAGTTTGCTCAAGGGCTCGAGATCATTGAGCCGACCGGTGGTCGTTTCATGGTGCACAACCGCTATATGCGTGAACTGCCCCTCAGCCAGTCGCGCGCTGATGGCCTTCAGGTCCAACGGCTCCATCCACGACCCGATCACCCGCTCGTGCCCAATCCCATACTGCGAGCACATCTGCGCAATCCGATCGCCATAGACCCCATTCTCGAGGTTCAACAGGCGACCCTTCGCAGGCACCAGCGCCGCTGTCATGCTTTCGACCGCGGCGGTGCCTGAGCCGGTCATGAGTACCGCCGTCCACACCTTCGGGTCCAGGTCATACGTCGTCAGCAGCCGCGTGCGGATCTCATCCTGCAAGGCGAAGAATTCGCTTTCGCGATGGCACAGATCGGGCTGTAACAGGCTGCGGCGGACACGCTCCGACAGCGTGACAGGCCCGGGATTGAGCAAAAGCATCAGGTCACTCCGGCTGAAGAGCCGAAGTGTTGCATCAGACGTGTCTTGACGTCGATAGGTGTTACGGAGGGACGAGGAAGCCCATCAGGCGTGCCGGCGCGAGTCAGCAATCGCGCGAACCGCGGACCGTCGATCGCAGGCTCGTTGAGCCAGGAACCGATCCGGGACACGTCGTCAGTTTCGAGGGAGGAAGCGTAGCCGCATGCAGCCGCGATCTCTGCAAATGACACGTTTGCCGAGACGGTCGCCTGGCCACCGGTTGAGTCATGTACGCCGTTATCCAGCAGCAGGTGCTGAAGATTGGGCGGTCCGTAGGCACCCACGGTTGCGAAGGCGCCCATACGCATCAACGCTGCCCCGTCTCCATCCAGCGCGACCACTCGGAGGTCGGGACGAGCCAACGCGAGACCGAGAGCGAGTGGAACTACGCAGCCCATACTGCCGACCATGTACAACTGGTTGGGTCGATCTTCGATTGCGTAGAGCTCACGGCCACAGAAACCGGTTGATGCAAGCACCGCCGTCGAACCGGTAGGTGTGCGGGCAACGACCTCCTTCAGGGCATCCTGACGGGATGCTCGCGCAGCCGCTGCGAGCCGTAGAGGTTCCAAGCTGGCACGTGCCTTTGATGAGCTTCGCGCAGCCATGCCAGCATCGGCCTGGAGAGCGTACGGTGCAACTGTGCCCTTCTGCATTACTAATGCATACGGGCGCCCCGTCTCGTCCATATAGGCCGTCGCCCGATCCAGTGCCGGTCCGATGGCGTGGATCTCGGATGGAAACAGCTCCCACGGGATCTCCATCGTTTCGAGCATTTTGGGCGTGATAGGTCCCATGAGTGCGTGCTGCGGCTCATCGGGCACACCTGGCTGCGCTCGCCAGGTAACGATGAGCAACTGTGGCAGGCGAAATGTCCAGGTGAGCGACGTCAACGGGCTCACGGCGTTGCCTAAACCCGAGTTCTGCATCATGGAGACGCCGCGGCGACGGCCACCTGACAGAGCGACTCCCGCGATCAGGGCAACAGCGTCGCCCTCATTCGCCATCGATAGATACTGCAATGAGGGATCCTGCAGCACGTAGTTGATGAACGGCGTGAGAAACGAGCACGGAACGCCCGCATACCACTCGAAGCCCCGTTCACGTGCCGCCTCAACAAAATGCCGCGCCTCAATCATTCGCCGCCTTTCGCAGCAGCCGAGCCGTTGCCGGGGGTGCTGCCGAAGGGAGTCTGTGAATGGGCGAAGTCAACCGCCTGGCGGAAGTCCTCCAGATCGTTGACACCGCGCCAATGACCATGGACATACAACACTTCGATCTGGGCCCCGTCCGCGATCAGTGCGCTCATCAATGCGGGCATATCCAGCGTGTCGAAATCGGGCCGTTGACGAAGCTGGGCGAGGACGGCTTTCAGCCTGGCGATGCCGGCACGGCTGACGTTCAACAGGCCGATCCAACGGCCACTGACTGGCTCGGTGGAGTCTGAAGCGGGCTGTTTGCCGCTCGTGACCCGCTTCAACAGGACCGGAGTTCCAAACAGGCCACGGTCATCCGAACGCGAGCAGTACGCAAAGTCACGTACGGTGAGATTGCTCGATGCGCTCGGTGACGAGTCTATGACCACAGCAAAATCAGCCTTGCTCTCCACCAGGTCGCGCAGGACATAGCTGCGGAACAGCAGATCTCCGTAGGCGATCACGGTGTCAGATTCGAGGGCATCCACCGCGCAAGCAAGCGATGCCAGCTCGCTGGTCTGCGCGTAGCGCTCGTTGACGACCAGCTTGATGCCGGCGGTGTCAATCGCGTCGACGCGGTAACCACCGACCACGGTGATGTCGTTGACATGCTCCTTCTTGAAGCTGTCGATCAGCCAGCGCAGCAGAGGTTTGCCGGCGATGGGCAACATGACTTTCGGCCGATCTTCTGTCATCGACTCCAGGCCACGGCCGCGACTGGCCGCCAGGACCACGGCCGCACGTGAGGACTCCGAAGCCGACAGGTACAGGCGCTCGGCGGCCGAATACTCATCGGCGTCCTGCAGGCGGAAGATCTCATTGACCGAGGCAACCCGGTCTTCCACGTTGACGAGGGTCTCGTTGGAGTGGATTTCCTTCGCCACACTTTGCATTGCAGCAGTGGCGGCGCGGATCAGGTGGTTCGCCCAGATGACCGTGCTGATCCCAGCCTTGCGAAACACCTCGGTCGGCGTGCTGTAGTACTTGGTTGGCACGATGACCAGCGGCCCGCGCCCGGCCCATTCACGCGCAAACGTCACAATCTCATCCGGCTTCGACAGCTTGCTGTGGATCAGGATCGCATCCGCTCCCGCGCGCCGATACGCCTCGGCACGGCGCAGCGCCTCGTCCATTCCCCAGCCGGCGATCAACGCTTCGACTCGCGCAACAATGGAGAAATTCGGATCCTGCTGGGTGTCCTTGCCGGCGGCGATCTTCCCGGCAAACTCGGCTACGTCGGCCAGGGGCTGCCGTTCACCGTTGAGAAAGCTGTTGGTCTTGGGAAACTGCTTGTCCTCGATGCACACCCCGGCAATGCCGCGCTGCTCGAGCTTGCGGACCAGGCGGCGCATGTTGTTGAAGTTGCCGTAGCCGGTGTCGCCGTCCAGGAGAATGGGCAGATCACTGGCATCGGCCATGAACTCCAGCATGTCCACCACCTGGGTCCAGCTCGCCTCATTGTTGTCACGGACGCCGAACTGGGCGGAAATGGTGAGCCCCGAGCCCCAGATGCCCTTGAAGCCGGCCTCGCGCACGATCCGTGCGGACAGACCGTTGTGGGCCTCCATGAGGAATTCGAGCTCATCGCTCAGGAGCATCTGGCGCAACCGCGCGCTGCGCGAGCGGGCGACTCCTTCGTTGGCGGCGTGTTCGAACCCTGCGGGACGAGTTTCCATTGATGCATTCATTTGAGCGATCCTGGGAACGGCGGAAGTTGGGGCAGCACGTCGCGCGTGGCCCGGGTTATATCCACGGGAAAATCGATCTCGATCCACGGCAGCCCGCTGACATCGGCGACGTCGACGATCTGGCTGCGTTCCAACAGCATGTCGCGAATCGCCTCTTCATGCGGCAGGTTGGATCGGCCACTGTCGACGTAGCCGGCCACGAGCGTGGCCAGGCGGCGCGCGCCCGCGGCATCGAAGCGGAAAAAACCAACGGACTCGCCGATGGTGTCATATTTCAAGCCGGGCGCGAGCTGTTTGCGAAACTCGACGGCGAGGCCGTCGCTGACACACACCTTCACGGGCTCATCACCGGGCTCGAAATCCCGGTCGATCAGGATCCGGTTGACCGGCTTTCCCCCGGCTACGAGCGCGGTCATGATGTCCGGGTGGTAGAGGACATCGGCGTCCATCAACAGTACATCGCCGCCCCGGGTCATCGCGTCGGCGACTGTGTGGACGCTGAGGACACTTCCCAGCTCGTAACGGTCATTCAGGACGATCTCGGGCCGGGGCAGCCAGTGCAGGCGATCGAGCTCGGCCTCCACCAGTTCGTGGCGAAAGCCCAAGGCCAGGACGATCTGCTCAACACCGGCCTGTTTGAGAATCCGTAGATGCCGCTCGAGAAGCGTCGCTCCGCCGAATGACAACAGGCACTTGGGCGTGTGTTGACCTTCCGACTGTTGCAGACGCATCCCGCGGCCTGCGGCAAGAATAATGGCTCGCATTGGGTTCCTTCTGGGTCAAACGGCAAGCCGGCGGCGCCAGCCTCGCTCCGACAGATGCAGATATAACAGTCCCGGGACCCCGAGGATAACCTCGCGCGCCCGCTTTGCGAGCGACAGGGCGAGCGCCGTCTCGGGCCGCAGGCCCACCAGCGGCGCCAACAGGAGGAAGCCGCCCTCCTGGATTCCCAGCGACCCCGGAATCGCAAAACCCGCGGCTCGGATGGCCTGCCCCAAGCTTTCCAACAGCAGCGCGTCGCCCCAGCCAACGGGGAACTGCAGCAGCTGCAGGATCAGGTACACCTCGGCGGTGCCGATGATCCAGCCGGCGAAGCTCAAAAGGAAGCTGGCCGTCATCCGCCCTTTGCGCGCGTAGGCATCCTGCACGGCGAGATCGATGGCGTCCGCCTGGCTCGTGATCTGGGACCAGTCGCGCTTGCCCCCGAACTGCTTGAGGGCGCGCATCAACTTGCCGAACAGGCCACGGCGCTGCATCAGGTAGAAGCCTGTCAGACAGAACGCGAGGACGCCCCCGGAGATGATCAGGGGCGTGCGGATGGCGTGCTCTGAACCTGGGCTGGCGTGCGCACCGAGCATCGCCACGCCCATCAGGGCAAAGACGATCTGGGCGAGCGCCTGGAGTGTTGTGCTTACAGTCACTCCCGCTGCGGCATCGCGCATGGACATTCCCCGCTGGGCGAAATACCGGGACATGACCACCGGGCCGCCAATCGGACCCGCCGGCAGGAAGCTGTTGGCGGACTCCCCGACCCACCGGGCCAGAATGGCATCGCGCAATGACCTTCGAACCCGGGTAGTGTCAAACATGACACGAATGGAGGCCGCATCGAGAGCGAGGGGGACCAGGTGAAGCAGTGCAACGAGCGGCAGCCCCCACCCGGCCACGGCCAGCGTCGCAAACACCGCCGTCAGCCCTTGCGAGATGAGCACTCCGGCGAATAGCAACACTCCTGCCGTGAGCAGCCAGATAGCCGCCCGCGTCATGGGCCTGCGGATCCCTTGCGGCGGCTGAACACCTGGCGAAGACCGAAATAAGCCACCGCATCCTTGAGGTTGGAGATGAGCCGCCACCACGGGTGCATGCGCTGGTCGGTCACATACTCAAATGTCAGGGAGACGCGCTTTTCGTTCTCGCCCAGGGGCGAGATCCGGTGGCGCAGCTTGTCACCGTCGAAAAAGACCAGACCGCCCGGGGGGATCTGCACTGACCCCGAAACGACGGCCATCCCGGTTTCCCGGGTGTGCAACTCATAGTCGAGACGACAGGATGACTCATCGAGCACCCCGAGCAGCACCGTATACCGCCGGCCGGCGTAGTACGAAGTGTCATAGTGCCAGCCAATGTGATCGCCGGGCTTCGTATAAAAATACAGCGCATAGGCGTGCGGATCATCAGGGGGTGAGAGCTGCAGGCGCTCGCCTGCCAACTTCGCCAGGAGGCCGATCAGCGCCGGTGAGCGATACAACTCGGCGATAAACGGCGCGAGCTGATCCAGCGTATGACGGCTGACGCTGCCGCCCTGTTTGTGGCCCGGCAGATAGTTGCGGTTGATCGCCGGCTCGACCGCGGCTACGGCGGCAACGAGTTGGGCAGTGACTTGCGGAGCCAGGAAATCAGACAGGTACACAAAGGCACCCTGGCTCACAAACTCGCGCCGCAGCCGTTCGCTATCGAGCTGTGCCAGCCGCGCCTCGTTCAGTCGATGGGCATCCGCTTGGTCGGCGTCGGGCTTGGATTGCGGTGCGGCTGCGGCTCTGCCCTCGTCTATCCGCTCTTTACCCGAGTGCGCCGCGGACAGGCTGATCAGGCCACCCCCGACGTCTGCTGGCCTTCCACCGGCTGCAGACGGCGCACAACGCGCCAGTAGTCAAACACCACCCACGCGGCAAACAGGGGCGCGCCGATGGCTGCCGCCACGAGGAAGTTGGTGAGTCCATTGAACAGGGTCACCAGCGGGAGCAGGTAGAGCACGTCTTCAGTTTCAAACCCGCCGAGCGAGCCCTGTTTGCTCGCGGCTTTGCCCCCCAACGCCTCGATCCGCATGCGCAGATAAAAGATCAAAGCGATCGCGCTGCCCGCAACCAGTCCAAGAAAGGCCGGTGGCAACTGCAGCAAAGATCCGACGTGTGTGCCCACACCGATCCCGATTCCGAGGAACAGAAGGACCGTCACAACGGCGTCGCTGGCCAGGTCGTAGATGTGGCCGATGCGGCTGGTCTTGCCACTGATGCGCGCCAGCTCGCCGTCAGTGTGGTCGAGAAAATTCGACAGGATGAGCAGCAAAGCCCCGATGTTCGTCCAACCGTAGGTGCCCGGCAGGAAGGCCGCCGCAGCAGACAGGCCCACGGCCAGGCGGACTGTGGTCAAGTGGTTTGGGGTAGCCCTGCTGTCCTTCAAAGGCGTGACCAACCGGCGTGCCAGCCGTGCATCCCAGGGGCGTTGGGTCACTGGAGCAGGCGCGGGGAAATGCGTTGATTCAGGCATGATCGACCTATTTTACGCCCGTTTTCGAAGGCATCCAAAGGAAATGCCTCTCCCAAAAGGCGGATCTGCGGGTTGGCTCAGTGGGCCAGAAGGCCCTGCTCCCGCAGCCACGCAATCGCGTCGCGCAGGGCCTCTGTCGGGGGACGCCACACGTATCCCAGCTCGCGCTTCGCCTTTTCACTCGAGAAGAACATGCGCTTGCGGGACATGCGCACGCCCTCAACAGTGATCCGGCCGGGGCGCCCTGTTATGCGGGCAAAGGCCTCGGCCAGGTATGCAATGGGCAACACCACCCCGGTCGGCAGGCGAATGGTCGGCGGCTTTCTACCGACCAGCCCGGCGATCTCAACGAGAATTTCGCGGAGTGTCAGATCCTGTCCGCCGAGAATGTAGCGCTCTCCCAGCCGGCCACGGTGGAATGCCATGAGATGCCCTGCAGCAACGTCGTCAACATGTACGACGTTCAACCCGGTATCGACATAGGCCGGCATCCTGCCTGCAGCCGCGTCCAGCACCAACTGTCCGGTTGGCGTTGGTTTGACGTCACCCGGGCCAATTGGAGTCGACGGATTGACGATCACGACCGACAGTCCACCCAAGGCGGCATCCCGGACAACCTGCTCGGCTAGAAACTTTGAGCGCTTGTAGTGGCCGACCATGTCGGCGACGCCGACGGGCGTGTCCTCGTTCCCGGGAGAGCCGTCGCGCGGAATGCCGACTGTGGCGACGCTGCTCGTGTAGACAACGCGCCGTACACCAGCCTGCCGTGAGGCCTCCAGGATGTTGCGAGTACCCTCGACGTTGGTTTGATAGAGCTGCTGCGGATCGAACGCGCCCAGTCGATAATCCGCCGCAACGTGAAACAGCGCCTGGCATTCGGTGAGCGCGCGATCGAGCGAGCCCCGGTCTGCCAGGTCCCCTTCGACGACTTCCAGCGGCAGATGTTGGACGTTGCGTCGGTCCGATCCCTTCCGGGCAAGCGCGCGAACTTCCCAACCCTCCCGAATGAGCGCCCGCGCAACAGCGGCGCCCACAAACCCGGTCGCACCCGTAACCAAAGCCTTCATGACACGGATGCGGAAAAGGCTGAAGGTGCCAGCGAGCCCATCCGGGCAATCGTGGCCAGCGACCGGTTGGCTGCTCTATAGCGACGTGCCAGCCGGATCAACGGGGCCAATTCGTTGGGTGCCAGCGCCAATGCGCCGATCAGTCGCCAGATCTGCAGGTGGCCTGCATTGTCAGCGGCAGCGGTCACCGCGCGCGGCAACACATCGCCGGCACTGTCAACGACGACACGCACGGCAATGAAGGGCAGTTGATGTTGTTCCGCGACCTCGCCTATTGCGGCGCTTTCCATGTCGACGGCTGCCGCCCCCGTGCTCTTGAACAACTCCGCCTTGTCCTCCACCGAGCCAACTGCCTGTGCGGACGTCAGGAGCCTGCCCCCGCGGACCGGTGCATGTGCAGCGACTGCGGCGCTCAATCGGTTGCGCCAACCGGCTTCGGTGTTGTGAACCCGACCGTCGGCGCCGAGAACCTCTGCGGGAAGGAGAATGGCCCCCGCGCTCAAGGATGGATCGAGTCCGCCGGCCATCCCCCAACTCGCGAGCGCAGTTGCACCAGCGTCGATGAGGGCTCGTGCGCCCATTGACGCGGCGGCGCTGCCCATTCCGGTTGTGGCAACCAACGTGCCGTCGGCAAGTGAACCCAAAGGCTCAGCGAGTCGTACTGTTGGCCCCAGATGCCGCGCTTCCGAGGCGAGCGCACAGACGATCCCGACTACGTTTAGTGCCAATGGGCGGCTCCGGGCCGCACCAGGTTGCGATATGCCGAGAGTGCCCACAGCGGGAAGTAAGCGCAGTAGCCGTGATACTTCAGATAGAACACCCGGGGGAAGCCCGGTGCCGTGAAGTGCGGATCCGACCACAGCCCGTCCGCCTGCTGTGTGCGTAACAAGTACTCGATGCCACAGCGCGCTGCGACTGATCCCGCCTGGCCGGCGGCCATCAATCCCAGCAGTGCCCAGGCGGTCTGGTGCGGCGTGCTGGCAGTTCTTTCGCCCAGGTGGGTCTTGCCGGCATACGAGTCGTTGCTTTCGCCCCAACCGCCATCGCTGTTTTGGCGCGAGTTGAGCCAGTCGACGGCGCGGCGTACCGCCTCGTCATCCGCACCGATCCCCGCTTGCCCCAGGCCTGCGAGCACCGACCAGGTGCCGTAGATGTGATTGGTGCCCCAGCGGCCAAACCACGAGCCTTCGGCCGTTTGATCCCGGCGCAGGAAGTCTATCGCCCGCTGTAGTGCCACTTGATCCTGTGGCCGCCCCACGATGGCCATCGCCGCCACAACCCGCGCCGTGACATCGGCCGTTGGCGGATCCAACAACGCGCCGTGATCGGCGAATGGAATCTGGTTGAGGTTGTAGTGCGTGTTGTCGACGTCAAAAGCCGCGAACCCGCCATCGGAGCTCTGCATACCCCGCAGCCAATCCAACGCGCGGTCCATGCTGTCAGTGTATTTCGCATGATCGCCGGTTCGATGCATTGCCCAGACGATGGCGGCCGTGTCATCCAGATCCGGGTAATGGCCGTTCGCGAACTGGAATGGCCAGCCGCCGCTTTTCAGATCCGGGCGGCTCACCTGCCAGTCACCCGGCTCGTCCAACAGTTGCTTGCTCCTGAGCCATTCGAGACCCGCATGGGTCGCGACCGTCGCCGCAGCTCCGCCGGACTCCTGCACAGCCAGTGTTGCCAGTGCCGTATCCCATATCGGCGATACGCACGGCTGGCAATAAGCCGCGTTGCCGTCAATCACGAGTAATTTCTCGAGCGCTTTCTTGGCGGTAATGCGGCGCGGGTCATCGCTCGGGTACCCGAGCAACACCATCGCTTCCAAAGCGTTGACCATGGCGGGGAAGATCGCACCCAGGCCATCCTCACCGTTCAATCGCTCCAGGAACCAGCTTTCAGCCCGCTTTGTGGCGGCCGTGCGCATCGCTCGCGGAATGAGGAAATCCATCACCCGGAAGGTCCGATCGACGAATAGAAAGGCTGTGGCGAGCACGCGCGCCTTTGTGCCCGAGCGCTCCGGTCCGAGCCGGAAATAACTGCGCTCACGCTCCGCCGGCACTGCGAACAGCTCGGGGATGTTGACGTTGCGCGGATTTTTGGCCTTCGGCTTGTAGGTGCAGAGAATGAACAGCGGCACCATCACCGTGCGTGACCAGTAGGACACCTTGTCCAGATGAAACGGAAACCAGCGCGGCATCAGCATGATTTCGACGGGAATGTAGGGCACTGCGCGCCACGGACACTGGCCGAACAGCGCCAGCGCAATTCGCGTGAACACGTTGGCTCGCGCGGCGCCACCGCGCTCCAGAATCGCCTTGCGTGCCCGCACCATGTGCGGCGCATCGGGGCTGTCGCCCGCCAACTTCAAAGCGTAGTAGGCCTTGACGGTGCAGCTGATGTTGAGCTCGCCGCCGTAGTACAGCGGCCAGCCGCCGTGGTCGGCCTGGTGGGCACGCAGATACACCGCGATTTTGGCTTCCAACGACGGATCGATCTCGTCGAGGTAGTGCATCATCATGATGTATTCGGCCGGGATCGTGCAGTCGGCCTCCAGCTCAAACAGCCAGTAGCCCTGCTCGGTCTGCCGGTTGAGCAGCTCCTCGCGGGCGGCGTCGATGCTGCGGTTGAGCGACAGCTGCTCGTGGCGCTCGAGTCTCTGCGACAGCAGTTCCTGGCGGTTGTTTCGTTTGTTTGCGGCTGTGTCAATAGCGCGGAAATTACGACTCAAAGCGCAGATCTCCCTTCGGAGCGGCGGGCTCCACGTTCAATCTGCACGGGCCGCGCGGCATGCGCGTACTCGGGCGCAGCAGGTGCGGCCCCATGCAGTAGTGCGGGCCTGGACGGGCGGCGCACAGTTCCAGGAGGCGCAAGAGGTACACCCCTCGCGGCAATGTTGAACAGGCGCCTGAGCATCCAGTTGCTACGGACGGAAATGTTGGTGGTGATGCGGGTCACGGCCACGGCAGACCGCGGCACTTTCACCTGTTTGCCGGACGTGAAGCCCGGTGTCTCGGTGATCTTACGCAGCGTGAGCACAGCCAGTCCGATGGCCCACAGGCAGAAGCGGCGAATGCCTGCATCCTTGCCCGGGATCAATAAAGTGAATGCCAGGGCGTTGCGCAGGTGCGCGTGGGCAACGCCGACCAACTCGCGCATGGCCGCATCGAAGCGCGAATCAGCCTGTCCCGGCGCGAGCGTGCCCAGATCGATGCCGTGGCGGCTGAAAACTTCCTGCGGCAGCCAGCAGGCCCCGCGGCTGCGATCTTCCCACACGTCCTTGAGGATGTTGGTCATCTGCAGACCCTGGGCAAACGAGACATCCAGCTCGTGCATTGCGGCGCGATGCTGACCGATCCCGGCCGAGTAGCCGCAGAACAGCTCCGTGAGCATCTGGCCCACGACGCCGGCGACGTAGTAACAGTAGTCATCCAGGTCGCTGAGGCGCGGTACGCCGCGCAGACTGGCAGTTTGTTGGAACTGGTGCATGCCACCGGCCATCACTTCCACACAACGTTGGATCGCGAGCCGCTGTTGGCCGTCGAGGCGGTTGGTCACGCGGACCACGCGCTCCATGTTGGCCACCAGGCCGTGTTCCGCCGGCAGTGTCTCCTTGGAAAGCTGCGGAACCAGGTCCTGTGCCAGTACGGCAGCCGGCTCGTTGCCATACAGTACTGCAACAAAGCGCTGCAGGAAATGCAGACTGGCCGTTGGAGAGAGGGCCGGCTCATCCTCAATGGTATCGGCGATCCGACACAACAGGTAGGCATTGGTGACGGAGGTGCGCAGCGCCGCCGGCAGCTCGGGAATGGTCAGCGCAAAGGTGCGCGAGACGCCCGGCAGGATGTAGTCCTGATAAGCCTCATCAGAAATGCTGGATTCCATCTGTGCAGCGTCTGGCGACATCGTTCGAACGGACCTTGCGACCACAACGACCCGGGCATGTGACAATTGCCACCCCTCGAGGCCGGGACTTTACCATGCAATCAATCGGTTAAGGTCTAGCCACTTAGAGGCACGGGGCCTTCAATAGTGCCGCGCCAGCAGCCAGTCGGCCAGTGAGCGCAACAGGTCGGCCCGGGGACCCAGGGGTGCCAGGGCATCCAGTGCCTGGGCATGCAGGAGGCGCACCCGCTCCTGGGAAGCCTCGATTCCGATCACCGACGGATGTGTCGGCTTGGAGCGCTCGCTGTCCGCTCCCGTTGCCTTGCCGAGTGTGGAGACATCACCCAGCACGTCCAACAAGTCATCCTGGATCTGGAATGCGAGCCCGATGGGACCTGCGAAACCTGCAAGCGCATCGTGCAGGCGGGAATCCAGCGACGGCGCACAGGCCGCCGCCATCATTACGCTGACGCGGATCAAAGCGCCGGTTTTGCGGGAGTGCATTTCCTCCACCTGCGCCAGGTCCAGCCGCTGGCCCTGAACGGCCAGATCGATGGCTTGACCGCCGGCCATACCAAACGAGCCACTGGCTTCTGCCAGCAACTCAACGAGGCGCAGCCGGGTCGCGGGAGATCCCGGCAAGGCCGGATCCCGGGTCAACACGTGAAACGCCAGCGTCTGCAGGGCATCCCCCACCAGAACAGCGGTTGCCTCGTCATAGGCCTTGTGAACCGTGGGCCGACCGCGACGAAGGTCGTCATCATCCATGGCCGGCAGGTCGTCGTGTACGAGCGAATACACGTGTATCAGCTCGATGGCGCAAGCGGCGCCCTCCACTTCCTCTTCCGACCGTCCTACCGCGCGAGCGGCAGCGAAAAGCAGCGCGGGTCGAATGCGTTTGCCGCCTCCGAGGACGCTGTAGCGCATGGCTTCATGGAGGCGAGAAGGCACCACCTCCGGGCCGGGTAGCCGTGAAGCTAACGCCGACTCCATGCGTGCCTGCCACGACTCCAACTGAGCGCGAAAGCCTTCGCTCCGGGTGGAATCATCCTGAGTGGCTTGTCGGGCCCCACCAGCCGCCGCGTTCACGCCCGCACTTCCAACATTGAGAGGGTCACCATTATTACTGCTATTACTGCGGCCTGAATGGGTGTCCGCCGTCAGCTTCGGGCGTCCGATTTGAGCGTTTCACGTCAGCCACAGCTACGGTTGCCACGGCTGCACCACGAGGGCGACGGTCCCCATCACTGTAGAGAATGGGCAGGTCAGGAGCCATCGGGCCAGTGGTTCGAGGACCCTGCAGAGCGTTCTTCAAGGCCTTGATCGGGTGGCTGAACATGTCATCCACCGCGGTGCCTTCAAAGCCGCAATGAGCCATGCAGTTGTCGCAAGCGGGATTGCGGCCTACACCGTACTTCTCCCAGTCGGTGTCTTCCATGAGCGATTTGAACGTCGGCGCATAGCCTTCGTCGGTCAACAGGTAGCACGGCCTTTGCCAACCGAACAGGTTGTAGGTCGGTGTGCTCCAGGGCGTGCACTGGTAGTCCTGGTTACCCGCTAGAAAGTCGAGGAACAACCCGGAGTGGTTGAAGGACCAGCGCGGACGTGAATGACCTTTCTTGGAGCTTTCGGTGGCGCCCCGTTTGAAGATCTCGCGGAACAGGCGCTTGCTGGCGCTGCGGCCGAGGAAAACATCCTGGCGTGGCGCATGATGGTAGCTGTAGCCCGGCGATACCATGATGCCTTCGATGCCGAGGGTCATTGCCTCGTCGAAGAAGGCAGCCACTTCGTCAGGGTTCTCACCGCTGAACAACGTGCAGTTGATGGTTACGCGGAAACCTTTGCTGCGTGCCAGGCGGATCGCTGCAACAGCCTTGTCGAATACACCTTCCTGGCAAACTGACTCGTCGTGACGCTCACGGCTGCCGTCCAGATGGATGGAGAACGTGAGGTACTTGGACGGTTTGTAGTCGTCAATGTGCTTCGGCAGCAGAATGGCGTTGGTGCAGAGGTAGACGAACTTCTTGCGTGCCACGATGCCGGCCACGATCTGCGGCATCTCTTTGTGAATCAGCGGCTCGCCGCCCGGGATGGATACCATCGGCGCGCCACACTCATCGACTGCGCGCAGCGCGTCCTCGACGCTCACACGTTTCTGCAGCGTTTCCTTCGGATAGTCGATCTTGCCGCATCCCGCGCAAGCCAGGTTGCACTGAAACAGCGGCTCGAGCATCAACACCAGCGGATAGCGTTTGATGCCGCGCAGCTTCTGACTGGCGATGTATTGCCCAACCTTAAAACCTTGAAATAGCGGAACGGCCAACTTGTTACTCTCCTATTGCTTCGGCGCCAGCACAGCGCGGTGATCGCGCCAGATACGCTCCCACTCCATCACGAACCACGGCGTGAAGCGGTCCGCCTCGCTGCCGGCCAGCTCGGCCTGCAGATTCTCGGGGCTGATCCAACGCCAGGCGAAAATCTCGCTCGGATCGATCCGGACCGGGTCGGACGTGCGACCGATGAACACGGAACACAGTTCCTGCTCAGCGCCCGCAGCGTCAAACTGCGCCTGATATTGAAACTTGAAGAGGAACTCCAACGGACAGCGCAGTCCCAGCTCCTCGTACAGCCGCCGATGAATCGCGGCCTCCATGGTCTCGGCGCGCCGCGGATGACTGCAGCAACTGTTGGACCAGAAAAGCGGCCACAGGCGCTTGGACGCCGAGCGTTGCTGCAACAGCAACTCGCCCGCATCGTTGAAGATCAGCAGCGAGAACGCGCGGTGCAGAACCCCTTGTCCCTGGTGACATTGCGCCTTGTCGAGATGCCCGACTTCGCGGTCGGCCTCGTCCACCAGGATCAGCGATTCCGAATCCGACGCGGCGCTCCGACTGCCCCGAACTTCGTCCATCGTAAAGACAACTCCCAGGCGAAGAGCCTAGTATAGATCCGCACATAATAGCGGCCTGTAGGCCATTCGCCACAGCAATCTTCTGTGGGCCACCTGCCCTGCGCGGGGGTTCCCCTGTACATTCGAGACCCTCACAGAGCCCCAACCATTGCGTGAGCGGCCAAAGAGATAGGTCGCCCTCTCCCGGAATGGAGACGGCCATCGCCCGGCCTCACGCTCACGGGCCACCCGCCCTGGTTACTTCGACAGTGATGTGAGAAAGACACGCAAACGAGCTGAGGCGTCCGCGGTAGAAAGACGCGTCGCGCTGCTTGCTCGTAGCGATGGCCAGCACAGCAGCCAAATGGCCAGGCCCCAGCCGCCACAGATGCAGGTCGACAACCCGGTCGCCGTCAATTTCGATGGTTCGCCGAACGCGCTCGCGCGTGCCTTCGTCCGGGCAGACATCCAGCAGAATTCCCGCGGTATCCCGAATCAGGGTAACCGACCAGTTGGCAATCACCAGCGCGCCGATGATGCCCGCGAGCGGGTCCATCCAGAGCCAGCCGTATACCTTGGCCAAGATCAAACCTGTGATGGCTAATACCGATACAAACGCATCAGCCAGCACATGGGCATACGCGGAGCGGATGCTGTTGTCGCGGGTTGTAGCTTGAGCGGGGGTGCCGGCATGGGTAGCCGCGAGGGGATGGGCGGCCACGTGCGTATGGCCATCCGAATGATCGTGGTCATGGCCGTGGTGGTCGTGATCGCCGCCGTGGCCATGCGCATGATCGTGGCCACCGTGGTCGTAATCACCGCTGTGGTCGTGCGCCGCATGCGCATCCGCGCGAAATGGCGCGCGCATTTCGGCAGCAACTTCCCGGTATCGCATGCCCTCGCCATGGCTGTGGCCACCATGGCTATGACTGTGCCCAGGGTGATCGCCGTCGCTGAGAAGCCACGCGCTCACGATGTTGACCACCAGCCCCACGACCGCGATAGGAATCGCCTCGTTGAACGAGATGCCCACCGGGTCAATGAAGCGTTCAATGGCCTCGTAGCCAATCAACAAGGCAATGATTGCCAGCACGATGGCGCTGGTAAACCCGGCCAAATCGCCTAGTTTTCCGGTACCGAACACGAAACGGTTGTCGGTGGCATGGCGGCGTGCGTACGTGTAGGCCAACGCGGCGATCAACATGGCGCCCGCGTGAGTGGACATGTGCAGGCCGTCTGCTATCAGCGCAAGGGAGCCAAACAAACTGCCGCCGACAATCTCCACGAGCATCATGATGCCGCACAGGATGATCACGGCCCAGGTCTTGCGCTCGTTCGCCTCGTGGCCCTCACCGAGGAACACGTGACTGTGCGACTGACCTGGGTCGCCGGGCCGTTCCATTGACTGGCTCATTTAAAGTAGCTGTGGACCACGTCCAGCAACTGCTCGCTCGCTTCCTTGTTCGCTGGAGTGTGTGAAAAGTGGGACGTGATGTGCTCTTCGAGCACCTCAGCCAACAACCCGTTCACCGCCCCGCGACAGCTGCTGATCTGCTGCATGACGTCAGCACAGACCGCTTCGGACTCCAACGCACGCTCAATCGCTTCCACCTGGCCTTTGATGCGCCGGACGCGGTTCAGAAGCTTTGCTTTACCTTTCAGCGTGTGAGTCACCGGGGCCTCTTCAAAATGCGGCTCAGCGTCGAGCGGGATAGTATAGGGGGGTATAGTACTCCAGGAGGCCGGTATGTTCGCAGGATTTACCCCGGGTGTTGCCAAAATCGAAGGGACCGACATCGCTTATGTCACGGGAGGCTCGGGCCCTCCTCTATTGCTGCTTCACGGGTTCCCCCAGTGCAAAGCCATGTGGGCCCGCGTGGCTCCACAACTGACTGCCCAATACACGGTGGTGTGCGCCGATCTGCGTGGTTACGGCGATTCGGGCAAGCCGAAGTGCTCAGGTGACAGGTCGAACTACTCGTTCAGGACCATGGCGGCAGACCAGGTGGCATTGATGCGTCAGCTGGGATTTCCCCGCTTTCACATGATCGGACACGATCGCGGCGGTCGCACCGGTTACCGGATGTCGCTCGATCATGCTGACAGCGTGTTGACTCTGACAGTCATGGACATCGTGCCCACCTTCAGCATGCTGATGGAAACCAACCGCAAAGTGGCGGGCTCATACTGGCATTGGTACTTCCTGTCGCAGCCCGAACCGTTTCCGGAAAACTTGATCGGCCACGATCCCGATTTCTTCTACGAGCATTCGCTGGTGGGCTGGGGTGCCACCCGTATCGCGCAGTTTGACCAGCAGATGCTGGCGGAATACCGCCGGGCGTGGCGCGATCCGGCCATGATCCACGGCTCCTGTTCTGACTATCGCGCTGCGGTGACCATCGATCTCGAGCACGACACAGCGGATGTCGGGCGCAAGGTCCAGTGCCCGACCCTGGTTCTATACGGCTCGGCGGGACAGATGGCGCAACTGTTCGACATCCCGGCTCAGTGGCGTGCGCGCTGTGCCGATGTCACTGAAGCATCACTGCCGGGCGGGCATTTCTTTGTCGATCAGTTTCCGGATGAGACGGTCAGCATCCTGAAAGGGTTTCTCGGCAAGCATGGTTAGGAGTCACACAGGCTCCTAAAGGCTGTTGATCCAGTCCGTGAGGCTGTGGCGTTGCTCTGCAGTAAGTTGAGCGAATCGCTCGCGGGCCGGGCGGGCCTCCGAGTCGTGCCAGAGGATCGCTTCTTCAATCGACCTCGCGCGGCCGTCGTGCAGCAGGTGCTGAGGGTGACCACTGACGGCAGCGGCGCGCATCCCCCATAGCGGCACGGTACGCCACAGACTCGGCGCGACAGCGTCTCCTATTGTTCTGTCGGCCAGCCCCGGACCCATGTCGTGAAGCAGCAAGTCAGTGAATGGACGAATGACGGTGTCTTCCTTGCTGCCGACATCAACGCGAAGTGTCGTTTGATGACATTGGGCGCACCCGGTGGATGCGAATAGCTGAGCGCCGGTGGATGACAGGTCTGGATCCTTCGTCACGGGCACTGCGTGCCAGCGTTGGAAGTTGACGACGGCATCGAAGAGCTCGGGTTCGACTTCTGGCGTGCCGCCCGAGGGTGCAGTTTGGCACGCCGTATTCGAGGGCGCACAGTCGTCATGTGATTCGAGGGGGTTGGTGAGACCCATCTCACGTGCGAACGCGACGGCAACCTGATTTGCGACCGTGGGCTCGCTGGCCTGCCAGCCGAAGCGACCAACCGTTCGGCCTCCTGTGTTGGTGTCTAACCAGGCGACGCGCCCTCGAACCCCGTCGAGCCCCTCGCGCTCCGCCCGGGCGACTCGCTCCAATTCCGCCGCCGGAACCAGCTCCAACAAACCCGCCCCTTGGACGGGCGGGGGCATTCGTGGCATCAGCACGGTATCGGGAGCCAGCTTGGGACCGTCGACGCTATCCACGTGATACCGAGGTTCGCGTAACTCGACAGTCGTTCGATCTGCGAGCGTCATGGGCTTCATTGTGTACGCAATCGAGATTCGCGCTTCGGGACGGAAGCCCTGAATCGCCGATACGTTTAAGACGTACCCGTAGTCAGTGTTGCCGCGCGCAACATGGCCTTCCTTCGTCAAACGCCCCAGCTGTATAACCAGATCGGACGGCGCTTCACCATCGCCACGGGGTCCACGCCCTCGCCTACGGCTGTTATGGCACGAGTCGCAGCTCTGCGAGTTGAAGATTGGCCCCAGCCCGTCAATTCGACCCGCCGGCTCGTTGGCCGGAGCCCATTCAGTGTTGAAGACGGCGTACCCCGTGTCGAACTGGGCCTGCTCGCTCGTCGTGAGAGTGCGCCAAGGGTGAGGCGGATGAGCATCGTCCTGGATGCTCGTGCCCAGGACAATGAGTGTGGTCGCTAGCGCGGCGGGTTTCAGTTTGGCGAAGAAGCCGCAACAGGCGTGATGGATGCCGTTACCGACGGGTCCGTAGAGCCACTGAACTGCAGCACCAGGTCTTTGTTGGCCGGCAATTCAAACTCGACAATCTTGTGGGGCTTGGCGCACTCGCGCGAGCCCGAAAAATCCTTCGACTTCACGAGCCGCTCACCGTCCACGACGTCGATCCAATGACCGCTCGTGATGGATACCCGGTAAAGGCCGGCCTTGTCGGTATGAAAGCGCACGAGGCCGCCCTGTGCACTGTCGTTCAGGGTCGGTTTCGCCGGCCTGGCGCTGTAAGTCACTCCAGACTGGGGCGAGAGCTTCAGCTCGTACGGCTCGTCGAGCTTCATCACGGGCGCCTGAGCGCCCGGCTTCGTTGCAGCGGTGAGGGGCGCCGCGGTCTGTTTCATGACCTTCACCTCATGGGACACATCCCAACTGAAGTGAGAGCAACCGTCACCCTCGTCCGCCAGCGCAGGGGACACGAGTGCAGCGCAGCCTACGCTGATCAGACACCAGGACAGGATCGCAGCAGTCCGCACCATGATTTGCGCCTCTTACAGATGAAAGTCGACCTGTGCCAGCCAGGTTCGGCCGGGCTCGAAGAACCCTTCTTCGTAAGCGTACAGCTCATTCGTGGCATTGCGCACCCCGATCTCCAGTCCAAAGCTGCGACCCGGCTCGAATCTCAAGAACGCATTGACCAGGTTGAACGACGCTGCCACCCGGGTCCCGTTACTCGTGCTGTAGCGTGCCGCCTCGTGCTGCGCATCGGCGCGAACAAAGAACATGGGCAGGAAATGCCAGTCACCCGTCAGGCGGTACTTGTTCTCAGGGGCGCCAATGGGCCTGAGATTGGGATTGTCGAGGTAGTCGATCTGCACGAGGTCGACCTCGCCCTGAAAGTGCAGGGTGTCGATCGGGGAGTAGTCGCCAGTCAGCTCGAAACCCCGATTGCGTTGCTTGCCGACGTTCTGGAGCTCGGTGCAAGGCGGAGCGCTGCAGGCGGTTGGCGCCAGCGCGATGCTTTGGATCGCATCGTGCAGCCGGCTTTGAAACAGGGCGAGCTTGGACGACCAGTTGCTCCCCTTCTCTTCCACCCCGACTTCGAAATGCAGTGCGCTCTCCGGACTGAGTGACGGGTTCGGTACAACACTGCCCAGCCCACCGGAGAAGCGCTCCTTGATAGTGGGAAACCGGGTTTTGCGGCTGACCCCCGCAAATAGCGAGGGCCCCTCCTGCAGCTGATAAGTTGCAACCAACTGTCCGTTACTCGCTGTGGACCGGTCGGTCTCCACGGGTGAGTAGCTTTTGAGGTTGCTGTTGTAGACGTGAACCGTGCGGTCCGGCTGGATCATGTACGAATAGGACGGGGTCAGCGAAAACGCGGCCCACGGACGCCACTCGTGCTCGATCGCCACATCATAGGTCGGGATTTCCAGATGCATGACCGGCAAAGCAGGAGCCGCCTGGAATTCACGATGGACGTCGTTCTTGAAGTGGCTGGCGATTCGGGTCGTATGTTCAGTGTTCCAGCTCCACTCAAAATCGGCGCTTCCACCATAGCTGTAGTCGTTGTAGACGCTGCCATAAAAGGCGTACGGACGAGTATGGGTCGTGAAGGTCGCGTCGTCATACGAGCTGAGGGAATTTCGGAAGGAGTCATTGAACACCCGCCAGCGAAGCGTGCCCTGTGACGTGATGGCGTTTCGGGCCACCAGGTAGATGCTCTCTTTCATCCAATACGGCCACATCCAGTAACGCACTTGAACGCCATCGGGGCGCGCGTTGGTCCTGAGATAATTGCCCGCATACGGTGGGTCGTATTTCGAGCCCACCTGTCGGTAGTAGGTCACTGCGTACTCGTTGTTCTCATCCTGGTAGCCGAGCTTGGCGGTGATGAGCGAGTCCCGGTCTGAGGCGTTGAGTCGTTCGCCGGCCGGTTGCGCTGCGGTAGGGACGAAGTCCCCCGGCAGGCGGTAGCCATTCGAGGTTCCGTATGCACCGGTGAGCAGTCCGTAAATCGTGCCACTGTTGCCGCCAATGGAGGCGTTTACGCGGTTCGAATCGGTATCGAAGTGATCATTCGCTTCGATCTCGGCCCTTCCGGAAGCCTCGAACGGTTGTGTGGGCTTCCGGCTGACGACGTTGACCGCGCCACCCAGTGTGTTGGGTCCATAAAGAAGCGACGCGAGGCCTTTGCTCACGACGACTTCTGAAATGTAGTCCACACCGAAGCGCGACAAGTCGACATTGCCGTCGTAGGGGACATACACGGGCACGCCGTCGATAAACAACGGGATTTGCCGGCTGTTGAAGCCCCGAATCGAAATGGTTCGCTCGCGTCGCTGCCCGGTGTTCTGAATGGCGGCACCGGGGATGAGGTCCAAGGCTTCCGACAGATCGTCCCGGTGGCGCGCGGCAAGCACGTCCGCACTGACAGTGTCAGTGGTCACCGCAGTATCTGCAGCCACGCGATGGCCGATAATCTCCACGGTTCCAAGCGAAAAGGTGTCTTCCGCCGCGGGTGTTTCAGCCTGCGCCGCGCTCGCAACAACGGCGGTCAACGCCCACACGATCGCGTTATATCTGGGTAACCATATCAATGGGCGCACGAAACCCCCGGCGGCGCTGGCCGCTCTCGTTATTCCCATTCGGATATTGCGCATCGTAACGCCGGAAACGTTCCCGCGTAAAGACTGCTGCGTCAGTGGACGGGTTTGATGCGTGAACGGCTTCGTATAATGATTCGATATGAGCACCTCGAAGTCGCGATCCCGCATCACACACGCCCTGTGCGTGCTTCTGCTCGCCACCGGCTGTGCCACTACGCAAGCGCAGCCTCGTGTCGTGGCCTACCTGGCGAGTTGGTCCGGAGCGCCGGTTAACCACCCCGAAAAGCTGACGCACCTCAATGTCGCCTTCGCGCACATTGATAAAGCCAGCCGCGTGGTACTGGATTCAGCGGCAATGGCACAGAGGCTGGTCGACCTGCAGAACCTGAAGAAACAAAACCCGCAACTGAAAATCATCGTCTCGGTCGGCGGATGGCAGGCGGAAGGATTCTCTGATGCGGCGCTGACTGACTCCTCGCGACGCGTCTTCGCCGCCAGCGCGGCGAAGTTGCTGCGCGATTACTCGTTGGATGGGGTCGACATTGACTGGGAATACCCGGGCCAGGGAGTCGCCGGAATCAGGTATCGGCCCGAGGACAAGCAGAATTTCACCCGGCTATTGCAGACTCTGCGTGAGACGTTGGACGCTCAGAGCGTTGCCCAGCAACGCACCGGCAACAATCGCTACCTGCTGACCATCGCCGCCGCGGACCGTGAGTACTTTGATTACACCGAGATGGACCGGGTTCACGTCTATCTCGACTGGATCAACCTCATGAGCTACGACTTTTTCAACAGCATGACTGCGACCACCGGCCAACACGCCGGGTTGTATCGCTCCGAGCACGCCCTGCCCCGCGATCGGAATGCCGATTCAGCCGTTACTCAGTACCTGGTGGCCGGCGTCCCGGCGGACAAGATCGTGCTCGGCGTTGCGTTCTACGGCCGCGGCTTTGCAGGGGTGATCGCTCGAAACAACGGCGTGAACCAGCCTTACGAGCATTTTGAGGGCGAGCACAGCTACCAGGAGCTGGCCGAAAAGTTCATTGGCAAACAGGGTTTCGTACGCTTCTGGGACGCGCGTGCCCAGGCGCCTTACCTATGGAACGAGAAGTCACGGGTATTCATCACCTATGACGATCCGCAGTCGATCGCGGTCAAGGCCAGGTACGTTCTCGCGCACCGACTGGGCGGAATCATGTTCTGGGAGCTGAGCCAGGACCGCGATGACGAGCTTCTGGACGTCGTCGCTCGCGGCCTGCAACACTGAACGAGCATCTCAGTGCGGTCACCCCATCCGCCGCGTTGGCGGCGAGAATGGCTCGGTGGGTGCGCTGTTGCGGTTATCATTTTTGTGGATCGGAGGCCGTAAAGGCTGAGCAACAAGGCGTGCCGATGGCATGAAATTCCATGATCTCGGCCCGTGTACCATCCGGGTCGAGAAGGTTCAGCTGCCATTTCGCATCACGCCCGATCTTGGGCGTATTGGCCTGCCCTGCCAGTCGATCGCCATTCCACAACAGCGTGTAGGCCGCTTCCGTGCTGGCGACACCCAGGGAGAAATGGTTCAACACGCCCAGATCAGCGGGTTTCATTGTCGGTGGAATTCCCCGGCCGTCCGGCGTCCCCACGATCATGTATTCGAGCCAGTCGGTGCCGTCAGGCACCTGTTGTGAGATCCAGCTCGGTGAATCGTCCTTCATGCCGCCGAACCAATAGGGTTTGAAGCCCAGCACCTTGCGAAAGAACTCGTCCTCCAACGCACGGTTATGGACGATAAATCCAACGTGGATGATGTGGGCGGACAATGGGTTGAGTGGAATATCAGGCAACGACGCCGGCGGTTGCACGAATTCGATCTTGTTACCTTCGGGATCGACCACGGCGAACCACTGACTTCCGTCGCTGCCCTGTGTCACCTGCCTGGGCACAGCGATCTTTTGCGCTGCCAGGTATTTGCGCAGCTGAGCCGCATCGGTCGTGGTAAACGCGACATGATCGAGTCGGTTGATCGACACCGGACCCGTCGGCAGTGGCATGACCTCTACGAACTGCGTTGGCGCGAAGTAATAGCGGCTGGCGTTGCCACCCGCCGGATCGATGCCTTTGACCGCGCCCAGATCGTGGACATAGAACGTCTCAGCCTTCGGTAGATCGGCTGCGTAGACAGCAATATGCGAAACGCCCGTAATGGCGGGTCTCGCCAAAGAGCCAGCGGTACGAGCGGCGCTCTGATCGGGGTCCGGCAGCTTCTGATAGCTCACGAACGCCAGGTGCGTGGCATCACCCCAGCCATACATTGAGAAACTGCCCCGGTTCCCTTGAAAATTCGCCACTGTGCGAATCAGTCCGTCACTGGCGGACATCACTTTGAGGGCGACGTCACTGACCTCAGAGTCCACTCGAAGGGGCTGGCTGAGAAATGCCACAGTCTGGCCGTCAGGAGAGACATGTGGAGAGGAGTTGGTAGCCGCGTCATCGGTCAGCTGCTCCGCGGCTGAGCCATCGACCTTCATCCGCCAGATCTGGGTCGTGCCGGAGCGTGACGAATCGAAATAGATGAACCTGGCGTCCGGTGAATAGTCCGGGCCATCGTTCAAGGTATCGCTCGTCAAACGCAGCTCCGTGCCACCTTCGATAGCGATCGAGAAGATGTCGGCTTTGCCGGCACTGCCGCGCGTGAACGCGAGACTTCGGCTGTCCGGAGCCCAGGCATGGAAGAAACTCGGCAGCGTGTCGTGTGTGATCTTTCGAGGCTCACCTGGGCCAGCCGCCGGCAGTAAGTAGACTTCATGGGGACCGCCGCTCACCTCACGACAGCTCACTGCGAGCCACTTGCCGTCAGGTGATAGTCCCAAGTTGCCGGAGCAACCGACCAGCTTGCCCGTGTCAATCAATGCGGGTGCGCCACCGGCAGGCGGATCCAGATACGCAATTCGCTCGAGTCGACCGCCTTCGTGCACATAGAGACTCTTTCCATCCGGGGCCCAATTGGGCGACTCGATGAAGGCCGGGACGGAGCGGATCACCATCGCGCGCCGGAACTGATCGTTGATTGAGATCGTCTGCACAGTGCTATGCAGCGATTCTTTGGCGGCGCTGGCCCCAGGCGGCACGCGCTGCAGATTCACCTGCGCGAATTCGACTTTGTCAGTGGTATTGACGTCGTGCGAGACCGCTCCCAGCCCAACATAGAACGGCTCGTCGAGATGCAGCGAAACCGAAGCACCCACCGGGTGCAGCGGCTCGCCCTTCATTGACACGTACAGGGTGAATGTATCGCCCGCTTTCCTGATTTGCACAGTCCTGGGTGCATCGATGTTGACTTCGACGTCTTCGGAATTGGCGCCGCGTTCCCGGCGGAACTGTAACGCCATCATTCCCGAACCGTGCTGGGCCACGCCGACATACACACCGCCCGCATCCAGTGTCTGACGAAACATCAGAATGCCCTTGCGGTGCGGACTCGGTTCGTGGCTGTACGTCACGGGCGGGAACGAAATAGCGGCGCTCAGCGTCAGGTCGCCGGAGGACTTCCGCCACCAGTAATGGAAATCATCTACGTGATACCACGTGTTCGCGCCGGCAGCGGTCAGGGTATAGGTGCCGGAGGCCGCATTGAATGTTCCGGTACCGGCGGGTGTGACGCTACCAACATCACTCTGGGCTTCGAACACACCCTGCCCGTGCGCTCGCGATCCTGCTATCAATCCAAACAGCAGCGCGGCTGAAACGATCCACCGTTGCATCTCCCCCTCCCCAGTTGCCAGGCAATTGCGAGTATACATATACTCGAGACATAAAGGTAGCGCTACCATTGATGCGGGCGCCACCCACGGCCCTGCCGGCCGCAGCTGTTGCAAGCGCGCCGCAGAAATACATTCGCAGTTGCGACGGGGTTGGAAGTGTGCATATACTCAGCCCCATCAAGATAGCGCTACCATCGATGAGCCCGCGCACTTTCGATTGACTATGACAGCGCTGTCACTACTGCCGCCCATGCATGGTGGTGCTCGGTCCTCGTCGCGATGCCAGGCGGTTGGGAGACGATGGTGAGGGGGTTCCAAACAATTTCCACGTGACGGGCCGCACCGCTTCAGCGGCGCGGCCTGCCTTTGCGTGCTCGCAACATTTCAAGGTGAGGGGGAATTTCGAATGAGCCGAAAGACACAGCGGAACGCAATCCGCAAGGCAACCAGAGCTTCACTCGCAGCGGCCAACCAGGCCACGTACGCCAGGCTGCGCCTGTCAGGTTTCACGTTGGGTTCCATGGCCTTCGGCAGCTCGCTGTTTGCAGCGGAGCCGGCAGATGCACCCGCCACCACTTCCAAATCGTCGGAGCCCCAGGAGCTGCAGGAAGTGGTGATCACGGGTATCCGGGCCTCCCTACAGCGGTCCATGGACATCAAACAGCAGGCCGTCGGAGTCGTGGACGCAGTCTCCGCCGAGGACATCGGTCAATTTCCCGACGCTTCGATCGGCGAAGCGCTCTCGCGCATCCCCGGTGTCACGGTAAACCGCGGCTCGATCAACAACATGTCAGGGGCCGGCGCGCCTACAGCCACTGGCGCCACGACCGGGATTACCGTTCGCGGATTCGGCACGCAGTTCAATGAGATCCTGACGGAGGGTCGGCAAGTTGCTTCGGGCAATGGCCAGAACTTCGACTTCTCCGCCTTGGGCGCCGAATACGTCGGCGAGCTCGACATTCACAAGACGCCCGACTTCGGCCTCTCCGGGGGTGCCGTGGGCGCGACTATCAACATCAAATCCCCGCGGCCATTCGATAAGCCCGGGCTGCAGGCGCGCGCCTTCGGCTCTACGACCGACTACCAGAAAGATGGCGGATTCAAGCCCGCCTTCGGTGCTCTATTCAGCGACACCTTCTTCGACGATACGTTCGGTGTCCTGGTCGCCGGCGACTATACGGCCAAAGAGATCGTCGGCCACCATTTCGACATCGTGGGCTGGAAAGGGGCGTACCTCAATTCCTGCCAGATGGTCGGGGGGCCTACCTGCACATTCGACGCCAAAAACAACTACACGACGCCGGCCAACACCAATCCGAGCTGGTACATCCAGGACCAGGCCATGTACCTCGAGCGAACCGACTCGAGGCGCAAGGACGGACGGGTGGCCGTGCAGTGGCGCCCTGTAGACACGGTGTTGGTGACCCTCGACGACAACTACTCGTCCGACAGCGAGGTCAGTAATCGCTGGCAGTACAGCACCTGGTTCGGATGCATGCCAGCCTCCTGCACGAACGTCACGCAGGACGCTAACGGCACGATCACCGACTTTACCAACTCCAATGCGCCCTCGGACTTCAACGCCAC
>Ga0137415_10001047_pt1 | contig 27247 bp, 21 predicted proteins | sample CZODoug3_1_1_16f_FD_183082 | JGI IMG/M metagenome (GOLD analysis project Ga0137415, IMG submission 183082) | Vadose zone soil fungal communities from Angelo Coast Range Reserve, California, USA - CZODoug3_1_1_16fungal (Hybrid Assembly) | ecosystem: Environmental > Terrestrial > Soil > Vadose...
AAATAATATGTCCCAGCTGTCAACCCAGACCAAGGGACACCATATCCTCTGTCTGTGCCGATATAATTGCCTGTACTTCCAGGAGAAGTTGATACATAGTAAGCGATTGTGCCAGTGGCAGTTTGACTATTGTAGTAATTCACGATACATGCATCTACTGGTGATCCCACAGTCAGACTTTGTCCTGTAAGTGCAGGATTTATACTGAACTGCACATTGACATATCCACTAGCTGGATTTTGTGCGTTAGCTGTAACCGTAGTTTGGGTGATACATAGTGTCAACAGAAACAATATCGGCACATAGAATTTTCTAGTTATTGGGCACATTATTGATCTCCTTAAGGTTTATCACGTGAAAGAGAAGGCACAAGGCAATAGACCAAATGCCAATTGGCAACATGTCAGCAAAGATTGCTAACAGTGCAAATAATATACCTAAATGGTAAAAAAATTATTATGTAGTTAATACCTTAATAGGTCGTATTGTCGCCGTCGCTCGCAGCGTCCATGTAGGCCACATCGGAAGCCGTGCCTTGGACAGTAACGTTGGAATTATCCAGTTGCGACATGTCCGCAGTTTTATAGATGTACACCTGGCCGCCTTCCGCCGTGTAGACCTTATTCAGTCCAGTCACTGCGGCAATTCCAGTTGCATCGCCTTTGTAGGCGTCCACCGTGACCGCATTTGTCGACGTATTGAACATAGTCAGACATCCATACTGCGTGCTGCCGCCGTTTTGCGCGGCCTGATAACGCACACCCGCCTGACAACCCGCCGATCCGATCCACAGCGTATTGTCATCGCCGAAGACCATCTTGTTATGGGTGCCGTCGCTGATGGAGTAGGTCCCGCTGATCGATTGCGTCCCCGTGTTGTAAACCGTCAGAAACCCGGCAAAGAGTCCACTGCTTTGCAACTGCTGCCCAGCAAGATACAAAGTATTGCTATTAAAGATCGCATTCGTAGCACCGCCAGCAATCGCAACCGTGCTAGCCGTCGTCAGATTGATTCCGGCAGCGCCAGTCACGCCGGTATTGAGCGAGTCGGCAGTAATCGGAATCGTAGTGAATCCCGATGTGGTGCCGCCGCACTCAGGCCCGCAATTGATCACGTAAGCCGTCGATCCATCCGGCGAGAAGACTGCTTTTGTCGGACGGTCAAACGTAGCCGATCCGCTGGTCTTCACTGGAAAAACGCAATAGCTAGGCAGGTTCTGCGGCTCGCAGTCCGCTGCGCCGTTATAGGTTGGATTATTAGCCGCCGCCGTCTGCTGTTCAGCAGTCAGGTGCACGATGCTATACACAGAATTGGAGTTCTGGATAAACACCAGCACCACCGTGCCGCCGGGGTTCACCGAAATACCGTATGCGCCAGGCAGGCTCAGCGTTAAGGAAGTCCCCTTTGTCCGGTCGACTACGCTCAGAAGATGCGCGGTCTGGTTGGCAGCGTAGGCAAAGCCCAGGTCGCGGCTAATAAACACGCTGGAAGAGAAACCACCTGGAATGGTTACAGAGGAGCTGACCTTTTCCTGGGCATAGCTGATGAGCGTAAAGCTTCCATCGCCCTTGCCATAAACCGCCCCAACTTGCTGCTCAGGCAAGTTCTGGATAGTAGCGGGCAATGACGCCGAATAGCCGCTGATGGAGAACGATCCACTCGATGCCTTGTAGGGATGCCGGATGTCGTAATAGGCGTCCACAAAAGCCAAAGCGCCCTTGGTAAGCGCGCTCGGATTCTGAACGGCAATCAGTACCCGGTTCAGAACCCCACTCGGGGGCAAAGTGCGCCCGGCAAAGTAGTAATTGCTACCGCAGGAACTCAATGCGAGGGAGACCACAAATGACAAGCAAAGATAGACGGATACACTGAGGAAACTTCTGCTCTTCAAAACCTTTAGACCTCTCCTTCGCAACTTGGCGCGGGAAAGCCAAGTATAACAAAGCAACGGCATGCCGTTCATGGCGCAGGTATCCCCTCAATTACCGCAATCGCTTTGGAAAGAACCTATTCCGTACGAAGAGCCTGCATTGGCTCGACAGCCGCAGCCCTGCGTGCCGGGAGTGCCGCCGCAAGCGCCACCATCCCTGCAGTAAGAATCAGCGCTCCCGCCAGGGTGAGTGGATCAAACGCGGTCACGCCATACAACTGGCTGCGAAAGAGCCGGGCGAGCCCGACAATAGATGGCAGTGCGAGCGCCGTGGCAATCGCCGCGATGATCGCCATTTCGCGGACCACCACAATCACCACGCTGCGGCGTTGCGCGCCCAGCGCCAGACGCACACCAATCTCGCGTGTACGCTGCTCCGTCGAATAGGCCAGCACGCCATACAATCCCACAGCCGCCAATATCATCGCCAGGACAGAAAATCCGGTGGCAAGGATAGCCAGCGCACGCTCATCCGAGGCAGTGCGGTCCACCTGCGCTTCCATTGTGCGCAGCCCATCTACCACCAGGGTCGGGTCCAGTTCCCGTATGCTCTTCCGTATCGCCGCTTCCATCATCTCCGGCGTGCGTTGCGTCCGCGCATAAACCTGCACGCCGCCCGGATGCTTGTTCTGCAGATAAGGCCTGTAAACAGCCGGGCCCATCACGGTGCGCAGATCGGAGTGATGTATGTCGCCCACTACACCCACGATCGTGGTGTCGGGTGATGTGCGTTCGTCGCCCTCGGCCAATGAGCGCCCCAGCGCATTTTGTGCGGAGCCGTAGAAGCGCTTTGCCACTGCCATGTTGACAATGGCGACTTTTGGTTGTCCCTGTCCATCTGCCGGAGTAAATTCGCGGCCCGCCAGCAGTGGTTGGCGCAGCGTAGAGAAGTATCCAGGTGTGATCCAGGGAACTTCAAAATTCATCTTTTCGTCTTCAGCCGGCTTGTAGCCCTGCACTGAAAAATTGGAACCATTTGAATTTCCTTGCAACTCGGGATCGGAAGTGGCAGCGGCAATTGTGACGCCGGGTATCCGGCCCACGGTCTCCAGCGCCCTGGTCACGATCTGTGGTGTGCGGTCTTCGCCATAGCCGGAGCTTGTCGGATCAAGCCCGAAGGTAGCGAGATTTCTGGTTTCGAAACCCACTTGCTGCCGGTGAAGATTATCGAGCGTTCGCACGAACAGTCCCGCGCCCCCAATCAGCATCACGCTCAGGGCTATTTGTAAACCCACGGCCAGTTTGCGGAAGCGCTGCGTGCCTCTCGACGCAGTCCCCGCATTCTGACGAAGTGCTTGCGCCAGATCCGGTCGCAGGAAGTGAAGTACCGGAGCGATGCTGAACAGCAGGCTTGCCAATAGCGAAATTCCCAGCGTGAACAAGAACACACGCCCATCGATGCTCGCCGAATAAGGCTCACTGCCAGGATCGGCATTCGTCATCAGTCGCACCAGTGCATTGGCCACAAGAGGCGCAAGCGCAAGCCCCGCCATCGCGCCAGCCAGACCAAGCAACACTCCTTCCACCAGCAGCTGCGATACGATTCGGCCACGTCCCGCGCCCAGCGCATACCGCATCGACATCTCCCGCGCCCTGCCGGCAGCGCGCAGCAGCAGCAGCGTCGCCACGTTGATCGCGCACATGGCCACCAGCAAACCAGCCATGCTCATCAGAATGATCAATGGCGTCTTCAATTCCATACGGCCCGGCGAAAAGCCTGTCGAATCGTCTTTCACCTTCAATCGCGACTCGTCAAGAAAGCGTCTCTTGAACCGGTCAGTACTCGACTTGTAGAGGGTAAGCTCCTGCGCTCGCAACGCATGCCATAACGGCGAGAGGCTGCTTTCGGCCTGGGTGGTGCTCACGCCAGGCTTTAACCGCGCCACCAGGGTGAGCCAGACTGACTGATGATTGGACATATCGTTACGAGGCGCAGTCCACGGCATGGCTATATCCGACATGCTGACAGGCACGAACACGCCGGGTTTGTATCCGCCAATCGCGGAATGAAAGTTCTCCGGCGTTACGCCAAGAACTGTAAAAGGGTGCCCATTGATGAGCACTGTCTGGCCTATGACATCGCGCGATGCGGCGAAGTGCGTCCTCCAGTAGTCATAGCCGAGTACCAGTACCGGATTGGCATCCTTTGCCGTGTCGTCCTGTGGCGTTAGCAGGCGGCCAAGCGCGGGCCTCAAGCCCAGCACCTGGAAGTAGTTTCCGCTCACTATCTCCGTGTCTTCATTCTCAGACTGGTTGTGCCAGGTCACGCCAACATTGGCCCTGTCCGCCGCCAGCACTCCCGCGAAGACCTGGCTCCGGTCACGCAGGTCCTTATACATGGGATAGGAGAAGTAGTTCGATATATCCCCGCCAAAACTGCTCGCCGAGCCACTGAACGCGCCGCTCCATTCAAAGCGCACCAGTTCCTTGGGGTGTTCCACCGGCAACATACGTAGCAGGACCTGGTCAAACAACGTGAAGACGGCCGCATTAGCGCCAATGCCCAGGGCTAGTGTGAGCACTACGGTAAGCGTGAATCCCGGCGACTTGCGCAACTGACGCAGCGCATAGCGCAGATTCTGAAACAACGTCTCCATGAAGCCTCCAGACACACTACTATGTGCACTTGGAACCAGCACGCGTCCTGCCAAACCACCTTCGACGCCTTAAGCGTGCAAGTCCCTCATTCTGCGAGAAATTGTGGTCCTCAAATGATAATCCGGCACACGATAGTTGTCCGGAATTGTGAGCCACTGTTCATAATTGAACACTTGAAGGCTAGCCTGTATCGCCATAGAGCCAGTTTGGGATGTGTCAAGCATATTTCTTTTCTGCTTGGTGCAACGTACTCATTCCAGGGAATTTGCCAAAAGAATGAATTGGCATGCTATTTCACCGGATTCATTAGAATAGAAATAGGAATAAAGAAGACTCGCCACAATAGGTGAGCCTTCGCTTTCCAGCACAAGCGGTGATTAGGCCCCGATAAGGATTCTGTAGTTGGGTCAGACCCTAATCTGGCCACAGAAAGCAAGTCAGGGCCTGATGTGACCACAGAATGCATGTTAAGGCCTAACGGGAGATGCTTGAAAACAAAGTAGTTATTTATTATCGAATCTATAGATAGACGATAAGCCTTGAAAATTCAAACACTTGCAAAATCAATAGGGGGTAGGGGGACAATCCTAAACCCAACAATCCAACTAGCCCTATTCTCTGTTCAGTGACGCACTCTGGTAATGAAATCCGCTCTGGCATAGCATGGAACCCAATGACGAACCGGCTCAAGGACATATTTGCCTCACGCACCGTGCTCTGCGATGGAGCCATGGGCACCAGCCTGTATGGGCGCGGCATTTTCATCAATCGCTGCTTCGATGAGCTGAACCTGTCACAGCCGGAACTGGTGCGCTCCGTCCACGAAGAGTTCCTCCAGGCAGGCGCCGAGATCATTGAGACCAACACCTTCGGCGCAAATGCCTTCCGGCTCCTGCGCTATGGCTTTCAGGATCAGGTCGAAGCCATCAATAAAGCCGGAGTCCGCATCGCCCGGCAGGCCGTCGAGCAATTAGCCGACAAACAGGCAGGCAAGGCATATGTAGCCGGATCGATCGGTCCCCTCGGCGTGCATCTCGAACCGCTAGGCAAGACTGGCCTCGATGAAGCCCGCGCAGCATTCGCCCAGCAGATTCGCGGCCTCATCGCAGGAGGGCCAGGCGTAGGCCCCGATGCAGGTGTAGACCTGCTCATCATCGAAACCATGCCCGCCTTGAACGAAGCTGAGCAGGCGCTTCTAGCCGCGCGTGAAGCCGCTCCGGATGTTCCGGTAATAGCGATGGTCACAGTGGACGAGGAATCCAACTGCCTCGACGGAGCTTCCGCCGAGACCGCCGCTGCACGTCTCACAGCCTGGGGCGCAGATGCCATCGGCGTAAATTGCAGCACCGGTCCGGCAACCATTCTCTCCGCTATCGAGTGCATGGCCGCCGCAACGCATCTTCCGCTAGCCGCCATGCCCAACGCCGGAATGCCGCGTGCCGTTGACGGCCGCAACATCTATCTGTGCTCGCCAGAGTATATGGCCAGCTTCGCGCGTAAATTCCTGAAAGCCGGCGTGCAGTTCATCGGAGGTTGTTGCGGCACCACGCCCAACCACATCCGGGCAATGAAATCGGCAGTACGCGCCATGGACGCGCAAAAAGTAGCGCAGCCAGTCAGCAGCCGCGAGCCAATCGTGACCGAAACGCCCCCGCTGCCTCTCGAACAGCGCTCGCACCTCGGCCGCCGCATTCAAGAGGGCGAGTTCGTCACCATGGTCGAGATCGTGCCCCCACGCGGTATCGACGCAAAAAAAGAATTGGACGGAGCTGCCGCGCTCTGCGGACTAGGCATCCACGTCATCAACGTGCCCGATTCTCCACGCGCCTCAGCCCGCATGAGCGCGCAGAGCCTCTGCATCCAGATCCAGCAGAAGACCGGCATCGAGACGATCCTGCACTACACCTGCCGTGATCGCAACGTCCTGAGCATCCAAAGCGACCTACTCGGCGCCTCCTCCATAGGCCTGAAGAACATCCTGTGCCTCACCGGCGACCCGCCCAAACTCGGCAACTATCCCGACGCCACCGCAGTCTTCGACGTCGACGCCATAGGTCTGGTGAATATAGTGCGCCGCCTCAATCACGGACTCGACATCGGCGGCAACCCCATCGGCGCATCGACAAACTTCTCCATCGCCGTAGCCGCAAACCCCGGCGTGCCCGACATCGACAACGAAATCCGCCGCTTCGCCTACAAAGTCGAAGCCGGAGCCGAATACTCCATCACACAACCGGTCTTTGATCTGCGCATCCTCGAAGTCTTCCTGAAGCGCATCGAAGAGTTCCGCATCCCCGTAATCGCCGGCATCTGGCCGCTCACCAGCCTGCGCAACGCCGAGTTCATGAAGAACGACCTCCGCGTAAGCGTGCCGGATGAGATTCTCCTGCGCATGCAGGCCGCATCGTCACCCGAGCTGGCACGAGCCGAAGGCATCAAGATCGCGCAGGAGATGCTCGCCGCCGCGCGTCCCATGGTGCAAGGCGTGCAGGTCAGCGCTCCCTTTGGCCGCTACACCGCCGCCGCAGAAGTCCTCGCCGAAGTGCTGCCGAAAGCCACAAAGGCGCCCGCACTTAAAGCCGCCCTGAAACCAACCAAAGAAGGAACCCCCGTTGGCTAGTTTTGAAGAATCGCTGAAACAACTGGAAACCATCGTCGCCCAACTCGAACGAGGCGATCTTCCGCTCGAAGACTCCATCAAGCTCTTCGAAGAAGGCACACGCCTCTCCGCCGAATGCAAAAAGCAGCTTGAAGAAGCAGAGGGCAAAGTAGAAATCCTTATCAAGCAGCGCGACGGAGCAATGAAGCGCGAACCCTTCGCACCGCTGAAGAGTACAGGATCGGAATAGCCGGGTGCCCCAGAGCCTGCCCTGAGCTTGTCGAAGGGTTCGCGAAGCTAACCTGGGGATTTTCTCCAAATTTCAGATTTTTTCATGAGCGACAATAAAACAAAAACAAGCGTAAAAAGCAAATTCGAGTACGAAGAGAGCGGAGAGACCGCCTACCTCGAATTCGAAACCGACAGCGGCGGCTGGATCACGCTCTGGCATACCGAAGTCCCAAAAGCCCTCCGCGGACGAGGCATAGCCGCCATGCTGGCAAAGACCGCGCTCGAATACGCACGAGACAACAAACTGAAAGTAGACGTCATCTGCCCTCTAGTCGCAGACTTCATCCACAAGAACCCGGAATATAAAAGCCTGGTTGGGAAATAATCGCTGCGTAGTTCCAGAGTTAACTTCCTGAGAGAAACTCCAACAACTCTTGCATCAGCCGTTCGCCTTGATCTGTTCCGAAGATATATTGTGCATGTGCTGAGCCTTCCAAAATGACCAGTTTCTTTGGTTCAGGAGCCTTCTCATACTCCCTGCGAACAGCAGGGAGCCGCGGGCCGTCGCCCGCCTCATCGTCACGAGCCAGAATGAACAGCTTCGGGATTTTTAGCTTCGTGGCGAAACCATTGCCGTTCGCTCCCAGCAGCACAATCCGGTCAATCTCACCCTCAGTGCACTCTGCCGCAGCTTGAGCGGCAGCATCGCCTCCCAAACTCGCTCCGATCACGGCGACAGTTTTGGCGCCGGTCTTGTGCAGATACCGAACTGTCGTTAAAACGTCCAAAGCGTTGTCATCGTACGATCCGAAAGCTGCCATCTTCCCTTCTTTCGTCAGATGGTCTCCCCGGAACTGAATGGCTAGGATACGAAAACCTGCTTTTGCGAGAACTTCAGCCTGCTTCTGCCAACTCTCCTTACCGAAGGGCCCACCATGAGCAAGTACGACGCCACGTTCGCCGCTGCCGTACTGATCGGCATGGAGGAGCGTTCCATCCGGAACCGGAAACGAAACGGGTGTCTGCGCAGCAGCGAAACCTGCGACAGCAAAGAGGGCGAGCATCAGACCAGAAATTCGCATGCCCGCAATCATAGCGTGCAAATTTATAACCGCCAAAGTTTCGGCAGAGGCCCATTCGCCCCGCGTACAGGATCGCTCTTAGGAAAAGCCAGATGTGCCATGCGTTCCATATCCGCTGAAGACGGAGCTTTGCGACAGATATCCCACTGCTGATCCGGCGGATAAGCGCCAATTACCAGAAAATCCGCATTTGTTTCCAAGCGGCAATGCCCTGTGCCCGTAGGCAGAACAGCGACATCGCCCGCATTCACGGTGATCTCATGCCCATTTTCACCACCGAGCATCAATCGTGCATGGCCTCCGGCAAAGCCCAGTACTTCATGCGCCGTCGAGTGGTAGTGATGGAAGTCATACACACCGTTGCGCCACTGCGGAGGCCATCCATTCTGCGTAAAGATCACCTCGAAGTGTCTAGCCGGATCATCGCCAGAAACGTTGATCGCGCCGCGATAGAGTAGCACAGGCAGATGCTCATTATTCGGCATCCAGCCATTGCGTGAGAGCTGCAGAATTTCAGGATCGCGAAAGCTGGCGGAGGAAGAAGCCCTTTTTTCGCTCAAGGTAGAAAGTCCAAGCGCTGCGAGCGACGCGTTGAATTGTCTGCGATCCATGCTGCTCATAAAATGCACCTGCTTTTATATGGATGCCTGTACCGGAATTTGCAACCGAAGACGCACAAACTCCACCACCGCATCGCTCATATACTTCGGCGGAGCAATCACAAACTGCGGTTTGTCCACAATCAGTTTCGCGGAAACACACCTCCACTGCGGCAAAAGGCCGGAAGCGGCAGCCCGTAGCAACACAGCATCGGCGCGGTCCAGAAACAGCCGAGCCGAATCCTTGAAATCCGCAGTGCCAGGATCAAGCACTGTTAGATACAAATCCGGACGCAGGAATTGCAGAATGCTATTCGATTCGAGAATTACGTTCTCACTCGCGGCAATCTCTTTGCGGATACGCGGCATGGCTTCAGCAAGCATTCCCTGCCGTGTCCTCACCCATAGCGAGCGAACTGCTCCAGCGGCCAGGAATCGCGCACTATCTGTCCCAGTCGCACCATCCCGTTCGGCGCTGATGGCAATCGAGTGGTCATCCGTCTGGCAATCGCAAGGCTCGCCATTAGCCGTGCAGAAACCGTGCCCGTATTGCGTGATCTTGAAGGCAGTCCAGTGAAATTCCGGCAAGCGCGCAATCAGGCTGGCAACGACAGAGGTCTTTCCTATGTTGCGCGAGTGCCCGCCGACTACGATGATTGCCACAATTACTCCTTCTCTGATTTAGATGTACGAGAGAGTTTGGTCAGCGTAGCCAACTCCCGCAGGTATTGCTTGACCGGCTTGGCAGGAGATCCCCAGAACAACACGCCTGGACCCTTTAATTTCTTATGCGGTAAAACACCACCCTGCGACCCCAGAATCACGCCCGGACCAACCTCGGCATGATCGCCAATGCCAACCTGGCCGCCAATTACAGCACCTTCGCCAATAGCAGTCGAACCCGAAACACCTGTCTGCGCCGCGATGACAACGTTCTTTCCAACACGTACGTTATGGCCAAGATGAACGAGATTATCGATCTTTACGCCGCGAGCAATGCGAGTCTCTTCCAGCGCACCACGGTCGATGGTGGTGTTCGCTCCAATCTCAACATCGTCTTCGATCACGAGTCTTCCCTGCTGCGGAAACTGCGTGTACGCGCCAGAAGCAGCATCGCGCACATAGCCAAAGCCATCTGCGCCAAGCACCGCGCCAGCATGCACAACCACCCGATCACCAATCTCTACACCGGAATACACAACCACGCGAGGATAGATCCGCACGACGGCACCAATCGTCACACCTGCGCCAATAACAGCCCCAGCACCGACACGCGTTCCCTTGCCGATGCGTACCTCAGCCTCAATCACCGCATAGGGTTCAACAGAAACATCCGTGCCAAGAACAGCACTCTCAGCAACCACCGCTGTAGGATGCACACCGGGCGAAGCCTCAACCGTACGAAGAAGCTTCGCTGCCAGCGCAAAAGCCAGCTTAGGCTGCCTTACAACAAGCAGCGACTTCCCTGTTCCAGCCTGTTCCACCAGCTTCGCCGAAAGAATCACCGCAGCAGCACTCGATGCTAACGCCGCATCCAAAGCCGGCTCATCCTCGACAAAGATCACAGCATCCAGCCCAGCCATGTTTGGATGCGCTACCTGTTGAACTTCGCTGTCCGTGCCAATCAGGCGTAGATCAGCCCCAAGCTTCTCTGCCAATTCCGATAGCTTCATATCCGCTGTCAGTGTATTCCCTGAGGGCGAAACTCCGAACCCTCACGCACGACATGAATGTAATGATCGGTGAACATGCCATGCGTATTCGCTATCTCATACTTCGGCATATGGCAGGAAGCGCAGTCCTTTGCAGGCCCGGAACAAGTTCATGACGATGGAGAATCATAGCGAATGAAAATATCGCAGCCTATTGGTAAATCCGTTCTTCGCCTTCAGGACGCGTCTTCCAGCGCCGGTGCACCCAAAGCCATTGGTCTGGATAGCGCCGCACATAAGCTTCAATCGCCGCCGTAAAGCGAGCCGTATTCTCGATAGCATCCTGCTCGTCATCGTCTGTGCAAGCCAAAGGAATCTCGCTTCCAAAGTGCAGCACATACTTCTGCTCCGCCTCTTCCCAAAGCATGAACCCCGGCAGGACAGCAGCTCCAGTCTTCAACGCAACGCGAGCCAGACCCGATGCCGTACACGCCATATGCCCGAAATATGGAACAAAGACTCCCTGAGGCGGAGTCATATTTGTATCCATCAGAATGCCGACCGTCTCACCCTGCCGCATAGCTCCCAACAGCCCTCGAGCAAAGTCATCTTTATGCAACACGCGATTGCCATGCAGGCAACGGATTCCATTCACAAGCTGGTCTACGCGCGCATTATCTAGGCGACGAATCACCATACTCATCGGATAACCCATCAGCGAGTGATAGAAGCTGGATAACTCCCACGCTCCAAGATGCCCGGTAACAATAAGGACACCCTTACCACGCGCGCGGGCGGCAAGATAATTCTCCAATCCTTCATAACGAATGAAATCGCAGGTATTTTCCGGCGTATAGCGAGGCATCTGGCAAAACTCAGCCAGCAACCAGCCCAAATTGCGATAGAGAAGCCGCAGGATCTGCTCGCGTTCTACAGAGGACTTCAGCGGAAATGCAAGATCCAGATTTCTAAGACCCACCTGCCGCAGCCGCGGCAAGATGCGATACGCAAAAGCGCCAATTCCCGCACCGATACTCCGTGCAACGGAACGCGGAAATACGCCCAGCAACTTCACCAGCAGCCAGACGATGGCATACTCTATCTTTTCTCGCATCGATCAAGGAAAGTACCAGTGTAAATGCTGAGCGCATCAAAAAGTACTCTGCGAGCTCCTCACTCCGGCAACATCTCAATCAACTCCTGCTTGCCCTCAAGCAGGTAATACGCAACAAATTTCATGGGCTCGGTGCTTGAAGCATTATCGAAGCGCAAGATGACAGCCTCAGCCGGCTCATAAAAGGCGCTCCCCGCAGGAAGCGGCTGCGCAGGTTGTCCTTCTATTTCAAGCACCGCAGTGCCTTCCAGGATATGGCCAACAACAGGACACGGATGCTTATGGCGTCCACCTAACTGGCCCGGCTCAAAAACAATCTCACGCACTTCAATCGATGTAACTGTCTTGTGGTCAAGAGCTACACTCAAAAGTTCCTTGCGTTGGATCGTCTTCTGCATGCCCGATTGGATGGTTTTGTGCTGGCTTTAGATGCAGGGTGTTCGTGGATAGACGCACGTCGTATTCCATTTGCGCAATTTATTGCGAAATCATTGATAACAAATGTAATTTTCTTCAATCAGTAACATTCCCGTAAAGCTGCGCATACATTGGCCCATGTACTTCTCTAAGGTCGGTAGAAATTCCGGCATCCCGACCTCAACAACTGATAGTTGAGGCCCCATGGAGGAGCAGTGATGCAGAAGTATGTTGCTACATCGCTGGCAACTTTGTTAGTTGCTAGCCAACTTGCCAGCCCGGCCATTGCCAATGCGCAGTCAAATAGTTATCCCACAGCCACTCCCATCAAGCATCTGGTCATCATCTTCGGAGAGAACATCTCCTTCGACCACTACTTCGGCACCTACCCCAAGGCGCTCAACCCTCCGGGCGAACCAAAGTTCATCGCATCATCTGCCACGCCCAGCGTGAACGGCTACAACGACGGCCTGCTTTATAACAATCCGAACTTTCTGAATAAGACAGGCAACGGCACCGGCGCCGCCAATCCCTTCCGCCTCGACCGTTCGCAGGCTGCCACCGCCGACCAGGACCATGACTACACACCAGAGCAGGAAGCCTTCCACGGCGGCTTGATGGATTCCTTCCCGCAGTACACCGGAACTCCCGGACCACCGCCAGGCGGACAGACCACCAACGGTCTGGTAATGGGCTACTACGATGGCAACACCGTCACCGCTCTCTGGAACTACGCACAGCGCTATGCCCTGAATGACAACTCCTACAACACGACGTTCGGTCCTTCAACGCCAGGCGCTATCAACCTCATCTCCGGCCAGACCAATGGCATTGCCGATCAGTCAAATGCCAGCGGCGATGTTGTGGAAGACGGTAATGGTGGCTACACGCTCATCAGCGATGCCGATCCTATCGGCGATGTATGCTCCACAACAACCGGCGGTCTTGCCCAGATGAGCGGACAAAACATCGGTGATTTGCTTAACGCCAAAGGCATCTCATGGGGATTTTTCGAAGGCGGCTTCGATCTGACCAAGAAGAATCCAAACGGCACCACCGGTTGCAAGCGCTCCCACACTTCAACAGTAACCGGCGTTACGAAACTCGACTATATCCCGCACCATCAGCCTTTCCAGTATTACGCCTCAACCCTCAATCCAAAGCACACTCGTCCTTCCTCTGCCTGGTCGATTGGCGTTCAGGGCGACCCTGCTAACCACCAATACGACAGCGATGACTTCTTCACCGCAGTCCGGGCTGGCAACTTCCCTGCAGTGAGCTTCCTCAAAGCACCTGGTTATCAGGACGCACATGCCGGCTACTCCGATCCGCTCGATGAGCAGGAGTTCGTCGTCAACACCATCAATTTCCTGCAGCAGCGGTCCGAGTGGTCATCGACCGCCGTCATCATTGCTTATGACGATTCCGACGGCTGGTATGACCATCAGCTCGGCCAGATCGTGAACCAGTCCTCCACCGCCGCTGACGCGCTCAACGGTCCCGGACAGTGCGGTTCTGGTCTGGAGTCCGCATTAGCCGGTGTAAGCGGAACACATGCACAGGGACGCTGCGGCTACGGCCCACGCCTTCCGCTGCAAGTGATCTCGCCATACGCTCGTGTTAACTATGTCGACCACACACTCACCGATCAGACTTCGGTCCTGCGTTTCATCGAAGACAATTGGCTCAAGGGGGAACGCATCGGCGGCGGTTCATTTGACGCGCTGGCTGGCACGTTGAACAACATGTTCTACTTCCACTGGCCAATCAACGAAACCCGCATGCTGCTCGATCCTTCAACAGGTTCGACGTCAAGCTTACAGCGTTAAAAAACATCGCTGGAGGCTCCAAAAACAATAGATCCGGGTGCCCCAGGTTCGCGAAGCTAACCTGGGGATTTTTGTCAGCAGTACATCCAAGCGACAATACAACTGAATGTCCAATCTTCCCATCACTACACGCCGCGACTTTCTCAAACAAGGAACGATCGCAGTAGCCAGCCTTGGAGTACCCGCGCCAGCAAATCAAGCCGACTCCCTCGATCCCTCCACCCTCAAGCCCTTCGTCGACCCACTGCCTATTCCATTACTGGCAAAGCCGAGCGGCACGCGCGCCAATCCAGAGAAAACAAGCGAGCAGCTTCCCTACTACCGCATCCCCATGCGGGAAGTACACACCAGAGTGCATCGCGATCTACCGCCCACGCGCATGTGGAGCTTCGGCGAAACCTTTCCCGGACCCACGATAGAAACACAAAGTGGCAAAGGGATCATCGTCGACTGGGTAAATCAACTACCGCAGGGACGTCACTTCCTCCCCATCGACTACACATTGCACGGAGCCGAGCGCAGCCTTCCCGAAGTACGCAGCGTCGTGCACCTGCACGGCGGCAGAACACCAGCAGCCAGCGACGGCTATCCTGATGACTGGGTCATTCCAGGCCATATACAGACCTGCCACTATCCAGCCAATCAGCATGCTGCGCTGTTCTTCTACCACGATCACACCATGGGAATAAACCGGCTGAACACCTACGCCGGAATGCAGGGGCTCTTCATCATTCGCGATGAACGTGAAAATAGCTTGAACTTGCCGAACGGCAAGTACGAAATCCCTCTGCTCATCACGGATCGCATGCTGCGTACCGATGGACAACTCGAATATCCCGTCTCAGCCAATCCAAAATCACCCTGGGTGCCAGAGGTCTTCGGTAACGCAATTCTCGCCAATGGCAAGCTCCTTCCTTACCTCGATGTAGAGCCGCGGAAGTATCGTTTTCGCATCATGAATGGCTCGAACGGACGCTTCTACCGCTTCTCGCTCGCGAATAAAGCCACATTTCACGTCATAGCGAACGATCAAGGCTTGTTAGCCGCGCCGGTCGCAGTCAATCGCCTGCCCATGGCGCCAGGTGAGCGCGCAGACATCATCGTTGACTTCGCGCCGATGACCGGCTCGGAAACAATCTTCGTCAGCGATGCCTTCGACATTCTTCAATTCCGCATTGCAAAGCAAGGCAGCCCAAATACCAGCCCCGACACCAGCGCATTGCCAGCCGCCTTGCATACACCATTTCCCAGACTCGATGAAAAGACCGCCGTACGCACACGCCGCCTCACCCTCGACGAGCGCATGAACGACGTCCAGAACTCAATGGGCATGCTGCTCAACAACACATCCTGGCACGCTCCTATCACTGAAAAGCCAACCCTGAACACAACTGAAATTTGGGAACTGGTAAATCTGACCGACGACTCACACCCCATCCACCTGCATCTGGTGCGATTCCAAATCCTCGACCGCCGCCGTTTCGACGCATACGACTACCAGGCAAAAGGAGTACTGCGCTTCACCGGCCCAGTACAAGCTCCCGCGCCTCTCGAATCCGGCTGGAAAGACACTGTCCGCGCCGATCCAAACATGGTCACGCGCATCATCGTTCCATTTGAAGGCTACGCAGGACGCTACGTCTGGCACTGCCACATCCTCGAACACGAAGACAACGAGATGATGCGCCCGTATGAAGTCCTGCCACCAGGCCAAACACAAACGGACACCAAATAAAACGCCTGCCAAGAAATACCAAACGGGTGCCCCAGGTTCGCGGAGCCCAACGGGCGTAGCTAACCTGGGGATGTTTGCCTCGAACGGCAATGATACCCGCCTCGTAAAATAGAAGTTGTATTACTGCTGCTGAGCAGTACGGAAATACTTAGCGATCGAGCGCAGGAAAGGACGCGCTGCTTCCGGAGGAATCACATTGCCGCGAAGAATCTCATCAAAAGTGTGCGGAGCACCATAGAACGTAGTGGTATCTTCCGTATTCTGACTGACGCCTACACCATTGAGGTCAATACCCGCAAACAATCCCTTGCTGCGCGACCACGTGAGCAGCTCGGCATTCAGCTTCCAATCCGTGGAAGCCTGCGCATTGCGGCCAACCGGGCCTGCGGAAGCTGACGCATCGCCGCCGATCTTGAACTTATTCTTCAAGAGATCCTGAAAACCCTTTTCGTTGACAGCAACCAGCACCAGGTCTGTGCCCTGTCCACCAATCTGAAACCCAAACGAGCCGCCAGCCATGCGAATGAACACCGGTCCGCTCCATCCATGACCAGTGCGGCATGTAACGACTCCCTGACCATATTCAGCGCCAAAGATGAATGCGCCTTTCAACATGCCAGGTACAACACCGATGCATGTTGCCTGCTGAGTAATCTGGCTCGGAATGGCCTTATCTGACACTGCCATGATCTGTTCGATCACATTCCGTGCAGCATCCAGCCGCTGGTCGAGTTTCGCGGCATCGCTGGCCGCAAAGGCGGGAATAGATAAACCTGCAACGCATACGAGGGTAAGAATTTTTCTCATAAAAAACTTTCTCCAATGTTGAACACTAAACCAGTAGACGCTGCGTCGTGTTAAATGTCGCGACGCAAATCTCTTAAAGGAATCTGTTTCCCAAATGGGTAGATGCAGGTTGTATGTTGTGGGTTGAGAGAGCGGAAGCCTTGGGTATTCAAGAGGTAAAAAGCAGAAGACAAAAAATGGGGGCTGCAATTGCAGTTTCCTGCTCCTCCAGCCCCGTTCCCCAGATCTGCGTTGTTGCTGTTATCTTTGTAGCGATTCGAGAAGTAACCCGCAAGGTAACGGTGGTCCACTGTCCCAAAGTAACGTCGGGGAATACGGATTTTCACATGCTATTCAACATGATTCCAGTCACTATTCCCTGCTGCTAGGCGTTATTCACCCCATGCACGGCTGGCAGCATGAATTGATAGCGCTATGCGGTTCTCTACGCCAACCTTGCGCATCAGGCGGGTGACATAGGCTTTTACGGTGCGTTCTTCGATGCCGAGCGATGTGGCAATCTCGCGATTCGATCTCGCGGCTACCAGCAGTTGCAGTACTTCCCGCTCCCGCGAAGTGAATTTCAAGTTATGCCGTCTCACTGGTGTCGACGAATCCTGCAGCATCCGGTCGACGAAAAGGGACAGCACCCGCCGCGGTGCCCAGATCGACCCGCTTTGCACCACATCCATGGCCTGCATCACCTGTTCGGGCGTTGCAGTCTCTTCGAGATACCCCTTCGCCCCAGCGGCTATGGCATTGATGATCGTCTCATCGTCTTTATTCGAACCCATGACGATCAGCTTGAGCGAAGGCCGTTCAGCCTTCAATTTGGCCAGCAAATCAAAAGAAGTTAAGGGATCTTGAATACCGAGCAAAACCATGTCCAGCGCCCGGTTTTCAAGGGCGCCGGCAAAGTTGGTAGCAACCAGCTCAATATTTACCGTGTCTTCAAAGAGCGACCGGAACCCCGCCACACGGAGAGGCTCGAAGTCCAACAGTCCGACTCGCAGGCGTGACCGCCCATTGCCTTGAATTTGCATCCTGTATAGACATTATAGCTTCGGCAGAACAATCCCTTGTTGTTTCTGATATTTGCCTCGGCGATCCGCATAGCTGATCTCGCAAACCTCATCGGACTGGAAGAACAGAATCTGGCACAGACCCTCATTCGCGTAGATTCTCGCCGGCAGCGGCGTCGTATTCGAGATTTCCAGCGTCACGAACCCCTCCCATTCCGGCTCGAAGGGGGTGACGTTGACGATAATGCCGCACCGCGCATACGTCGACTTGCCGACGCAGATCGTCAACACATCACGCGGAATCCTGAAATACTCGATCGAACGCGCCAGCGCAAAGCTGTTCGGAGGCACGATCACCGAATCCGCCTGCACCGTGACGAATGACCGCTCGTCAAAATTTTTAGGGTCGATAATCGCGCTGTTCACGTTCGTAAATATCTTGAATTCGTCCGAGACACGCAGATCGTATCCATACGACGAAAGCCCATAGGAGATCACGCCCTCCCGTACCTGTTTCTCACTGAACGGGGAGATCATCTCGTGTTTGAGTGCCTGTTCCCGAATCCACCGGTCGCTCTTGATTGCCATACCACTCCCAACCGGCGGCATGTGCCGCGCGGTAAAGTCTGTTTTTGCTCGAAAATTGCATCTTACGAAACGTCCGGTACATTGACAATGCCGGAAAAGATTTCTAGCATCTCCAGTAAGCTGCTGATTATCAGAAGCTTATTCTCGCACTCCGGGGAGAAGGCATTGATTAAACAGGACATCATCCATCACGTAATTGAAAGAACCGGTCTCCCGCGCAACAAAGCCGAATCGGCGGTGGACACCGTTTTTGAGAGCCTCAAAAAAGCCTTAGCCCATGGTGAGCGCATTGAGCTGCGCGGCTTCGGTGTTTTCAATGTCCGTCCCAGGAAAACCGGGATCGGGCGCAATCCGCGCACGGGCGCGGAAGTCAGCATTACCCCTGGCAAAGCCGTTCGCTTCAAGCCGGGAAAAGAACTGCACCTCATTGATTAGGGCGGTATGATGAGTGCCACCAAATAACCGCTCTGGTATCGCCCAGGTAATTTCCCTGGCAACCGGAGCGTTTCTTTCCATCGTCTGAGGTTAAGGAGGTACTGTATGCAGATGCTCCATACGGGTCAATGCGGCTTATGTACTCACTTTGGCGAGGATCACGCCTCTGCTAAAGTGCTGATTCAGATTCACTCCAGCAAGCAGGCTCCCGAAAATTTCCTGGACGACTGCGGACACCCAAAGCACGCGTCGCTTCACCTGAAAGTTACGCCCATCAGCGGATGTGACGGCTTTGAGGCTGTAGCGGCTGCTTAGCCAAAATCATTTCAGCATCAGGTCCGCCGCAAAGTGGACCTGCATGCAGTATCTTTGTCACTTCGTTTCTCAAACCAGGCGGACGTCGAATCCCGCGCAGTTGCGCCCTGCGTTTTTGGCGACATAGAGTGCCGCATCGGCCCGGCTCAACACTGCTTCAATGCTAGCGGTGTCAATGTCCGGGTGAAAGGTCGCCACGCCGAAACTGCAAGTCAGGTTCAATTCCACATTGCACGCCTCAACAGGCATATCCCCAATCGCCGCGACCAGCTCGTCAATTCTCTCTGGAGTCTTACGCGGATCGTATCCGGGAAGAAGGATGAGAAACTCCTCGCCGCCATACCGCCCCACCATGTCATAACCACGCATGGCGGCCAGAAGGCGTTGCGCGGCCTCTCGCAGCACTTCATCGCCGCAGAGATGCCCATAGTTGTCGTTGATGCTTTTGAAATGATCCAGGTCCGCGAGAACGACGCCCAGCGTCGTATGCTCTCTCACAGCGCGCTCCATCTCGTGTTCCAGATGTTCCAGAATCGCCCCGCGATTCCATAGCATTGTCAGAGAATCGCGCGTGGCCTGTGTTTGCAGCGCCTGCCGGACCTCCAACAAGGCCTGCTTTTCGGTCTCCAGTTGCCAGGTGCGCTCTGCAACAATGCGCTCAAGTTCGTTACGGCGGCGAACCAGGCTTCTTGTGCGCAGCACAACCACGCCCCATGTAATCAGCAACGCAGCCAATACGTAACCCGTATAAGCCAGCGGGCTTCGAAAACGCGGAGGACGCAATGTAAATGTAAAACTGGCGCCCTGTGTATTCCACACGCCATCGCTGTTCGCCGCTTGAACCTCGAACGTATAGTCACGGGCAGGCAGGTTCGTATAGAAAGCGGTGCGGCGGTCTCCTGCCTCGATCCATTCCCGGTCGAACCCGCTCAGCCGGTAACGAAATCTCACCTGCGTTGCAGCGACAAAACTCGGCGCGCTGAATTCAATCTGAACATTGCCTTCTCCAGGCGCCAGTCGAATACCGTTCTCCAGCGGAATGCTCTTATGGTCGATCGAAGCGCTTTCTACCCATACTGGCGGCGCAAGCTGGTTGCGCGGCATGTTGGCTGGATCGATGACCGCAAGCCCTTCCATGGTCGTAAACCACAGCCTTCCATCCCTGCTCTTCCATACCGATGACGTGTCTCCGTAGGTCGTCTCGCGCGCGCGCAAACCATCTGCCGTTCCGTAGGCCACGCTATGGATAGCGTGTACTCGCCCCTCCGCGTAATCGTTCAACTCCTGTTTTGAGACGTGGAATATTCCATTGTCGGAGCCCATCCACAAATTGCCCAGATTGTCCTCGGCAATGGTGCCAACAGTGGAGTCGAAGAGACCCTGCTCAGTGGAATAAGAGGTAATGTGGCCATCTTTGATCCGGTTCAGCCCGCCGTATGCCGTTCCGGCCCATACCACGCCCTGCCCATCCACATACAGGCACATCACATGATCTGCGAGTATCCCATCCTTCACCGTATAGGTCTTGAGAACTCCATTCTGATACCGCCCGATACCCTCTCCATCAAACGCAAGCCACAACGCCCCATCCGGAGCCTCGGCAATCGCTCGAACAAATGAGGAAGTGGTGATATGTTCGAATCGTCCATTCTGAAAACGCCCAAAGCCATCGCCGCTGGTGCCGAACCACAAAGTTCCGGCCTTATCTTCAAAGAGCGCATTGATGGCGCCGTTCAGAGAGGACTGGTCCTGATAGCGGGTAACCCGGTCATGGTTGAACCATAGAAGCCGTCCGGAGGGCAGCCCAGCCACAACGCTTCCATCTTTCAACTCGGCCAGCGCATGCACAGACTCCTTCGGAATTCCATGCCATTCCACTTGCACAGTTTCCCCATCGACCTTCAGCCGGTTGATGCCATCATTGTCCGTTCCCGCCCATATGCGCCCGTCGCGGGTCTCCATCACATTCCAGACAATCCTCGAAGTAAGCCCTTCTGCCTTGCCTATATTTGCAAACTTGCCGTCTCTCCACTGCACCGCTCCGGCATCGAACAGCCCAAGCCATACATTCCCTTCCCGGTCTTCAAAAAGGGAATTTGTGGTGCTGTAGCCTGGCAATCCATCGGCTGCCGAGTAAAAACTCAATTGCGCATCGTGAAGACGGGCCATGCCGCGCCGGTCAAAGGCGATCCAGAGATTGGCATCACGGTCTATCAGGAGTGATTCAATCTGATCGACAGGCAGGCCTGATGTAAACGAGATTTTCTCGCGCGTAATATGAGCCAGCCGCCCAAGCGATGTTGCGGCCCAAAGCGTCCCATCAGGAGCCGCCGCAAGAGCCGTGACAGCTTCACTGAAATGCCCCAGAGGAAGAGGCACTGTCCTGAAGCTGCCCTGACGGAATTGCGCCAGGCCGTGGTTTGTGCCAATCCACAAACTGCCATTGCGATCCTCTGCAATTGCCCGGATACGGTCACCCGGCAAACCATCCGCGTTCGTATACCGGCGTATTTTCCCACCCTGAAGACGGTTGAGGCCGCTATCCGTTCCGATCCAGAGACTGCCTTCTTCGGTTTCAAGCAGAGCCGTCACATTGTCATTGCTCAGACCGTTCGCTGTTGTGAACGAATCGAAAACGCCATCTTTGAAATGCGAAAGCCCGCTATCGGTTCCTGCCCAAAGGCTTCCATCGCGGCCGGCAAGCAGCGTTTGCACATAGTTGGAAGCAAGCCCCTTGTTCTTGTGTTGATCGAAAATGGCAAATCGAACACCGTCGAATCGCGCCAGCCCCTGCTGCGTGCCCATCCATAGATAACCGTCGCGTGTCTGCGTAATGGAAAAGACCGATGTCTGCGGAAGTCCCGCCTCTGTCCCCCAGACTGTCTGCATATATTGGGTAATTGCCTTGCGGGGATCGAGCGCAGAGGATGGCACGCAGCTTAGAAGGAATACTGCGAGTCCCAGTAGAAGTGGAAGAATAGACTTCCTGCCTGGTTGTAAGCGCACGATCATAGCCTGATGCCGGTCAGTTCCCTGCATTCTTATCGTTGGATTTCTTCAGTCAGGCCAATTTGGCTGACAGCAGCTTTGTGATTTCCGGGGTCGAAACAGAATAGACCATTGCTGGGCTACTCCACAGGATGAAATGAGAGCTATTTTCGTGATCACCGCGCACACAGATTACCCGGTAACTATCACTGCTCTCAGGGCATATGGTGCATCGTCACGCCAAAACGTATCAGTGACAGTGCCAATTTCTGCGATCGCCACGCAGAGCTAAGAGGCAGGGATCAGGGATCAGGGAGTAGGGATCAGGGATCAGGAAATCCGGGGTTTTGCTTTGTGGTCTGGGGGTACCCCCTATCGGATGATCTCTGTATTTTTGTTTTCAGTGGTTTATGAGGGTATGTATAGATTTGTAGATAGCTAAGTGGTAAATAGTTGGCTCTCCTAGAAATAAGGTTTGAAATTGCTTTGCGTCTTGGTTCTTCGTCCCCTTTTACTGCTTGCCAACCGAGGCCAAAACCCCCAGGTGAGCTTCGCGCACCTGGGGCACCCGGATTCTCCTTAAATACCTGCCTTTCCTATTCCCTATTCCCTATTCCCTATTCCCTATTCCCTATTCCCTATTCCCTAAGCCCTAAGCCCTAAGCCCTAAGCCCTGCCTCTTAGACCTGGGTTGCGATCGCCGAGGCAGACCGCTCCTGCCAGTGACCCCGTGTGAAGTCGGGGAATTTGACTGGAGCACTGCCGTGTTCGACCGACATCCGGCTCAGTGGACCGGGCGCGGACCAGATCGCGGCATCGTAGGCATCCATGTCCGGAGCAAGCCCTTCGCGCATGCACTGCAGCAGCCGGTAGAGCATGATGTAGTCCATGCCGCCGTGGCCGCCTGCCTTCTTCGCTACCTCGCCCTCTTCCTTCCAGAGAGGATGCTGATGCTCCTTCCACTTATCGATGCTTCCCCAGTCTTCCTCGCCCTCCTGGCCGTCGAAGTAGATGCGCGGAGGATAGTCGGCGAAGACACCCTTGGTTCCGGCGATGGTGTTGATGCGGGTATAGGGATGCGGGTTCGAGACGTCGTGCTTGAGCGTGATGGTCAGCCCCTTGGCCGTCTTGATGAGCGACGTGTTCATGTCGCCGTCGATATAGCGCTCAGACCACTTGGGGTCGGAAGAAGGGATGTGCGCCTTGCGATAAGCCTCAAGCCCATGCTGCGGCGTGCTCATGGACACGATGTAGTCGAAGCGGTCACCGCGCTGGATGCCCATGTAGTTTGCCACCGGGCCGAGTCCATGCGTGGGATAGAGGTTGCCATCGCGCTCAGTGTGCACGGTGCGCCGCCAGAGACCTTCACCTTGATTGGAGAAGAGCTCCTCGCGCAGGTCGTGGATGTATGCGCCTTCTCCATAGAGAAGATCGCCAAAGAGACCAGCATGGGTCATGCGCAGAATCAGCGTCTCGTTGTAGCCGTAGCAACAGTTCTCAAGCATCATGCAGTGCTTGCGCGTCTGCTCCGACGTGTCAACGAGCTTCCAGCAGTCTTCGATAGTCGTCGCGGCGGGCACTTCGACGGCGGCGTGCTTGCCATGCTTCATGGTGGCGACGGCCATCTCCACGTGCCATTTCCACGGAGTCGCGATGATGACCAGATCGAGATCGTCGCGGGCTACCAGCGACTCGAAGGCGTGATCGCCGTCTGTATATAAGGTAGGGGACTTCTGCCCAGCCTTCTCAACTAAGGACTGCGCGTGCGCAGCCTTCTCCTTCACGACGTCGCACAGCGCTACTACCTGCGCGTCGGCAGCCAGCAGGTTGCCGAGCAGGCTGGTTCCGCGGCCACCGGTGCCGATGATGCCGATCTTCGGCTGCGCCACACGCGTGAATGGCACGCCAATCATGGTGGCGCCCTGCGGTTTCTTTTCTGCCATGGTTGTAAGTGGGAGGCTGAGGCCAACTGCGCTCATTGTGCCCAGTCGAAGAAAGCCGCGCCGTGAGAGATCACCCAGCGCGTTCTGTATTTCGTCAGTCATTGCACATCCTGTTTCAACGTAGATTGTCTTTCAGTAGTAAAGCTTGAGACCCAGCTGAATCTGCCTGGGGGCGCGCGCCGCGGTTACATATCCAAACGTCGTTGAGCCTAACACGGTCGCGTTGTTGCCGTTCTGCGGGCCGGGCGCGGCAAAGAGAAAGTTAGCGTGGTTCAGCAGGTTGTAGAACTCGGCACGAAACTCGAAGCGGCGCTTCTCGCTGATGGGGAAGCTCTTCAATAGCGAAGCATCCCAGTTCTCGTTGCCTGGACCTCGCAATGTGTTCAGGCCTATGTTTCCAAATGATCCTTGTGCCGGATCAGTGAACGCGCAGGTATTGAAGTATGTGCCCGCTACGCACGGTTTGCCGTTTGCCTTCTGCCCTGGCACTGCGTCGGGACGTTGCTGACCGTCTGAGTTGGCGAAGTTCGCATTGGCATCAGTGACCGTATACCACGTGCCGGAAGAGAGCGTGATGATGCCGGACATCTGCCAATCGCCTATGAGAAAGTTTGCGATGGCATTGGCGTTCGATGCGAAACGCTGCTTGCGGCCGAAGGGAAGATCCCACATATAGCTTGAGACAAAGCGGTGACGCACGTCGAAGTCGAGGTTGCCGTATTCCCATTCGGGATGCTTGCTCCAACGGAAGCCATCGTTGTTCTGCGCGCCAAGGTTTGCGTTGGATGAGTTGCCGAGCGCGTGGCTATAGGTGTAGTTCACGAGGGCTGTCACTCCGCCATGAAAACGATGCTGAAGCGTCGTCTGCAATGCGTCGTAGAAGGAGTAGCCTTCGGCGTTGAGATAGCTGATAGCAGCATCCACGTAAGAGAATGGGCGCCGGTCTGCGTAGGCAGCAGAAGAATCGGAAGAAGGAGATGCCTGATTCAGATTAGAGAAGGTGTAGAGCTTCGTCCCTTTAGAACCCACATATGCAGCTTCGAACAGTGTGTTCTGCCCTAGCTGATATTGCAACGTTCCATGCCACTGCATTACATAAGGAGTGCTCAGCTTGAGTTGCAGAGAGAAGAGGCTTGGCGTGTTTGGGTCGGAGAGCGATGTCGATGGAAATCCATTGGAGAGCTTTTGCAGCCCTGGAATGGAACAGTCGAGCGCGCTACCGGCATAGGCGGATTGACCGCATGGTGCTGTGAAGCTCTGGCTCGAAAAGTAAGGCGGATTGAACCCAGGGCTGGGATTGCTGTAGGGGCCGTTTTCGTCTCCATTGAAGAAGACGCCGAAAGCTCCGCGGAAGACGATCTTTGGAGTGATCTGGTAGGCGAGGCCGAAGCGCGGCGCGATGTTATTGAAGTCCGAACTGATGAGCTTGTCGGACGCAGCATGGTTCACGGGGAGGATCGCAGCAATGGTTGGTGTGAGGCTCACGTTGCTGTTATGCGGGATATCCAGGTAACCCGTGATGGGATTGAAGTTGGCCTGTGAGTTGTGCCGCTCGGTGATGGGCGAGAAAAACTCATAGCGAATGCCGGCATTCACGGAAAGCTTAGGGGTGATGCGCCAGTCGTCCTGCAGAAAGAGCGACCAGACTTTGCGGAAGTAGTCGATGTTATTCAGGTTGTTGATATTGCCGCCATCGGGCTGTCCGGTGAGCATCGCGGCAAACCCGCTGCCGCCTGTGCCCTGCACGGCCGGGTTGTCGGTAAACACTGTTCCGAAGCTGAGAGCGCCGCGCGGAGCGGCAGGCTGGTAGATGGTGAATTCTTCGGGACGATACTCTCCGCCGAACTTCCAGTTGTGGTTGCCAACGATCAGCGTGAATGTATCCGAGACGCTGTAAGTGTTCTGTATCTCGTTCGATGGCAAATAGGTCGGGCTGCCGATCGTCGACATGTCGTTGAAGCTTAGTTGCGGTAGTCCGCCGTTGTCTGTGCCTGTTTCGTATGGCACGCCGGGGAACCCAACCTGACCCGATACATCTTCGCCGTAGTTGAATTGAAAGCGGCTGGAGTGGAGGCGGTTGTAACCGAGACGGAATTCATTGACCTTCTTGGGCGAGAAGATATGCGTCTCGCTTGCGGCGATGCTGTAGCCGTTGTTCTCTTCGATACCGGAGAAGAATCCGCCGCCATCGGCAAGGCCTGAGAAAGGCCCAGGGATGGTCGAAGGCTCACGACCCATGCTGAAGCGGTAGAAGGCGTTGTCGTTGGGCGTGATGATGTGGTCGATGCGAACGTCGCCCTGGTTCCGGTCGCGGACGAGGATAGGGTTCGAGAGATAGTTGTAACCGGAGGCGGTTGCGTTCGGCAGCGGATAGAGCGCTGCCAGCTTCAAGCCGAGCGAATCGAGCTTGGCTGCGGGGATAATGTTCGAAGGTGCGCCGTTGGCGGCGTATCCAAAAGGCACACCGCAATAAATGTTGTTGCCGGAAGAATCCTGGCCGATTAGCTGCGTCTTCGTTGTGTCGAAGAGTTCTCCAGAGTATGTTGGCTTGCCGTTGCAGTCGTTTAAGCCGGCCGGAGAGGTGAGGTCCAACTGGCTGGAGAAGTCGCCTGTTCGCTGCGCGGCTGTCGGCACCAGGGATGTGTTGGTTTGCCCCTGGCTGATGCGCAAGCCTTCATAGTCGACGAAGAAGAAGAGCTTGTTGCGCAGGATGGGTCCGCCGAGCGTGGCACCGAACTGGTTCTGATGATACGGCGGCAGAGTCGCATCGAAGTAATTGCGCGCGTCGAACATTTGGTTGCGCACGAACTCGTACACGACGCCGTGAAATTCGTTCGTGCCGCTCTTGATGGTCGCGTTTACGACTGCTCCGGTAGCACGGCCAAACTCTGCGGCGTAGGAGTTGGTCTCGACGCGGAACTCCTGGAGCGCGTCGACTGACGGCATGACGACATAGTTCGCTTCGTTGAGCAGGTCAGGGAGATTCGAGTTGTTGTCGATGCCATCCAGAAGAAAATTGTTCTGGAGCGAGCGGGCGCCGTTGGCGCTGAATCCGTAGCCATTCTCGTCGCGTGCGCCTGGTTCGCTTACCGTTACGCCCGCGGTTAGTTGTGCAAGCTGCACGGGATTGCGTCCGTTCAGAGCGAGCGTCACCATCGTGGTGCTGTCGACGAGTTGGCTGCGCTCGGAGGTGTCGGACTCGAGGAGTGGCGGCGTCTGCTTTACCTCAACTGTCTGCGTAACAGCACCTGGCTGCAGTGTGACGTCAAGGCGCTGGCGCTGCTGTACGTTCAATGTGAAAGGACCAATCTCGGATTTCTTGAAGCCTTGCGCCGTAACGCTGACGCTGTATGTTCCGATACGGACCGGGCTGATGGTCCAGTC